>Ga0070731_10001812_pt1 | contig 21451 bp, 20 predicted proteins | sample Coa_R1_2_FD_66448 | JGI IMG/M metagenome (GOLD analysis project Ga0070731, IMG submission 66448) | Surface soil microbial communities from Centralia Pennsylvania, which are recovering from an underground coalmine fire - Coalmine... | ecosystem: Environmental > Terrestrial > Soil > Unclassified ... | reverse complement strand
CTTCGTGGATTGCGGTCGCAAGTTCTTGCTCAATGACGCTTCGTCTTTCCGAGGCGATCAGCGGCGGGACGTGGGTATCTGGCTGCAACCCGGGACCGAGGCGGAGGTGCTTTGCGATGTCGACGAGTTCGCGAAGCACGGCGGCACGCAGGTCGTGTTCGACGATCACGCGACGGGTCGCGGTGCATGTCTGGCCCGCCGCAGCAAAGGCGCCGCGCGCGACAATTTCCGCGGCCTGTCTCGGATCGCCGTCTCGCAGAACGATGACAGGGTTGTGTCCGCCCATTTCTGCCTGCACTGGGACGCTGCTGGCCAAGCGATGCAGAAGCTCGCGCCCGACGCCGGTTGAGCCGGTGAACGACACTGCATCGATTCCGGGGTGCCCCGTGAGTGATCGCCCGACCTCAGCGTCGCCGACCAACACACTGAGGCAGCCGGGCGGGAGCCCGGCCGTATAGAGAAGTTCTACTAGGCGTAACGCCGGCGCAGCGGCGAGCGGCGAGGGCTTCAGAATCGCGGCGTTTCCGAATGCGAGCGCAGGTGCGAGCTTTCTTGCCGGAATGGCAAGCGGGAAGTTCCACGGTGTGATGAGTGCCACCACTCCTAGCGGCTGGCGCCGTGTGAAGATGGCCGTGCCCGTTTCTTCGGCGTCTCCGATTTCTCCGTCAGCTGCGCGGGCTTGCTCAGCGAAGTAGCGCAGTAGGGTCCCGGTGCGGACGACTTCGGCGTTCGCGTCGGCGAGTGTCTTGCCGGCGTGTGCTGCGATTTCGTGTGCGGCGGTCTCGGCGTCGGTCTCGAGAAGGCTCGCTGTTCGATGCAGAATTTCGCCGCGACGAGGCCCGGGTAGCCGCGCCCAGGCCGGTTGGGCACCACGCGCTTCGCTGATCGCGGTCTCGACGTCGTCCGAGACCGCGAGCGCGTGCGTGATCAGAATCTTGCGTTCGTCGGCGGGGTCGCGACGCTCGAAGATCGGGCGTCCCGAACTAATCTCTTCGCCGGCGATGATGTTGCCGCGCAGCCCGGTCATGCGTTTCTCACCGTACGGATGTTTGACCAAGCTTGGTAGCGATCGACAGCGTCGGAGTCGAGGACGAGGCCCAAGCCGGGTAGACCAGGCACCTTCAGCTGGCCGTCATGGACAGTGAGGTGCTCGGCGAGAATCAGATCGAAGTTGTAGACGTCCTCGTCGAGCGCAAAGTATTCGACGGCGAGACAGTTTGGTGTTGCCGCGGCGAGGTGGACGTGTACGTCGGCGTTCCAGTGGGGAGCGAGAGGAATACCGACGCTCCCTGCTAGATGCGCAACTTTGAGCCATTCGCTGATGCCGCCCATCACGCAGGCATCGGGCTGGAGGATGTCGGCGGCCCGCGCGTCGACGAGGGCGCGGAACCCCCACCTCGTCGCTTCGATTTCGCCAGTTGCGATCGGAGTAGCCAGGTGCCGCCTGAGCTCAGCGTGCCCGTCGATCTCGTCCGGGAGAAGCGGCTCTTCGATCCACCATGGGTCGAGTAGTTCGAAAGATCGAAGGGCAGGGAGCGCCTCCGTTGCCGTACTCCAAGCGTTATTTGCGTCTAGGGCGAGACGTCGCTCGTCTCCGAGCACCTCACGCGCCATCGTTGCCCGGCACACGTCCTCCCGCACGTTGCGGCCAATCTTGATCTTCATGCTCTTGAAGCCCGCCGCAACAGCACGTGCGGCCTCGTCCCGAATGTCTTCTGGATTGCCGTCGTCGCGGTAGTACCCGCCAGAGAAGTAACAGGGGACACTGGTGGCACTCCCACCGAGCAAAGACGCCAGTGGTAGGCCAGCCCGTTGCCCGAGAATGTCCCACAGCGCGATATCGACCGCGCTGATTGCACGGAGCAGAACCCCCCGCCGTCCGAGGAGAAGGGCCTCTCGGTACATTTCCTCCCATCGTTGCTCTATTGCGTTAGCAGGTTTGCCGAGCAGCGTTGGCGCGAGAACCATGTCGAGCGCGTGGGCGATCAGCTCGCCGCCGTAGGAGTAGCCGATGCCTTCCACGTCGTCTGCCGTTCTGACTTTGACCAGACAGAACGAGCGCGAAATCAACCTGCGAGTACTGAAAGAGACGGGCCGCCGTAATGGGAGCTCAAGCGCGATCGACTCGACCACGCAAATCGAGTCTTCGCTACCGCTCATGCCGGGTGGGTTCCTCGCTGCAGCGCCAAGGTCGTCTCGGCGGCCACGGCGACGGCTGCGGGCAACTGGCAATACGTTTTGTAGAGCAATTCGTAACGTTCGGTGAGCCCCAAGTTGGGTTCGTAGCGGGCGCTTGTTTTCCAGGCGCGCCGCGCAGCGTCGGTCGGTGTCGCAGCGAATCCGGATTCGGGGGCGGCAAGCAATGCTGCGCCGAGAAGGGTCGTTTCTTCGACGGTGCCTCGTTCAATACGCCGGCCAGTGATGTCCGCTTTCAATTGCAGCCAGACCGGATTACGCGCGGCGCCCCCGCCCACCGAGATCTCGCCGATCGGTTTGCCAGTGAGGCGTTCGATCGCCTCGAGGTTCGCCCGCAATGATAGGCAGGCACCCTCAAGGAGCGCGATGAGCAGATCAGTGCGGGTGTGATCGACCGTGAGGCCGACGATCGTTCCCACAGCGGTCTTTGCGTCAAAAAAGGGGCTAGCTGGTCTGCCGAAGGTCGGTAGACAGAGCAGACCGGACGGCAGTTGTGCGTCGCGGAGGGAATCGTTGATGACTTGGTAATCCGCAGAGCCGAACAGTTCTCGCCGCGCCCATTCGAGAAGTGCGCCGGACAGCCCGACGCGAGCCGAACAGACATAGCGTCCGGGCTCGACGTCGGCGTAACACGCGACGTGGCCGGCCTCGGCGAGACCAGCAGTGAGCGGTCGGCGTGCCGGAACGACGGCGACTTCCGCCGTGCCGGTCGAGTCGACTGTGCGTGCTGTTCCGGCCCGTAGGGCCAGCGCACTGCAAAGATGGTCGTGGCCGCCCGAGATAACAGGTGTGCCGGCGGGAACGCTTGTCATGCGGCTTGCCTCGGCAGTCACCGTGCCAATCTGCGTGGCGCTCTCGACGATAGGTGGTAGCAAACCCCGCGGGAGCTGCGCAGCTTCGAGCAGTTCAACCGACCAATCTCGCGTCCGCTGGTCGTAAAGCATCGTGCGCGAGGCCAAACTTGGAACGGTTGTCGCATGCCCGGTGAGCTTGAGCTGCATGAAGTCAGCAATTGAGAGCCACCAGCGCGCGCGTTTGAACGATCCTGCGTCGTGCTCACGCAGCCAGAGGAGCTTGTTCGCGGCATACGAGCCGTCGAGTGGGAGGCCGGTAATCCTGTAGAGCCGCTCCGCGCCGACCTGGGTGTCCCACCATTCCGCCTGCGGTTCGGTGCGTCGGTCGAACCAAGCGATCGCCGGGGCAAGAGGTATTCCCGCAGGGTCAACCAAGAGCCCTGCCTCGCCGACTGAGGTGACGACGACGGCGTTAGGTGTCGCATCGCTCTCGAGCTGACGGACGAGACGGGCGCCGACCGCCCACAGCTCCTCGGCGTCCTGATCGGCCCACCCCTCATGCGTGCGCCGCGTCGGAGTCGCAGCAGCGCAGGATTTCAGCATCCGGAACTCATCGTCGAACGAAGCCGCCTTGATCGCCGTTGTGCCGAAGTCGAGCGCGAGGATATGACTCGCGCCACTCACCGCGCGATCGCGTCACGCCAGGTGCGAGCTTCCTCGTCAACGATCTGAGTAAGTCGCGCTAGGCGTGGGAGCGAGGTGGTGGCCAGTCGCTCTCGGTACGTACCGCCTGCGAGTGCGTCGGCCCAGATCGCGCGCCCTGCCAAGAAGCCTGATGCCCCTCCTCGACACGACGCTCGGACCGCGTCTGCAAACAGCTCCGTCGGAACGCCGTTCGACAGCACGACCCAGGGGCAGCCAACAGCGGCCGTGATCTGTGCGGCACGCTCAGTGACCTCTTGAGGAGGTGCCTTTCCGTAGAGCGGCACCTCCGCCTTGTAAACGTCGGGGTTGCAGGCGCCGAGCTCGCGAGCAGCGTCAACGATTGCTTGTTCGCGATCCCACGAACCACCTGACCTCGGGGGCCGCACGACACCTTCAACGATGCCGAGGAGGGCGTGCTCGCGACAGCGGTTCAGGAATTCCGCTGCCGCCGCCTGACAGGCGGCGGCGTTTTCACTTCCGCGCCAGTAGAGCAGCAGTTTCAGCGCCACCGCGCCCGCAGCGCGCGCTCCGGCTGGATCGAACGTATCGTCGAGCGTTGAGTCGGTGGGTGGCTCCCCGGGTTCCTGCTCGAGTTGGTCCGCTGCGACAATAAGCGAGCATGTCTGCGGCCATTGCCGTGCGCGCTCGATGGCCTCGCCGCCGAATCCAGGGTCCAGCAGGATCCCCGAAGCGCAGGCGGCAAGGATGCTCGCCGCCTCGGACTTGAATGTCGCCAAGAGTGCGTCGCTCGCCGGCTTGGTTCCGGCCTCCTCGAACATCGTTCGTAGCGACTCTCGCTGATCAAGCGCGACCATTGCGAGGGCGCCTGACGGCCGCGCCAAGTCGTCAAGTGTGACCTTTACGAGCATCTATCCGCGATTAGTGGGAGCATTCAGTCTCTATAAGGTTGACATCGATCAGATGTGTGGCTTATACATCACTACTGTGTTCGATCGCAACACGGAGCTCCTTGCGCCGATCGAGCTCGGCGCGAACTTGATCCCGCGCTTCTATCGGGGAGGCGCGCGAATCGCTGCATTCCGCGGGCTCGCTCAGATTGGAAGCCACGAGAGCGAGGACTGGATTGCCTCCACGACGCATACCCGTGCCTCGGAGGAGATTGGTCTCTCGCGACTCGACAGCGGGGAGCGCTTGCGTGAAGTCCTCGAAGCGGATCCGGTGTCCTTTCTTGGGAAGGAGCACGTCGCTCGGTTCGGCACGAATCCCGGTCTCCTCGTCAAGCTTCTCGACGCGGGTGAACGGTTGCCCGTGCATTGCCACCCGGGGCGTGACTTTGCACAACAACACCTCGGCAGCCCATACGGAAAGACCGAGGCGTGGCACGTACTTCGCGCTGACCCCGGCGCCAGGGTCTATCTCGGCTTTCGTCAAGAGATTCCTCCGGGTGAACTTGCGGAGTTGGTCGCCGAACAACCCCCAGGTGAACTGCTCTCCAGACTCAATCCTTTGCCGGTTCGCGAGGGTGACACGATCTTCGTCCCAGCCGGCGTCCCCCACTCGATCGGTGAGGGCCTGCTGATTATCGAGGTGCAGGAGCCAACCGACCACTCAGTGATCCTTGAGTGGGCCGGATATGAAATCGACGGCGCCACCGTCGGCCACCTACGCCTTGGCTTCGAGACCGCGTTGGATGCCGTCGATCGAACGGCCTGGGATGCGCGCCGCCTAGCTCAGCTGCGCGTCGTGCCACGGCCCGGCACGTCACCGTGCCCCGTTTTGCCTGAACGGGCACGCGACTACTTCTGGCTGGAGCGCATCCGGCCCATGCCGAAGACTCTCCTCGAGCCGGCCTTCGCGGTCCTAGTCGTCACGGCGGGCACGGGCACACTCGCGTGGGGGGCTACTGAGAGTTGCGCGGTCGCGGCCGGTCAGACCTACGTGATCCCGCACATGTGCGGACCAGTCAGCGTCAGCGGTGACGTCGAGATTCTCCGCTGCCTTGGACCGACCTCAGCCCACGACCAAAAGGAGTTAGTGGCGTGACCGACACGATGCTTGATCCGCTCGCTCAGCGGGACGTTGCCCACGTCATCCACCCGCTGACGCGCCATCGTCAGCTCGACGACACGGGCCCCGTGATCGTGATCGAAGGTAACGGCGCCACTGTCACCCTCGAAGACGGTCGCACACTTGTCGACGGGTCGGCCGGACTCTGGAACGTGAACGTCGGACACGGCCGTAGCGAACTCGCCGAGGTCGCCCGCACGCAAATGGAGCGGTTGGCCTTCTCACCCACGTTTGGCGGTTTCTCGCACGAACCCGCGATTGCTCTGGCCGAACGGCTTTCCCAGCTTGCGCCTGGCGACCTTTCCGCGGCGATGTTCACCTCGGGTGGAAGCGAAGCTAACGAGACGGCGTTCAAACTCGCGCGTTACTACTGGCTTCTCAACGAGAGACCCGAGAAGCTAATCGTGCTCTCACACGACCGCGGCTATCACGGCCTCTCGCTCGCCGCCGGCTCCGCGACCCGGCTCTCTCAATACCACGGCGATTTCGGCCCCAACGCACCCGGCTTCGAACAGATCCCTGCCCCGTATCCGTATCGATGCAGCGCCGGCGTTCCATGCGACCCGGACGACTGCGATGTCACAAGTGGACGCGCGCTCGCGCGGCGGATCGAGGAGCTCGGGCCGGAGAACGTCGCTGCGGTCATCGCCGAACCCGTTCTCGGGACGGGTGGCGTGATCGTGCCGCCCCTGGGCTATCTCGCGAACGTCCGTCAGATCTGCGACCAGTACGAAGTTCTGCTGATCGCCGACGAAGTGATCACCGGGTTTGGCCGTACCGGTCGTATGTTCGGTGTTGAACACGAAGATGTCATCCCCGATCTGATGACCTTCGCCAAGGGCGTGACCTCAGGGTATGTGCCGCTCGGGGGCGTTCTCGTCCGCAGTTTCATCCGCCAAGCGCTTCACTCAGTCCCGGATGACCACCCGCTCATGCACGGGTTCACGTACTCCGGCCACCCTGTGGCATGCGTCGTCGCACTCGAGAACATCGACATAATCGAACGCGAGCAGCTCGTCGCGCAGGCCGACAACCGCGGCAAATACCTCGCAAAGCGGCTGCAAGACCTGGCCGTCCTACCGGAAGTCGGAGACATTCGGAGTCGTGGCCTCATGGCTGGCGTCGAGCTGGTCGCTGACCAAGAGACGAGAGAGCGCTTCCCCGCCGAACTCGGCCGCGGCGGAACAGTCTCCCGCGAGGCCCGCAACCACGGGCTCGCCACCCGACCTCTCCTCGACGACATCCTCCTGCTCGCGCCGCCGCTAATCACTTCGGAAGAGGAAATTGACCGCTGCGTGGAAGCGCTGGCCATCAGCATCGAAGCGACTAGGCCATAGAGGCGTCGCGTGGCAAGCCAGGATCTCGACTTCACTTACGGCGGGGCAGCAGACCGCCGAAAACGCATCGTCGGGATAGTCCAGGAGCGTGGCTTCTCGACCGTCGCCGAGCTCAGCGGCGCCCTTCGCGTTTCAGAAATGACGGTTCGACGCGACCTGCGCCGACTCGACGACGAAGGTTTGCTGAGGAGCGTGCACGGAGGGGCGAGCGCACCGATCACTGGGCCGATTGGTGATTTCGGTTTGCGTTCTCGTCGACAAATCGGCGTAAAGCTGGACGTCGCGCGACGGGCGGCGGCGATGGTCGAACCGAATGCCGTGATAGCCCTCGATGCCGGTACAACTCTCCGTGAGGTCGCGGCCGCCCTTCCCTCCGAGTTGACCGCCACCGTCGTCACCCACTCGCTGCCGGTAATGGCAGCGTTGGCCAATCACAAGCAGATCCAACTAATCGGCCTCGGTGGGCTCTTCCATATCGAAACGCAGGCCTTCGCAGGACCGAGCGCTCTCAACGAACTCCGCCAGTTTCGGCTGCAGACGGTCTACCTCGGAGCGAGCTCGATCCACGACGGTGCGCTCTACTGCGGAAACCCCCTCGACGCGGAGATGAAGGCGGCTCTGATCGACCGCTCGGATCGCGTTGTGCTCGTTTCAGATGCAAGCAAGTTTCAGATCACCGGCCTCCAGCCCGTAGCGCCTTTGACGTCGATCCACGCGATCGTCGTCGATCAGCTTGAGGATGCGGACCGAGAGATGCTCGCCGCGGCCGATGTAGAGGTGATCGAGGTGCTGACAGGAGGTGTGCCTGCCTGAACCGTCTCCTTAAGGCCATGCCGATCGTCGCACCGCCTTCAGCCTAACGCCAACACGAAACAGGGAGGACGCTGCCCATGACAAGCCGTAGACGTCGCCGCCAGCCACTCGCGTTGGCCGTCGCCGCGGGCGCAGTTCTAGTGCTTGCAGCCGCCGGGATCGCAGTTGCGCGGCCCACGGCAACCGCCGCGTCGACCAGCACGCTGACGTGGGGGATTTTGCACGAGATCCAGACGCTTGATCCTGCACTCTCCTATGACGGCGGCGGCAACAACATGGTCACCTACGCCGAATGCGACTCGCTACTGAAATTCGGCGACAACCTCACCTTGCAACCGCAACTCGCGACATCGTGGCGGCAGGTCAACGCAGTCACGTACGTCTACAACCTGCGGCATGACGCACGGTTCTGGGACGGAAAGCCCGTGACCGCCGCAGACGTCGCCTATTCGCTAAACCGCATTCTCGATCCCAAGCTGGCCTCGCCCCTACAGAGCGTTGTACCAACGGTAAAGAAGATGGTCGTTTCGGGCCCCTGGCAGGTGACGCTCAAGCTGAAGTCCCCCGATCCGAGAGCACGTTGGATTGCTGCTCTCCCAACCGGGCAGGTGGTCGAACAGGCATTTGCCAAGCGCGCTGGCAAGAAATTCGGCACCACTCCTTCAACAACGATGTGCGCCGGCCCGTATCGGCCGACGTCGTGGGTGAAAGGCCAGACGGTCACACTGCACCGTGTTCCGTCCTACTGGAACAAAGCAGAGACGCCGCAATACCAAACCGTCGTGTTTCGGACGATCACGGATCCGGCATCAATGGTGGCTGCGCTTCGCAGTGGCCAGATTGACGGCACGTTCGACCTTGACGGCCGCGACGCCGGCACTCTTGCCAACGCGAGTGGCCTTACCGTCAACACGGCGCCCGGGAACCAGATCGATTACATCTCGCCGAACCTCCTAAAAGGGCCACTCAAGGACGAGCGCGTTCGTCGGGCATTGAGCCTCGCGATCGATCGGAAAGGACTTGCCTTCGCCGTGCACGGGAAGTACGGCGAGGCTTTGAAGGGGCCGATTCCTCCTGGCCTGTCTGTTTACCAGCAAGCCATCTTCAACAAGGCCTATGACGCGCTGAACCTGCCGTTATCGCCAGACGTCGCGCAGGCAAAGCAGTTGGTTGCCGCTGCACATGCGCAGGGCGAGACAGTGACCATTGGCGTGCTCGCGAGCGGCACAAATGACATCGTCGGTCCCGCGATCGCGCAGGCCGGGAAGAGCGTCGGGCTCAACGTCGTAATCAAGAACCTCGCGCCCAGCGTCTATTTCCCCGAGAACTTCAGCGGTAAAGAACCACGAACGTACGACGGCCTCCTCAACTTCTGGGCGGCAGACTATCCCGACCCAGCCGCAGACCTTGTAACCCCGTTCGGTAGCAAGTACTCGAACGTCGAGGGCTGGTTCAACAAGGGCTACGACGCGTTGACGAAGCGCTACTTCAACAGCAAGCCACAATCCGCGGCAAGCGCCCGCATCCTCGTCCAAATGATGACAACACTGATAAACAAGACGGTGAAGATCCCGCTCTATGTCGATCCGCTGATCGACGTGCGCAAGTCCAGCATCAAGGGCTACCGGATCACAAAGGTCTACTTCTACCAGCAGTTCTTGAAGGAGCTGCACAGCTAGGACTGCAATCGGCGGAGGGGGCTAAATCGCCTCCTCCGCCAGGCAAGAACTCGCTGAACGCCACGACGTGAAGGCTTACATCGCCCGCCGTCTCGTATCGCAGGCACTTGTGCTGCTCGCGTCAACAGTCGTTGTCTTTGGCCTTCTCCATCTCGCCCCCGGTGGTCCCGCGAAGCTGCTCCTCGCAGGTCGGCCGGTCACACAGCAGACAATCGACGCCCTCAACCACCGCTATGGGCTAGACCGACCCCTGGTTGTCCAGTACTTCACTTGGCTCAACCATCTCGTGCACGGCGACCTTGGGGATTCGATCCGAGAAAGAACACCCGTAGCCGCAGCCGTCGCGCCGCGCATCGTGACAACACTCGAGTTAACCGGTTACGCCGCCCTGCTGATGCTGGTCTTTGGCGTCTCGCTGGGAGTCCTTAGTGCCGTCTATCGCAGCGGGCCGGTCGATGTCTCAGCGACGATCGGGACGCTAACAGCAGCATCGATTCCCTCATACGTCTCTGGTGTCGTGTTGATCGTCATCTTCACCGTAAAGCTTCCGTGGTTCCCCTCGCTCGGCACCGGTCACGGATTCGTAGACTCGATCGATCACCTGACCCTGCCGGCGATCGCGCTTGCACTCTCGGCGCTCGCGTTGATCAGCCGGGTGACGCGCGTCGCGATGATCGAAGCGCTCGCGAGCGACGCAGTCCAAACAGCTCGGGTACGTGGCTTCACACCGGCACGCGTGATCTTCAAGCACGCGTTGCGGGGCGCGTTGATCCCTGTCGTGACAATGACGGGAATCGTTATCGGCTACCTGCTGTCCGGAGCGATCATCGTCGAGTATGTCTTTAGCATCAACGGCGTAGGGCTGTTGCTCGTTCGGTCAGTGCAAGGACTCGACTACGCCGTCGTGCAGGCGATCGCGCTTGTCCTCACCGCCGAATTCCTGTTCATCAACCTCGTCGTCGACCTTCTCTATGCGATCATCGACCCGCGAGTACGGCTTGGGCGGGCCGTCAATTAGATGGCCTTTCCAGCGGCAGCGGCTCTTCGCGGCTGGCACGGCCGGCGAATACCGGGAGGCCTACCTAAGCTCGCGGTCAGCGGAATTGTTCTGGTCGGCATCTTCGTCGTCGCCGCGGCGCTCGCGCCGCTCGTGACTCCGCATAACCCGAACGCCACCGATCTCTTGCATTCCTACACCGGGTCCTCGCCGCAGCACTGGCTCGGCCAGGACGGCTCAGGGCGGGACGTGCTTTCTCGCTTGATTTACGGCGCGCGCCTGTCACTGCTCGGCCCGCTCCTCGTCGTCCTCCTCGCCACCCTGGTCGGTGTCCCGCTCGGCATTGCCGCCGGCTACCTCGGCGGCGCGGTGGACAGCATCCTCTCGCGCATCTTCGATGTCGCGTTCGCGTTTCCGCCGCTACTCCTTGCAACCATAATCGTCGCGACCTATGGCCTCGGTTTCCAGTCCGCGGTTATCGCCGTTGGGATCACCTACATCCCACTGCTCGGAAGGATCGTGCGGGCCGGCGCGCTGTCGGAACGAGAGCGCTCATACATTCAGGCATCCAGGGCACAGGGGTATTCCGCCCTGCGCGTCTGCGTGCGCCACCTCGGTCCTAACCTTTCGCGACTCATTCTCGGCCAAGTCGCGCTCTATTTCGGCTACTCGCTCCTCGATCTCGCGGCGCTTTCATTCCTCGGGCTTGGCACGCAGCCACCGACTCCGGACTGGGGAACCATGCTGGCTGAGGCGAGTCAGGGGATCTTTCTACAGCCGTGGGGTGTCCTTCCGGCCTCGGTCTGCATAGTGGTGGTCGTCGTTGGCTTCAACCTCATCGCAGACGGAATCTCCGATCGCACGACGATACGCCGTTGAACGAGCACCCTCTGCTCGAACTGCGAAGCGTCAACGCCCGGCTCGGCGCACAGCAGATTCTACGTGACGTTAGCTTGACGATGCAACGAGGAGAAGTACTCGGCATCGTCGGCGAATCCGGCAGCGGTAAGACGATGACGGCCAGAACGATCTTGCGAGCCCTACCGCCCGGAATTCGCGCAGAGGGCAGCGTTCTGTTCGACGGTGTCGACCTGCTGACCTTGTCCCACCGACGACTCAGGCAGGTCCGCGCCCGCCGTATTGGGATGATCTTTCAAGACCCGCGCAGTCATGTTGACCCACTCTGGAGCATTGGCGACTACCTGACCGAAGGCATGCGGCGGCATGTCGGCCTGAGCCGCACGGTCGCGAGGCAACGCGCAATCGATCTTCTCCGCCGCGTGGGCATCACCGACGGTGAGCGGCGACTACGTCAATACCCGGACGAGCTGTCTGGCGGGATGCTGCAGCGTGTGATGATTGCTGGTGCACTCGCGGGCGATCCTGACCTGCTGATCGCGGACGAGGCGACCACGTCGCTAGACGTCACGAATCAAGCAGAGGTGGTCGCGATTCTCGACGATCTAAGACGAAGCCGCGGCCTTGGGATCATCTTCATCACGCACGACCTCGCCCTCGCCGGCCAACTTTGCGACAGAACATTGGTGATGTACGCGGGACAAGTCGTCGAGAACCGCCGCAGCAGCGTTCTTTTCAATTCGCCTCAGCATCCATACTCTGCCGCTCTCCTCGCCGCCAGGCCGTCCCTCCAAGAACGGCCTCGGCGACTCGCGACCATCCCGGGGCAGCCAGCCTCCCCGCTGGATGCGGTCTCAGGTTGCCCCTTCCATCCACGGTGCCCCTATGCGACCGAACGCTGTACAAAGGAAATCCCAACTCTTCGGCACCGCGACGACGGCACGACCGCCTGCCTCCGGATCGACGAAATCGCGGAGCAGCTCGTTGCCTGACAAGACTACGCTCCTTGAGATTCGCGACCTTTGCAAGATCTACGCGATACGAGCAGGCTTCGGCCGGCACGCCGGCGTCGTCGAAGCCGTCCACAATTTGAGCTTTCGTCTCGACCATGCCGGCTCGCTCGCAATCGTGGGCGAGTCCGGTTCGGGTAAGACAACAACTGCCCGCATCATCATCGGCCTGGAAACCGCAACATCGGGTACGGTCGTGCTCGATGGGCAGCAGCACGCGACTCGTGCGAACAGCCGCGAGCGGAGGCGTCGCGCACTTCTAGCGCAGATCGTCTTTCAGAATCCTTACGCTTCGCTCGACCCACGGCAGAACGCAGATGATGCGGTTCAAGAGCTGCTTAGCTTCCACCGCCGACTGTCGGGATCAGCGCGCCGCGCAAAGGCACGGCAGATTTTGCAAAGCGTAGGCGTCAGCGAACGCGAGGCGAAGCGAAAACCGAGCGAGCTATCAGGCGGTCAATGCCAACGGGTGGCGATTGCGCGGGCCTTGGCGGTTGAGCCGAAGCTACTCGTACTCGACGAGGCTGTCTCGGCGCTCGACGTCAGTGTCCAAGCGCAGATCTTGAATCTCCTCGCTGACCTACGCGAACAACTAGGCGTGGCCCTGCTGTTCATCACCCACGACCTCGCCGTTGTCAACCAGGTCGCGGACAGGGTGTTGGTCATGTACCGAGGTCGCGCGGTGGAGGAGGGCGACGTCGGCGTGCTTCTCAGGGATCCCGCCCACCCGTATACACGACGCCTGCTTGAGTCCGCTCCCGAACCGAACGCGCCCTTGCCACAGCCGTCTCCCATCTTCGCGGAGACCTTTGATGGATGCCGCTTCCGGACACGCTGCCCGCACGCCTTCCACGCGTGCGACGAGGAACCAGAACTGTTAGGTGTTGCCGAGGGACACACCGCGCGCTGCTGGCTCGTGGTCAACGAGACCACTGCAGGCACCGCCGATGCTATGGAATCGCGGCAAGCACGCACATGAGCCTTCCTGCACATCCCGAATATGCGCGCCTCCCCGTTCAATCCGGAGCCCCTCGGGGCTCCTCGTGGGGAGTCTTTGGCGACGACGATCAGATCGGAACGATCAATCTCCTTACCCCCGCACGAGTTCGTAGCGCAACGCGACTCGTGCGGCGCGGCGACGTGTTCCCCCTCAATTGGCAGCTCGAGCTTCCTGACCCGCCACTGTTCAGCCGGCGGGCACTGTCTCATACGTTGATTCCCCTCCAGCCAGCGGGCACCGACGACCGTTACGACTCGTTCTTCCCTCAAGCCTCGTCCCACTGGGACGCCCTCTGCCACACCCACCACCTGGAATACGGTCAATACAACGCTACTAGCGAACCGGCGTCGGGAACAGTGCACCGCACCAACGGCGTCGAGCACTGGGCGCGCCGCGGCATTGCTGGTCGGTTCGTCCTCCTCGACATCGCAGCGCAACGAGCGGCCCGAGGGGACCGGCGATCGCCAGGGCAGCGCACCCAGGTCACCATCGACGAACTCCAATGCACCCTCAGCGCACAGCAGGTCCAGCTAGATGGAGGCGACATTCTTCTCGTCCGCACCGGTTGGCTCGCCTGGTATCAGAGCCAACCAGCGAGTGTGCGGAAGGATCTTTCTGCCAAAGACGTCGACTTCACAAGCATCGGCCTCAGCGCAGACGAATCCATGGCGCAGTGGCTGTGGGACAACCAAGTCGCAGCGATCGCAGCCGATAACCCCGCACTGGAAGCAACACCTTTCGACGAATCACACGTAGACCGATATCTCCACTACCGACTGATCTCGCTTCTCGGAATGGCCGTCGGCGAACTCTTCAACCTGGAGGGGCTCGCCGCCGACTGTCGAGCGGACGGCTGTTACCAAGGGCTCCTGACATCTGCTCCACTAAATAAATACGGCGGATCTGGATCGCCCGCAAACGCCCTCGCAATTAAGTGACCAGTACGACCACATCGCGCCGCTCGCGCCCCGTGGAGTCGGCACAACGCTCGCCCGAATCGTTTGACCAGCCCACCTGGGTTCAAGGTCCGCGATAACTCCTCGCGGTCGCGTTCGTCGGATCGATCGTCGACTCGTCGTCGTGGCCTGCGCAATAGCGGCCATCGAAACGGCGTTTTACGCAGCGCTTGCACCGTTGCTGCCAACATTCAGAGACCAGTTGGGCCTGTCGAAGGCCCAGGTAGGGCTGCTCGCGGCGATGTACGCGATAGGACTCTGCTTCGCAGCCATTCCCGTTGGCTTGTTCACGTCGACCTTTGGCGTCAAGACGGCCGCGCTCGCCGGCTTGCTCGGGTTGGCTGGCACGAGTATCGCCTTCGGATTCGTCCCCCTATATTGGGAACTGCTTCTGACGCGCGCAGTACAGGGAGCTGCCGGAGCTCTCTGCTGGACAGCCGGGATTGCATGGTTGATCGAGATGACACCTCAGACCCGGCGAAGCGAGATGATCGGCCTTTTCTCAGGCGCCTCAGCGGCGGGTGCAGTCCTTGGGCCAGCACTGGGCGGAGCAGCCGCTTTGATCGGTAGAGCGGAGGCGTTTGCGGGCGTAGCAGGTTTCGCGAGTCTCGTCGCCCTTGCGGCCGCCCGTATACCTCATGGCTCGCCAAGCGTATGGCAGCCCCTGGCGGAGATCCGCCGAGCACACGCTTCGCTCGAGATGTGGGGCGGGCAATGGCTGGTCGGTCTGCCGGGGCTATTGCTCTCAACGGTTGGAGTCCTGGCGCCTCTGCGTCTTCACCGACTTGGTGTCGGGTCGGTCGGAATTGCAGTCACCTACCTGATTGCAGCATCGCTCGGGATTGTGACCCGGCCCGCCGTTGGACGTTGGGCCGACCGAAGCGGCCGCACCGCAGCGATCCGCCTCTTACTAGCTGCATGCATCGCGGTTACGGTCGTCGTACCGGCCATCGGCGAGCGGTGGGTTGCCGCCGCATGCGTTGTGCTTGCCGTCTGGACCTACGGCCAGCTCTGGGGCCCGACGATGGCTTCAATGTCCCAGGAATACGAACGAGCCGGCGTCGCGCAAGCGGTCGGCTTCTCGGTTATGAACCTCACAGTCGGCGTCGCGATCCTCACCGGCTCCCTGGTCGCTGGCGAGATCGCGCAAGTCGCTGGTGACCCGACCGCCTACGCCATGGCGATCGCAGCCTGCCTTACCACTATCGTCGCGATCTCGATGCGACGACGAGGCTCGCGACAAGTCGAGTTCGGCTCGCGAACCAACTCAGGCTGTTCGTAGGGGATGCAGAAGCTGATCTAGCCGAAGCGGAGACTCAACGAATCGACAAGCTGGGGGTCCGCAGTTCGAGCCTGCGACCGCCCATCAGCAAAAGCCCCGCACAACGGGGCTTTTGTTTGCTTTTTTGACGACGAAACCGGGGCCAAACGGCGCTGTGGTCACAAAATGGGCACAGAGAGTTGCGAAGTCCGAATCCCGTATGGTGGGCCGCCCTACGTGCGTCCATTGAGGCCGCGGTGCACCACTCGGTTCCCACTCAGTAGTTGCGGAACGTTCAACACGCTCGGGAGCCGATTGGTCGTGTACAAGTCGCGTGGCGCTCCAAGGGGTTGGAGCTGCCGGTTCGGTGAGCTGGTCGGCGGGGGCCGCGCTGACGGGGGTCAGCCGGCCTTCGTCCACTCGGCCGGTGGGGAAACGTCCGACCGCGTCCGTACCGTGGACGGCCTTACCGAACCCCCGAGCTAAACGCGAACCCCCGCGACGATCCGCGAGAGGCTCATCAAACCCAAAGGAGGTTCCCGAAGTGGAACTCCAGCTGCATCTCATGCTCTGCGATCACGCAGCCGCGATCGGCCCGCGGCTCTACATCAACGGAGGCGGTTGGGACGTCCGTTCTCCGATGCCGCAGCCGTGGGCGCTCGCGCTCGAGGTGAAAGTGCCGTGGCACGACAACAATCGCAGCTTCCCGTACGTGCTCGAGCTGCTGGATGCCGACGGGCAGCCGGTCGAGGTGGACACCCCGAAGGGAAAGCAGCCGATCAAGACGGACGGGAACATCACGCTCACCGCGCGTCCTGGGCTCAAGCCCGGTTCGCAGATCGTCGGAGTCGCCGCGGCGCTTCTTCTGCCGATCCCGCTCCCACCGGACGCCCAATACGAGTGGAAGCTGACGCTCGACGGGCACACTCGCGACGAGTGGCGCGTGGCCTTCTCGACGTCCGCCATGCCGGCCGGCTTTGCGGCGGCCGCAGCCGGCTAGGAGTCCTCTCCGCCTCGGATGAGCCGCAGTACGGGCCGCGACGGCGGCGGCCCCTGCGGCTCGTCTGGGCCCTCCTCGTCGGCGACCATCACGATGGTCGGCGGTTCGGGAAACCCGCTCCATGTCGTGACCGTCATCTTCAGCATTGGTGCCTCTTCTCCGTCGCGGTCCGGTTGCCTGCCGAGGGGATCATGCGCCTTTCAGACGTTGCGCGGAAGCGTGCGCTTCCCCCGCATGGCGGCTCAGAGCCTTGCGGTGTGTGACCGTGTTCCGAGAGCAACGATCGCGGCTCCGATCGCGAGCGATCCGATAGCCATTCCGACCGCCACAGGGTCTTCCCAGGATGGATGCGTGCGAATGGTTGAGCGGTAAAAAATGTCGTTGCTCCGTGTTGGGCATGCACGCGGCTCGTCCCAGCCACAGGGCAGCCCCACCTTTCGCTCGTGCAAGAAGACAGCGGCCGCCCAAGCCACTGCAATGATCGCGAGCGCAGTTGCAACTCTCATTCCCTCGCCCATCGCTAGACGCGTCGGTATGAAATGACTCCAGACGCCAGGGCCAACGACCCAAGGGCGATCGCGAGCGCCGCGGGGTCTTCCCAGGACGGATGGGCCTTCACACGTACGACACCTGCCGTCGGCACGATCAACCCGATCTTGCCCCCGCCAACACCTGGGATCGTGCTGATCTCGTTGCGACCTGCACGGTGCATGACCGTTACATGCCGCTGGTGCAGCCATAGGGCCGCAGGCCAAGCGACTGCGATGACCGCGAGCGCCAGCGCAACCCTCACCTCCTCGACCCCCGTCGCACGAGCTCGATTCTCTTGGCAGACGTGCCGTGCTGCAAGCCTGGCGGGCCTTGCCAGCTCGCTACCTAGACACGGCCGTCGCGTCGAAGGACGACGAACTCGAGGACGCTTACGAACGCGCCTCGCCTGTCGCGCAGCGGTTCGTGAAGCGCCGACTGGAGGGCGTCGTGGACTTCCTCATCCTGCATGGCGTAGAGCTTCACGAGCTGACGGCCCTTCTTCGTGATCCGCGGAAGGCCACCGAACGCGCGAGCGAGAAGACCCTCTGCGAAGCACGTCTTTTCGACGGCAAGCAGCTCGTCGGAGTCGGGGAAACGTTCACCCTCCTTCACGCGTCGGACGGTATCGGGACCGGGCGGCGATCCGAACGCCGCGGCGCTGACGCAACCCGCCCAGAGATCACGCTACGCCGCGTGAGCTTCGTCGCCCAGACGCTTTTTCCGCCACGTCCCGAAGGGCGGTGAGCGCCGCTCCGTGATGCTTCCCGCCGAGACTCTGTAGGGACGCGGCAACGAGGCTCGCCTCGTCGATCGTCGCATCGTCGACCGCCTCGAGGTACTTCAGTAACCAGCGCGCGGCGACGCGGGAGAACCGCTCTGGCTGCCTGAAGGCGATCAGCGCCGTGAGCTCGAGCAGATCGCCGAGCGAAGGCCGCGGGATCTCCGCACGCAACGTCATCTCGGCGACGAGCAGGTTGCCGCGCTCGATCGCCCGCTTGAAGACCGCGTATGGAGATGCCTGGGCTGTCAACGGGCCCTCCTCGGCACGGGGGCCGGCCCGGCGTGGCAACTGTAATCGCTCGCTCCGATCGCGCTTGAACTCGCCTGAGCCAGAGACGATTCTGAGTTCGTGACGTTCGAGGGGCTGCTGGCGACGCTCGGTGACCGTGCTGAGGTGCGGGGGCGGGAGTTCGAGCGCATTTGCCAGTGGTTGCTCCGCAGCGCACCCGAGTACCGGGCGCAGCTCGCCAGTGTGTGGCTGTGGGATGAGTGGCCGGGTCGCTGGGCCGCGGACGCGGGCATCGATCTGGTGGCGGAGACGCACGCGGGGGAGTTGTGGGCGGTGCAGGCGAAGGCGTACGACCCCGCGTACCGGGTTAAGAAGGCGGACGTCGACTCGTTCCTGAGCGAATCGGCGCGGCCGGAGTTTGGTTACCGGCTGTTGATCGCGACCACCGATCTGATCGGACCGACGGCGCGACGGACGCTGGCCGCGCAGGAGAAGCCCGCGGGATTGCTGCTGCGGTCGCAGCTAGCCGACGCGCGTGTTGCCTGGCCGTCCCGTGTCAGCGAGTTGCTGCCTGCGGTGCCGCCGAGGAGCAGGCCGCGGCAGCATCAGCTTGAGGCCGTCGAGGAGATCGTTGCGGGCTTTCGCGGCGCGGATCGTGGCCAGGCGGTGATGGCCTGCGGCACCGGCAAGACCTTCGTCGGCCAGCTTGTCGCGGAGGCGCTCGCGAGTGAGCGGACGCTGGTGCTCGTTCCCTCGCTGTCGCTGCTGGCGCAGACGCTGCGCGAATGGACCGCGAACGCCGAGCGAGCGTTCGCGCTCCTGGCCGTCTGTTCGGATGAGACGGTGATCGGCGAGGATGCGGTCGTCTCGACAACCAGCGAGCTCGGTTTCCCTGTCACGACCGACCCTGCTCGCATCGCCGCCTTCCTCAGCGACCAGCAGGAGACCCGGCGCCGGGTTGTCTTCGCGACCTATCAGTCCTCGCAGAGGATTGCGGAGGCGGTTCGTGATTTGCGCTTCGATCTGGTGATCGCCGACGAGGCGCACCGCTGTGCCGGCCCGCAGGTCGGCGTGTTCGCGACCGTGCTCGATGACTCACGGATCCCGGCAGGCCGGCGGTTGTTCATGACCGCGACGCCGCGCTACTTCACCGGACGGTTGCGACGTGAGGCGTCGGAGCGCGAGTTCGAGCTGGCCTCGATGGACGATCCTTCAAGGTTCGGGTCGGTCTTTCATCGGCTCACGTTCGGCGACGCGATCGAGCGCGAGCTGCTCTCTGACTACCAGGTCGTCGTCGTTGCTGTGACCGATTCCAGCTACCGCGATTACGCACAACGCGGAGCGTTCGTCACGACCGACGGCGCCCGGATCAGCGACGCCCGTACGCTCGCCAGCCAGCTGGGGCTGCTGCGCGCGATCGCCGCCCATGACCTTCGCCGGGTTGTCAGCTTCCACTCCCGCATCGAAAGCGCCCGCCTCTACGCCGCCACGATCGCCGACGTGTACACCTGGTTGCCAGAAGACCGGCGGCCATCGGGTGTCCTTCGCGCTGCGCATGTCTCGGGGCGGATGTCGAGCGGTGAGCGTGACCGACAGCTAAACCGACTGCGAGCGATCGGCGCAGGCGAGCGCGGCCTGCTCAGCAACGCCCGCTGCCTCGCCGAAGGCGTCGACGTCCCTACCTTGGACGGAGTCGCCTTCATCGAAGCGCGCCGCTCCCAGATCGACATCGTCCAAGCCGTCGGACGCGCGATCCGCAAAGCACCGGACAAGACGATCGGCACGATCATCATCCCCGTCTTCGTCAACGAAACCGAGGATCCCGAGCAAGCGATCGAACACTCCGAGTTCGACCGCGTCTGGCAGGTGCTGAAAGCCCTTCGCGCCCACGACGAGGATCTCGCCGAAGACCTCGACGAACTCCGCCGCGAACTCGGTCACCGCAGGACGAGCATCGTCCGGCCGAGCAAGATCAAGCTCGATCTGCCGGTCACCGTCGGCGACGCTTTCATCCATGCCTTCGATGCGCGGCTCGTTCGTGAAACGACCGCTCCCTGGGAGTTCTGGCTTGGCCTGCTGCGGTCGTTCGCCGACCGGGAAGGGCACAGCCGCGTCCTCGCGACGCACCTCGAAAACGGCTTCAAGCTCGGTGGATGGGTGACACAGCAGCGCCACCTGCACGATCGGGGACGCCTTTCAGAGGCGCGAGCCGCACGTCTCCAGCAACTGCCGGGTTGGGAATGGGATCCCTTCGCGGCGGCCTGGGAGGACGGCTTCTCGCACCTCGAACGCTTCACCGCCCGCGAAGGACACGTCCGAATCGCAAAGAACCACCGCGACGAGGACGGCTTCCGGCTCGGACAGTGGTGCGCTACCCAGCGGACAAGCCATGAGGCTGGCCAGCTTCCCCAGGAGCGCAGTGCCCGCCTCGAGGCGCTGCCGGGCTGGGTGTGGAACATCAACGACGCCCGCTGGGAGGATGGCTTCCGCCACCTCGAGGCTTTCGTCGCCCGTGAAGGACACGCCCACGTACCGCTCGCACACCGTGAAGACGGCTATCGACTCGGACAATGGATCGTTGTTCAGCGGCTCTTCCGCACTCAAGGCCGGCTCCCTGAGAATCGCGCTCAGCGCCTCGAAGCACTCCCACGCTGGACGTGGGATTCCGCGGACACCGTCTGGGAACAGCACCACGCTGCCCTGAAACGCTTCGTCGCCCGCGAAGGACATGCCCGCGTTCCCTCAAAGCACATCGAGGGCAGCTGCCGGCTCGGACAATGGGTGGTCGTTCAGCGCAGCTTCCGCGTGCAAGGCCGACTTCCCGACGAGCGGGCCGCACGCCTGGAAGAACTAGCAGGCTGGGCGTGGAGCACCCAGGACGCCGACTGGCAGGTCGGCTATGCGGCCCTCGAACACTTTGTCAGCCGCGAAGGCCACGCACGCGTCCCGTCCACCCACGTCGAAGACGGTTACAAGCTCGGACGCTGGGTCGTCAAACAGCGATACAACAAGGCCCAGATGAACCAGGACCGCCGAACGCGATTGGAAGCGCTCCCAGGATGGGTCTGGACGACGCGCCGCGCTCCCAGCAGCGGCGAATGAGCCAGCGCATGACGCCTCGCGCGCGAAAGTCCGTTTCGCCGATCGCGTCGATCCGGGAGGAGCTCGGCGTCGACCGCGAGTTCATGGGTGTGTCGGCGGTGACGGCTGTCGAGATTCCCGAGCCTGGGTAGGCGCTTGTCGGCGCAGCCAGTGATACCCGAGCAGCTGGTGGCTC
>Ga0070731_10001811_pt1 | contig 21452 bp, 21 predicted proteins | sample Coa_R1_2_FD_66448 | JGI IMG/M metagenome (GOLD analysis project Ga0070731, IMG submission 66448) | Surface soil microbial communities from Centralia Pennsylvania, which are recovering from an underground coalmine fire - Coalmine... | ecosystem: Environmental > Terrestrial > Soil > Unclassified ... | reverse complement strand
CCGGACGTAGTGGATGCGCCACGCCGCCAACATGCCGGCGAGCCCGATCAGCTCATAGAGCAGCTGGCGCTTCAGGAACCAGGAGCCGTCGTGGTACTGCGCCTGCGCCGCGACCGAGCTCGCGCTGTACACCATCACGATGCCGATGCACGTGAGCAGTAGGACGATCGTAAAGAGGCCCCACGCGGCGCCGCGCCGGTGGATCAGGTCCACGACCGGCCTCCCCCCTGCGGCCCTCCGGCCCCCAGGGGACCTTTGGCCGCCGTCTTCGTGTCGTCGCGGCCCGCGCCCGGCGTGGTCTCGCGGGCGAGGGATGCGACCAGCGCCTGGTAGTGCTCCGCCCGGTGGCGGTAGTCCCGGTACTGGTCGAAGCTCTCGCACGAGGGCGACAGGGTCACCGCGTCGCCCGGCCGCGCGAGCGCCCGCGCGGCGGGCACCGCTTCGTCGAGCGTCCCGCACCGCACCACCGGCGCCGTCACGCCCGCGGCGGCGATCGCCTCGGCAAGCAGCGGCGCCATCGCGCCGAAGACGACGACGCCGCGCACGGTCTGCGCGGCGAGCGCTTCGGCGACCGGCGCGAAGTCCCGCGCCGACGCGTTGCGGCGCATGCCGCCGGCCAGCAGCACGAGCGGGCGGTCGAACGCGCGCACGGCGGCCGCGGCCGCGGCCGGGTTGGTCGCGAGCGAGTCTTCGTAATACCGGACGCCGCCGACCTCGGCGATGAGGGCGAGGCGGTGCGGCAGGCCGCGGAACTCGCGCAGCACCGCGCCGATCGCGGGCGCGCCGGCCCCGGCGACGCGCGCGGCGAGGGCGGCGGCCAGCGCGTTCTCGAGGGTGTGGGCCCCCGGCGACTGCAGGCGCGCGTCCGCAAGGTCCTCCTCTCGTCCGTCCAGCCGCAGCACGATCCGGCCGTCTACGACGCACGCCCCCTCGTCGACCGCCCGGGTCCGGCTCCAGAAGAGCACCCGGCCGCGCGCGCCCGCGGCGAACCCCCGCGTCACCGGATCGTCCCCGTTGAGCAGCGCCCAGTCGTCCGCGCGCTGGTAGGCGAGAATCCCGCGCTTCGTCTCGGCGTACGCGTCGAACGAGCCGTGGTCGTCGAGATGGTGCGCGGCGACGTTCGTCACGACCGCCACGTGCGGGCTGTGCCCGAGGCCCACCAGCTGGCGGTTGCTGATCTCGACGACGAGCACGGCCTGCGGCGTGACCTCCGCGAGGCGGTACAGAATCGGCACGTGCGTGCGGTCGTTGCCGGTCTCGAACGTCGCGCGGCCGCTCCGCGCCAGCATCGTCGCGGCGAGGCGCACGACGGTGAACTTGCCGTTCGTGCCGGTGACCCCCACGATCGGACAGGGGACCGTCTCGAAGAAGAGCGCCGTCATGCTGCTGAGCGGCACCCCCCGGTCCCGTGCGCGGCGGACGGGCGCGTTCTCGGCGTGCCGGAACCACGCCTGACTCACGTAGATGATCTCGGCGGCGTCGATGCCCTCGAGGTAGCGATCGCCGAAGCAGCGCGTGATCGGGGCGCCGGCGAGCCGCTCGAGCGCCGCGGCCTGCTCGTCCTGCGTCATCCACTGGTGCGTGCGGCGGAACGCGCCGGGAAACGCGTCGGCGCCCGCGAGATCGTGCGCGGTGATCGTCGTGATGCCGTGTGCGAGGAGAAAATCCACGACCGTCGAGCCTTCCGTCCCGGAGAAGCCGAGCACGTGAATGCGGCGGCCGCGCAGACGCGCGAGCACGTCGGCCATCACGGCCGCAGCCCCACGCCGACCGCGGCCAGCAGCGCCCCGCAGAGCCAGAACCGCACGACCGTCTGCGTCTCGGTCCAGCCGCACAGCTCGAAGTGGTGGTGCAGCGGGCTCATCCGGAAGAGCCGGCGCCCGCCGGTCGACTTGAACCACGCCACCTGCAACATGACCGACAGAGCCTCCGCGACCGCGACGCCGCCGACGATCAGCATCAACACCTCTCGTTTGGAGAGTACCCCGGCCACGGCGAGCGCCGCGCCCAGCCCGATCGATCCGACGTCGCCCATGAACACGCCGGCCGGATAGGCGTTGTGCCACAGGAAGCCGAGCGCGGCGCCGCCCGTGGCCGCGGCAATCACGGCCGCCGGGCCCGCGCCGGCCCGAGCCGCCAGCACCGCGAGCGCCCCCGCCCCGATCGCGACCGTGCCCGCGGCCAAGCCGTCGAGTCCGTCGGTCAGGTTGACCGCGTTGACCATGCCGACGACGAGGAGCAGGCAAAAGACGGGATACCCCCAGCCGAGCTCCCAGCGCACGGGAGTCCCGGGAATCTCGAGCGCGCCGCCGAGGTGGGGCTGCCGCAGCACGTACACGCCGAGCAGCAGCGCCGCGGGAATCTGCAGGGCGAACTTTTCCCGCGCGCGCAGGCCCAGGTTTCGTCCGCGCACGAGCGAGAGCGCGTCGTCGAGAGCGCCGATCGCGGCAAACACCGCGACCGCGGCGAGTCCGACGAGGAGATCCGGCCCGAGCCGCCCGGCCCAGGCACCGGCCGCGACGGCCGCGGCCAGCAGCGCGCCGATGATGAGCAGGCCCCCCATCGTCGGCGTGCCGGCCTTCGCGGCGTGCAGCGCGGCCGCGGAGGGATCGAGGGTCATCTTGCGCGCCACCGCGTCCTCGCGCACCCGCTGCGCGGCGCCGGCGCGCGCGAGCCGGGCGATGAGCGGCCGGCCGCCCACGACGACCAGCAGGCACGCGAGGATCCACGCCGCGGCGAGGGCCGGCGTCATCCCGCGCGCCGCGGGGCCTCGCGCCCCGTCTCGTGCGGGGCCTCCGGGCGGAGGCCGTCTACGATCTGCTCCATCGCCAGCGCCCGCGAGCCCTTCACCAACACCACGGCCCCGGGGCGGATTTCCCGCCGCAGCGCACCGAGCGCATCCGCGCGATCGATGGTGTGCACGACGCGCGGCAGTCCGGCCTCGCCGGCCGCCCCCGCCAGGTCCGCGGCCAGGGGGCCGAGCGCGATCAGCACGTCGACTCCCCGCCGCGCCACCTCGCGTCCGACCCCGCGGTGGGCCTCCATCGAGAGCGCTCCGAGCTCGCGCATATCGCCGAGGACCGCGATCCGCGGCCGCCCCGCAAACTCGTCCATCAGGTCGAGCGCGGCCTCCATCGAGCGCGGACTGCTGTTGTACACGTCGTTGATCACGACGGCGCCCCCGAGCCGCAGCACCTCGAGGCGTTTCGCCATCGCCCGCGCGCGGCCGAGGCCGCGCGCGATCCCGGCCGCGGGGACGCCGAGGGCCGCCCCGGCCGCCGCGGCCGCGAGCGCGTTGCGGATCGCGTGCCGCCCCGGGACGGCGAGCGCGACGGGGATCTCGTCTCCCCCGACGCGCAGGACAAACGTGCTGCCCTCCCCCGGCCGCATCCGGACGTCCCGGGCCGTCGCGTCCGCGTCCCCGAACCCGAACGTGATCACGCGCGCCGGCCCCCGGCCTGCCAGGCCGAGCGCGAGCGGGTCGTCGGCGTTGAGCACGGCCACCCCCTCCGGCGGCAGGCCCTCGATCAGCTCCCCTTTCGCGGCGGCGAGCTGCTCGCGGGTTTCAAAGAAGTCCATGTGCGACTCGCCGATCGCGGTCACGACCCCGATCTGCGGACGGGCGATCTCCACGAGCTCGCGAATCTGACCGGGCCCCCGCATCGCCAGCTCGAGGACGGCGACCGACGCGGCCGCGGGCAGGTTGACGAGCACGAGAGGGATGCCGATCTCCGTATTCCAGTTCTCCGGCGACCGCGCGGTCTCGAACCGTTCCGCGAGCACGAGCGCCGTCATTTCCTTGGTCGACGTCTTGCCGACGCTGCCGGTGATGCCGACGACACGCAGGGGCCGACGCTCCCGCAGTCCCCGGCCGAGCCGCTGTAGCCCGAGCAGCGTGTCGGCCGCGCGGATCAGGACCGCGCCGGCGCCGGCGGCCTCGCCGGCGGCGTCCGCGGAGATGAGCGCGGCGCCGGCGCCGCGGCGCAGCGCCTCGCCGACGAACCGGTGGCCGTCCGCGTGCTCGCCGCGCAGCGCGACGAACAGCATCCCCGGCTCGACCTCCCGGCTGTCGATCGCGGCGCCGCATACGGACGCCGCGGGATCACCGCGTACGACCGCGCCGCCCGCGAGCCGGGCGGCATCGGCGGCGGAGATCGAGACCGGCGTCACCGCGTCTTCCCGGCACACCGCGCGCGCAGCACCTCCCGGGCGACCGCGCGGTCGTCGAAATCGATCACCTGGTCGCCGACGATCTGATAGGTCTCATGCCCCTTGCCGGCGATCACGACGACGTCGCCGGGCCGCGCGAGCGCGATCGCCTGCTCGATCGCCAGGCGCCGGTCCGCCGCGCTCGAGAAGTTGCGCGCCCCGAGCGCGCCGGCCTCGATCTCGCGCAGGATCGCTTCGGGATCCTCGCCGCGCGGGTTGTCGGAGGTAAAGAAAGCGTAGTCCGCGAGGGTCGTCCCGATGCGTCCCATGATCGGGCGCTTCGTCCGGTCGCGGTCGCCGCCGCAGCCGAAGACCACGATCCGCCGTCCCGGCGAGATCTCGCGGGCGAGCCGCAGGACCTGTTCCAGACTGTCGGGGGTGTGCGCGTAGTCCACGATGACGGCGAAGGGCTGGCCCTCGTCGACGGGCTCGAACCGCCCGGGGACGCCCGTCGTCGACTCGAGCACGCGCCGCATCGTCTCGGCGGGCACGCCGCGGCTGAGCCCGACCGCGAAGGCGGCGAGCGCATTGCTGACGTTGAAGCGGCCGGGCAGCGGCAGCGCCACCGGCACGCGCCCCTCCGGCCACACCACCGTCATCCCCGTCCCGCGCGGCGAGAGCGTGAGCGTTTCCGCGCGGATCCGCGCGGGCCGGTCGATGCCGTACGTCCACACCGGGGCGCGGCTGGCCCGCGCCATCGCGTCGCCGTACGAATCGTCGGCGTTGACGATAGCCACACCGCCGGGCTCCAGCATCGCGAAGAGGCGGGCTTTCGCGTCGCGGTACCCCTCGAGCGTGCCGTGCAGGTCGAGGTGGTCCTGCGTCAGATTCGTGAAGACCGCGGTGACGAACCGGCATTCGGCGACGCGGTCCAGTTCGAGCGCGTGCGACGTCACCTCCATCGTCACGTCCTGCACGCCGCGGTCGCGCATCTCGCGCAGGAGCCGCTGCAGATCCGACGCCTCCGGCGTGGTCGGCGTCGTCGCGTGGAACTCCACCGGCGCGCCGTCCAACTGCACGCCGAGCGTACCGATCACGGCGCTGCGCCGGCCGGCCGCGCGAAGGATGGCGTCGACGAGGAAGGTCGTCGTGGTCTTGCCGTTGGTCCCGGTGGTGCCGCAAACGTTGAGTTCGCGCGAGGGATGCCGGTAGAAGGCGGCCGCGGCCGCCGCGAACGCGCGGCGCGTGTTCGGCACGACGACCTGCGTCGCGGCAAGGTCGGCGAGCGGATGATCGACGAGGAGCACCGCGGCGCCGCGCCGCACCGCGTCGGCGGCGTAGCGGTGTCCATCCTGCGTGAAGCCGCGGATCGCGGCGAACAGATCGCCCGGACGGACGCTGCGGGAGTCGTGCGCGAGCCCGCTGAACTCCCGGCCTTCGCCCCCGAGCACGGAGACTGCCGCCGCCCCGCCGTCCTCCGCGGCCAGCGCGGCCACAAGGTCAGTAACGCGCATTCGGTGGTCCTCCGGGCTCAGCATACCATCAAAACGCGCAGCCGCCCACGAGCGCGCGGCGCCTGTCAGCGCGGGGCCGGTGCCGGCGGGGCCGCGGCCGGCACCGGCCCCGCCGGCGGGGGCGTCGGTGAAACCGGCAGCGTCATCAGCGAAGCCGCCTGCGGCGTCTCTTCCGGCGCCACCCGAAGGTACCACAATGCCTGGCGGGCGATCTCGTGGAAGACCGGCGCCGCCACGTCGCCGCCGAAGTACACGCCGCGCGGCTCGTCGATGACCACCAGGATCGCCAGGCGCGGGGACGGCACCGGCACGATGCCCACGAACGACGCGACGTACGCGCCGGGCTCATAGCCGCCCGACGGGCCGGGGCGCTGCGCGGTGCCCGTCTTGCCGGCTACCGTGTAGCCGTCGACCTGCGCCTTGACCCCGGTGCCGGCGCGCACGACCTCCCGCATCATCGCGAGCACCTGTGCCGCCACCCCCGCGTCGATGACCCGGTGCCGCGTCACGTCGCCGGGCGTCGAGATCGTCCGGCCGGCGGCGTCCCGGACGACGGCGACGACATGGGGCCGCACGGCGAGGCCGTCCGTCGCGAACGACGATTCGGCGACCAGCAGCTGGACCGGCGTCACGGAGATGCCCTGACCGAAGGCGATGTTCTGAAGGGTCGGCCCGTACCACTGCGCGACCGGCCGCACGAGCCCCGCGACTTCACCCGGCAGATCGATTCCGGTCGGGCGGCCGAAGCCGAACTGCCGGATGTATGCGAACATCGCGTCCTTCCCGAGCCGCGTCGCAACCTGCGCCGCGCCGACGTTGCTCGAATACTTGATGATGTCCGCCAGGCCGAGCGAGTCGAAGTGCTCGTTGGGCTCCGCGTCGTGGATCGTCGCGCCGTTGATTCGAATCTTTCCCGGATCGGTCCACCGGTCCTCGAGCGTGACGGCGCGGCTGTCGAGCGCGGCGGCCGCGAGGATCAACTTGAACGTCGATCCGGGCTCGTACACGTCGGCGACCGCCGGGCTTTTCCACAGCCGCGGCGGCGCGTCCTGATACCGGTTCGGATCGAACGACGGCGCCGCCGCCAGCGCGAGCAGTCCGCCGGTCTCCGGATCCATGACGATCACCAGGCCGGCGCGGGCCCGCGACTGCTCCACCGCGCGGGCGACCTCGCGCTCGGCGATGTGCTGGATGACCTCGTCGATCGTGAGCACCAGCGTCGCGCCGTCGCGCGGGGGGGTGACGATGCGCTGCGTCTGGATGAGCTCCCGGCCGATCGCGTCCCGATCGGCCACCTCGATCCCACCGGTGCCGCGCAGCACGCGGTCGTACTGCAGTTCGAGGCCGGCCAGCCCCGCGTCGTCGGTGCCGGTGAACCCGAGGAGGTTCGCCGCAAGCGTGCCGGCGGGGTAGGCGCGCCGCGACTCCGGGACGATCCCGGCCGTCTCGCCGAGATCGAGCGCGCGGAGCCGGTCCGCGACCTCCGCGGGCTGCCGCCGCGCGAGCCAGGCGAAGTACGGGCCGCCGCGGCGCAGCCGCGCCTCTACCTCGCCGGGTGAGAGCCCGAGGACGGGCCCGGCCGCGCGCGCGAACGCGCCGGGATCGTCGATCGCCCTCGGCACCGCGTAGATGGAATCGACCTCGACGTTGATTGCGAGCGGCCGGCCGGCCTGGTCGAGGATCTGTCCCCGGCGGCCGGGCAGGCGCAGCGACTCCAGCTGCTGGCGGTCCGCGAGCCGCGCGAGCGCGCCGGCGCGCACGATCTGCAGATCGACCATACGGACGACAAGGAGGCCGAGCGCGACGATCCAGACGCACGATAACGCGACGAGCCGCCGCCGGGCGATGCCGTCGGGCTCGCCGGGGGGGGCGTGATCACCCCGCGGATTCGCGCCGCCGGGGCGAAACCGGGGAGGCCCCGACCCGTCCGCGGTATGATGTCGCCGGCGCGGCCGTGACGGACGGCGCCGGTTCATCGTGGAGCCGGTGCGGCCTGCGCTTCGCTGCGGTTGAAGTACGCGCCGAACCGCTGCCACACCCCGGCCCGATGGTCATCGGGACGGACCGCGGTGTGCGGCAGCCGGATCGCGGCGATTTGGTTCGCGCCGGGCGAGCGCAGGCCGAGGCGCGTCACGGCCAATCGCTCGATGCGATCCGGGGCCTTCAGGGAGGAGGCGGTGGCCTGGAGACGTTCGTGGTCCGTCTCTAGTGCGGCGATGTCCTTCGACAGGTGCAGGATCTGGTAGCCGATGTGTGCGGCGTTGGATACAGCTGCGACGTATGCGATGAACGGGAGTACCGCGAGTGCTGCGATTGTGAGTGCTGAAACTACCGGGTAACGTCTCCGCCGACGCCGGGTCGCCTCCCCCCCTTCGGCCCAAGATTCCGGCAGAAGCACCGGATAGACTCGATGCTGCCGTTCAAGCGCTAGCATGTGATGCTGCTCTGCCGGCCGGCAAGCGGCCGGCTGCCGTCGATCAGCCGCTCGGCCGCACGCAGGCGCGCGCTGCGCGCCCGCGGGTTGCGGGCAATTTCGGCCGCGGACGCCGTGACCGGCTTCTTCGTCAGAATCCGCACGAGCCGCTCGCCGCCGCACCGGCACTCCGGCAGCCCGGGCGGACAAGTGCAGCCGCGCGCGAACCGGACGAGCGTCGTCTTGACGACGCGGTCCTCGATGGAGTGGAAGGCGATCACGCAGAGCCGGCCGCCCGGCCGGAGGCGCCGCACCGCCTGCGGCAGCGCGCGCTCGAGCGACTCGATCTCGCGGTTTGTCGCGATCCGCAGCGCCTGAAACGTACGGGTCGCCGGATGCAGCCGCCCGCGGCTCGCGCCCACCGCCGCTTCGACGGCGCGCGCCAGGTCGCGGGTCGTCCGCAGGGGACGCCGCGCCACGATCTGCCGGGCGATCTTCCGCGACGCCCGCTCCTCGCCGTAGCGATAGATCAGGTCGGCGAGGTCGCGTTCCGAGAGCGCGTTCACCAGATCGGCGGCCGTCCGGGATTCGCCGCGGTCCATGCGCATGTCGAGCGGTCCGACGCGGTCGAAGCTGAACCCGCGTTCCGCCTCCATGAGCTGCCGCGTCGAGACCCCGATGTCCAGCAGCACCCCGTCCACCGCCCCCACGCCGAGCACGTTCAACGCCTCGTCCAGGTCGCCGAAATTCGCCTGCGCCAGCGTCACGTTCTGACCAAACGGGCGCAGCCGCTCTTCGGCGCGCGCCAGCGCTTCGCCGTCCCGGTCCAACCCGACCAGCCGGCCGGCCGGCGCGATCTTTCGCAGCAGCGCCTCGGCGTGGCCGCCTTCGCCGAGCGTCGCATCAACGATCACGGCGCCGGGCCGCGGCGCGAGGTACGCCAGCACCTCGTCCACCAGCACCGGGACATGCATTGTCGCGTGAGGGGATTCCGACGCGCCCATCCACACGGCCACCGTCGCCAGCACGACTCACCGCCAACCTCGGGTTGCTCAGCACCTTACAGCGTCAGCGCCTGGAGCTGTTGCGCCAGTTCCTCCGGCGCCTTCCGAACCTTCTGGAGCCGCCTGCGCCAGGCGGGGGTGCTCCAGAGTTCCAGGTGTCCCCCCACCCCGATGATCGTTACCGACCGCGTGATGCCTGCGTGCTCGCGCAGATGCGGCGCGAGAAAAATCCTACCCTGCCGGTCGAGTTCGCAATCTTCGGCCGCCGACAGCACGTACCGGCGCGCCTCGTGCTGGCCCAGCGGCAGCGTCCGGAGCTTCTCTTCGAGCGACTGCCATTCAGGCGCGGAAAAGGCGAAAAGACACGGGTCGGTCCACCGGGTGACGATGATGCGGTCGCCCATGACCGCCCGAAATTTGGGCGGAATCACCACCCGCCCTTTGTCGTCCAGCGCGTACTGCGCTTCGCCCCTGAGCATCCGCCGCCGTCACTACCGGTCCCGACCTCACCGGCCGACTCTGCGGCCGGCCGCCATGTAATTGAAGCCGCGTGGGCCGTGGGATACTCATCCCCCACTGCTCCCTACGAACCCCCACCATTCTCCACATGCCCCCATACTCCTGCATTTAGACACGCGCAGCAACAAAAAAACCCCGGCATTTTGCGCGAGGCGGCGTGCCAGATCACTATCGTACTGGTGTTCGCTTATTGCTCTCCGGGGCCGGGACGATCCCCGTTGCCGCGCGGCAGGTCGACGTTCTCCGACTCGGGCGAGGTGCGTCCGGACAGCATACCGGCCTGCAGCGTGCCGGCGATGCCGAGCGCGAGCAGCAAGTCGCCGGGGCTCAGGACCACACCGACGCCGCCGACCACGAGCGGCAGCGTATCCCCGAGCGGCGCGAGCACCGTCCGCGGACCGGCCAGGACGTAGAAGGGCCCGGTCGCGCCGCCGAAAATGAGGGACCGTGAGATCACACGAATGACCGCTCCGGAGACCGGCATGCGGCCGGCGTTTGCCGCGATCACGATCGCGTTGAGCGCCGCGCCGGCGAGCGCAAGCCACAACCACGGCAGGGTCAGGTTGGCCGCCAAACCGATGAGTGCCAGAAGATAGCCGAGGATGACGAGGACGCGCGCCGTCTCAACCGGCACGAGGGCGGCCCGCGCGGCGGTCACCGAGGCGACCGCCAGCACGAGGAGCGGCAGCCAGCGCGGCGCGAGTCGGGTGAGATTGACGAGCCGTCCGCCGCGCAACCGGCCGATGGCGACGCCGGCCAGCACCGCGATTACAAGGATCAGTACAGAACCTCGCGCATTCCCGTCCGGTGCCGCACGACCACCACGTCCGCGCTTTCCTGGAGTCGCCGGATCGCCGACGTCACCGACGGCACCTGCACCGAGTGAAACGTAAACGAGCCGCGCTGCGGGCGGGGCTCGTCGAACGCGTTGCCGCAGGCGACGCAGTAGTAGCCGCGCTCGGGGACGAGCGATCCCCGCGCGTGCGCCCAGCGGATCGTCACGTGGCTCACCACGTTGGGGCGGCCGCACTGCGGGCACCGCACGCTCATGGACGCCATTATAGCAGGGGGCCGCGCCCTACCGCCCGCCCTGAGCCTGCGGCGCGAGCCAAAGCGCGCGGACCGTCATGACATTAAATCGGCCCGGGCTCCCGCGCCGACGTCAAAAAATCGCGTCCGGCCTGACCCAGCAGACGGGTCAGGTGCGTGTAGGTGTAGCGGATGCCCTGGCGGATCAAGCCGGGAATCGCCTCCGGGGCGCCGGTTGAGCCGGCGACTTTGCCGGCGGCCAGGATCGCGCGGAAGGCGCCGTCGATCGCGGCTCGGACCTCCGGAACGTCCGTCCGCCCCGGGTACCCCATTGCCTGCGCGAGATCGGACGGCCCGACGAAGAAGACGTCGATCCCCGGCACCGCGAGGATCTCGCGAAGGTTCGCGAGCCCGTCCGTATCCTCGATCTGCACGCAGACGAGCGTCTCGCGGTTGGACGCCTCCACGTAGTCGGCGGCCGAGCCGCCGAGCCCGTAGCCGGCGGGGCGCGTGCCCGCGGCGAGCCCCCGTGAGCCGAGCGGATGATATTTGACGGCGTCGACGGCGGCGCGGGCTTCGTCCGCGGTGCTCACATGCGGCACCTGCACGCCGAGCGCGCCGGCCTCCAGCACCTGCAAGATTGCCTCCGGGCTATTGACCGCCGGCCGCGCGATCGGGGTGGTGCCGCCGGCCTGCGCGGCCATCGCCATCAGCTCGACGGTTTCGCGGTTGATCGTCCCGTGCTCGCAGTCGATCAGCACCCAGTCGAAGCCGAGGCGCCCCGCCATCTCGACAATCTGCGGCGACGGGATCATCACGGACAGACCGATCGCCGGCCGCCCGGAGAGGAGCGTCGCCTTCATAGTGTTGGTCAGCACGCCGGCCGCCGCGCCGGCGCCGCCCGCACCGGCGTCGGGGTCAGCGCCGTTCGAGGGCCTCGCGGTTCACGACGTTGGGCGGGACCTCGCCGCGCACGCCGGCCAGGCAATTTTCCGCGGCGAGCGTCGCCATTTTGATCCGGGTCGCCACGCTCGCGCTGCCGAGATGCGGCGGCAGCACGACGTTGTCGAGCCTGAGCAGCGGCTCGTCCATCGGCACCGGCTCCTGCTCGAAGACGTCGAGCCCCGCCGCCCAGATCTTGTTGTCGACGAGCGCCCGGTAGAGCGCGCGCTGGTCCACGATGGGACCGCGCGCGATGTTGACGAGCACCGCGGTGCGCTTCATCAGCCCCAACTCGCGCTCGCTGATGAGATGCCGCGTCTCCGGCGTGAGCGCGCACGAGATCACGACGAAGTCCGACTGCGCGAGCAGCTCGTCCAGCGGCACGTGGCGGGCGTTCACCTCCCGCTCCTGCGCCTCCGGCAGCCGCGTGCGGTTGTTGTAGAGCACCGGCATCGCAAACCCCGCCGCGCGCCGGGCGATCGCGCAGCCGATCCGGCCCATCCCCACGATGCCGAGCGTCGCGCCGTGCACGTCCTGCCCCGTGAAGCCCATGATCTCCCAGGTCTTCCAGCGGCCCGACCGCGTGAACTTGTCGCCCTCGGCGACCCGGCGGGCGGTGGCCATGAGGATCGCCCACCCCATGTCGGCCGTGGTTTCGGTCAGCACGCCCGGCGTGTTGGTGACGAAAATGCCCCGGCGCGTCGCCGCCGGGACCTCGATGTTGTCGTAGCCGACGGCGACCTGCGCGATCACGCGGCAGTGGGCCATCCGGTCGATCACCTCGGCGTCCATCTTCTCTGTGATGAGACAGATGACGCCGTCGGCGTCGACGACCTCGCGCAGCAGGACGTCCCGCGCCACCGGCGTGTCGTCCTTGTCCCACCCGCGGACTTCGACCGGCGCCTCGCGCAGGACGCGCGCCGCGGGCCCGGGCAGCGGCCGGGTCACATAGATTCGGGGTGTCGCCATCGCGTCGATCCTCCTCCTACAGCATCGCCCACGCGTCCATGAAGACGCGCTTGGTGCCGGCGACGACCGTCGCGGTCGCCTCGCCCGGCAGCGGCTTGACCTCGAAGGACAGGAACGGCCGGCGCTCGCCGCCGGCGGTCGCGCCGCCGAGGTAGCCGATCTCGAACAGCACCCGCAGAAACTCGAGCACTTCCGGCGTGTCGTTCTCGCCGCCGACCACGCCGAAACGGGGGTGCACGTCGCCGTACGCCGCGTGCGCGCGGTCGCGCATCGCGCAGTTGCCGATGTGCGCGTGCACGAGATGGTCGCGGGCGCACAGGAGGGCGTCCCGCGTCCGTTCGCCGAGCAGCGGCAGGTGGCTCAGGTCGAGCATCAGCCCGAAGTCGGCGTGCGTCCGGCGCACGCGCTCGGACACAGCCACGCAGAGCGCCGTCGGCCCGGCGAGCGCCTTCTTCTCGATCGTGCGGTCGAACGTCTCGAGCGTGATCCCCACCCCGCGGCCGCGCCCGTATTCGCAGATCTCCGTGAGCGACTCGACCAGCCGGTCCACCGCCTTCGCCTCGTCGCCCGCCCCCGGGTACGGCCCGCTCAACACGGCGAGCCGCCGCGCGCCGAGGTCGACGGCCTGGTCGACGCAGTTCTTCACGAGCGCCACCGCGCTAAGCCGCGCCGTCTCGTCGGCGGCGTTGAGGTCCGACTTCGTCACGAGCAGCGCGGACTGCGCGCCGAACCCGACGGCCAGGTGCGCCTCCGCGAGCAGCAGCGCCGCCTGCTTCCGCTGCTCCGCGTCGTTGACCCAGCCGACTTCGACCGCCGTAAAGAACGGGTCCGCGGCGATCTCGCGCAGGGTCTCGACGTACGGCCCGTCGCCCTTCATGACCGCCGGATAGGCCATGAAGTGCACAATTCCGAGACGCAGATAGCGGCTCCAGGGTTCCCGCATCACGTCACCTCATCGAGAGCCGCGGCTCTGCCCGTTGCCGGAGGTCCCGAGCGGCGCCTCCTGCGCCGGGCGGGCCTGCCGCGGCACGAGCGGGCGGAGCGCGGCGATCGTCTGCCAGGCGGCGTCGAGGACGCCCGGCTGCGGGAGAATCTCGGCCGAGAGGAAACCCCCGTAGCCCATCTCGCCGAGCGCCCGCACCACCGGCCCGAAATCGAGGTGCCCCCACCCCGGCGCGCGCCGGTTGCTGTCGGCGGCGTGCACGTGCCAGACGCGCGCGCCGCCGCGGCGGAGCGCCGCGGACATGTCGGTCTCCTCGATGTTCATGTGAAACGTGTCCGGCAGCACACCGACGTTGTCCTCGCCGAGCCGGTCGATCAGATCGAGCACCTCTTCGACGGTGTTGAGCCAGTTGGTCTCGTACCGGTTGATCGGCTCGATCACGAGCCGCACCCCCGCGGTCCCGGCCGCCCGGGCCACGGTGCCGAGTCCCTCGAGCAGGTGCTCCTCGGCGAGCGCCCGGTCGGTCTCCGGCGGGATCGGGCCGTGGATCAGCCCGACGATGAGCAGCGCGCCGAGCCGGCGCGCCACCGAGACCTGCGCGAGGAGCCGGGCGGCCGCGCGCACCCGCACCTGTTCCTCCGGGGCGGTGAGACTCAGCCCTTCTTCTAAGTAGGCCTGCCCCGTCCCGACGGCCGGCACCGCGATCCCCGAACGCTCCGCCGCGGCCGCGAGCGCCTCGACGTCCACGTGCCCCGGGTCGCGGATGGCCATCTCGACGCCGTCGAACCCGAGGCCCGCGAGCGCCGGGATCGTCGCCTGGACGTCCGCGGCCGCGACCGCGGCGAACCGCGTCTGCGAGACGGAGATCGTGTACGCCAGTCTCACGGCGGATAGCCGAGGCTGTAGATGCTCTTTCCGCCGTTGCGCGGCCCCTTGAGCACCGCGTCGAGCTCGTGGGGATCCCGCTCCGTCATCATCTCGATCGGCGGCAGCGTGCCGGGCGGGAAGGTGCGATGCACGTCCGTCACCAGCCGCTCCAGGTAATCGAGGAGCTGCTCCACGCCCTTGTAGGCCTTCTCGGCGCGCGCGATGCTGCTGCGCCCGACGACGCCTTCGATGTACGCCTTCACCTCGATCGGCCCCGCGCCGACCTGACTGTACCAGTTGATCGGACGATTCAGGAGATTGCCGGCCTTGTCGACGTGGTCGCCCGGCAGGAACCCCTGCACCTTGTTGTCGGGCGCGTCCTTCATGTCGATCAGGTCGGGGAACAACGCGAGCGACCAGGACGTCTCGACCTCGTCCCCGTGGATAAACGGGGTCTCGTAGGTGCCGCCCTCACCGATGAGCTTGAAGTGATCGCGGATCGGATGATACCAGTTGACGAGCAGGAGCAGGCTCGGCACGCGGTACTTCTTCGCGAACTGGTGCATCGCCGTGGGGATGACGTACTCCTGGCCGTGGCCGTTCAGCAGAATCTGCTTGCGGAAGCCCATGTTCCAGAACCCCGCGATCATCGCCCGGACGTACCCCGCGAAGATCTCCTCGGGGATCACGATCGTGCCCTGCATGCCGAGATGGTGGTACGGATGCGAGCCGTACCAGACCGGCTGGGCGACCGTGCAGCCGGTGCGCGCGGCAACTTCTTCCGCCATCCGGCAGACCAGGAACACATCCTCGCCGAGCGGCGCGTGCGCGCCGTGCGTCTCGGTCGCGCCGAGCGGGATGATGAGGATGTCGTTCTTCTCGAGGCGCTCATCCACCTCACGCCCCGTCATGTTCTGCAGATAAATGCCGGTCCGCTTGTCCATGTGCCCGCCTTTCGGCGGGATCGTCCACTTCGCCAACGCATCACCTCGCAAATGTTGTCTCGCCGCTAGACTTCGGGGCGGGCACAGGGTTCCCTCGCCCGGCCGCGCGACGGCGCGGCCGTCAAATGCAGCCGTAGCCCAGGCCGAGGACCCCCAAGAAGGCGAAGCTCGCCAGGAACAGGATCGACGCGACGGCGGTGACCCACGCCGTGGCGCGGCCGCCCCACGGATGGCGCAGCCGGAGCATCAAGAACACCACCACAAAGAGGATGAGCTCGAAAAAGAACGTCGCGGAAATCAGCGTGATGCACATATGCTAGGCCGCGGGGAGCCGGGCCGCCAGGAGCGCCGTGACGGCCTCCGGATTATCGGCGTTGAGCCAATGGCCGCCGGCCACGTCGTCGACGAAGACGCGGCCGGTCGCCCGGCCGATCGCCTCCAGTCGAGCCGCCGACGCCTCCGCGACGACGGTCGATCGCGTCGCCCGGACGACATGCAGCGCGACGCCGGGGGGCGTCTCCTCCACCACGCTCCAGAGGTCCGCGCGGAAGAAATCCCGGAGCAGCGCCTCGAGCGCGGCGAAGTCGAGCCGCCACCGGTAGCCCCCGTCCGCGGGTTCCAAGTTTGTCGCCATCCAGTCGCCGATCCGCCGGTCGAACCCCAACCGCTCGAGCCGGGCGACGAGGTCCTCCCGGCGGGCAAACACCGCCGGCAGCGCCTCGACCGCCCGCAGCACCTCCCACGCGGCGCCCTGAGGCACGCCGGCGGACGGATCGGCGTCGACGACCCAGACCTGACGCAGACCGGACGGACGCCGCGCGAGGTACGCCAGCGCCACCTTACCGCCGAACGAATGTCCGAGCACCGCGCGCACCGGCGCGGCCAGCGTGCCCTCGAGGGCGGCGAGATCGCCGGCGCAGCTCTCCAGCGTGTGCGGCGGGGCAAATCCCTGCGACGCGCCGTGCAGCCGGAGATCGACGAGCACGGCGCCCCAGCCCGGACGGGCCTTCACCAGACCTCGCGCAACGGTCGTCCAGTTGCGGCCGGCGCCGAAGAACCCGTGCAGAACCAACAGGAGAGACCGCGGGTGGGCGCCGGCGTCCGCGAGGAGCGCGTGGTGGAGGATGCGGCGGACGTTCAAGCCGGGGCTGTCAGGTGGATACTTTGAACACCACGCCGAGCGCGTAGGTCGCGCCGCCGACGATCAAGCCCGCCGCCGTCATCTCGAGGCCGGACGACCACCAACTGCGGAGGGTGAACAGCGACTTCGCCGCGCCGACCAGGAAGTGGGCGACGAGCGAGATCATCGCCGCCCACAGGACCGCCGGGGTGCCGTGCAGCCAGAAGAACGGCAGCACCGGGATGAACGCCCCGAGCCCGGTGCTCACTCCGGCCGCGATGCCGGCCTGAATGGGATTGCCGCCCTCACCGCTTCCCCCCAATTCCTCCGTCACCATCGTCTGGAGCATCGTCTCCGGAGTCGCGCTCAGGCGCGCCGCGAGCTCATCCGCGTCGCGCTCCGGCAGGCCTTTCAACTGATAGAACAGCGACATCTCCTGCCGTTCTTCCTCGGGATTCTCCTCGATCTCCCGGCGCTCTCCGGCGACGTTGGCCGCGGCCACTTCGGACGACGACCGTTCGGCGAGGAAAGCACCGACCGCCATGGACAGCGCCGAGGCCACCGCGCCGGCCAGACCGGCCGTGAGCACGAAGCTCGACCCGCCCGTCGCGCCGGAGACCCCCGCCACGATCCCGAAGACCGCGCCGAGCCCGTCGTTCGCGCCGTAGACGGCACCCGAGATCCAGCTGGATCCCGACTGGTGCCAGCGCTCGCGGCCGAGGATCCGCTTGAGGTGTCCTTCCGGTGTCTCGACCCCGGCCACGGCGCCGGACCGCATCTCGTCCGCGGCCAGTGAGTGCGCGCGTTCATCCCGGCGAATCTCCGCGAACAAACGATCCGTCGCGGCGTCGCCGGTCGGGCGGCCGTAGGTGTCTGCGACTTCGTCGTTCTCGAGCGATTCGCGCCACGCCAAGACCTTTTCCGTCGCCGCGAGGAGGATCTGTAGACGCGTCCACAGGGGAAGGCGCACCGAGGCCGGATCGGGCACGGCCGCGCCGAGCTCTTTGAGGCGCGCCTCGAGGCGCTCGCGGTGGGAGCGCTCGCCCTCCGCCATCCGCCGCAGCACCTTGGCCTTGTTGGGATCGCGCTCCCGCGCCGCGAGCAGCTCGTACGCCAGGCGAGCTTGGATCTCGCCGCGCCAGGCGGCGAGCACGCGCGCCACCGCCTCGTCACGGTGGAGGGCCGGAGCGGGCCGGCTCATGTCCGCTCCGGCAGCCGGCTCTTGAGATCCGCGGGCCCGAACGGCCCCGGCTCCGCGATCAGCCGCCGCGCCGCCTCCACCTGGTTCCAGGTGTTCCACAACAGCACTCCGCGAACCCGGCCCTGCTGCAGGTAGTACACGACGCCCTCCCGGTTGGGCTGCTTCCAGTCGGCAAACGTCTCGAGCCGCGAATCCAGGTCCCCCACTGCCTCGTAGCCCAGGTCGAAGAGATCGGAATAGAAGAACGGCAGGTGATGGTACGGGCCGGCTTCGCCGGCCATGTTCCGCCCCGCGGCCCTGCCCATGGTGTTGGCATTGTCCTCGTGTTCCACGCGAATGCGCCGGCCGAGCGCGGGATTATGAAACGCCGCGACGTCGCCGGCCGCGTACACGTCGGGATGGCTCGTGCGCAGCAGCTCGTCGACGATCACTCCGTCCTTCGTCTCGAGGCTGGCCGCGCGGGCCAACCCGGCGTTGGGCTCGATGCCGAGGCCCGCGACGACGCCGTCGACAAGGAGGTCCAACCCGCTCTGCGTCCGGACGCGCGTCTTGTCGCCTGCCGCTTCCACGGCGGCGATCCGCTGCCCCGGCTGCACGTCGACGCCTTTCTCGCGATAGAACTCGTTGAGGAACCGCGACAGATCCGGCGGATAGACGCGCCCGCCGATGCCCTCGCTGGGGAAGAGCAGCACGGCACGCTTGTTGTTCATCGCGAGCGCGGCCGTGATCTCCGAGCCGATGAACCCCGCGCCGATGACCGCAAACCGCTCGCCGTGCTCGGTCAGCGCGCGAAGCCGCGTGTAGTCATCGAGCGCCCGGTAGTAGATGACGCGGCCGCCCTGATCCGGACCATCGAGCCGCCGGGGGGTCCCACCCGTCGCGAGCAGCAGCTTGTCCCACTCGTAGGCCGTCCCTTGATCGTCGGTCACGCGCCGCTGCCGCAGGTCGAGGCCCGCGACGGTCCGGCCGAGCCGCAACTCCACGCCCTGGCGGTTCGTGCGGCGCCAGATGCTGTCGAGCGGCTTGCCTGTCCAGAGCGCTTTGGTCAGTGGGGGACGGTTGTACGGCGGGTGTGTCTCGGACCCGATGAGCGCGATGGAGCCGGACGGATCGACCTGACGAATGCCCTCGATCGCGGCATCCGCCGTCATGCCGCCGCCCACGATGGCGTACTTGTACCGCATGTTCACCGCCTCCGCTCTAGCGCAGCAGCCTCGAGCGCCTCCGGTCCGCGTATACCCGGCCCTCGGCCTGGCAGACGGGACAGTAATACGTTTCCCGGTCCTCGTAGTAGATCACGGCGATGCGGGTCCCGCATCGCGGACAGGGCTCGCCGCCCTTCCGGTGCACCGCGAGACCCTCGAGCGGCTCTTTCATCGGCAGCCCGCCGGCGGCGCCTCTCTGGCTCGCGCCGCAGGCCCAGCTCCGGTGGACGTCGATGCCGCGTTCGAGGGTCGAGGGGATCGCGTGGTGGAGCCGGCGCACCTCGTCCTCGTCGAGGGCGGTCGTCATCGCCTGCGGCGAGAGACGCGCCGCCCACAGAATCTCGTCCGCGTACGTGTTGCCGATCCCCACGACGTACCGTTGGGTCACAAGAAAAGCTTTGAGGCGCATCCGCGCGCCCCGCAGCGCCCGCGCAAGCGCGGCGGGGGTGAATTCGGGAGAGAAGGGTTCGATCCCGAGCCCGGCAAGGGGCTCGGCGGTGTCCAGGCGGTCCGCCGGAAACACCCACACCGAGGCGGCCTTCTTCGGGCCCATCTCGATCATGTGGATGTCCGGCCCGCGGTCGAGCGCCAGCACGAGCGCGAGGTCCCGGGCGGTGCGCCCCGTTCCGCGCGGGACGGCGCGGAGCCGGCCGTTGCGCCGGAGATGGATCACGAGCACGAGGCCGCCGGTGAAGTCGAGCAGCAGGAGCTTGGCGCGCCGGCGCACGTCGGTGATCTGCCGGCCGCGCAGATCGGCGATCGACGGTTCGACCGTCTTCAGCACCGACACCCCGCGGACGACGACGTCCTCGACGGTCCGGCCGGCCACGAGCGGCGCGAGGTTCTCCGCGACGACGGTGACGAACGGAAGCTCAGGCATCGGTCGGCATGCGCGTCGTGGAGCGCGGCCCGGCCCGCATTACGTCACCGGCCGGGCCGCCCGAACGACGATGAGATGGTCCTCCGCGGTATCGGAGGCCGGGATCACCCGAACGACGACGTCGTCTATCACCCCGTCCCACGCGGCGAGCGCAGGCGGCACCGCGCGCGGATCGTCGACCGCGATGCACGTCTCCATCGGCGCGACCCCCATACGCTTGAAGCTCGCCGCGTATGCGGGAATCGCCCCGTACCGCTTGGCCTCCGCCGCGAGGCGTTCGCGTGCCGCGCGGCCGATCGCGACCCGGACGTAGGCCGCCAGGCGCGGCGCGGGGCGCCGCGCCTCGGCGGCCCCGGCGCGCACCCAGTCCGCGGAACGCCGGGCGTGGGCCGGCGTCAGCCAGTTGAGCAGCACGCCGTCGAACGCCTCGCCGGCCAGCCGGCACATCTTCGGCCCGAGCGCCGCGGCGTACACGCGGCACGAGAGCGCTCCGCGAAGCGCCGCCACTCCCTCCCGCATCCGGCGCAGCGCCTCCGGATTCGCCGCGCCGATGCCGAGCAGCAGCCGGTCGATCGGCAGGGCGTTCGTCTGCACCCCGTCGATGATGCTCTTCGGTCCCCGATTGTGCAGCGGGATAACGCCGACCCCCAGGTCGAGACGGCGGGTTTCGCCGGCGGCCGCGGCGAGCGCGGCCAGGCCGTCGATCGTCGGCGGATGGTTCACCCAGAATGACCCATAGCCGAGCGCCTCGGTCTCGCGCGCCGTGGGGCGAATGACGTCCGCCGGAATGCCGGCGAATACCGCGACTCCCCGGCCCATCATCGCCTCCTCCGTGGCGCGTCGAGGGCGGGCGCCCTCCAGATCACCGCGTCCTCACTGGTCGAGGAACAGCCGGTCGATCACCACACGCAGGCCTTCCTGCTCCGGCGGCGGACACGTCCACGCCGCCGCGGCGATCACGTCCGGCGGGCTCGTCTCCACCGCCACCCCGAGCCCGGCGGTCCGGATCATCGCGAGATCGTTATGCGCGTCGCCGACCGCGACCGTCTCGCCGACCGCCACCCCGAGCGCCGCCGCCAGCACCGGCAGCGCGCGCCCTTTGTCGTTGCCTACGGGCAGAATCTCGAGGTAGTCCTTTTGGGAGAACACGCGGTTGACCGCCACCGGCAGCGCCCCCAACGCGTCGCCCATCGCCTTGAGATCCGACGGGTCGCCGACGATCAGCATCTTCAACGGATCCTCGTCGGGCGATGCGTCGAGGAGCGCCTGGAAACTGGGGGTCTCCTCAATGACGAGCGGCCGGTCCCGATGCTCGTACAACTTGGTCAGCGGCGTGCTCCGCTCCGCGTACACCTGCCCGTGGAGGAAGAGCAAGGGCGAGGTGTCCGGGAACCGCCGCAGCACGGGCAGCACCGCCCGGGCCACCGCCTGCGGCAGCGCCGTCCGCGCCAGGACGCGGTCGGCGGCGAAGTCGTAGACCAGCCCGCCGTTGTAGATGATCACCGGCGAATCGGCGCCGACGGCCTCCACGAAGGGCCGCGTGGCCTGCCAGGGACGGCCGGTCGCGAGGCACACCTTGATGCCGCGCGCCTGCGCGCGGTGGATCGCGTCGATCACGCCCGGCGGCACCACCTTGCTTTCCGGGACGAGCGTGCCGTCGACGTCGGTGACGAGCAGCCGGTAGCGGCGACGCCGGCGCATGCCGTCGGCTGGTCCCGCGGACGCGGGGCTCAGATCCGGACCATCACTTTGC
>Ga0070731_10001810_pt1 | contig 21458 bp, 16 predicted proteins | sample Coa_R1_2_FD_66448 | JGI IMG/M metagenome (GOLD analysis project Ga0070731, IMG submission 66448) | Surface soil microbial communities from Centralia Pennsylvania, which are recovering from an underground coalmine fire - Coalmine... | ecosystem: Environmental > Terrestrial > Soil > Unclassified ... | reverse complement strand
AGCGGCGACCGGCTCTGTGGACCTGCGCCGGCGGCGGGCCAGCAGCAGCAGCTCGATCAGCGCCCGTAGCGACGACCAGAACGACAGTTTCGATCCGGCGACGTCACGCCAGGCGTCGAGCGGAACTTCGACGAACGAGTTGAGGGGCACCGCGGGCGCGCCGGCCGTGCCCCGAAAGAGGCGTTGGAGCAGCTCGACGTCGAAGGCCCATGTCGAACGGAACGGCTCCACCAGCGCCGCCGCAACGGCTTCGTCGACGCGGAACATCTTCGCCCCGCACTGGGTGTCATATACGGGGACCCGGAGCACCCCCGAGGCCAGCGTGCCGTAGATGCGGCCCAGGTAGTGCCGCAGCACGCTCCGGTCGATGTCACCACCGAGGCGCGAAACCCGACAGCCGAGCACCCCCACGAGTTCGGGTCGGCGCTCGGCCAGGTCCACCAGCCGCAGGAGCTCCGAAGGCGGCGTGGCCAGGTCGGCGTCGTAGTAGCCGACCAGCTCGGCGCCGTTGCGGACGGCCCGCAACATCCCCTGCCGAACCGCCTCGGCCTTGCCGCTGTTCTCGGGCAGGCAGAAGACCTCGACCGAGGTGTACCGGCGCAACTCCTGGGCCATGTGCTCGAGCACGGCCACGGTGTCGTCGGTAGAGCCGTCATCGACGAAGAGCAGAGCCACCCGGCCCGTGGAGACGAGCGATGCGAACCCCTCAGGCGAAAGGCGAGCCGCTTCGTTGTAACAGGGCACCACCACCACCGGCACGGACGAGGGCCGCTTCACCCGGGGCCCCCCTGACGTGGCCGGCAGAAGGCCCAGATGCTCAGCCCCGGCAGCACACGCCACCCCCGTCGGGCCCAGGCGAGCGACATTCGCCCCTCGGCCTCGAGCACTCCGGTGAGCGCCCGCGTCGCGCCTCGCCCCCCGGACCAGCCGCCGATCCCTTCCTTCTTGGCCGGGTGCCGGCCGGCCCGCTCGGCCACCACTGCCGCGGCCCGCGCCGGCAACAGCATGTGGAAGGCACCACCGGCCTGTTCGAGCTCGAGCCCCGCCGACTCGAGCACCGCCCGCAGCTGGGCCGGCGAATAGCGGCGGTGGTGGAGCAGGGCGCGGTCGTGGTCCGAGAAAAGCGACTGATAGGCCGGCACGGCCACCAGCATCCATCCGTCGGGGGCGAGCGACTGGGTGACGAGCCCGGCCACGAACCCACGGTCCTCCTCGACATGCTCGATCACGTCGAGGAGGAGGATCCCGTCGAAACGCCCCGACGGGCGCTCGGCCGTGCGCAGCACGCCGTCGTCGGGGTGGTCGACGAGATCAGCCTCGCTGTAGTTGGGGTCCCATCCGACCACCTCCGTGCTCGCCGGCAACACCTGGCGCAACCGGCCCGCGAACCAGGCGTCACCGGCGCCGGCGTCGAGCAGGCGCCGGGCGCCGGGCAGCACGCCCTGGCGGTCGAGGAGCGACAGGAAGAAGGTGGCGCGCGCCATCTCCCACGGATGGCGCTGCTCCCCCTCGGCTTGGCGCTCGCTCAGGTCCACGGCGCACCATCCTTACGGACATCGGCCGCCGGCGTGCCCGCGTCGGCTCCGCCGGGCGTGGCCCAGGGGGGCGGCCGCCAGCCCGGATCGTTGTCGGGACCCATGGTGTCGAGCTCGATCTGCACGGCTGTCGGCTCGCCCCCCAGATCGGGCGGGTCGAGGGCCACCCAGGTCCCGACGAGTGCCTCCCACGCGTCGAACAGGGCCAGTGCTTGGGGTGCCTCTCGTTCGAGGTCACCGCGTCCGTGACGGCTGTGGCGCAACGACGTATCGACCGAATCCTCCAAGGCTCCGGGTACAGCGTGCGGCGGAGGTAGCCCGACGCCCGTGAGGAAGGCGGCCGATGTCTCGGCCCAGCGAGCCGGATCGGCGATGAGATCGTCGAAGCGGGTGACGAGGGCAGGCATCCCCCGGGTGTGCTCCAGCAGGAGCCGGTGGTACCGGGCCCACAGAGCGACGGAGAAGGCCGGGGCCATTGCGTTGCGCCGCTCCAGTGACGCCGCCACCTCGAGCGGATTGCGCAGGACGATCACCGCCGGGGTCCGGTGACCGAGCACCCTCCGCCAGAAGGGCAGGAGGAGACAGGCGCGGGGGTCCTTCCACACCCAGCGCTTGCGCGGGTAGGCACGGCGGAACACCTGACGGGCCTGGCGGGCGGACACGGTGATGCGCGCCACCCGGTCGCCATAGGCCATGCCGGACGGGGGCGGGGACCACCAGGTGCAGCCCATCTCGGCCAGCAGGCGGTTGTCGAGGTGCATCATCGCCTGGCTCTCGTAGTGCCCCTTCGGGTTCCACGGCCCCCGCACGGCGTCGTCGGGCCGGCTGGCACTGAGCCCGAGCGTGGTGAGCACGCGAGCGGCAGCCGACGTGCCGCTGCGGTGCATGCCCAGCACCAGTACACCGGTCGACTCCATCTTCGGCCCACTCACGCGAATCGTGGACCCAGTGGATGACCGAGACGGGACCGAACGGCCCACGGCCCCCGATAACCGAACAGCAGCGGCCGCACCCACGGCGGCTCGGTCAAAGGAGGAGCGGCGAAAGCCGCTGAGCGCTCGGGCAGGCCGGCCACGACCGTCTGGGCCCGGGCGGTGAGACGCGCCACCAGGCGGTTCACCCGGTCGGCCGGGGCGGCGGCGGATCTGGAGGCAGCGTCCCGCAGCGAAGCGGCAGCTGCCACCGGATCGCCCGGGAGCATCATGCCCAGCGAACCCAGCCCGTCAGCCAGTTTGGCGGTGGCCGTCACCGGATCATCGAGGAATTGGTCGAACGACAGACACAACGTGGGCAGTCCTCGCGCCGCCTCCAGAGACGAGGCGACGTATCGGTGCCACAACCCGGCGGCGTAGGGCCGGGGGATGCCATCACGACGGTGGATGGACGCCGTCACCGCCGCAGCCGAGCGCGAAACGAGGACCACGCACACGTCATCGCCCACCACGCGCCGCCACAAGGGAAATGTCAGACACGTCCGGGGGTCCTTCCATACCCACGGTCCCTTCGGGTACACGGCGGCGAAGGCGTCGGCGAGTTCCGGCAGCAGCGACTGCACCCGCGGGCTCGTCTCCCACCCGGGGCGCAGGCGCGGCGGGAAGTCCCACGACCGACCGAACAGGCCCAGGATCCTGTCGTTGGCCGCCACCAACGTGCGGCTCTCCCAGTGGCCCTCGGGGTTGTCGTAGTTGACGAGCAGGTCCTCCTCCGCCGGCACCGCCGCGCCCAGCAAGTTGCAGACCCGGGTGACCGCCGAGGTGCCGCTCCGGTGCATGCCCAGCACCACGATGCCGCGCCGCGGCGCCGGGGTGGCGTGGCTCACGACGTGCTCTCGGGCACATGCCAGGCCGGGAGCTCGCGTCCGAGGAGGGACTCGAGCCGCCGCACCTCGGGCTCGAACTCCTGGGTCAGTATGGCCCGCAGGCCGGGATCGATGGCGGCCCGTGGACGTGACGAAGTGTTCAAGTCGTGCAGCGCCCGGCGTACACGCGCCCGAGCGCCGGCCCCGCGGACGACGAGGCGGGCGGCCCGGCGCAACCCGGGTGAGCCCGAGCGCAGGGTGCGGCGCAGGGCCACACTACGGACCTGTTTGTTGGCGTTCACTTCCTCGAAAGCGGGTGTGTGTGAGCGGTCCACACCCAAGAATTCGAGCACGCCGCGGTAGGTGCCCGCCGCGTCGGCCCGGAGATCGTCGTGCACCACCACGTGCACCTGTGCCGGCCCGAAGACGTGGAGGTACCGCTCGATCTGACCGGCGTAACGGGCCAGGTCGCGGTAGTAGAGCCCCATGACGTGCTGGCAGGCCGCGGGGATGCGCCGCCCCTGGAGGCGATCGGGCTCGGCGGCCAGGGCGGTGGCGAAGTCGGCGATGTCCTCCTCGCCCTGGAACAACATCTCGCTGTGCTCGGAGTGCATCTGGTCGACCGGGTTGCGCACCAGCACGATGATGCGACTGGACGGGTCGAAGGCGTGGATCTCCTCGGCTGCGTGCTGCGACCACAGATAGAACACCGACCGGTCGACCCGGCAGCGCTCCGCCTCGTGCCCGGCGAACCAGGCGGCGTAGGCCTCCCAGGTGATGCGCCACGGCGCACCACGGCGTGTCCGGAAGTCGAGGTCCGCTCCGAAGAAGCTCAATTCCTTGTCGGCCACGAAGACGTCGGGGTGGGACCCCAGGAACTGGGCCAGCGCGGTGGTCCCCGCCTTCGGCGCGCCCACGATGAACACGTTGGGCCGGGAGGCGCCGCCGGGGGCACCGTCAGCACCAGCCGGCCGGGGCGCTGACACGGTCATCGGCCGTCGTGGACGAGGCCGGGGTCGTAGACCGAGGCGAAGGCCCGGCTGAACTCCTCCCAGCTGCGCGGCTCGGGGAAGGGCAGTGCCTGGTAGAGCTCGTCGGGCCGGTCGAGGAAATCGGGGAAGCGCAGGGGCACGACCGGCACCCGGTGCTCGGCCGCGGCGGTGAGCACCAATCCGAGGCCGTAGCAGTAGTTGTGCTTGCCCCAGTCCCGCGCCCGCGTGCTGTACATGCGCACCCGCACCCGGCTGTCGGCCATGGCGTCGAGGGGGCGGAACGTGAGCACGAGGGCCTCGACCGGAACGCCGCTTCCCAGCCAGGCTCGCAGCGTCCAGCAGAAGCGCGGGTCCTTCACCACCGTCCGCTGCTTGGCCAGCGCGCGCAGCTCCTCGCCGTGGCGCTCGACAACACCGGCGATGGCCTCCCACCGCATCAGGTCGGGCCCGACCTTTCGGTAGCGCAACACGTCGACGGCCGAGGCGAAGGGGCGTCGCAGGCCCGCCGGCACTCGCCCCTCGCCCCTGCGCACGGCGGTGCCGAGGAACTTGAGCATCCGGCCACCGCGGCGCTCGCGGATGGACACGCCGAGCTCCTCGGCCAGGGCCAGGTTCATCTGCACCACGTCGCCGGCCTCGAGCCCGGCGGTGACGGCTGGCTCCCAGCGCCCGCCCGGGTCGAAACCCAACTCCCGGTACAGGCGGGCCAGGAAGGAGGTTCCGCTGCGGCCGGGGCCGGTGATCACGATCACGTCGGGGCTCCGGCGGAAGCGGCCGGGGCACTGCGCTCCTGCATGGGCGGCACCGGCACGCGCACACCGAGGCGCCCGAAGGCTCCGTCGAACCATCCCCGGGCCATGGCGGCGAGGCTCCGCAGGCGCGCCATGCCGTGCTCGCGCACCAGGGCGCGCGCCACCAACTTGGTCACGTTCTTCGGGTACCAGCCCACCTTGTGCATCACGTGCAGGTGGTAATAGAGCATGTTGCGGGCCTCGTAGTAGTACTTCCACGTCGGGACGGGCCCAGCTTGGCGGATGGCGTCGTGCTGGACCAAGGCCCCGTCGACGATCCGCCGCTCGAACCCGGCCTGCGGGATGCGCCACAGCAGGTACTCGCTGTCCTCGGCCCACCAGAACAGCTCGGGCCGGGGCAGCCCCACCGTTTCCACGATGTGGCGGGATACGACCAGGCCGCACCACGAGCCCCAGGCCCCGACCGATCCGTCGACCTCGACCGACCGGGGGAAGCAGAAGGCGCGCTTGGGGTCCTCGGCGGCGGCGGTGAGCAACACCTCGAGGCAGTCGGGGTCGGGCACCATGTCGTCGTCGAGCACCCAGGCGAGCTCGGCGTCACCGGCGGCGAACTCGCCCAGGGCGATGGCCCATCCCCCGGCCGGGCCGCCGTTCACGTCCGATCGGACCATCTGCACCGCAGCCGCGCCGGCGGGGCGGTCGGGCACGACCAGGGGCGGAGTGCTGGCGTTGTCGACCACCAGGATGCGACCGGGTGGCGTCGTCTGTGCGTCGACGGCGGCCACCCAGCGCAGCAGCTGCTGGGGCGCGTTGTGGCACAGCACCATGGCGACGGTGCCGGCGGCCAGCTCGGCGGGACGGGGCTGGCCGGCCACCGCGGTGGCGTGCCCGTTGGCGCTGACCCTGTCGCCATCGGCCTCCACGGCGGGTTCGGGCACGACCGGAGTGGCCCGCTCACCTACCTGGCGCACATAACGCGGGTTGACGCCGAGGCGGCCCCGGGCCCCGTCGAGCAACCCGCGCACGATGGCCTGCCGCTCCTTGCTGCTCCCGGCCAGCTGGAGGCGGCGCAGCGAGTAGAGCAGGTGCCACGCCATCCAGCTCCGGCGGCCGTGCCGGCGGGCCAGTTCGAAGAAGTTGCGGGCGAAGTAGTAAGCCCGCCACGGCTCCTCGTCGTCGACCGGGCGCTCGGCCGCCAACGCCACGTCGCGGGCGGCCGAGGTCTGGTGGTGCGCCACCTTGCGGGCGCTCGGCACGTCCACGGCGACGGCGAAGCCGGCTTGGCGGACCCGCGAGAAGAAATCGAAGTCCTCGAAGCCGAAGAAGAGCTCGGGGTCGGGCAGCACCCCAGCGTCCACCACTGCCCGCGACAGCAGCGTCGCCCCCCAAGTGGAGACGTCGACGGGCGCGAGTTCCCCGGGGAGCCCGCGCCGGGGCACCGTCACCGCGGCGTGTCCCGAACGCGGCACGAAGCGCCGGCCGAAGGGGACGACGGCGCCGATAGGTCCCATGACCGCCTCGGCTTCGGCCACCCGCTCGAGCAAACCGCGCAAGCGGCCCTGGGGCAGGTGCAAGAGCGTCAGGTCGTCCTCGCACACATAGGCCCACGACACCGTCGGATCGGCGAAGGCCTCGGTGATGGCCCGGGCGAAACCCCCAGCCGGGCCCAGGTTCTCCTCCAGGCGCACCATGTGGACCGCGTGCTCCAGGGCCGGGTCCTCGAGGCCACCGGGAGGGTTGACGACGACCGTGATGCGGTCCGGTGCGATTCCCTCGTCGATCAGGGAGCGCACCGCCGCTACGGCCAAGCGCGGGCGCATGTGGGTGAGGATGGCGGCGGCGATGCCGCTGGGCACACCGCTGTGTGGATCGGTCACAGAAGCTGCCATTCGGCCGGCACGTATACCGGGGAGAGCACCATCACCCCCGCGGGGCCCTTCAGCGCGTTCGGGCCGAATGCCTCGAACGAGTGCACCGGCTGCCAGGGAAGCGAGATGGTCGACCCTTGCCCATGCGGAGCCCGCATGGCCGCCCACAGCGAGTAGTGGCCCTTGGGAAGGGGCAAGGTCCCGAGCGTGCACCGGAGCTCGAACTCCCCTTCAGGGAACGAGGTGGCGAAGCGCTGGACGAAGATCGGCATGGCCGTGCCCTGGGAGATGCCGATATGAAAGGCGCCGAAGAGCGCCTCGGACGAATGCACCACCACCCGCAGGTGCACCGGCTCCCCCGAGCGCACCTGGCCGCCGTCGGGCCCGTGCACCTCCACCTTCAACAAGCGGATGCCACCGTCCCCCGAAACCGTGAGCTGCGCCTGTTTCTCGACCGACTCGCGGTACATGTTCACCACGTCGCGGGCAGGCCCGTCGGCCACCACATAGCTGTCGGACAGCCACAGGACCCGGTCGCACACCGCCTCCACCGTCGGCAGGTCGTGCGACACGTAGAAGAGGGTGGTGCCCTGGGCCACGACCTCGGAGATGCGCTGCAGGCACTTCTGCTGGAAGCGGGCGTCCCCTACGGCCAGGACCTCGTCGACCAGCAGCACCTCAGGGTCGAGGTGGGCGGCAATGGAGAAGCCAAGCCGGATGGCCATGCCGGTCGAATAGAACTTGACCTGCCGCTCGATGGCCTCGCCCACTTCGGCGAACTCCACGATGTCGTCGAATCGCTTGTTGATCTGCGATCGGTTGAGCCCGAGGATCGTGCCATACAGGTAGATGTTCTCCCTGCCCGACAGGTCGGGGTGGATGCCCGCCCGCACCTCCAGAAGAGCGCCGATCCGCCCCTGCACACTGATCTTCCCCACCGACGGGAACGTCGTCTGGCAGATCATCTTGAGCAGGGTCGACTTGCCCGATCCGTTCACGCCGATGATGCCCTGGGACTTGCCCGGCTCCACGTGGAGGTTGACGTCGCGCAGGACCCAGCGCCAATCGCGCGTCTCGCCCCGCATGCGCTTGCCCAACAGCCGGATCTTCTCCTGCAACAGCGGCGCGGTGCGGTCCGACCGGAACCGCTTCCATACGTTGTCTACCCGGACGGTGCCCTCAGGCCATGTCGGCAAAGTTCACCTCGAGCCGCTTGAACACGGCGAAGCCCACCACCATCCAGACAAGGGCCCCGGCCATGGCCACGCCCACCAGACCCCAGTCGGGGCCGAAGCCGTAGATCATGGACCTACGGATCCCGTCGATCGTCTCACCGATCGGATTCAGGAAGAGGTACAGCGGCTGCCACGCGTGGGGGATGTAGAACTTCGAACCCTTCTGGTACGAGAGGTTCCACACGACCGGCGAGGCGAACATGCCTAGCTGCAAGCCGATCGAGGTGAGCTGGTTGAGGTCGCGCATCTGCACCACGATCGAGGACACCAGCAGGATCAAGCCGATGGTGTAGGGCAGCTCGATGGCGAGGTACACCGGGAACCACAGAGTGGCCGTCTTGGGCCAGACATGGGCGACCGGGAAGATGATGAACAGCAGCGACGTGGCGATGGTCGAGGTGAAGGCCGACTCCACCACCTGCGACAAGGGGAAGCACTCGCGGGGGAAGTGGGTCTTGGCCATCATGGCCTTGTTCTGGAGCAGCGATCCCGTGCCACTCCCAACCGCGCCGGCGAAGAAACCCCAGGCCAGGATGGCCGGATAGGCGAACAGGTAGTACGGAACCTTGCTGGTGCCGGTGGGGAACGCCTTGTGGAAGACGATCGTGAACAGCAGGAGCGTCATCACCGGGTTGATGAGCGCCCAGCCGATCCCCAACACCGCTTGTTTGTAGGCGGCACGGAGGTCCCGCTCGGCCAGGGTGAAGATGACCTCCCAGCGGCCCTTCAGGTTCCGGGCTGCGTCGAGGAGCCGGGGCTTGTGGCGATACAGGAGCTCCGGCGGCGGCTCATTGGGAATGGCCGAGATGTCGGTGATAATCAGCTCACCGGCGGCGTCTGCCGGCATCGGCTCAGCCGTCGTCGACACGTCTGCATCCCCCCGATCACCCGCCCTGAGGCCATCAATCCTACCGCGGCACGTGTGGGAACAGCTACGCCCCGTCGACCGACCGCTACCATCGCTGCGTGCTGGGAAGGCCCGGGGGGAGCCAGTCCGAGCCGCCGGTGCGGCCGAGGATCCTGCTGCTCATCAAGGGTCTCGGCCTGGGCGGCGCCGAACGACTGCTGGTCTCCCTGACCGAATGTCGCGATAGGGCAAATTTCGACTACGCGGTGGCCTACATCCTGGGCGAGCAGGACGCTCTGGCGCCGGCCATGCAGCGGGCCGGGGTGCCCGTCTACGGCCTGCGGGCTCGCTCGAGCGCAGACCTCCGCTGGCTCTGGCGTCTGCGCAAGCTCCTGGTGAAGGGGCGCTTCGACCTGGTGCACTCACACCTGCCCTACGCCGCCTCGTTCGCCCGAGTGGTGGCGGCCACCATTGCGGCGCGCCGGCGGCCGGTGCTCGTCTACACCGAGCACAGCCTGTGGAACCGCGCCGCCGTCCTCACCCGGGTCCTGAACCGGCTCACCGTGTCGGCCGACCGAGGCCTTTTCGTCGTCTCCCCCGCGGCGCGCGAGGCGCTCCCCCGCCGCTTGCGCGCCGAGGCACGCGTCGTCGTGCACGGGGTCGACCTCTCCCAGTCGCGTCCCTTGGTGGAACGCCGAGCCGAGCTGCGCAACGAATTGGTGGCCGAACTGGGACTGCGCGACGACGACGTGATCGTCCTGTCGGTCTCGAACTTCCGAGCCGAAAAGGGCCACGACGTCCTCGTCGACGCCGCGGGGCGGGTAGCGCGCGCGGGCCTGCCCGTCCGGTTCCTGTTGGTCGGATGGGGTCCCCTGGAGGAGCAGGTGCGCAGTGCCGTGCGCGCCGGCGGGCTCCAGGGCTCGGTGACGCTGCTCGGCCGGCGTGACGACACGCTCCGCCTCATGGCCGCGTCGGATGTGTTCGTCCTGCCGTCACGCCAGGAGGGGATGCCCGTCGCCCTGATGGAGGCGCTCAGCGTCGGCCTCCCAGTGGTGGCCACCCGCATCGGCGGTGTGGGCGACATCGTCACCGACCACGTCGAGGGCCTTCTGGTCGAGGTGGGCGCGCCCGACCAGCTGGCCGACGCCATTGGGGCCCTCGCCACCGATCCGGCACTACGCGACGGGCTCCGCAGCGGCGCACTGGCGCGGGCCGGCCAGCTCGACATCACCGCCGCGTCGCGCCAAATCGAGGCCCGCTATGTCGAACTCCTGGCCGAACAGGTCGCCGAGCGCGCCGGCGGCCACCGGAGCGGCGGGTGAACGCCGGCCGACGCGACGAGCCCGTCGTCCTCCACGTGGTCCCCACCGCGGTGGCCCGCGGGGCCCAGCGCGAGGCCCGGGCCCTGGCCGACCACCTCGATCGCCCGGGGGAACGACGACACATGTTGATGAGCCTGTTCGCCGGACCGGCCGACGTGCCCATCGACGAGTCGCTCGAGCACCCGGGACGCCCCGGGGCGGTGGCCGAGGGCCTCGATCCGCACCTGGTGCTGCGACTACGGCGCCGCTTGTGGGAGCTCGACCCGGCCGTGGTGGTGGCGCACGGCGGGGACCCGCTCAAGTACCTCGTCCCCGCCCTCGTCGGCCGTCGCCGTCCCCTCGCCTACTACGCCACCGGCACCTTCGGCGCGTCGGCCCGACCCCGTGTGGCGCTGTGGCGCATGTTGGTGCACCGCGCCGATGTGGTCGCCTGCGAAGGCGAGGAGGTCCTAGCCGAGTGCGCCGGGCTGTTGGGGGTGCGACCGGACCGGTTGGTGCTGGCGCCCAACGGCCGTGACCCGGAGGTCTTCCGGCCGCGGACACCCCACGAGTCCGAGGTCGGCGCGCCCCTGCTCGCCTTCGTGGGCGCGCTCAACTCGGGCAAGGGGCCGGACCGCTTCGTGAAGGTGGTGGGCGAGTTGCGCCGCCAACAGGTCGCGCTGCGGGCGGCGATGGTCGGGGGTGGGCCATTACACGGCGAGCTGGCTGCCCCGGCCGCCGAGGCGGGCATCGAGATGCTCGGCACGCTGGAGGACGTGGCGCCGGTGCTGCGCCGCGCCGACGTCATGCTCTTCCCCAGCCGGCCCACCGGCGAGGGCATGCCCGGGGTGCTCATCGAGGCCGGGTTGTCCGGGCTGCCCGTGGTAGCCAGCCGGGTCCCGGGGGTGGCCATGATCGTGGACGACGGCGTGACGGGCCTGGTCGTCGACGGCGGCGACACCGACGCCATGGTGCAGGCAACTGCCCGCCTGCTCACCGACGAAGCGCTGCGCCAGCGGATGGGCGCCGCTGCCCGCGTCCGTTGCGCCGAGCGCTTCAGCCTCGACGCGGTGGTATCGATCTGGTGGTCGTTCCTCGAGCCGCTCTTCGAACGCGGCCTCAGCCGGCGGCGCGCCCGAAATGGGCCAGGAAGCCGGCCCGGCCCAGTGGCCTGAGCTCCACCACCTGCATTCCCGCCTCGGCGGCAACGTCGGCCAGGCGCTGGCGGTCATATCCGTGCACGTGCACGCCGCGGGCGCCATAGCGGACCTTACGCAACCGCACCCGAAGCCCGGGCGAGGGGAACGAGGCCACGACGTGCGGTGCGGCCCGGCCCATCCGGGTGAGCAGCGCCCCGGGCTCGTCGACATAGTCGTAGACCCCGAGGGCCACCGCCGCGTCGTAGGCATCGACCTCGTCGATGTCCTCCCAGCGCCGCGTCTCCACGGTCACCCGGCCGCCGAGCGGCTCGGCCTCGCGGCGGGCCAGCTCGACCATGGCGGCGGCAGGGTCGATGCCCACCACCGAGATGCCCCGCGCCGCCAAGGGGGCGAACAGCGGCCCGCTGCCGCACCCGACGTCGAGGACCCGCTCAGCGCCACTGGCCACCACCATGTCGATGGCCCCACGCAACCGGTCGAAGAGCGGCCCTCGGCCCAGCATCCGCGCCACTCGCTCGTTGCCATAGAAGGCGGCGAAGCGTGTGGCCCGGTCGTCGAAGTAGGTCTCGAACTCAGCTGGTGACATCGGCACACGTCCTCGATCCGAAGCGGGCGGTGATCCGACGGAACTCGGCGCGTATGCGGCCCCGGGCCACGAGCTGGCGAGCCAGCGCCGCCGAGCGCACTGCGCCGAGGCCGGGCAGGCTCCCGTCGAAATCGTAGGAGTGGTAGTAGACCACGGCCGGCTGGGCCGAGCGGTGCACCGCTCCGGCCACCAGGGCGCCGGGGAGGAAGCGTTGGTAGCTGCCGCCGCCCACCCGCACCCCGCGCCAGGTGAGGACGGGCAGCTCGGCCACCGGGCTGGCCACGCCGAGGAAGGACGAGTCGGACACGTACGTGTAGCCCGCCTCGGCCAACGCCGCGCGGTAGGAGGCCAGACCAGCGTCGGGCACGTCGAAACGCGGTGAGCGAAAGCCGCGCACGGGAGCTTGGAGCACCTGCTCGAGCATGTCGCGGCCGCGGCGGAGCCAGTCCACCAAACCGCTCGGCGGCAGGCGCCCGTGGTCGGGCCCATGGCTGGCGATCTCGTGGCCGGCGGCGGCGAAATCGGCCAGGGGCCCACGCAGTTGGTCCGCGTAGCGGCCCACCACGAACAGGGTGACCTTGGGGGCGCTGGCCTCGTCGGTCAATTCGCCGAGCAGCGAGGCCAGGCCGTCGCCCCGCCGTCGCCGCGCCTCGGCGACGGGCGAGCCGAGCACGGCCATACCTTCGTAGAAGTCCTCGACGTCTACCGTGGCACACACCGTGGGCCCGGCCGACGGCGCCGCCGCGCTCACGAGGCGGCCATGAGCTCGGAATAGACGGTGCGCAACCGGGCGATCACCTCGTCCTCGGAGAAGCGCTCCACCACTCGCTCCTGGCACCGGCGTCCGAGCTCCCGCCGCGCGCCGGGGTCGGCCACTAGGCGCTCCACCACCCCGGCCAGCGCCCCCGTGTCGCCGCGGCGGACGAGCAGCCCGCTGTCGGGGTCGATGACCTCCCGCACGCCGCGCACGTCGTAGGCCACGACGGGCCGGGCCGCAGCGGCCGCCTCCATGGCGGCGCGGGGGATGCCCTCGCGGTAGGACGGCAGAACCACGAGGTCGGCCGCGGCCAGGTGGGGGCGGACGTCGTCGACGGGCCCGACGAAGGTGACCACCTCCGAGGCGCGGGCCAGCTCGTCGTCGGTGAGGGCGTCGCTCTGGTCGTGCTCGCGGGGACCGACGTGGACGAAACGAGCCTGCCCGGCGAGACGCCGGGCCACCTCGATGAAGTCGGCGCACCCCTTCTCCCGCACCAGGCGGCTCACCATGAGCACGACGGGGGCGCCGTCGTCGGTCGGCGGTTCCGCGGCAGCGGTGAAGCGCTCGAGCACCACGCCGTTGCCCACGTAATGGATCTTGCGGGCCGGGCACACGTGCGCCTTTGGCAACACCCGCTCATCTTCGCGGCTCTGGACCAGAACGTGGTGGGCCCAGGTGCAGCACCACTTCTCGAACAGCCAGCCGAGGAGATTGGCCCGCCGGGTGTTGTCACGGAAGTACAGAGCGCCGTGGATGGTGTAGAGCGCGGTGGTGCCCGACAGCCGCGCCGCGGGCAAGCCCAGGAAGGAGGCCTTGGGCGTGTGGGTCTGCACGAAGGCGAACCGGCGATGGCGAAAGAGCCGCCACAAGGACACGAACGAGGACAGGTCCGAGATCGAGAACTCACGCCGGATGGGCACGACCTCCACCTCGATGTCGCCGGGCGCCTCGTCGAATTCGTCCCCGGAGACGACGCTCCAGGCGATCTCGGTGAGGCTGCGCAGCTGATGGGCCAGCAGCAGCCGCGCCGTCATCGACGTGGTCACGACCCGGCATCCCCGGGGTGCTCCCGCTCGGCCGGACTCCTGCTTCACGCACCCCCCTGCGCGTTCCGGCACCGGCCCCCAGACAGGCGCGCAACGCCCTGTATCGTACAAGACGTGGGGGTCCGGGCACCGGGGGTGCGCGCCGCACATCGGCGCCCGATGGCCCGTCCGGCCATCGTCACTGACCGTGCCCCGAGCCGGGCGATGCCATGTGCGGGATAGCCGGCCTCTGGGACCGTCGCCGTCCCGACGAGACGCTCCTTTCCGGGCGACTCGACGCCATGACCGCCGCACTGGCCCATCGCGGGCCTGACGACCGGGGAACCTTCATCGACTCCGAGCGCGGTGTCGGTCTCGGGCACCGGCGCCTGGCCGTGATCGACTGCTCCCCGACCGGGCACCAGCCGATGCCGTCAGCCGACGGCCGCTACGTCGTGGTGACCAACAGCGAGCTCTACAACTACGTCGAGCTGCGTCAGCAACTGAAGCGCACTGGCCGTGAGTTCCGGGGCACTTCGGACACCGAAGTGCTGGTGGCCGGATTCGAACGGTGGGGCGTGCGGCGCACCTTGGAACGGGCCAACGGGATGTTCGCTCTGGCCGTGTGGGACAACCAGGAGCAGTGCCTGTACCTGGCCCGCGACCGCTTCGGCGAGAAGCCCCTCTACTTCGGCTGGGCCGGGCAATGCCTCCTCTTCGGCTCCGAGTTGAAGGCGCTGAGGGCGCACCACGACTTCGCCCCCAGGATCGACCGGGACGCCATTGCGCTGTACTTCCGCCACAACTGCATCCCCGCGCCCCACTCGGTGTACTCCGGAGTGGTCAAGGTGCCACCCGGGTGCCTGGTGAGGATCGATTCGACGTGCCCGCCGGGCACGCTGCCCGAGCCCGAGGCCTACTGGTCTCTAGCCGAGGTGGCCGAGGCGGCGGCCCTGGGGCGCGGGCGGTTCGACCTCGACTCCGCCCTGGCCGAGCTCGACAGCGTGTTGGGCCAGGCGGTGCGCATCCGCATGCGCTCTGACGTGGCCCTCGGCGCCTTTCTGTCGGGGGGCATCGATTCGTCGCTGGTGGTGGCGCTGATGCAGGCGCACGGCCGCGGCAAGGTGCGCACGTTCACCATCGCCTTCGACGACGACGCCTTCGATGAGTCACGCCATGCGGCCGCGGTCGCCGCCCACCTGGGCACGGCCCACACCGAGCTGCTCGTCACCGCCGAGGACGCGCTCGAGGCGATCCCGTCACTCCCCCGCCTCTACGACGAGCCCTTCGCCGACTCCTCGCAGATCCCCCAAGCGGTGCTGGCCCGTCTCACCCGCGGGCACGTCACTGTGGCCCTGTCCGGCGACGGCGGCGACGAGCTGTTCGGCGGGTACAACCGCTATGCCTTCGCCGCGGCGTACTGGCACCGCCTCGAACGGCTGCCTCGGGCCCTGCGCCGGGTTGCCGCCGGCGCCCTGGACATCGTCCCCCCGGGGCGCTGGGACGCGCTGGCCGAGCGGATGTCCCCCGCGCTGCCGGCCCGGCTGCGTATGCGAATGCCCGGCGCCAAGATCCACAAGGCGGCCCGGGTGCTCGGGGCCGAGGGCCTGCACGACGTATACCGCCTGCTCGCTTCGCACGAACACGACCCGGCCGAGCTCGTTCTCGGCGCGGTGGAACCGCTGACCCTCCTGGACCGCCCCGACAGCTGGCCCGTGCTGCGCGAACCGGTCGAGCAGATGCTCTACCTCGACACGATGACCTACTTGCCCGACGACATCCTGACCAAGGTCGATCGGGCCACCATGGCCGTGAACCTCGAGACTCGCCTTCCATTCCTCGACCCGGCCGTGGCCGAGCTGGCCTGGCGCACACCGTTCTCGGCCAAGGTGCACGACGGCACGGGCAAGTGGATGTTGCGCAAACTCCTCCACCGCTACGTGCCGGCCGAACTGGTGGAGCGGCCCAAAGCGGGTTTCGGGATCCCGCTCGGGCAGTGGCTGCGGGGCCCGCTGCGCCCATGGGCCGAGGAACTCCTCGACCCGAGGCGCCTGCGCCGCCAGGGCTATCTCTCGCCCGAGCCAGTGCGACGACTGTGGGAGTCCCACCAGGCCGGACGGCGCGACCGGGCGTACGAGCTGTGGGACGTGCTCATGTTCCAGGCGTGGCTCGACGCCTGGGCGGCCTGAATCAGACCCGCGCCCACGCGGGTCTGGCCCGCTCTCGGCGGCGTCTTCGCGAGAGCTCCCACGGAAAGACGCGGGGCTGTCGTCGGGGCGACACCGGGATGGCCAGCAGCACCAGCAGGAAGGGGAGCACCAGCACTCGTTCCCGGTCGATGAGGCCCAGGTTCGACAGCGCGGCGAAGGCGTAGCAGAACCCGAGCAAGTCCAAGAAGGCCACCATGACGTACGGCCGCATCAGGGCGACCCGGGGCAAATAGCGCAAGCGGCGCACTGACGTGAGGATGAGCACGACGATCACAGTGTTCTCCACCGCGGCCACGCGCTGCCCGGCCCCATGCGCGTTGAAGAGCTGAGGCAGGAAGAGCACCGAGTAGATGTCCTGTGGGTAGCCGGCCGGGCCGGGGTGATACGGGATGCTGCTCGCCTGTCCCGAGTTGTTGGCGGCAACGGCATTGAGCGAGAACACCGGTGCGCCCTGTTTGGCCAGTTTCTGGGTGACTCCGACCACCAGGGCGAGGAACGCGGCCTGCACCGCGGCCAGAGCCACGAATCGGGCCAACCGGAAGGTTGTGCCCCGGGCCCGGGGCCGAAACAGGGTGGCCACCGCCACCACACCGAGCAGGAGAAGCAGTTCCTGGGGCCGCACGTAGATGCCGATGGCGATGCCCACCACCATGAGGAAGACGCCGCGCGGTCGACGGGCCAAGACTCGTGCGGCGCCGTCGGCGGCGATGCCGACTGACAGGTACATGACGGCTTCCTTGCTCGCTCCAGCCGTCCAGAAGATGAGCGAGGGCAGGAAGAAGATCATCTTGGCGTAGCGGCGGTGGTCGGCCTCGGGGAACGTCACGCAGAAGGCTCGGAAGAAACCGAGCGTCCCCAGGAAAGCGAACCATCCGAAGACGAAGAAGGCGGCCAGCTTGTTGATGCCGACGAAGGCGAAGATGATCCCGGCGAACACGCTGACCGAACCGGCGCCCAGGAACTTCTGGTTGGTGCCGGCCAGGGAGAAGTTGAATTGGCGGAAGCGAGGACCGAGCAGGGCGCCCTGATTGACGTAGCGGTTGTAGTCAGTGATGCCGTGGTAGTAGTGGTTGACGACCCAGATCTGCACCGGGGCGGCCAGCAGGTGCAGCACGAGGCCGATCATGACGATGCGGTACAGCCGTTCGTCGCGCTCTTCCTTGGCCACGCGCCGGGCAATAGGCCGGCTGAGGAAGATCAGAATGGCGGCGATCGGGTAGGCGACGAGCGGGTTGGACCTGATCATCGCCGGACGGTTCCGCCGCCGGGACTACTGCTGCTGCAACTCGACCGGAGCCAGGACGTCGTACCCGGTGAGCGCGGCCGTGATGTGGTGGTCCAGCTCGGAAACCGGATCGGCGTGGGTGTCCCCGCCGTTCTTGGCATTCGTAAGAACCACGCCGAGCACTGGGGCCTTGAAACGCTGCAGGGTCTGCGTGAGTGCCTTGGCCTCCGGCGCCGTAGTGGTACCGCCTTCGGCCACCACAAGCACCAGGTCGACCGACGGCAGCAGCAATAGCGCGTCGTGTGACTTGAGCAGCGCGGGCCCGTCGACGAGCACCACGTCGGCTACCTCGCGCGCCGCGCTGAGGATGGAGGGACCGTAGCTCGGCACCTGACCGCGGCTCTCGAACACGGTGTCGAACGAAAGCCGCCGCACGCCCGCCACCATCGTCGGCGACGACCGGGGCACGATGTCGGCCGGCCCGAACTCCACGCCGCTGCGGGGGTCGGGGGCGTCCGGGTCGGTGCCGCGGTACCAGCCCAGCCGGCCGATGGACACCACCAGGGCCCGGTCGCCCGTCTCGGCGTAGGCGGCAGCCAGGTTGGCGATCACGCCCGACCGGGTGATCTCCGATCCGGCCGACACGACCAGGATGACGCGGCGGCCATTGCCGTTCTTCCCGTTCCCATTCCCATTCCCGTTGCCATTGGTGTGGCCGTTGCCGTGGCCGTTCCCAATGCCCTCGGCGTGCCCGTCGCCATGGTCTTCGCTCGCTTCGGCCACGGCGTGACCATTGCCGTGGGCATGCCCATTGCCATTTCCGTTCCCGTTGGCATAGCCATTGCCGTTCCCGTAGCCGGCGTACCCGTTTCCGTAGCCGTTCCCGTAGCCGAATCCGGCCAGCATCATCCGCTCGGCGGCGAGGGGCTCGAGGAGCACAGCCGCGCGCAACCGCCGGTAGGCCTCCGCCACGGCGGACGTCGGTTCCAGGGCCACGTCGAGTCGAGGTGGCGGTGGTGCCTCGCCGGGCTGCACCTTGGCCGCCCCGAGTGCCCTCGGAATCTCACCCACGACCGGTAGCTCGAATGCCTCCTCAGCTTGCCGAACGGAGCGGATGCTCCGATCGAGCGTCTCGACCCCGACCACGATGCCGGCGGCGAGGAGGAGGCCGACCAGGGCGCCGCCGCCGACGTTGGCGAGGCGGTTGTTGGCGAGCGACACCTTGGTGAAGCCGAAGCCTTCCGGGGTGGCGACAAGAGCAGGCTGCAATACCGTGAACGCCGGCTGCGGGGGCCCGGTGGTGGCCAGGTCCGTCTGGGTCCGGAGGGCCGCGTTCAGTCGGGCCGTGGTCACCGTCTTCGCCGTCTGCAATGCGGCCAGGGTGGCGTCGGGAGTCGTGCCGTTGGCCGACGGGGCGCCCGATCCGCCAGCCGGCGTGTTGGCCACGAAGGTGGCAGGAGCGCCACTTGGCGTGAAGTCCGTGTTGGTGACGTTAGCCGCGTTGCTCGAGGCGTTCGGGCCGCTGCTCGAACTGGCGGTGCAACCACTCGAGTCCTGCGCCAGCGAGCCGAACACCTGGGTGATATCGACCGAGCCGCCCGATGTCTCCGTGGCGATGTCGTCGTCGATGGTGGCCAGCTCGCTCTGCAGACAGTTCACACTCTGAGCCGCGCCGGCGACGGCGGCGTCGTAGCCGTTGCGTGCTCCCGTGAGGATGTAGTTCTTCAAGGTCACGCCGAACTGGTTGGCCAGCTTCACGGCCATCTGCGCAGTCGGTTGGACGATGGTGACGACCAGCGCGGGGATCTTCAACGAGTGGAGGCCGAAGGCCGTCTTCGCCTTCGAGATGGCCACGTCGTGCTGCAACAAGAACGAGGACTCAGTGAATCCAGCCGCCTGGGCTGCGTTCAGGATGACCTGATGGTTCGTGGCGTAGAAGGTCAGCTGGGCAAGGTTCAGGCCACCCTTGGGGTTCGCCTCGATCGTGATGGCAGCGATGTACGGAGGCGGGAGCTTCGACGCGTGATGTACGGGCCGCAGCAGGCCCACGACCCCACCCAGGATCACGAGCAGCAGCAGCAGCCGCCAGCCGCGGAGCAACGCCCCCTTGTAGTCCTTCGCGGTCATTCCCCCCGGGTCCTTCAGGTTGCGAGCCTGGACCAGCCTACCCCTGGCCGATCCCCGTGTGACCAGGGGACCACGAAATCGGCCCTACGGGAATCATCAATCCTGACGATGCTCTTTCTCGAAGGCGACCCGTAACGTGGGTTTCCGAGCGATCCGGAGCCTCCGTCGCCTTCCCGGCGGATAGGCGCTGGGCAGGGGGGATCACGGCCGAATGGCGCTGGGGTTGATGCGCGGGGGGCCTCGAGGCGCTTCACCGCCTGAGCGGCCGGCCCGAGCGGGCGAGCGGTTCTCGGCCTGGGCCTCGCATCTCCGGTCCCGGGTCCTCTTCGGCCTGCTCGACTCGGTAGCCGTCGTCGTCTCCTACGGCGTGGCCGAGGTGTTCTTCTTCCGTGACAAGCCGCCTGCTCTCTACTGGCGCCATTTCGCCACGTTCATCATCCTGGCCCTGGTCCTCCACCTGGTGGCCAACCGGGTGTTCGGCCTCTACGACCGGATCTGGCGTCACGCCGGGATCGAGGAGGCCCGCCAGGTCTTGCTCAGCACCATCGTGGTCTTCGCCATTTTGACGATCTTCCGGCCGCTGTGGCTCCAAGCCAAGCTCGAGCGGGTCCCGTTCACGGTCGTCATCATCGGTTGCGGTTTCGTGACCATGGCCATGGGGGCGCTGCGATTCCACTCCCGGCTCTTCGCCTGGCAGCGGGGCACCCGGCGGGCCGGGCTCCGGGTGGCCGTGATCGGCAGCCGGGACGCCGGCGCCGCCGCCGTCCGGGAGATGCTGCGCAGCCCGGGGGCCGGGCTCGTGCCCGTCGCCGTGTTCGACGACGACGGGCGGGGACATGGCCGGTCGCTCATGGGCGTGCCGGTGGTGGGCCGGATCGAGGACATCCCCGGCGCGGCCAGCCGCTTCATGATCCAGCAGGTCCTCCTGGCCATCCCCAACCCCGAGCCGACGCTGGTCGAAAAGGCCCTGGCCGCCTCGGAGGCGGCTGGCGTGACCATGAAGGTCCTGCCTTCGGTACGCGACATCGTGGCCGAGCGGCCCCGGCAGACCACCGTGCGCCAGGCCCGCGACCCGCAGATCGAGGACCTGCTCGGGCGGACGGCCGTCACCACCGACCTCGACGCCGTGGAGCGCTCGCTCGCCGGTCAGTGCGTGCTCATCACGGGGGCGGGCGGCTCGATCGGCTCGGAGATCACCCGCCAGGTGGCCGCCTTCAAGCCGGCCCAGCTGATCCTGCTCGACCACGACGAGACGCACCTGCACGACACGGCCAGCTCGGTGGCGGGCTACTGCGACCAGGTGCTGGCCGACGTGACCGACCCCGCGGCCATGTTCGAGGTGTTCCTGCGCCGCCGGCCTGATGTCGTGTTCCACGCTGCGGCGCACAAGCACGTGCCCGTGCTCGAGGACCACCCGGTCGAGGCGGCCAAGGTCAACGTGTTCGGGACCCTCAACGCCCTGCGCGCCGCGGTGGCCGTGGGCACCCGGCGCTTCGTGATGATCTCCACCGACAAGGCGGTGCGCCCGGCCAACGTCATGGGCGCCTCCAAGCGCCTGTGCGAGCTGCTCGTCATGGCCCACTGCCCCCCGGGGGCGGCGTACTCGTCGGTGCGCTTCGGCAACGTGCTGGGCAGCCGGGGCAGCGTGATCCCGACCTTCAACCGGCAGATCGCCGAGGGTGGGCCGGTGACGGTGACCGACCCCCGCATGACCCGCTACTTCATGAGCGTCGAGGAGGCGGTGCAGCTCGTCCTCCAGGCCTCGGTGCTGTCGAGCGGGGGCGAGACCTTCGTGCTCGAGATGGGCGAAGCGGTGCGGATCCTCGATCTGGCCGAGCGGATGATCCGGCTGTCGGGGTTCGAGGTCGGGACCGAGATCCCCATTCGCATCACCGGCCGTCGTCCCGGCGAGAAGCTGCATGAAGACCTGCGTGAGGCCGACGAGGACCTCTCCCCCACGGCGCACCCGTCCATCCGGATGCTCAAAGCCCGCACCGCTCCTTCGCAGGAGGTCTACGACGGGCTACCGGTGCTGGCCGA
>Ga0070731_10001809_pt1 | contig 21458 bp, 24 predicted proteins | sample Coa_R1_2_FD_66448 | JGI IMG/M metagenome (GOLD analysis project Ga0070731, IMG submission 66448) | Surface soil microbial communities from Centralia Pennsylvania, which are recovering from an underground coalmine fire - Coalmine... | ecosystem: Environmental > Terrestrial > Soil > Unclassified ... | reverse complement strand
TTCGACCGGGGTGCTCGCCTCGTTCGGCAGTAGAGCAGTTCCGAACGCGACCTCGAGTCGATACGGGTCGGCCGCCTCCGCGATGCCGGCACCGGCGCGCTCCAGACGCAGCTCAGCGTCCGCGGCCGGAAGGAGAAAGAGGAACTGGTCGCGACGTGATTCGTATGACCGTGCGCTCGGCCCGAACTCGTCTGACAGACGCTGGGTCAGACGCGCGAGGAGGAGTTCGGCCGCCTGCGCGGGCAGCGTGGTCAGCAGTTGCCGGAGGTCGGGCAGATGGGCGATGACGAGCACCGTCGGCTCGGTTCCCGGCCTCGCCGCATGCTCGAGATCGACCAGCAGCGTGCTCCGTGAGAACAGCTGGCGCCCCTGGGATCCGAGCGCTGCCGCCGCAGCACTCTCTGTAGTCCGCATGTCTGCGAGCGATCGGCGCCGCTGACCGTTGGCAACATCCCTGCGTCGAGGGGCGTCGACCCGCTGCGGATCCGGCCCGCGCTCGCGCCGATGGAAAGGGAAAGCCCGACCCCGCTGCGGCTTCGGGGCCGGGCTTATCGTGATCGGTCAAGCAGCGTGAGAGCGGTGAACCAGGCCAGAGCTGCGGCACCTAGACCGTGGTCGACAATGCTCTCCTGCGGCAGAGGTATCGGCCCGGTAGGCCGGTCGGCCTACCCCCGATGGAGGGAGATTTCGTCGTCGCCGTTTGACTGGTGTCGGGGCGGAGGCGTCCCCGTTCCCGGTCCGCGTAGACTCAGCGATCGTGCTGCGCCGCTGGAGAGTTCCGGTGTGCGCGATGCCGCCGGTCGTCCGCGTGGTCGCGACAGGTGTCCTCGCCGCCGCCCTCCTCGCCGGTTGCGGCGGCGGATCGTCGTCCGCCAAGAAGAACGTCGGGACGACGAACGCCGTCGGCGCGTCTCAGCTCGCCGCCGCCGAGACGCCGCAGTTCTGCAGCGGGCTCGGGGTCAACGGCTGCAGCGAGGTCAACACGACCGTCGAGACGTGGCTCGCCGACGCCCATCTGCAGCCGACCTACGCAGCCGGCGGGCTCGACTTGGCCGTCTCCGGCTGCCTCAACTGCCACATGTACGAGAAGTCCGGCGTGCCTCCGAACCGATCGAAGGCGCCCGACCTGACGCACATCGGCGGCTCGCGTAGCGAGGCTCAGATCCTGGCTGTGCTCCGCTGTCCGACCTGCGTCGAGCCCGGATCGACGATGCCGTCGTACAAGACACTGCCGAAGCAGACGCTCGACCAGCTCGCGGCGTTCCTCGCGGCGTCGCACTGAGCTCCTCGAACCGGTGCTCGCAAGTCCCCGGTCCGGGGTCAGCAGGTGACGACGGCTTCGTACGTTGTCGTCGACTAGTCGCCGCAACGATTCGCACGGCCCGGCCCAGGCGGGCAAGCGCGTTCCTCGACGACCAGCAGCGCACAGCTCCGACGCGCTAGACGACGACCTCGCCGAGCAGCGGCCCCGTGTCGAGCGGCTCGAAGCCGAGGCGGGTCGCGATCTCCTCACTCGTCGGCTTCGTCCCCTCGCGGAAGAGCTCGGACAGCAGCGCACCGGTCTCCGGATTCCGCCACCAGTCTTCGCCGACGGTCCGGATCAAGGACCGCCGGAGCTGCGCCGAGCGAATCCAGGCGCGCAGGTAGTCGGCCGAGTAGAAACCCGCGTCCATGTCGCTGAGGTACGCGTCGCTGCGGTAGCGGATCCCGGTCGCAGCCGTTAGGTAGTCCTCGTAGCCGCCGGGGGTGCCGCCGTCCTCGCGGAAGCGCGACCAGAAGTCGAGCTCGAACCGGAGCTTCGCCTCGTAGCGGCGGAAGAGCAGCGCCTCGAGGAAGATCGTCGCCTCCGCGTTCTCGAGCGCCTGCTCGTCGGAGAGGCCGAAGTAGCGTGCATGCCAGCCCGGCTCGCGTGAGATCGCTTCGCAGATGTAGGAGTAGATCTCCGTCAGCGCGTGGTCGCGAGCGATGCGGCGGAACGTGTACGGAAGGCTCGGGTCGCAGCCGCCGTAGTGGAGCGCGTGACCGGCCTCGTGCAGGAACGCCTGGTAGTCGTGCAGCCCGCCCTGCGCCCGTGTGATCAGGTGGACGACGCGCGGCGGGTCGCTCGCGATCACGCACGCGCGCGGCGCCTTCTGCGGCCGGTCGTCGAGGTCGAGCTTGATGTTCTCCGCCGCGCGCAGGTCGAGGCCGAGCTGCTCGAGCGTCTCGAGGCAGACCTCCGTGGCGCGCTCCTTCGTGTACGTCGCGGCGAGCGGCGAGAGGCGGCGCATGTAGGCCGTGTGGTAGCTCGATGGCACATCGTCGCGCTCCGGGCCGAGCAGCCGCTCGAACCAGCGTGCCCGCAGCGCCGCGAACGATGCGGTCGACTCTTCGCTTGCGGCGTGCAAGACGGACGCGAGCTCGCGGAGCGAGATCCCCTTCTCGTCCTCGTGCCGCTCGACGGAGTCGGCGATCCCGGAGTACTCGGCCGACAGATCCTCGCCGGCGCGGATCAGCGCCAGCGTGTCGTCGTTGAAGCGCGCAGTCGCCTCTGCCTGGATGCGGCCGAGCTCCTCCCGGTCGCGGTACTCGGGCAACACGGCGAGTCGTGCCTGCGCGTTGCGGAGCGGCATCTCCTCTCCGTGGAAGCGGACCCGCTCGGCGAGCACGCGGTTCTCGAGCTCGTCCTCGCGCTCGGCGAGCTCGGCCGAGACGAGACCGCCCTCGCAGGTCTTGCGGAGCCGGAAGAACCGCTCCTGGTCATCGCCCCGGGCGGCCGCCTCCGCTTCGTGGAGCGCCTCGAGCTGCGCGACGCTGAAGAGGTCGTCGTAGCGGCGCACGATCTCGGCCTGCTCCGACACCTCCTTCTCGCCGACGCGGACAGCCCGGGCCTCCTCGGCGCGCTCGTAGAGGTAGCGCTGCAGCCGGTCCTCGAACTCGACCGGCGTCCGGACGGTGACGGCTTCCATTGGCCCGGGCACGTTAGCCGACGGCAAGTCTTTTGGCAGCGGCGATCAAGGCCTCGGGTGCGTAAGGCTTGCCGAGCACCTCCGCGGCGCGCTCGCGGTAGGCCTCGAGGTCCACGCTGCCGGTGACGAGGACGACCGGGATGCCGACCGCCGAGAGCTCGTCGAGCAGCGGGTCGCTCTGCTCCGCCCCGAGGTGAACGTCGAGGAAGACGACGTCCGGCCGCTCCTCCACGAGCGCCGCGCGGGCCTCGCGCAGGCTCGCGGCCTCGCGCACGACAAACCCCTCGAGCTCGAGGTTGACGCGGGCGAGCAGCCGCAGCGACGGGTCGTCCTCGACAACGAGGATCGAGTGCCGTGGACCCTCCATCCGGGGCCGCGATGGTAACGATAGGATCGGAGCGTGGCGCCGAGGACCGGCACGGAGGAGCGTTACGCCACGCAGATGGGCGAGCTGTGGAGCGGGCTCGCGCGGACGCTTACACAGCTCGACCGCCTAGCCGCGGAGCCGGAGCGGCTCGCCGAGGACGACGCGCCCGGGCTGCGCCGGCTCCAGTACCGGCTGTACCAGGTCGGCGAGCGCGTGTACGGCCTCGCGCCGCCGGCCGGCGCCGCGAGCGCGCACGCCGAGCTCTGCGACGCGCTCGTCGGCGCGCGCGAGACGACGGGTGAGGTCGCCGAGGCGCTCGAGGAGGACGGAAACGACGGTGCTGCGTCGCTCGTCCACGAATGGCGCGGGGCGCTCTTCCGGGTGCGGCTCGCCCGCCTCCGGCTGGCCGCGCCGCGCGTTCGGGCCGGCGTATCGCGGGCCCCGCGTCGCCGGCTCCGTGTGCCGCTCGGCGCCTCGGTGCTCGTCGTGCTCGGAGCGGCGGCGTTCGCCTTCGGCGCGGCGGCTGACCGCTGGCCTGTCTGGCTGGCGGGCATGCTCGCCGTGTGCGCTTCGGCGCTCGCCTACCGGCCGTAACGGCGGCCGGACCGCCCGCGTTTCCTTAGTACATATGCTCGGTCGCGCCTTCTACCCCCGTCGGCGCGGCAACGGCGGTCGCAGCAGCGACGACTACCTGCCGCGCGCGACGCTTCGCTTCCGGCTGGAGTCGTGGCGCCGCTTCCAGCGTGCGCTCGACCCGCTCGGAACCCCACGCCCGTATCGCGTGCCGGGCGATCAGCGCTGAGCGGCGGCCTCGAGCCGGGCCAGCGACTCGTCCTTGCCCAGCAGCTCGAGGCTCTCGAACAGCCCCGGCGAGACCTTCGAGCCGGTGACCGCGAGGCGCACCGGCTGGAACGCCTGTCGCGGCTTCTGACCGAGTCGGTCGGCGAAGTCGCGCAGGGCCTGCTCGATTCGATCCGCCTGCCAGGGCTCGACCGGCGCGAGCGCGGCGGCGGCGGCCCGGCACGTCGCCGGATCGGCGCCGTCGGGGCTGACAGGCTCGAACAGGAAGCGCACGCGCTCGGGATACTGCGAGAACTTCTCGATCTTCACCTGCACGAGCGGAACCGTCGCTCGAACGCGGTCCTCGGGCCAGTCGATCCCGCGCTCGCGCAGCCACGCGAGCAAGACGCGCGCGTAGTCGCCGATGGGGAGCGCACGCAGGTGGACGCCGTTCAACCAGTCGAGCTTCTCGTAGTCGAACGTCGCCGGGCTCGTGACGACGCGCTCGAGCGAGAAGCGCTCGATCAGCTCGTCCGGCGTCATCACCGTGGTCCTGTCGTCGTAGCTCCAGCCGAGCAGCGCGAGGAAGTTCATCAAGGCGGGCGCGTAGTAGCCCTCGGCGCGAAAGACGTCGATCGAGACCGCGCCGTGCCGCTTCGAGAGCTTCTTTCCGTCGTTGCCGAGCACGTCCGGCAGGTGCGCGTAGACGGGCAGGTCGGCGCCGAGCGCGCGCAGGATGTTGATCTGCGTCGGCGTGTTCGAGACGTGGTCCTGGCCGCGGATCACGTGCGTGATCCCGTCGAGCATGTCCTCGACCGGGTTGGCGAAGTTGTAGGTCGGGCGGCCGTCGGAGCGCACGATCACGGGATCGGCGAGGTTCTCGTTCGCGAACTCGATCCACCCGCGGACGGCGTCGTCCCAACCGACGGCGCCGGACTCCGGCATGCGGAACCGGATCGCGCCGTCGTCGAGGTACGCCTTCCCTTGGGCGACGAGCTCGTTCGCAAACCGGCGTGCGTCGTCGGCGCGGTCGAGCTGGAAGGTGACCGGCCCGTCCCAGTCGATCCCGAGCCAGCGCAGCGAGTCTTGGATCTGCTCGACCGACTCCTCGACCTCGCGACTCGTGTCGGTGTTCTCGATCCGCAGCCGGCACTCGCCGTCCTGCTGCCGGGCGAACAGCCAGTTGAAGAGGAAGGTGCGGACGCCCCCGATGTGCAGGAAGCCGGTCGGACTCGGCGCCATGCGAACGCGGACGCTCATCGAACCGCAACGAGGAGCTGCGAGGCGCGCGGGCCGCGGTCCGAGAACAGGACGAGGTCTTCCGCCGGGATGCCGGCCTCTCTGGCGTAGCGCTCGAGCGAAGGGCGCGTCACCTCGACAGCGCGGAAGCCGGCGGCCCGTGCGAGCGCCGCGAGCTCGTCGTCCTCGTACCAGGTGATGCGGCTTGCGACCGGCTCGGGCGCCGCCGGCGTGCCGCGGAGCTCCTTGGTGCCGCCGAAGACGGCGAGGCGGCCCCCTTCGCGGAGCGTGCGGCGGATCTCGCGCAGCACGAGCTCGGGGTCGGCGAGGAAGCCGAACACGCCGGTCGAGACGGCCGCGGTGAAGCGGCCGCTCGCGAACGGCAGCTCGTGCGCGTCTCCCACGACGAGCTCGAGCCGCCCGTCCGCCACTGCAGCCGCGTTCTGCTCACGTGTGAGCGCGACCATCTCGCGGCTGTGGTCGATCGCGGCCGCGCCGCAGCCCGTCGCGAGCGCGCGCCGCAGCAGCGCTCCCCCGCCGCAGCCGACCTCGAGCAGCTCGTCCTCGGGTCCGAGCGCGAGTGTCTCGAGCAGGAGCGCGAAGTTCGGTAGGTGGTAAAGCGGCTCCGCGTACGTCTCGCGGGCTCGCTCGCCGGTCGGACGGCGCGCGCGCCGGTCCGTCTGCCAGTCGCCCGCTCGCTCGGATGAGGCCGCCGCGACGAGCTCTTGCGCGAGCCAGTCGATCAGCTCGCGCGGCTCCTCGTCCGGCGCCGGCCGCTCGACGACGAGGCGCGTCCCCTCCCTCGCCGGCTCGGCGCGAACGCCGTCGGCGCCGAGTGCACTCCGCGCCAGGGCGAGCGCCTCGTCGGGCGGGAGCGGCAGGTCGATCGCAATCGTGAGCACGGGCCTATCGTAGGAGCGCGATGCTCTTCGGCGCCCACGTCTCCTCGTCCGGCGGGATCGACACCGCGATCGACCGCATCGAGGCGATCGGCGGCGACTGCGCGCAGGTGTTCACGCAGAGCCCGCGTATGTGGCGTCCGACCACGCACACGCCGGAGTCGATCGAGCGCTTCCGCGCCCGCCGGTCTGAGGCCGGGATCGGCGGCGTCGTCTGTCACGCGCTCTACCTCTGCAACCTCGCCGCGCCAGACAAGGAGATCTACAACAAGTCGGTGGCGGCGATGCGTGCAACCGTCGACACGGCGTGCGCGATCGAGGCTGACGGGGTCGTCTTCCACGTCGGCTCGCACCTCGGCGCCGGGTTCGAGGCCGGCCGCCGCCGCGTCGTCTCGGCGCTGACGCAGATCCTCGAGCGGTGCCGGGACGGGACGTGGGTGCTGATGGAGAACTCGGCGGGCGCCGGCGGCACGATCGGCCGCTCGCTCTCGGAGCTCGCGGTGCTCGTCGACGCGCTCGACCGCCACCCCAGGCTCGGCGTCTGCCTCGACTCGTGCCACCTCTGGGCCTCCGGCTACGACGTCTCCGACCCGGCCGTCGTCGACGCGCTCGCGCTCGAGCTCGACGGCTCGATCGGCCTCGACCGGCTGCGCGCACTCCACGTGAACGACAGCGCGGCTGCGCTCGGCTCGAACCGGGACCGGCACGCGAACATGCTCGAAGGGGTGATCGGCCGCGGCCTCGGCGCCTTCCTCGCCCACCCCGCGTTCCAGCGGCTCCCCGCCTTTCTCGAAGTGCCGGGGATCGAGAACAAGGGTCCGAACGCCGACGAGATCAAGAAGCTCCGGCGGCTGCACGCCCAGGCTGTGAAGAAAAAGGCACGAACTTGACACGAACCCGTCGCATTTCCACATCCGTCTCTGAGACTTCTCTGAGAAGTGTCAGAGACCGGGGGTCGTGACGCGCGGGCTCGGCGCGGCGTATGAGGAACGTGACGAGCTTCGCGCAGGCGGCCGAGCGCCACCTCGACGACGTCTACGGCTACCTCTGCTGGTTCACCGGCGATCGCTTCGCCGCCGAGGACCTCGCCGCCGAGACGTTCGAACGCGCTCTGCGTCTCTGGCACCGCTACGACCCGGCGCGCGGCTCGGCCCGTACGTGGCTCTGCCAGGTCGCGCGTACCGTCGCCCTCGACCACTTCCGCTCCGAACGACGCCGGCTGCGCCGCGAGCAGCTCGCCGCCATCCCCGAACGGTTCGAGGAGCCGCTCGCCGCCGGCCTCTCACCCGAGCTCGAAGCGGCGATCCGGTCGCTGACGGCAGGCGAGCGAGAGGTGATCGCGCTTCGCGTCGTGCTCGAGCTCGACGCGGCCACGGCCGCACGCGTGCTCGGCATCTCGGCGACGAACTGCACGACGCGCCTGCATCGCGCGTTGAAGAAGCTCGAGGAGGCACTCGTTGTCGCGGCCTGAGCTGACGGCGCAGCTGCGGGACGCACGCCCGTCCGCGCCGCCCGAGCTTCGTGAGCGCGTCCGGCTGATCGGGGCGGCGGCGCCTGGACGGCCGCGGCGCATCACGTGGCGCCGCGTGGCGCTCGTCGCCGTTCCGGTCGCAGTCGCGCTCGCCGCGGCAGTCCTCATCACGCGCGCGGCGACGGAGAGGCACGCGAGCGCGCCCCCGCCGAGCGCCTTCGAGCGAACGGCGGGCGCCGGCGCGAGCAAGGCGGTTCCGACACCTGCGCTCGCGCCCGCGGCGAACGCGCCCGCCGTTCCCGCGCCGAGCCCGAGCCGGCCGCAGCGCTACTCGGCCTCGCTCGAGCTGCGCGAGCGGTCGGGCGTCGCGATCTCGAACGCAACCAAGCGCGCGACGCAGATCGCGGTCTCGCTCGCCGGCTACGCGCTGCAACTACACGTGCAGACCGTCGGCAACCCCGGCAGCGCCGACCTCGTGTTCCGGATTCCGCGCGTCCACGTCGAGGACGCGATAAGGCGGTTCACGGCGCTCGGAACGATCGTCAGCGAGGACGTCTCGATCCAGGACCTCGAGCCGCAAATCGCCTCGACGAACGACCTGATCGCACGACTCCAGCGCCGGCTCGGGGCGCTGCGCGCCGTCCCGCAGACGACGGCGACGCAACGCCAGATCGCGGCGTTGACGACCCGCATCGAGAACCTTCAGCGCAGCCAGGCCGCGACGCTGCGCGTCGCGCACTATGCGACTGTCGAGCTACGACTGACGACCCGGACGCCCGCACCGGCGCCGGCAAAGTCCGCGCACGGGCCTCTGCACGGCCTCGGGCTCGCGTTCCACTGGCTCTGGGTCGGCGCCGTCTACGTCCTTGCGCTCGGGGCGCCGCTCGTCGTCGTCCTCGCCGGTGTCTGGCTCGGCGCCCGGAGGCTTCGCCGCCGGCGCGAGGATGCGCTCCTCAGCCGGCCGTGACCTGGGCGAAGATCCGGAATGTCGGCTCGCCGACCGGCAGCTCGCCGAACTCGGGATTAATGCAGCCCGGCTCGCCGCTGCGCGAGTCGTAGGTGCGCTCGATCTCGGCCGCACACATGGGCAACGGCTGGCGTATGGCGCGAATGGCGCCGAAGCCGGCCTGCCGCCGTTCCGCGGCGCGGAGCATCTCGAGGTCGATCTCGACGTCGTAGACCTTCTGCATGCAGCCGACGTATGTGTGACCCCACGCTTGATACGAGTAGACGAACGGGCAGGCGCGTGCGACGCACGCTCCTGGATAGACGACCTTGTCGCAGTGAACCCCGCAGCGACGGCACTCCATCTCGTCCTGCGGACGAAGCGGGAGCGCGCGCGTCATTTCCTGTTGTTGCACGCCGGAATTGTCCGCCCGCGACGAAGTCCCCGCAAGTCTTGACTTTCCGCGCATTCGGCGCTAGTGCGCGCGCGCGATGTTGAAGACATCCATGAGCGTGAACGCGCGATCGTCTGGCTCGACCGCGGCCGGATCGTCGTCAGCGTTGAACCAGAGTGCCTGCACCGTCCGCATGCCGACGCCGGCCGCACCTTGCAGGTCGTCCACCAGCCGGTCGCCGACGAACAGCGCGTCCGCCGCGTCGACGTCGAGCGCCGCAAGCGCCTGCTCGAAGATCGCGGGCGCCGGCTTGCGCGTGCCGACCTCACCGGAGAGGACGACCACATCGACGCGCGTGGCCACTCCGAGCTCGTCGAGCTCGCGGCGCACGGCGCGCGGCGAGTCGGGCCACGTGTTGGCGACGATTGCGAGCCGCAGTCCGCGCGCCCGGAGCGACTCGAGCAGCGCATGCGCGTCGGCCGCGAGCGCGCGGGCCGGCCGCCAGGCGGCGTGCTCGGCGTCGAGGAAGCGGCCGAGCTGCTCGTCGCTCACCGGCCCGAGCAGATCACGCAGCTCGGTCTCGTAGTCGAGCCGCTCGGCCGCGCCGGCAGCCCGCAGGGCCGGCAGCTTCTCACCGACGAAGCGCGCGGTGAACGCCGGCGCCTCGGACTCGCGCCCGAGCGCGGCGAGCCCCGCCCGGTGACCGGCGGCCAGGAGGCCGTCGTCCCAGGTGAACTGCATGAGCGTTCCGCTCCAGTCGAATAGAACGGCCTCGAGCACGGCTCCGTCTAGGCTAGAGCCGGTGGGCAGGAAGCTCCTCTGGGCGTCGCTCGTGCTCACGCCCGTCGCGCTCCTCGCCCACTACGCGTTCCACGTCGGCGAGACGGCCGTCTTCCTACTCGCCGCGGGAGCGCTCATCCCGCTCGCCTGGCTGATCGGCGAGGCGACGGACCACGTCGCGCAGCACACGGGCCACGGGATCGGCGGCTTCGTGAACGCGAGCTTCGGCAACGCGCCGGAGGTGATCATCGCATTGTTCGCGATCGCGGACGGGCTTCCGAACGTCGTGCGCGGCTCGCTCGCCGGGTCGGTGGTCTCGAACCTCTTGATCGTGCTCGGGTTCGCGATCGTCTTCGGCGGCGACCAGGAGCTCGACCGGCACTCGTTGCTCGTCCAGCTCGCGCTCGTCCTCGGCGCACTCGTGCTGCTGCTGATCCCGTCGCTCCCGGGCTGGCACGGCAACCCCGACCGCCATTCCCTATTCGTGGTCACGCTGCCGGTTGCAGCCTGCCTGCTCGTCGCCTACCTCGCCATCACGGCGCGCAACCTGCGCCGCCACCGCGAGGAGCACGAGGATACGGATGCACACGAGAGCTGGGGGCTCGGGACCGCGATGTTCGCGCTCGCTGGGGCGACGGTCGCGACCGCGTTCATGTCCGAGCTCCTCGTGCACTCGCTCGACGCGTTCGGCCACGCGCTCGGTCTCTCCCAGTTCTTCGTCTCCATCGTCATCGTGGCGGTCGTCGGCAACGCGGCCGAGCACGGCGGCGCAATCGTCGTCGCCCGTCGCGGCAACATGCGGCTGGCTGCCGAGATCGCCGTCTCGTCGACGGCCCAGATTGCGGTCTTCGTCGCCCCGCTGATCGCGCTTCTCTCGTGGCTCGTCGGCGCGGGGCTGCCGCTCTCGTTCCGCCCGATCGAGATCGGCACGATGGCGATCGCCACGGTGCTGGCGGTCGCGGTCGTAGCGGACGGCAGGGCGCGGCGGTGGGAGGGCTTCGCGCTCGTCGGCGCCTACGCGCTGGCGGTGGTCTGGTACGGCTTCGCCGGCGACCGGTAGGCGTATCGTTCCGGTATGGACGTCTACCGCCTCTGGGACGTGGTCTCGCGCGCCTGCCAGCTCGTGATCGTCGCCGGCGCCTGCGGCGCGCTCGCCGACTGGCGGCCGGGCGCGTACCTGATCGGAGCCGGGCTCGCGGCGCTCGTCGCCGGGCGCACGGCGATCGCGGTCGTCGAGTACCGGCGCGTGATGGCGCGTTCGTGGCCGGCCGTCACGCCGCTCGCCGACGACGACTGGTAGCGGCGCTACGTGCGCGCCGGCACGCCGAGCGCGCGCGGCACGAGCTCGACCGCCTGCTCGACGTCCTCGTCGCCGACGTCGTGATGCGTCAGCGCGCGCAGGATCCCAGGCAGGACCGTGCCCGTGAGACCGACGCCCTCCGCCTCCAGGCGGGCGAGCGCCTCGGCCTTCTCGAGCCCGAGCGCGCCGACGTCGATCTGGACGAAGTTCGTCTCGACGCGCTCGACGTCGACCGGCACGCCGTGCTCGTCCCAGCCCTCGGCGAGGCGCCGTGCGCGCGCGTGGTCGTCGGCCAGGCGCTCGACGTTGTGCTCGAGCGCGTACACGCCGGCCGCCGCGACGATCCCGGCCTGCCGCATCGCGCCGCCGAAGCGGTGCTTCTCGACCCGCGCCTGCAGCATCAGCTCGTGCGAGCCGGCGAGTAGCGCACCCAGAGGGCACCCGAGACCCTTCGAGAGGCAGAGAGTGACCGTGTCGCACCGCCGCCCCCAGGCGGAGGCGGGGACACCGAGTGCGACGGCGGCGTTCGCGAGCCGGGCGCCGTCGAGATGGACTGCGAGTCCGAGCTCGCGCGCCGTCGCGACCACCGCCTCGAACTCGTCGAGCGGCCAGATCGCCCCGCCGGCGGTGTTGTGGGTGTTCTCGAGCGCGAGCACCGACGCGCTCGGGAGGTGGAAGCCGTCCGTCACTCGTACGGTCGCCCGCACCTGCTCGGGCGCGAGACGCCCGCGGTAGCCCGGAAGGCCGCGCGTCTGCAGCCCGGAGTGGTAGGCAGCGCCGCCGAGCTCGGCGATCATGATGTGCGCGGTCTCCTCGACGATCAGCTCGGTCCCGCGGACGCCGAGGATCGCCAGCGCGATCTCGTTCGCCATCGTCGCCGTCGGCAGGTAGACGGCCTCCTCCTGGCCGAGGAACGCCGCCGCGCGGCCCTCGAGCTCCAGGACGGTGGGATCCTCGCGGCGCTGCTCGTCGCCGACCTCGGCCTCGGCCATCGCAGCCCGCATCGCGGCGGATGGCCTCGTGCCGGTGTCGGAGCGGAGGTCGATCATCGGCGGCCAGGGTACGGGATCGGCGTAGACTCGGGCTCGCCTGGCCGAGACAGACTTCTCCGTCCTTCCACCCGGATTGCCCGTCCCCGAGGACGACGGCGCCGCCGACCACCTTCCCGGTTCTGCCGTCCCGCGCGTCGTGCTCGATTCGTCTCAGGGTCCGCTCGACCTCGCCGAGCTCTGCGCCGCGCGCGCCGTCGTCTACGTCTATCCGCGCGCCGGCCGCCCCGGCGTACCGCTGCTGCCCGGCTGGGACGAGATTCCCGGCGCCCGCGGTTGTACGCCGCAGTCGTGCGGCTTTCGCGACCACGCGGCCGAGCTCGGCACCTTCGGCGCGCGCGTCGCCGGCATCTCTGCGCAGACGCTGGACGATCAGCTCGAGTTCGCAGAACGCAACCGGATGCCGTTCCCGATCCTCGCCGATCCGGAGCTGCGGTTGCGCGACGCGCTCGGGCTGCCGACGTTCACGGTCGCGGGACTCGTGCTCTACAAGCGGCTGGCGTTCGTCGCCGAGGGCGGCCGGATCGTCAAGGTCTTCTACCCGGTGTTTCCGCCGGACCGGAACGCCGCGGATGTTGTCGCATGGCTCGCGGCTACCGTGTCCGGGTGAATCTCGAGCTCCTCGCCGAGACCCTCGCCGGACAGCCGCCGTATCGCGCCAAGCAGGTGTGGGAGTGGACTGCGCGCGGCGCGTCCTCGTACGCCGAGATGACGAACCTGCCGGCGTCGCTACGTGCCGAGCTCGACGAGTGCGTTCCGTTCTCGTCGCTCGAGGTCACCCACGAGACGCAGTCGCGCGACGGGACGCTGAAGGTGCTGTTCCGGACGGCCGACGGCCATCCGGTCGAGGCGGTGTTGATGCGCTACCGCGACAGCCGGCGTTCGGTCTGCCTCTCCTCGCAGTCGGGGTGCCCGCTCACGTGCACCTTCTGCGCGACCGGCAGCATGCGCTTCCACCGCAACCTGACGACCGGGGAGATCCTCGACCAGGCACTGCACTTCCGCCGGCTGGAGGCGATCGACCATGCGGTGTTCATGGGGATGGGCGAGCCGATGCTCAACATCGATGCCGTGCTCGCTGCGTCGCGCAGGCTGCCCGACCTCGGCATCACCCACCGCCGGACGACGATCTCCACGGTCGGGTGGCTCCCCGGCCTGCGCCGGTTCGTCGACGAGGTCGCCGAGCCGATCCGGCTCGCCCTCTCGCTGCATGCCCCGACCGATGCGCTGCGCAGCGAGCTGATGCCCGTCAACGACCGTCACCCGCTCGACGACGTGCTGGCCGAATGCCGCCGCTACACCGAGCTCCGTGGCCGCAAGGTGTTCGTCGAGTACGTCATGCTCGCCGGCGTCAACGACGCGCCCGAGCACGCCGACGCGCTCGCCACCCTCCTCGACCCGAAGCTCTTCAAGGTGAACCTGATCCCGTACAACCCGACCAGCGCGGTCTTCACGGGCTCGGACCGGGCGGCGATCGCACGTTTCAAGGCCGTCCTCGATCGGGCCCGTCTACCGGCCACCGTCAGGCTGACGCGAGGCCGAGACATCGCCGCGGCTTGCGGGCAGCTCGCCGCGAGCGCGGCTTAGAGAAGACTCAGTCGGCCTCCGGGTCGTCGGGCGGAGCACCCGGGTCGGGCAGCGGGTAGGGCACCCCGGGATCCGGCACCGGATAGGGCTCACCCGGCAGCGGCAGATCCGGCGGCGGCTCGGGCGCCGGCACCTCGCTGCCCGCCGGGCGACGGGCAGAAACGACCATCGGCCGGTCCTGCCCCCGCCGCCGCGACGGGAAACGCGGCTCAGGCCTCGTCGAGCTGGAGCGCGGCCGAGTTGATGCAGTAGCGGATGCCGGTCGGTGCCGGGCCGTCCGGGAACAGGTGGCCGAGGTGGCCACCGCAGTTCGCGCACATGACCTCGGTGCGCACCATGCCGTAGCTCCTGTCCGTTTCTTCGTCGATCGCGTCGTCGCTCGCCGGCGCGTAGAACGCCGGCCAGCCGCAGCCTGAGTCGTACTTCGCCTCGGAGCTGAAGAGCTCGGCGCCGCAGCCGGCGCAGCGGTAGACGCCCGGCTCGAAGGCGTGGTCGTACTCGCCGGTGAACGCGGCCTCGGTCCCCTTCTGACGGAGGACGCGGTACTGCTCCGGGTTCAGCTCCTGACGCCACTCGGCGTCGGTCTTGATGATCTTGGGCAACTGTCTCCTTTCGCTTTCAGAAAGGAAAACGACGGCAGCCGAGCCCCCGTTCCCGGTTCGGGCAGGCGGCGCCTCGCTCTCGACCCGGCTCCTGGCCGGGTACCGATCGCCGGGCGCGCACCGATCGCGCCGAGACCCGGCACGGACGACGAGCCCCCGCGAGCCGAGCCGCCGCTGCTCAATCAGGCTCCCTGCGGCGCTTCGAGCGGCGTCGGCTCGCCTGCCGGCGCCACGTCCTCGTGGTCGAAGCCGTAGCGGACGACCGGCTGCTTCGCGGCGCGGACTTCGTCCAGCCGCTCGACCGGGCGGCCGTGCGGCGCCGCGCGAATCAGCTCGGGATCCTCCCGCGCCTCGCGCAGGATCGCGAGCATCGCCTCGACGAACGCGTCGAGCGTCTCCTTGGCCTCGGTCTCGGTCGGCTCGATCATCAACGCCTCGGGAACGATCAGCGGGAAGTAGATCGTCGGCGGGTGGAAGCCGAAGTCCATCAGACGCTTGGCGACGTCGAGGGCCGAGATGCCGTAGTCCCGCTTCAGGGTCCGCGCGCCGAGAACGAACTCGTGCATGCAGAGGCGCTCGAACGGAAGGTCGTAGGCGTCGCCGAGCAAGGCGAGCAGGTAGTTCGCGTTCAGCACCGCGACCTCGCTCATCTCGCGGAGCCGCGGCCCCCACGAACGCATGAACGCGTACGAGCGGACGAAGACGCCGAAGGGCCCGGTGAACCCGCGGACCTTGCCGATCGACTTCGGCCGATCGTAGTCGAGCCGGAACCGGTCGCCGTCGCGCACGACGATCGGCACCGGCAGGTACGGCGCCAGCGTCTCGCGCACGACGATCGGCCCGCCGCCGGGGCCGCCGCCGCCATGGGGCTGCGAGAACGTCTTGTGCAGGTTGATGTGGACGACGTCGAAGCCCATGTCGCCCGGCCGCGAGATGCCGCAGACCGCGTTCAGGTTCGCCCCGTCGTAGTACATGAGCGCGCCTGCGCCGTGGAAGACGTCGCGAATCGCCTCGATGTTCTCGTCGAACAGTCCGAGCGTGGACGGGTTCGTCAGCATCAGCCCCGCGGTGTGCTCGTCGACCTTCGGGCGGAGGTCGTCGAGGTCGATGTTGCCGCGGGCGTCCGTCCGCACCGGCGTGAGCTCGTAGCCCGCCATCGTCACGCTCGCCGGGTTCGTGCCGTGCGCGCTGTCCGGGATCACGATGCGCCGACGCTGCTCGCCCTCGCCGCGCTCGTCGAAGTACGCGCGCAGGAGCAAGAGGCCGGTCAGCTCACCCTGGCTGCCGGCGGCGGGCTGCAGGCTGACCGCGGCGAGGCCCGTGACCTCGCGCAGGATCTCGCCGAGCCGCCACTCGAGCTCGAGCGCGCCCTGCACCGTCTCCTCATCGGCGAGCGGATGCAGGTCGCGAAACCCGGGCAGCGCGGCGAGGCGCTCGTTGACGCGCGGGTTGTACTTCATGGTGCACGACCCGAGCGGATAGAAGCCGGTGTCGACGCCGAAGTTGCGCGTCGAGAGCTCGGTGAAGTGGCGCAGCACCTCGGGCTCGGCGAGCTCCGGCAGGCGCGGCGGTTGCCTGCGCGCGAGCTCGTCGGGGAGCTCGGGCACGGGCAAGCCGGGCCGCGGCACCTCGAGTCCGCGGCGGCCTGCCTGCGAGCGCTCGAAGATCAGCTTGGTCACGGGGCGAGCACCTTGGCAAGGCGGTCGATCTCGTCGGGCGTCCGCCGCTCGGTGACGGCGACGAGGAGCGCGTCGTCGAGGCCGGTGTAGTTGCGCCCGAGCGCATACCCCGGGTGAATGCCTTGCGCACGCGCGGCCCGGATCGCGTCGGCCGCGTTCCGTCCGACGCGAACGGCAAACTCCTTGAACGTTGTCTTTTCCGGAAACACGAGCTCGAGCCCTCGCGCCGTCAGGCGCTCCTTCGCGTACTGCGCAAGCGCCATGCAGGTCTCCCCCGTCTCGCGCAGCCCCTGCGGGCCGAGCAGCGACAGGTGCACCAGGCCTGCCAGGGCGAGCAACGTCTGGTTGGTGGTGATGTTCGACGTCGCCTTCTCGCGCCTGATGTGCTGCTCGCGCGTCTGCAGGGTGAGGACATAGCCGCGCTTGCCCGCGGCGTCCGCCGTTTCCCCGACGATCCGGCCCGGTAGCCTGCGGATGTACTCGCCGCGGGCGGCGAGGAAGCCGTAGTGCGGGCCGCCGTAGCTCATCCAGTTGCCGGCGGACTGGCCCTCGCCGACCGCGAGCGCGCAGCCGTAGTTGCCCGGCGCTTCGAGCACGCCGAGGCTGACCAGGTCGACGTGCGCGAGGGCGAGGGCGTCGGCGTCGTTCGCGGCGGCAGCCAGGTCCGGGGCCGGCTCGAGGCAGCCGAAGAAGTTCGGCTGCTGGAAGAGCACCGCCGCTGCATCGCGGGCCGCTGCGCGGACGCGATCGGGATCGGTCGTGCCCCCGTCGTGGGGAATCTCGACCACCTCGAGCCCGAAGCCGCGGGCGTACGTCTTGACGACCTGGCGCACCTGCGGGTTCGTCGCCTCGGCGACCAGGACCTTCGTCCGACCCGTGGCCTGTTTGGCGACGAAGCAGGCGTCCGCGGCGACCGTCGCGCCGTCGTAGCCGGAGGCGTTCGAGACGTCGAGGCCCGTCAGCTCGCAGATCGCCGTCTGGTACTCGAAGATCGCCTGCAGCACTCCCTGCGAGAGCTCGGGCTGGTACGGCGTGTACGCCGTCAGGAACTCGCCGCGCTGAAGGACCGCGTCGACGACCGCCGGCACGTAGTGGTCGTAGATCCCGGCGCCGAGGAAGGAGACATCGGGTAGCTCGTTCTTCGCCGCGAGCCGCTCGAGCTCGCGGGTGAGCTCTGCCTCGGCGAGCGCGGGCGGCACGTCGAGGTCGCGGTCGAAGCGGACCCCGGGCGGAATGTCGCGGAAGAGCTCCTCGATGGAGTCGACGCCGATCGCGGCGAGCATCTCCTCGCGGTCGGCGTCGGTGAGCGACGTGTAGCTCACGACTCGGCGATCACCTGCCGGTATCCAGCGGCGTCGAGCAGCGCGCCGCGCTCGGAAGGGTCGCTGAGCCGGATCCGCACGAGCCATCCCTCGCCGTACGGATCATCGTTGACGGTCTCCGGCTCGGCCAGGACCTTCCCGTTCACCGCGACCACCTCCCCCGAGAGCGGCGCGACGAGGTCCGAGACCGCCTTCACCGACTCGACCTCACCGTACGTCTCGTCCTTGCGCAGCGCCGAGCCTTCGGCCGGCGGCTCGTAGTGGACGAGCTCGCCGAGCGCGTCGACCGCGAACCACGTTACGCCGAGCACCGCTTCATCGCCCTCGATGCGCGCCCAGTCGTGCTCGCGGTGATAGAGCAGATCGTCCGGATACGACTCGGGCGCGGGCACGACTAGGTCTCCTCTCGCTTGTAGATCGGCTTGCTGACGACCTCGGCCGCGCGCGGCCGGCCGCGGACGTCGATCGTGAGCGGTGTTCCCGGCGAGCTCGCCGCCGCCGGAACATAGCCGAGTCCGATCCCGACTCCGAGCATCGGCGAGAGCGACCCCGACGTCACTTCGCCGCCGCCCTCGATCGGCATCCCCTGCCGCGGGATCGCCTGCTCGGTCATGCAGAACGCCACGAGCTTCCGCTCGGGGCCGCGCTGCTTGATCTCGCGCAGACGCTCGACGCCCGTGAACTCCGTCTCGAGCGCGCAGACCCAGCCGAGCCCGCTCGAGATCGCATCGCATCGGGGCCCGATGTCGTTGCCGTGGAGCGGGTAGCAGACCTCGAGCCGGAGGGTATCGCGCGCCCCGAGGCCGCACGGCGTGACGCCGCGCGCCAGGATCGCGTCCCAGAGCGCAGGCGCGTCGTCGGCCATACACGCAAGCTCGACCCCCTCCTCGCCGGTGTAACCCGTGCGGTTGATCATCACCTCGACGCCGTCGAGCTCCCCCATCGCCCAGGTGAACGGCTTCGCCTTTGGAAAGCCGAGCCGCTCGAGCGCATGCGGGCCCTGCACGGCGAGCAGGCCGTACTCGTCGGAGACGTCGCGGACGTCCGAGCCGCGGACCTCGCGCTCGCCGAGCCAGCGGTAGTCGGTCTCGCGGTTGGCCGCGTTGACGATCAGCAGGAACCGGTGCTCACCCGTCCGGTAGACGATCAGGTCGTCGACGATCCCGCCGCCCTCGTTCGTCAGCAAGGTGTATTGCGCGTCGCCCGGCGTCAGTCGCGTGAGGTCGTTCGACAGCAGCCCCTGCAGCAGCACGGCCGCGCTCGGGCCCTCCACCTCGAGCTCGCCCATGTGCGAGACGTCGAAGACGCCGGCGTCCGTGCGGACGGCACGATGCTCGGCGATCACGCCCTCGTACTGCACCGGCATCTCCCAACCGGCGAACGGAACCATGCGCGCACCCGCCAGCAGGTGCTGCTCGTAGAGCGGCGTTCGCCGGCGGGTCTGCATGCGAGCGATGCTAATCGGCCCTCCCGGGCAGGCGACGCAGGTTCACCTCCCGACATAGCGAAGCCCCGGCGTGAGCCGGGGCTTCGGACCGGGTCGCTGGGACTGTGGGCGAACTCAGTCCCGAGAGGGCACTACGCGAAACGTTCTAGCCGTCTCGCAGAATCCGAAACACGGTCTACTCGCCGCGCAGGAACGAAGGGACATCGAGCGCATCTGGGCTCAGGTCGGGCTCGCGCCGCGGCAAGGCCCCGAGGAGCGGCTCGGTCTCGAGCGCGGCACGGGCGCGGCGGCGGCGCTGGGCGCCGAAGCCGGTGGCGATCACCGTCACCCGGACCTCGTCGTTCTCGCGCTGGTCGTCGATCACGGCGCCGAAGATCACGTTCGCGTTCTGGTCGGCGGCGCTCGTCACGACCTCGGCGGACTCGTTGACCTCGAACAGCCCGAGGTCGGGCGGCCCGGTGATGTTGAGCAGGATGCCGGTGGCGCCCTCGATCGACGACTCGAGGAGCGGCGAGCTGACGGCATTTCGCGCGGCCTCGCTCGCGCGGTTCTCGCCCTGGCCGACGCCGATCCCCATCAGCGCCGAGCCGGCGTCGCGCATGATCGTGCGAACGTCGGCGAAGTCGAGGTTGACGATCCCCGGCACGGTGATCAGGTCGGTGATCCCCTGCACGCCCTGGCGGAGGATGTCGTCGGCCATCTTGAAGGCCTCCGAGAGCGGCGTCTTCTTCTCGACCACCTGCAGGAGGCGGTCGTTCTCGATCACGATCAGCGTGTCGACGCGCTCGGCGAGCGCGATGATCCCCTGCTCGGCCTGCTGCGCGCGCCGGCGGCCCTCGAAGCTGAACGGACGCGTGACGACTCCGACCGTGAGCGCCTCGAGCTCGCGCGCGAGCTCGGCGACGATCGGTGCGCCGCCGGTGCCGGTGCCGCCGCCCTCGCCCGCTGTGACGAAGATCATGTCCGCGCCCTTGAGCGCCTCCTTGAGCTCGTCGCGGCTCTCCATGGCGGCGGCCTGACCGACGTTCGGGTCGGCGCCGGCGCCGAGGCCGCGCGTCGCCTTCGCGCCGATGTGGATCTTCACGTCCGCCTCGCACATGACGAGCGCCTGCGCGTCCGTGTTGACGGCGACGAACTCGACCCCGGTGAGGCCCGCGTCGACCATCCGGTTGACCGCGTTCGTACCGCCGCCGCCGACGCCGACGACCTTGATCACCGCGAGGTAGTTGCCGGAGCGCTCTCTCATCTCGGTCCTGCTCATCTCAAGCTGTAGTGGAGGATAGGGGCCGCGAACTTGACGTCCTGCCCGCAGGGTAGGGCCGATCGAGAGACTTGTCAATGCGGAAAACGGCGGTCTCGACCTCTCTAACCCTCAAGCTATACCTCCGACTCGAGACTCATGACGTGTGGACGACGGGCCGCTCGGGGACGCTGACGTCGAGATAGCTCCCGGCCGCGACGGGCCCGATCAACGGCAGGATGCGCCGGGCGATCGCGAGCTTGAGGCGGATGTCGTCGATCCCGCCGAGCCGGAGCTCGAGACCGCTCCGCATGAGGAAGGTCAGGTCCCCCCGCTCGACGCGAACGACGCGGATGCGGCCGGAGAGCGGCGGCCGGACGGAGGCCAGGGCGGCCGCCGCACGCCCTCCCTGCGCGGGCCCGAGCAGGTCGCCGATGCCGAAGTCGGTCGTGCGCGAGACCCAGATCCGCGGCAGCGGGCTCAGGTGGACGTTCCGGACCTTGCTCAGCACCCGCCCGCGCGCCGAGACCACGAAGCCCTCGGCCCCGCGGCGGAGGAGCAGGACCGGCCGTTCGGCGTGGACGCGGACTCGGAGCGTGTGCGGGAAGTCGCGGTCGAAGCTGACCGAGACGACATTGGCGAGGCTTGCGATCCGGCGGTCGATCTCGTCGCCGTTGACGAGTAGCAGGCTCCGCCCTCTCTCTCCGGCGAGCGCCGCACGCACCTCGGCCTGCGTTGCCGCCGGCCCCCCCACGACGACGAGCCGCTGCACTGCGAAGAGCGAGGTGTCGCGGGCCACGAGGAAGCTGCCGACGCCGAGCGCGAGCAGCGCAAACCCGACGAGCAGCGATCTTCCAGACGGAGCGAGACGCCGAAGCGACGGCGCCGCCGGACGCACAGGCAGGGCCGCTGCGCGCGCCATCGCTTGCTTGCGGGCGGGAGCCACCCTGCCCGATTCGCCGCTCTGCCGCCGTCCCCTACAAGGCGGGCAGCTCGAGCGGCCCGAGGAACTGGACCTCGTGCTCGAGCTCGACGCCGAAACGCTCGTAGACGCGCGATCTGGCCTCGGCCATCAGCGCCAGCGCGTCGGCCGAGGTCGCGCCGCCTGCGTTCTCGATGAAGTTGGCGTGCCGCTCGGAGATCACGGCGCCGCCCCGCCGAATCCCTTTCAGGCCGCACTGCTCGATCGCCCAACCGGCGCCGAGCTCAGGTCCCGGGTTCTTGAACACGCTGCCGAACGTGCGCTTGTTCGTGGGCTGCGTGTTCTTGCGCTGCGCGAGCAGCGTCGCCACCTCCGCGCGGATCGCGACCGGGTGCCGCGGCTCGAGCTGCAGCCGGACCTGTGCCACGACGTCGCCGGAGCGCAGGTTCGACGTCCGGTAACCGAGCGCGAGGTCGCCGGCCGTCC
>Ga0070731_10001808_pt1 | contig 21458 bp, 36 predicted proteins | sample Coa_R1_2_FD_66448 | JGI IMG/M metagenome (GOLD analysis project Ga0070731, IMG submission 66448) | Surface soil microbial communities from Centralia Pennsylvania, which are recovering from an underground coalmine fire - Coalmine... | ecosystem: Environmental > Terrestrial > Soil > Unclassified ... | reverse complement strand
ACGGCAATTCCTTGGAACATGCTAGCACGGCGCGATTTTCGGGCCAGGATGCGGTGTTCTCCCCGGCGAAGGCGGCTTGTGGCCGCGATTGCCCGAGGCCTTGCATTTCACTCCGTGGCCTGCGATAGTTGAGCCACCTCGATCTTAGAGCCCCGCCGCATTCGTAAGCGCAGGACGCTCCTCTTCCTTCCAGGCAGGAGCGCAATGAAACATTCAGTGCCTAGTGTGACTTCACCATGAACACCATCGTGGTGATCGAAGACAAAGCGACCCAGCAAACTTACCAGAGTAACCCCTATCCCACGGGAACCGCCCTGGACATAGAGTGCGAGTGCGGTTTCCGCATTCATCCGATTGTCGGCGCGTGGTGCCCAAAATGCGCTGCGAAGGTCGTGCAGATCCTGGAATTTCGTTAGAGCTTTCACCCAGGGCAATACTCGGAGAGATTTCCGAAGAAGGAGACCGATGATGCAATATCCTGAACCGAAATTACCGGCACCCGATCCCGGCCCGTTGTGGCTGCCCCCGGCGAACCCAGAACCTGAAGTGGCGGGACCGGATGTGTTCGATCCGGGCGTCGATCTACAACCGGCCTATTGATTGACGGATCTCTCGTATTAGCCCGATCAAGGCCAAGCTAGCCTGTGAGCCAAGAAGCCGAAACGGCCTTCGCCGCTGATGAATCTACAAGGGGTACGCCAGAGAAAAAGCAGATTCCTCCACAAGACGTTATTAGAGATGATTCCGGCCCGCCCGTCACTGAGATCACGAAGCCCAAGCCAACCGATGTCCAGATCGATATAGATGATGCCCAGATCGAAGAGCCCGCAGACGATGCGTTCAAGAAGGGCGACAAAGGACACTAGGCGAGCACAAGCGGGTATGAAATAGCTTCCTCAGCGGCAGCCCCGAGCCAGCATTTCCTTAGTACCTTCGACATCTTGTGTCGTACTTCTATCGTTGATAGTTTCAAGAGATTAGAAGCGGCGGGTTGAAATTGGAGCCACGCATTTCAAAAACCGATCTTCGGCAGCATTAGCGTGCTGTACGTCAGCCCAGCAAGAATTTCTTCGGAAGATGCGCAAATGGGTTCTCAGGTATGCCAACGCCAGCTGCCTCGAAATCTCGGCTAGCGGCTTGCGGATCACGGTAGAAGTCTTCGAGCCGATCCCCGTCCGCTCACGCGTTGCGCTGCGGGTTGACCGGATCAAGCTCGCCGGTTCGGCGACAGTCAGGCATGTCGTGCGGCGTGGCGCCAAATACCTCGTGGGGTTGGAACTGAGCCAAGCCTTCGGCGATACCCTCGCCGTGATGGGCGATAGGCGAGCCTCATAAGGGACCACCGACCCGGCGCGGGCAACTGAGGCGGGGATAAGGGCTTCCCAGGTCCGTATGCCTGTTCTGCCCAGCAACGTACGGCCAGGGCCGCGATTGCTTTGCGAAATTGTGGTAGGACGAGCCACCTCCTCCGAGAGCGAGGCCCGTCCCGCCGCCTTTACAAGTGCCAGCGACACAGTAGCAGGCCCAGTTTTCAAGACGATGAATTTGCAAGGGCTGCGCTGGCACCATCGACAATAAATCAACGAAATCCCCTGGCTGGAACGAAGTCTTCATGCAGTTCGTGCCAACTAATGAATGCGTCGAAGCGTCTTATAGATAGGTGGCTACACCCAACACGTATAGTGGGTGTAGTCTTCGTTAGGATCTGTGTTGTGCAAGTACGATGAGCTGCGTCTCAAAACGGACACAGAGCTGATTCAAGTAATTGACCGCGAACTGACTCTTGCCTTAAATTTCGTGTTCCAAGCAGTGGACTCACTGGACCATTTGGGGTTCCTTGGCAGATCCTACTTTCAAGCAGAACGAGCTTGTAAGATCGCTCCCTGGTCCATCTGGATCTCCTATTCTCTGGATCTCCGCTTTTGGGGCGAATCGCAACTCATCATGCGACCCGAGCCCTATCATTGGGACGAAATGAAAATCGGCCCCGGCGCGCCGCCGATCAAAACGGACCAGGGATGGCTGTCGATCTATCACGGGGTGTTCCAAACCATGGACGGATCGGTCTATCGGCTGGGTGTCGCTCTTCACGACTTGCAGAACCCGGCGAAAATCATCGGCGTCGGCGATTCATGGATTCTACAGCCCGAAGATTCCTGGGAGGTGACCGGCTATGTTCATAACGTGGTATTCACCTGCGGCGCTGTTCCCGAGTCCGACGGTACCGTGAAGATCTATTGGGGCGGCGCGGACACGGTTATGTGTGCGGGCGAGGCGAACATATCCGATCTGGTAACCCTTTGTCTCAAGCGCAGCAGATCAGCGAAGTGAGAACCCGCCACTGGGCACTCCCGTGCAGGAGAGTCATAGACAGACATCGATCGAACAGGAGTCCGCGCATGCCGAGAGACGCACACACAACCGCCGCGTACCAACACGAGCGAGCCGCCAAAAGCCATCGCGCCGCCGCCGAACAGAGCAACAAAGGCGCCCACGACGCCTGTGCGCAGCATGCCGCGACCGCTTGCGACCACTCGACTAAGGCAGACGAAGCGTCGAAAGTCGCGCTGGAAAAGTCGGTGCAACGCACTAAGGCGTCGCCCGTCGGAACAAAGTAGATTCGTGCAAGAGGACAAAGATCTTACCCGGCTGGATGAGTTGATTTCCGGCCTTGGCGGTACCGTGACCGGCAGCCATAGCGCCAGCCCGTGCGGGTTGCTGTTGGAACATCTCCAAGCCGCGCGGCGGGATCGTCTGGGTTCGATGCGCGCGGAGTACGTGGTGAGTCTCAAACAGGCGAAGGAATCCATCGCCTGCATCCTTGACAAGGGCGTTCGGGCGGAAACCAAGAAGGTTCTTCAGGGCCTGCTCGATTCGCGAGTACCGCTTGTCGTCTGATTTGGCCGCACTTGCGAACGACTGTATTTGGTCATTTTGACCAAGGGCAGTCAGTCTCTGGAATTGATTTCTACAAGTTTGAAGGAAAGATGAAGGTTACGATGACAATTCGACCGCTCAGTGACCGGATCGTAGTCACACGAGTAGATGAGAAGAACCAGATGCAGGGCAGCCTGCACATTCCCGATTCCGCCAAGGAGAAGCCTCAGGAAGCCGAGGTGACAGCGGTCGGGAACGGGAAACGCCTGGAAGACGGCAAAGTGGTGCCCCTGGACGTCAAAGTGGGGGATCGCGTTCTTCTCGGGAAATACTCGGGCACCGAGATCAAGGTGGATGGCCGGGAGTATCTGATTATACGCGAAGACGAAGTGCTCGGAGTCGTCGAGGGCGTTGTGAAGTTAGCGAAGGCTTCTTAAGTTTCAGGAGAACAATATGGCAGCGAAACAGATCGTTTACAGCGAGAATTCCCGGCAAGCAATTTTGCGCGGTGTGAACAAGTTAGCGGACACCGTGAAGATCACGTTGGGACCGAAGGGCCGCAACGTAATCCTGGAGAAGAAATTCGGCGGCCCCACCATCACCAAGGATGGGGTGACGGTTGCCAAAGAGATCGAGCTGCAAGATCCGCTCGAGAATATGGGCGCACAGATGGTGCGCGAAGTCGCCTCAAAGACTTCGGATACCGCGGGCGACGGCACCACCACAGCGACCATCCTTGCGCAGGCGATTTTTCGGGAGGGCGTGAAGAGCGTGGCCGCGGGCGCGAATCCAATGGCGCTGAAGCGCGGCATCGAAGCCGCGGTTGAGCTGGTCGTCGAGGAAGTGAAGAAGCTCTCGAAGCCCGTCACGGGCGGCATGATCGCGCAGATCGGGACGATCTCGGCCAATGGCGACGCGACCATCGGCAACATCATCGCCGAGGCGATGAAGAAGGTCGGAAAGGACGGCGTTATCACTGTCGAAGAATCGAAGACCATGGTGACCGAACTCGAAACCGTGGATGGCATGCAATTCGATCGCGGTTACCTCTCGCCGTACTTCGTCAGCGATCCGGAGCGCATGGAATGCGTGCTCGAAGATCCGTACATTTTGATCCACGAGAAGAAGATCGCCAACATGAAGGATCTGCTTCCCCTGCTCGAGCACGTGGTACGCGCCGGAAAACCGCTGTTGGTGATCGCCGAGGAAGTGGAAGGCGAAGCCCTGGCAACCATGGTGGTGAACAAGCTCCGCGGCACTTTGAACGTGTGCGCGGTCAAGGCTCCGGGATTCGGGGATCGCCGCAAAGCGATGATGGAAGATATCGCCGTGCTGACCGGCGGCAAAGCGATATTTGAAGAGACCGGCATTAAGCTGGAAGGCGTCACGCTGGAGGATCTCGGCCGCGCCAAACGCGTTACCGTGACCAAGGACAACACCACTATCATCGATGGCGGCGGCACGCAGAAAACGATCGAGGGCCGTATCAAGCAACTCCGCTCGCAGATCGAAGAGAATACCTCGGATTACGACCGCGAGAAACTTCAGGAGCGCCTGGCGAAGCTGGCGGGAGGCGTGGCGATCATCAAAGTCGGCGCGGCCACCGAGACTGAGATGAAGGAAAAGAAAGCGCGCGTGGAAGATGCGTTGCACGCGACACGAGCCGCGGTCGAAGAGGGCATTGTGCCGGGCGGTGGAATCGCGCTCCTGCGGGCGGCAGTGGCCCTGGGCTCCGTGAAGCGGGAAGGTGACGAGCAGACCGGCGTGAAGATCATCAAACGCGCCTGCGAGGAACCGATTCGCCAGATCACCGGTAACGCGGGGTACGAGGGTGCGATTCTCATTGAGAAGGTCCTGGCGAACAAGGACCAGAACCACGGTTTCAACGCTGCAACCGGGCAGTATGAGGATCTGGTGAAATCAGGCGTCATCGATCCTACCAAGGTGACCCGTTCGGCCCTTCAGAACGCCGCGTCGATCAGTGCGCTTATGTTGACCACCGAGGCGATGATCGCGGAGATTCCGGACAACGACGTCGCCGGAGTTGGACGCGAGGGGCACGGCGCGGGAATGCAGTATTAGCGCATTGCTCAAGGAGAGTGTCGTGCGGAACTCCATCTTGATCCCCATGGTCGTCGAGCAGACTTCCCGCGGCGAGCGCGCCTCCGATATTTACTCGCGCCTGCTCCAGGAAAACATCATTTTCCTGGGGACGGCCATCGATGATAACGTAGCCAATCTGGTGATCGCCCAGTTGTTGTTTCTGACGGCGGAAAATCCCGAGAAAGACATTTCCATATATATCAACTCACCAGGCGGCTCGATTACCGCGGGTTTGGCGATCCTGGATACCATGCGTCTGGTCCAGCCGGACATCGTTACTTACTGCGTCGGTCAGGCGGCCTCAATGGCGGCGGTATTGCTTGCTTGCGGCGCCAGGCGCAAGCGGTATAGCCTGCCGCATTCACGCATCCTGATTCATCAGCCGTCCATGAGCGGACTGGCGGGACAAGCCACCGATATCGACATTTATGCCCGCGAGATCCTCCGGATGCGCGACACGCTGAACGGGATTTTAGCCGACGCAACAGGCCAGGCTGTGGAGCGCATTGGTCGTGATGTAGATCGTGATTACATCCTGGACCCGAATCAGGCAGTTGAGTACGGCCTGATCGATCGCGTCATTGCATCGTCGAGAGACGCCAAACCGGAGTGGTCCCGCAATGAAGTGACGCAGTTATCGTGAGTACCCCGGCGAAATACACTGCCGGATCCCCAGTCCGAACTGGGGTCGATAGTATGGTTTTGAAGTCACCCGCGATCCTCGGCCGTTTTGATCCACTCCAAGACGGATCCCCTCCAGTGTTGGAAAATGCAGGAATCATAAAGCGCCCGGAATGTCTTGGATAGAAGTCGCGACCCGGGATTGTGTCAATAAAACCAATCTCGGTTGTAATTCAACGAGCTCTGCGGGATCGCAATTCTTCAAGCGATTGGAACCAATCCTGCTCCGGAGATCCATCCGGACAACCTCGAGCGCGCCAGAGTTCATGAGCAAGAGCCGCGATGTCATCATCTCTAAACGGGGCGATGCCGTGTCCGCTCGCCGCCGAGTCGGTCTGCCGATGGGCGTCTCGGGAGCGCTCGAGGGCTTGCCGTGAATGATCGTGTCCGGTCAGGTGATCTTGCTTCCCGTGCTGCTCACCAACACGATGGGCATGGGCCGCGTTGTCGTGTAATTCAGCGGCTCGTTGATGGTTCTCGTAATGTGATCCGTTGTTGTAACGTGTAGACATAGCTAAAGACTCACTATCTGCCCTGATTTGGCGTGCGCTTCCATTGCGAGTCTGAAGGCGTTAGTCGAGTACTCAAGTGCCCGTTCCGCATGCCATCTCCCCTCGACGTGTTCGCCCTTCTCATTGTGCTCAGCTGCGGTGCGATGGGCGCGTGCAGCAAGTTCGTGCTGTTCGGTGGCTTTTCGATGGGTGTCGTACATGGCGCTTCCTCCGGTAGAAAAATGTAGTCAACTCCACCTTTCATCTGCACGAGTGGAACCAAATCTCGACTGGCCTAGACCAACTCGTATGGTTGAGTCTAAGCGTTATCTTTCCTGACCATTCACGGTCACCTGACCATATACCGTTAGCAGCCCGCGTTCCCCCAAAGCCGGCCCCACGGTTTCGGCCTTTCCTCCTAGCTGTTCGGAGTGTTTCATCCAAGAGGCGTTCGGGCCCCTCCGTGCTCCTTGAAGATATTGAACTGCGTCTGGTGGAGATCGCCGGATGTCGTATCAGAGGAGAAATATAAATGAAAATGCTCAAACCGTGCCTGTCCTTGATGGCCTTGGTGCTCTTAGGGACTCTGGCAGGGTGCTCAACCGCTTCAAAGTCCGCTGATGTTTCCGATAGTGTCCGCAAGGGACTGGATCAGGCCGGCTTTAAAGATGTCTCCGCAAGCCAGGATCGCGATAAAGGCGTAGTGACCTTGACGGGACATGTCACGCTCGACGCGGATAAAGCAAAAGCGGAGTCAATCGCACAATCGGCTGCGGTCGGCCAGGTTGTGTCGAACCAGATAGCAGTCGTGCCCGTCGGCATCGAAAGCGACGCCAAGGCGGTTAATTCGGACCTGGACAAGGGAATCGAAAAGAACCTGGATGCTGCTCTCATCGCGGCCAAGCTTCACGACGACGTTAAGTACGCCGTCAAGAATCATGTCGTAACGCTGACCGGTGACGTCGACTCGCAGACTACTCGAACGCGGGCGGAGCAGGTTGCGACGTCGGTGCCGAATGTTCAGCAGGTCGTGAACGAACTGCAGGTTAAGGTGCAAAAGGCCACTTCGTCGAACTAAGAGCGACTCGTATCCTGGAAGTATCCGCGAACAATGACAAAGACCGATATCGACGCATTCCGAAGGGCCTTGGAGCACTGGCAGTCCGAAATGGGGACGGGAAGTAAAGATCGCGAGGCCCTCGCGATCGAGACCAGCCCGGATGAGTTTGACCGCATCCAGCACGCCAACGAACGCGACCACGCGATGGGCGTTCTCGAGCGTCGTTCCAAACGGTTTGGGGAGGTGCGAGCCGCCCTTCTCCGCATCGAAGCGGGTGCCTATGGAATCTGCCTCGGCTGCGAGGCGAGCATCCACCCGAAGCGCCTGACCGCAGTCCCCTGGACTTCATTCTGCATTGTGTGCCAGGAAGCCGCGGACCGCAGCCAGGAAACATCCGCTGGCGAAATCGACACGTCTCTGGCTGCTTGAAAGAGTGCGGACAACAAGTGTCCAAGCGGGCACTGGAGATAAAGCATGCTTTGGACCATCGTCGCTGTTTTCTTGATTCTCTGGCTCCTGGGATTTAACTTTAGTATTGGCGGGAGCTTGATCCACTTGCTACTGGTCGTGGCCCTGGTTCTTTTCGTCATTAACCTGGTGAATACCCGCCGGGGCTCGGCTTAGAACCTCGACCCAACGCGCCGATGACAGGAAGCCGCCCATCGAGTTCCAGGAAACGTCGAATCGGGCCGCCTGGCGTTCGAAGATTCTTCGCTGGCCTTGGGCCTGGCCTGATCACGGGTGCAGCCGACGACGATCCGTCGGGAATCTCGACATACTCGGTGACGGGCGCAGCTTTCGGCTACGCCCCGTTGTGGACCGCGCTGTTCTCATTTCCGCTGATGACGGCGGTTCAACTGATGTGCGCCCGGCTCGGCATGGTCACCGGCGAGGGGCTCGCCGGTGTGATCCGGCGCCAGTATCCCAGGTGGGTGTTGTGGAGCGCGTGCGCCCTGCTTGTGATCGCGAACACCGTAAACATCGGAGCTGACTTGGGCGGCATGGCTAAGGTCACCGAGATGATGACCGGTGTCCGGAGCGTCTACTGGACGCCAATATACGCCCTGATGATTGGTTCCTTCCTTATCTGGTCCTCCTATTACACAATCGCGCGGATTTTCAAATGGATGACACTCGTTTTATTTTCCTACGTCCTGGCTGCATTCTTCGCCAAACCGGATTGGGCCGCGATCCTCCGCTCAACCTTCATTCCGCACGTCGAATGGTCGGGGGCGTATTGGGCGACGCTCGTCGGACTTTTCGGAACCACGATTTCTCCCTACCTGTTTTTCTGGCAAGCGTCGCAGGAAGTCGAGGAGGCGCGCGCGCAGGGTGAGTTGACGGTTGAGTCACGGAAAGGCGCCACCGATCTTGAGTTGAGAGCGTCCCGAAACGATGTGGTTACCGGGATGTTCTTCTCGAATCTGATCATGTACTTCATCATCCTGACAACGGCAGCCACGCTCCACGCCCACGGCAAGATGACTATAACAACGGCGCAGGACGCGGCCGAGGCGTTGCTGCCTCTCGCTGGCAAAGGCGCGTACTGGCTATTCAGTCTGGGTCTGATCGGCGCGGGTATGCTGGGTGTGCCGGTTCTGGCCGGGTCCAGTGCCTACGCGGTCGCCGAGGGAGCCGTATGGCGTGGGTCTCTCGCCGATCGCGCGGGGCTCTCACGGGAATTCTACGGAGTTATCGCCGCAGGTTTGGTGTTGGGACTCGCGGTGGATTACGCAGGCTTCAATGCCGTATCCATGTTGTTTTGGGCAGCGGTCCTGAATGGCGTGCTGGCGCCGCCGCTCATTGTGATTGTGCTCCTTCTGACGAGCAATCCCAAGGTCATGGGATCGCGATCCAATCCGCCGTGGTTAGCCGGGCTTGGGTGGCTCACGGTCGCAGTGATGACGGCGGCGAGCTGTGCGATGTTCGCCACGTGGAAATGACTTTGCAGTTGTCGAAAGGGCTTTTTATGTCGTGCCCGGTTCAATCGTGAGCGCCAAGACATCCGACACAGAATCGCCCGCGGTCAGCCAGCGGAGGAATCGAGGTAGTCGTGATGAGCGGCGGACATGGAGCCAAAACGGCAAGCGTAAGCTCGCGTGAATTCGGCCCCGAGAAAGAGCACCTGCGCGGAATAATAAACCCACACGAGAATCAGGATTAGCGAACCCGCAGCGCCGTACGTATTGGTAAAGCCCGCCTTCCCGAGATGCGCGCCCAACAAGAACTTTCCCGCTGCGAACAACAGCGAAGTGATGACCGCGCCCAGCGCAACATCGCCCCAACGGACCGGCACGCGCGGCAGCACCTTGAACACGAATGCGAACAGAAGTGTGATGGCAACGAAAGAGACCACCCAATCCGTAGTCTGAACCAGGGCCCCCGGAGGAGCGGCTCCCGAATTCAAGTACCTGCCCGCCGCAAAAGTCCAGGCATTCACGATCAGCGAAACGACGAGAAATAACCCGGAAGCCAGTACCAGAGCGAAGGAAACGAGCCGATCCCTCACCAGATTGAAAATACTGCGAACCGTACTGGATGTCGGGTCATCAGAAACCTCCCAGATAGTATTCATCGCATCCCGTAGCTCGCTGACCACCGCGGACGCCGCGAAAAATACCGTAACCAACCCAAGTACACTAGCGGCGAGCCCTCCGGAAGGCTGCGCGCGCTCCTTCGATCATGGTTTGAACTGCCTTGGCTCCCTGGTATCCCACTAAGCTTTGGATTAGGGATACGAAGCGGCTCTCCGCGGCCGGGGCGCCGAACGCCAGGCTGACTATGGAGCAGGATCAGAACAGTCGGCGCTAAGGAAAGGGTAATGTAGTAAGCCAGCGCCGCTCCCATGCGTGGAGCTTTGTCGGCTTGCCAATTCCGCGCAGTGACTTTGATGAGGCAGGCAATCTCCCGAACCGGAATGTACCTCATTTTCGCTTGACCCGGCTGGCTCAGTCGATTGTTCCTGAACGGCTGAGCCAGCCTTGAAGACTACTTCAATGCGATCGGTGTACCGATCTCCTTGCCGATAATCTCACCCGAGATCACCAGTTCCACCCGTCGATTCTGCTGACGGCCTGACGCGGTGTCATTCGAAGCTAACGGTTGCGTTCTTCCAAAGCCTCTCGAGGAGACCGAGCCTTGTGCCATTCCCTGTCCAATCAGGTATTCGCGGACGGATCCGCCACGTCGTTCCGACAGCTCCTGATTGTAATCATCGCGACCAGCGCTGTCCGTGTGACCTTCGACATCCAGCCTGAGCCCCGGGTGTCCCGAAACAATACCGGCAACTTTCGCCAATTTCTCCCGAGCTTCAGGCCGCAGTGAGAACTTCGCGGTGTCGAACAGCACATCCGACATATTCACGATCAAACCACGGGCCGTATCGCGAGTTTGAAGAACCATATTGAATTGCAGCAGGAGCTGTGCGCGCAGGGCTGCCTTCTCGGTCTCCAATTGGTTCTTTTCCCGGCCCACACGGTCCAGATCGATTTGGGCGCTACCGCGTTGCGCGTCATTCTCTTGTCTCAGACGATCGGCTTCGGCATGCGACGCCGCCATCCTTGCGTCGGCCTCCTGTTTCAGGCGATCAGCATCAGTCTGGGCAGCCGCCATCCTGGCGTCGTTTTCCCGTTTCAAGCGGTCGGCTTCGGTCTGAGCAGCCAGTGTTTGCGCGTCATGGTCCCGCTTCAAACGACGGCTTCCGCCCGTGCGCTTACCCGCTCGCCTGCCGCTTCGCGAGTGACACGCTCCGTCTCGGACTGTGCAACGGCACGTCCGTTCTCGGCGCGAGATTCCCGATCCGCCCCGGCTTGACGTTCCACCGTGAGCTGTTCCTCGTCGATCCGCTTGACAGTAATGATGCGGGCGTCCTCCGCCATTTGAACGGCTTCACGCGCTACCGTGCCAATCGGTTTTTTGCCCGACTTTGCCCTTCAAATAACCTTCGGCATTCTCTAAACCCTGCGTGGCCTTCAGGAAAGTGTCAGCTGCGTAATGGTCCGCGCCGGTCCATCGCGCGATCTGGACGGCGTTACGCGCTTCGCAAAGCTCCAATGGCACCCTAGGAGTAAGTTCGCGGGGCCTAATGTCGGTACGGCTTTGCATTCAGTACGTACTGGCCCCTTTGAAGAAGCTCGAACTTCGCATCCACTTGTTCAATCGTCCCGGTCGTGTCTGTGCGAACGAAATTCTCCATCACCACGACGTCGCTGGGTTGCGTCACGGCGAAGTAAGGCTCCGCGGTGACAAATAGTCCGAACGCCTGCAGCTCAGTCGTACCGTTCAATTTGCTCTTGCCGCCGTTAAGAAGGATCTCGCCGACATTGGTCGCACGGCCTTCCGGCGTGACGGCCCACATCACATAAGTCAAGTACTCGGCGCCGAACTGCGTGGCGGGTCCTAAGTTGCTGCATTTCCGCGTCGATCTTGATGGCACCTTGCTTACTCTCAACCTTCGCTTCGCCGCGGGCGGCAGGCATGAGCGCGGTACCCTGGAACCCGATCCTGGTGGAGCCGCTCCGGTGATGGTAGTTGATCGCTTTCATGGTGCGGGCGACCACGGTGATGCGGTACACAGGCACGGACCCGCCGTCGGGCGCCATAAATTGTTGAGTGGGATTGGCAGCTTGCGGCGCCTGAGCCCAAGCAAGTCCGCCTATCGTCAGGAATGCAGTCAATATCGTCTTCATAATTGTCCTTCTGATTCACAAACTCGATGATCTAGCCAAGGGCACGAGCGGCACCGACTCCGTGAACCGTTGAACCTATTCGCTCACGCGTGCGCCATTTGGACCACCGGCCGAAGGAAACGGTTCCTGAAAATAACCACTGGCGGTCAGTTGACGGCGTATGGTCAGAATCCGGAGCGGACTTGGAGGGTCAGTCTAGACCCCTTGTTCTCTGACGCGAGGTTCCACTGCGGACAGGGGTTCGGTAACGTGACCCTCTGTAGCGTGAAGCTCTGTCGCGCGATGCAGCGGCTTATCCGTCACCTGGAAATCGGCGCCAGCCTCGGCAGCCGAAGCGATATCTTCGGCGCCCGTCTGTTTCAGGAGCTCCTTGGCCCGAGTTACCCACTCCGAACTGTCGCAATGAACGGAGAAAAGAATACCGCCGTCCCTGATCCGGCCTTCATATCGCTTAGCTTCATACTCTGGCATACCCATCCCGATCAGGGCGCCCACCATCGTGCCAACTGCGCCGCCTACGCCTACCCCCGCCAGCAACGCCATGATCGGGCCAGCCGCGATAAATGGTCCGACTCCCGGGACTGCCAACAGACCGATGCCCGCGAGCCATCCGAGAGTGCCGCCGACAAGAGCTCCGGAACCGGCTCCGGCGATTGCACCTTCCGGCGCCTTGGTGTTCTTTTCATGAGCGAAATCCTTGGAGCCCTGGTTGTCCGGGAATAAAACGGAGATATCCGTGTTCCGAAAGCCGCTGTGCTTCAAGGAATCCACTGCTTCTTCGACGCCGCGACGGTCTTTGTACAGACCATACACAGCTGTATTTGATGCCATTTTTGTTTCTCCTTACGCATCGGGAACGTGCACGCTGGTGGCCCGTAATCAGCTGCAGGATAATCGACGCCGCTCGTACCGCTCACGACGATCTGCGGTCACCTTGGTCACTGGCGTGCTTCCTCCTCAGCTTGCGTCTGCGAAGACAAGAGTCCCTGAAACACGACCTGCCATGAGCGCTCGGGATATCGCCTAAGCTCCGGGGTCACACGGGCGTCGTTGTCCTGTTCGGCGCGATCGCGGTGTTGTACTTTACGCGTGAGGTTCTCACCCCCTTCGCATTTGCTCTCATACTGACGTTTCTGCTGACTCCAGGGGTAGCGCTTCTCGAGAGACTACATACGGGCCGCGTGATGGCGGTTTTTACGACCATCCTTCTCTCGATCGTGGCGGCCTGCGGGTTCGGATGGACCATCGCGAATCAGTTGGTTGACGTCGTCAATCAGCTGCCTTTATACCGTCAGAACATTCACGCCAAGATCGAAGCTTTTCACATTCCCGTGAGGGCCAGCTGGGCCACGCCGCCGAAAACGTGAAAGAAATCATTCTCCGCCCGGGCGCGGCTGGCCCCACTCCTCCGGCTCGGAACAAAAGGACGTCGAATCCGCCGCCTTCAATCGCTGCTCCGGTGCCGGTTAGCATTGTCGATGCTCCAACCAATGGATGGACCGAGCTTCGCGATTTCGGCGTGCCCGTTCTGGCGCCGCTGGGGCGGGCGGGAATCGTGGTTATATTCACCGTTTCATGCTGCTCAAGAGAGAAGACCTGAGGAACCGTCTTCTGCGGCTGGTCGGGCTCAGTCAGTTAAACCTCATGACCCAGGCGCTCGACGACGCGGCCGGCTGCGTAAGCAGGTACATCTTGATGCAGTTTCTGGTCAATGCCGGCTTTGGAACTCTGTTTGGCCCTGGCCTTTACTGGATTGGTGTACCGAATCCAGCGTTGTGGGGAGTGGTCGCTGGTATCCTGCGGATTGTGCCGTACGTCGGAACGTTTGTCGCCGCGACTCTTCCCATCGCGCTTTCATTGGCCGTTTTTGACGGATGGCTCAAGCCGCTGTTGGTGTTCGTGCTGGTTGCCGGCCTGGAGTTGATCATCGCCAACCTCCTCGAACCATGGCTCTACGGTGCTCACGTGGGCATCTCTTCTCTAGCTTTACTTGTAACCGCTGTGTTTTGGACCGTTCTCTGGGGACCAGCAGGCTTGATCCTTTCTAGCCTCTAACCGTCTGTGTCGTGGTGCTGGGACGCTACGTCCCTCAACTGTCCTTTCTGCACATCCTGCTGGGAGACGAGCCTGTTCTAGCGGCTGAAGCTCAGATCTACCAGCGGCTGCTCGCCACGGACCAATTGGAGGCACGAGTATCGTCGATCGATTTCTCAAAGGAAAGACCCTGGTGGAACTGTACGACTCGGTACTCATTCCGGCTTTGAGTATGGCGGAGCAGGATCGGCACAAAGGCGCGATTGACGCAGCCAGGGAGCAGTTTTTGTTTCTTAGCATCAATGAAATGCTCGCCGAGCTTTCTGAGTATCAACTGGCAGACAGCTCATCCGAGGAGGATCTCGTCCCGATCGCGGACACCACCGAGCGGCCCAACGCCAGGATATTCTGTGTTCCGGCCCACGATCAGGCCGACGAGATCACGGCTGCGATGCTGGCTCAAGCCCTGGAACAGAAGGGGCTGGTTGCTCTGTCCTTTCCTGTCGCTGGGGCTTCTCCTAATGAGTGGATCCCGCTGGTCGAAACCACGCGGAGCGACGTAGTTTGTATCTCGGCGTTGCCTCCTTACGCGTTCGCGCCGCGCGCGCCATGTGCAAGCAGATCCGCGAACGGTTCCTAAAACTCAAAGTGGTGGTTTGCGTCTGGGGATTCAGCGGCGACACGATCAAAGCCAAGGCTCGTTTCGAGCGGACCCGGCCCGATCGCTTGTCCACCAGCCTTGCAGAGGCCGTGGAGCATGTTCATGAACTTGTTCGTCCGATGCCGAAAGCGAAACCGCTGGTCGCGTGACCTGGACGTTGCTAAAGATCGACGCGGGTGATGCCCAGCCGTTTCATCATGGCGTTCAAGGTTGTCCGTGGCATCCCGAGACGAATCGCGGTGGCGCTGATGACGCCGCCGGTCTCTCGGAAGGTGCGCAGGATATGATCCCTTTCGACGTCTTCCATCTTTGAGCTGCCGGCATTCTCTGCTGCGTCGCCACGCAACTCCGCGAGGGGAGCGCGAAGACTGGGACCGCGAGAGAGGATCACGGACCTCTCAATGAAATTCTCAAGCTCCCGCACATTCCCCGGCCAGGACCAATTCACGAAAGCGCTCATCGTCTCGGCTGGGATTTTCTCAATCGTCCGATCCATTTTCGCAGCGTATTTCTTGGTGAAGTGCCGCGCGAGTTCGGGTATGTCTTCGGCATGGTCCCGCAACGGCGGTGTGGTAATCGGAAATACCTTCAGCCGGTAGTAAAGATCGGTGCGGAAGAGCTTATCGCTCATCATTTGCGCCAGGTTCCGGTTGGTTGCCGCCACCAGGCGGACGTCGATCGGGATCGTCCGGGTGCCGCCGAGTCTCTCGAACGCTTTCTCCTGCAGCGCCCGGAGCAGCTTGGGCTGCAGGTCCAGAGGAATGTCGCCCACTTCGTCCAGGAACAAGGTGCCTCTGTCCGCTAATTCAAACCGGCCGATTTTTTGCGACAAAGCGCCGGTGAACGCTCCCCGCTCATAGCCGAATAACTCGCTCTCCAACAAACCGGTCGGAATAGCGGCGCAGTTTAGGGTAATAAAGGGGAGATTCCGCCGAGGACTAATTCTGTGGATGGCGCGCGCGACCAATTCCTTGCCCGTGCCGGTCTCGCCCAGGATCAGCACCGTGGCATCGGTGGGCGCAACCACCTCCACCTGCCCCATGACGCGCTTCATCGCCGCGCTGCTTCCGACAATCTCTTCAAAGTGATGCGCGTCCCCGACCACTTCCTCGTCGACATTTTCCATCCGGTCGCGCTCCCGCAGATCCTGGACGAACGTGATCCATCGGAACGGAGAAAGCTTCAGGACGGCCGTGGCGACTAGAACCGGGACTCGAGTCCCGTCCTTGCGAATCAGCTCTTTCTCAAACGGCGTACAAGCGCCGAACCGCAGCCCCTCTTCATGCGCAATCTCATCGAGCGCAATGTATTCCGCCGGGGTTAGGTCGGGCCAGTGCAGCCGGCCTGCTTGCAGATCCTCGCGGGTGTAGCCAACCAGATCGAGAAACGCATCGTTCGCCTCCGGAATCCGGTCGAACTCACCGGAAACGATGCCGGCGATGGTCGACTCAGCCGGCAGCGGCCGGAGTCGCGCACGGCTGCGCCGCAACTTTTCATCTCTCTCGTGACGGTCGCTAAAGTCGCGCACTACCGTGGCGAAACCCTGTAGATCTCCGTTCGCGTCTTTCAGGGCCATGGTGATGACATTCGCCCAGAAGCGTGACCCGTCTTCCTTCACGTGCCAGCATTCACTGCCGGTGTGGCCTTCCCCCGCCGCCCGTTTCAATCTTTCGTCGATTTTGGCGCGAAGCGCGTCTTCGTCCGGATAGACGATTGACACGTGATGGCCTAAGACCTCTTCGCAGGTATAGCCGTAAATGCGTTCCGCTCCGCCATACCAGGCGACCACGTTTCCGTCGGCATCCAACAGGAACAAAGCAAAGTCCTGCACCCAGCTCGGAACGTCGGCTTTGGGGTGATCTTTACCGGTCTCGAACTCGCCTGGCGCTTTGCCGGTCTTGTCCCGCAACAGCAGGAGATGACAGACCGGCAACACGTTCCCTTTGGCCAAGTATTCGACGTCCCGCGGCCCCCCGTCTGCCCCCACCAGTTGAAGCGTCCCCTTCTGCTCGCCTTGCTCCAAAAAGGTTCGCCACTGTTCTGAAATCACCGGCCGGAAACTGGGCTCGGTAAACTCGTCCAGACTGCGGCCGATGATTTTTTCCCGAGGCAGACCGAGGAGCTTGCTCGCGCCCACGCTGGCTTCCCGGGAGCGGCGGTCGTCGTCCGTGAGAAGAATGGGAGCCGAAGGCTGGAAAACAATCGCGCGAAACAGCGATTCAAGCTCTTTCGGCCCGTTTTCCGCGAGCCAAGCGGTAGTTGGCTGTGGTGAGGCCACGGAGTGCATAACGCGTAACTCCTCTGCCCCGTCGATCTTTGGCTTTCGAATCTAGGGAAGCCAGCGGCCTGGATACCACGTTGCCTGTTCTGCCACTGTGGCAAGCCGAGAATGGCGGTCAGCAACGAGTGTACCACCGAATTCGCTTTGCAGCCCTTTTTCCTTGACCACACTTGGTCGGCTTAATGCCTATTCCCGTTTCAACTGGATGGCCAGTTCGTCTGGAATTCGGCATTGATCGAGTTGACCTTCCATGGTCGATTGACCGTCTAAGGTCGACAATTCTTTAAGGTCTCGAAGGGTTACGGTAACGACCTTCCCAGGAGTAAGTCCAGCGGTGTGAAGCGAATGGAGCCGTGCGACAGGAATTGCAAGACTCTGGGTGGGGGCATGCAATACCTTAGCTCGTCATATTAGAGCGGTTTCATTAGAGACAACGGAGGAAGAAGAATGGAAATCGAACGTCGAATCCGAATCGCGCACGTCCCGGGCAGCGTTCAAGGCCGGTCATGACGCGATTCTTTCGGCTCAGCGTGCTCGCATTGGCGCTCGGTTCTGTCGTAGCGGCCAATATCATTCCCACCAGTACTACTATTACCGGCTCTGGCCCGTTCGACTGGATGTACGACCTGCAATTATCCAACGACCAGAATGTGAACAGCGGCACTGCACCGACGGTAAATCCGGTTCCACACACCAACCTTACCTTTGCCGGATTCTTTACGATCTACGATTTCGCCGGATACGTAGGTGGGTCGTGTGCGGGCCCGGCGGGCTGGACTTGTACCGTTCAGAACGTCGGCTTTACGCCGGATGACGTTGTTCCAACGGACAATTCGAGCATCGTTGATATTACGTGGGCTTACACCACAGGCGCTACCATCCCGGGCCAGCCGAAGGGAGTGGACTTGGGCGAATTCTCGGCGGAATCGATCTTCGGCTCGGCCACATTAGTGAGTTACGCCGCTCGCGGCATCGCCAACGCAGGGCCGCAGGTTGGGACCATCGCTGACAACGTTGGCAACACCCAGGGCCCGAGTGCTGTTCCCGAGCCGGCGACATTTATTCTCATAGGCGGCGGCCTTGTGGGCCTCGGCTTGTTGGGCCGCAAGAAATTCACCGGGCGCTGACTCTTCGGACGCTGACTGGACATCGCCTGAAACGGGGCAGCCGACAACAACGCTGCTCCCCTCAGGCCCCGTGCAGCCCTGGCCAGCCGCTTTCAATTTGACTGACTGCCCTTCCATCATGACCCAAGAAGCATACGGACAAGCCTATCGCGTGGGATTTAGAAAGACAGTCGGCCTGCTGCGGTCGCGCGGAGCCTCCTCCGACAGCGCGGAAGATGTGGCCCAGGCCGCTTGGTTAAGAGGATGGCAGAAACGGGAGCAGCTCAGGGATGACAGACTGGTCGTAACGTGGGTAAACACAATTGCGCTGAACTACCATCGCCGTCAGATCAAGAACGATTCGCGCTACGAGGCTCTGCCTGACTTGTGCGGAAACATCGGCATCGATCTGGCGCCGCTCGAAGCGAACCGGATCCTGCGATTTTGCCGCGCCCCGGACCGGGAGCTTTTCGAGCAGCAACTCTCCGGGTTGACGACGAAGGAAATTGCAACCCGGCAAGGGGTCTCCGAAACCTCCGTCCGGATCAGGTTTTCGCGTGCCCGCCGTGCAGTCCGGCGCAAGATCGGCAGTTAGGGAACGACTAACGCGCGACTAAGTGCCGCCCACCGTCACGGCTTTCACGCCGATCGTTTCCAGCAGGCCTCGAATGCCCGTTTCAGCGTTCCGCCGGGCCTGATCGAGAATCCCCATTTCGATAGCGCCCTGCTCTATAGCCTCCCTGGCGGTCAGGCGAGCCTGTCGCTCAAGGTCAGGGTTGAAGGGTACCCACGGCGTCCACCACGTGATCTGGCGGTCTCAGACCTTGGTCGCCTTATCGTCGATCACGATGTGAACGATCTTGGGCGGAGGCAATGCGATCTGGCTCTCCGGTCGGGAAGCAGCTTGACATCGCGGGCTGTGAGGCTGGATAGATCGATCCCCGCCAAGACTTCTGCTTGTACGAACAACAGCAGCTTCTCCGATCCGAGCGGGACTTTCTTCTCTTCCAGTCCAACCACCCTTCTGAACCGTGTATTTCACGGACACGAGCCCGTTCAGGCTTTGGATTTCATGTACTACAGCGGAAGCATCCAGTGCGCTCGCCGCCGGAGCGTCGTGGAAGATATTCCGCGACGCAAGGAAGGCCATCGCCGCCAGAAGAACTCCGGCGATCACGCCGCTAGCCTCCCATTTTATTCGCAACTGCATCACTCTTCACTCGCCTCGCTGCCTGGATTAATTCTAAGCTCTGAACCAATAAATGGCGGTCAGCGGTCATCTGACCGAATGAGGTCAACTTCGCCGGCCCCAATCGTACGTCGGCCCTGCTTCTCGGGGGAGACCTCGCACGAAACACGCCACAACCTCGCGAATATGACGGCGCCTTGAATCACTTCGACATTGGCAGGCACGGTGCTTCCACTCACGTTGAACAGGAGAACTACTAATGCGTAAGACACTTGTGGCGGTTCTGGCGATTGCCGGTTCCATCAGCACGGCCGCTTTCGCGGCGGACCGGGAAATTAAAATCGAAGACAGGTTGGACGCGTCGGCCGACGCGCTCACCGATATGATGCAGGCTTCCGACAAAGGAATCCCGCAGGATCTGCTCGACAAGGCGCATTGCGTCGTTGTTGTGCCGGGCATGAAGAAAGCCGGATTCATTTTTGGCGCCGAGGAAGGCCGCGGGTTCGCAGTATGCAGACAACATGGCGGATCTGGCTGGAGCGCTCCGGCCGCAATACGGGTCGAGGGTGGAAGCGTCGGGTTTCAGATCGGTGTTTCGGAGACGGATGTTGTGCTGCTCGTGATGAACGAAGGCGGAATGAAGCGCCTGTTATCCGATAAGTTCACGCTCGGTGGAGACGCATCCGCGGCTGCAGGTCCGATCGGACGCGACATGAGCGCCCAGACGGACGTCATGATGAAGGCGGAAATGCTGTCGTATTCCCGCTCGCGCGGGTTGTTTGCAGGAGTTTCGCTGCAAGGCGCGACCCTTCGTCCTGACAGCGGAACGAACAAGGAACTCTACGGCCATGACTCTACGAATCGTGAAATTCTGACCGGCGACTTCAAGACTCCGGCAGTAGCGGCGAAATTTGAAAGGGCGCTCCATCGCGAATCGGCCCAACGCCAATAGGTACAACTTTGCGTCAAAGTTCCGGGACGGCTGGCCCACCGCGATCACGCCATCCGTCTCGGAGCGCGCCGGATGCAGACGAAAATCATGAACACCTATACATTAGCGACCCTAACTACGCTATTCTTCTCGTTCTCCGCCGCGGCACGCGACCACAACGCGCTGAACGGCACCTGGACATTGGTGCCTGCGCAGAGCGACTTCGCTGGCCAACCCGTCGTTCAAACTGGCACCGTGACGATTCATGACGAGAACGGCATTATCATCGTCTCTCGCAGCTTTGTGTATGAGGGCGCCAGCGAGACCTTTTTCTACAGGGATAGCACCGGCAGCGAGAACAACGACACGATTCGCACGGGAAGAGACCTCAAAACTAAGACCAGATGGGATCACGACATCCTGAAAGTCACGACCGCGCGATCCGGCGCACTCACCATCGAAAGCTACGCGCTCGCCCCGAATGGCGCCATGACAGTCAACGTTGTAAGTCCGAACCGCACGGCGATCACGCTCGTCTTCCAGCGCAAATAGAGAAGCACGCAGCATCAATCAACAGTGACGGTGGTCTCATCCGGTTCGTCGGACTCCATCTCCACGGATCCGCTAAATGTGATCGCGATTTTCCTGCTCCGATGATCCGCTTACAAGCCGGGTACGCCAAACTACATCGTTGGAGCCAGGCGCCTCAAGGCATTTTCTGAGGCCCGACCATGCGCCGTCACTCGACCTCGTGCGGTCACTCGTTGCGGCGGTACGGGCTGGTGTGCCAATCGCCACAGCGCTGACGAGTGGCTGATGGCGTGCCGTCTCCATGGCAGGGGTAAACGACATGAAACACTTTCTGATTCTCAGTGCGGTCTTGATGGCCGCGTCCGTGGTTGCGCCGGTGGCAGCACTAGCTGACGACCACCATGGTGAAAAACGCTATTACGACAAGGCTCACCGCGACTATCATTATTGGAACGAAGGCGAAGATCGCCAATACCGCGCGTACCTGGTGGAGCAGCATCGCGTGTACGTTCCCTTTGTGAAGTATCGCCATCGCCAGGAATACTTCAAGTACCACCATGAACATGGGTTCACGGTGGGAATTCGGTAGACCGGCAGGGGAGCACGGCGACTCGGTGGCGGGTGATACGTGCCGCTTAACGAGAATCCCTAAATTTTATCCTCTCACTCAAAGTTTAAAGAGTCGTCCGAGCGGGCCAGACACACCTTGCTGAGGCTCGTTGGCGTCTCCGTTACGGGATAACGAGGGCACCGTAGTCGGTGCGATTAGCGCATCCATGCCGTCTTCCCGTTTTACTGGATGGGACGAATCCTGTTTGGGAGCAC
>Ga0070731_10001807_pt1 | contig 21468 bp, 10 predicted proteins | sample Coa_R1_2_FD_66448 | JGI IMG/M metagenome (GOLD analysis project Ga0070731, IMG submission 66448) | Surface soil microbial communities from Centralia Pennsylvania, which are recovering from an underground coalmine fire - Coalmine... | ecosystem: Environmental > Terrestrial > Soil > Unclassified ... | reverse complement strand
AACGCAAGGCGAAGTTCCTTGCGGCCGGGGGGATGCCAAGTTCGTCAACACGTTTTTCATCGTCAAATTTCCATTCTTCTCGGACCTGAAAATGAGGTCTGACTTGTGTAGATACCAATGGCTTACGCCCTGGGCTAAGTTGTATGGGCCTTTCAGGCCCGCTTGTGCGGACGAAGGGAATAGTGATGACGAATCCTCCCCGGCGCAAACGCTTTCAAGTGCATCTGAGCACGGCGGTGGTGCTGATGTTTGCGGCGGGGGGGATTATTTGGGGGAATCTATGCGCATACGAGGAATCCGTTGGGCCAAGCATGGAGATGCAACCGGGCGATATGTGCAGGTTTTATGGATGGCCCGCTAGAGCCTTTACTCTTAACATAACGCAAGGATTCTCGCATTACGACGCATTCGCGGCCACAATTGACGTCGTTACCGCCCTCGCCATTCTTTTCGCGGTGTGGTTCGTGTGCGAGAGGTGGATTGCGTGGCGGGCGGGGCGGAAGAAAGGGTGAGCGATGAGCGCGGGATGCTACTGCTGCGGCACGATGCTCTTCACGACCAGCAGCAATTCGGTCATGTCCACGGGCTTGGCCATGTGCATCTGGAAGCCGGCGCGGAGCGCGTTGAGGCGGTCTTCGCGGCTGGCGTAGGCGGTCAGGGCCAGCGCGGGCGTGCGCGCGCCGAGTTCGGGCGGGAGCGCGCGGATTTTTCGGATCATCGAGAAGCCGTCTTCGTGCGGCATGCCGATGTCGCAGACGATCAGGTCGAAGCGCTGCGCGCGCATCGCATCCAAGCCGGCTTGCGCGCGGCTCGCTTCGGTCACTTGCGCGCCGGCCTGCGCCAATGTCACGCGCACCAATTCGCGCGTGTCCGGCTCGTCCTCCACCAGCAAAATGCGCATCCCCCCCAGCGGCAGATTGGGATTCGCGGCGATGCGCACGCGGCCGGATTCGATGATGGATTCGTGCGGGCCGCCCCCTTGCGGCTGGCCGCTCCCTTGCGGCTGCGCCTCTTGCAAATGCGGCGCGCACAGCGGCAGCGTCACCGTGAACACGGAGCCTTTGTCGCGCCCCTCGCTATGAGCCTCGATCGTTCCGCCGTGCGCTTCGATCACATGCCGCGCGATGGACAAGCCGACGCCCAGGCCGGGATGCAGGCGAGTGGTGCCCTGGCTGGTCTGGCCAAACGACTCGAAGATGCGCGGGAGATGCCGCGCTTCGATGCCCATGCCCGTGTCGGCGACGCGCACAAAGGCGGAGGCGTTGTCGCTCGATATGTCGATCGAAACGCTGCCGCCGTTGGGGGTGAATTTGACCGAGTTCGAGAGCACGTTCCAAAACGCGCGCTGCAGCCACATCGCGTCCGCGCTCACCCACACCGGCGCGTCATCGGCGCCGCCAAACGACAGGCTGATCTTTTTCGACGCCGCCGGCATTTCAAACGCGCGCAGCGTCTGCCTTAAAAGAGAGCGCAACTCAATCGGCTGCGCCGCCAGATCGAGCTTGCCGGAATTGATGCGCGAAAGCTCGAGCAGATCGTTGACGATCTTGCCCTGCGCTTTGATGTTGTCTTCGAGCGAATTGAGCGCGCGTTCAACGTCCGCGGGCGACATCTGGTTTTCGCGCAGCAGATGCGTCCAGCCCAGCATCGCTTGCAGCGGCGTGCGCAGTTCGTGCGAGACGGTGCCGAGGAAGGCGTCTTTGTAATGCATCCCCGAACGAAGTTGGTCGCGCGCGTGGCGCAAGCGCTGTTCGGAGCGCACGCGTTCGATGGCGCCGCCCAGAACCGCCGCGGACTGCATGAGCTTTTGCGCGTCGGATTCGTCGAATGCGTGCGCCACCGAAATCAGCGTGACGATGCCGATGGCTTTGTCGAAATAAATGATCGGCGCGGAGAGCACGGATGCGGCCGTGAGCGAATCAAGTTGAGCTTTGTGCTCGGCGCTCATCACGCCAAGATAAGCGGCGAGATTGTGTCCGGGCGATTGCACTCTGGCGCTCCTGCTCTGCAGCACATTGCCGGCGGTCGCGCGATTGCTCGAAAAAATCGGCACATCGGATTTGAGCTGCTCCACGACGGCGAGCGCCGGGTGGCTCGCCACGCAGGCCATGCGCTCGATCACCTCTTCGTCGTTCTGCACGTCGATGACGCACGCCCCAGCCGTCGCCAGCAGTTTTGCGGCGCGGTTCAAGGCTTCGTCGAGCAGCACGCCGCTGTGCATCAGCGCCTGCAATTTGGACAATGTCTGCGCATGTGGCGCTTCAGTTTCACCTGCCGGAAGGGCCGAACAGACTTCCACCATGCCCACGACGGCGCCGTTTGTTTTCAGCGGTTTTCGCCGCGCGAAGACGCGCCGGATTTCGTTGTTCTTGGCACGGTACGAGACTTCGCCCGACCATTCGCCCGCGGATTCGACTGCGGCGTTGACTTCCGCGTCGCTGGGACCGCTGACCATCGTCAACAATTCGCCGCATTCCCGACCGAGCGCTTCGGCGTCTGTCCAACCGAAGAGCCGCTGCGCGCCCGCGTTCCACGCCGAAATCCTGTGATCGTCGCTTTGCGCCACGACCGCATCCTGAACCAGGCTCATCGCCGTCGCGCAATGGGAACCGGCGTCCTTCATCGACCACACGCGCGACGACTGCTTGAGCACGTTCTTGACCTGCGGGGCCAATTTCTCCGGCTGGCGCATGTTCAACAAATGCGCCGCCGCCTCGCGCAATTCCGGCGACAACAGGGTCTCATCGTTGCAGGCCAGAACCAAGATTGCGTTCGGGCAAAGGCGCTGAACGGCTTGCAGCACCTCGATATTGACGTGCGGGTCATGGGTAATGATCAATTGAGTGCGCGGCACATTGAGCGCCGCCATGAATTGGTCGCTGGTTTCGACCAGATTCAACTGGCCATCCTGCGTGTCCGCCCGCAGCATGTCGGCAAGAGAGTTCGCCTCCGCGGAGCGGTTATGCCAATAGATGATCTGGGGCGGGCTGGATGTCAGGGTTGTCATAAATCGATTCATCAGGGCAGCTTTTAGAGCCGCCCGGTTTTTTTTTAATTCAAACCCGGGATTAGATTTCAGCCCCAACCAATGCCGGTGTTTCGGCAAAACTGCCTGCATTTTCAGCCTCGTGCGCCGGTTTTTCGGCTGTGCGGTCCACCGTTTTCAATTTGCTTTGCAAGGTTGTCCGCGGAATCCCCAGTAATTCCGCAGCCTTGCCTTGATGCCCATTGGCTTTCTTCAGCGCCCATTGCAATAAGCCTTGCTCGAACTTGTCCATCTGTTCGCGCATGTCGATTCTGTCTGCGACATCAAGGTTCAAATGATTGAGATTCGCGACCGCGCCGGAATTTCCAACGGGATGGAGATTAGGCGGCAGATCCGCCGGCTGAATTTCATTACCCGTGGACATGGCCACCGCGAATTCCATCGCGTGCTGCAATTCGCGCACGTTCCCCGGCCACGAGTGCGCCAGCAGGGTTTCGCAGCAGCCGCTCGAGAGCGTCTTGGGCGTCGTGTTGCGCTGCGTGGCCAGCGCGTTCAGGAAATGCTTCGCCAGCAGCAGAATGTCCTCGCGCCGCTCGCGCAGCGCCGCAATCGGCAGCACCAGCACGCGCAGGCGGTACATCAAATCGTCGCGGAATTTTCCCTGCTGCACCAGCCCCTGCAGGCTCGTCTTCGACGCCGCGATGATTCGGCACTCCGAACTCAGCGTCTGCTCGCCGCCCACGCGCTCGAATTGATGTTCCTGAATCACCCGCAGCACTTTGCCCTGCATTTCGATCGGCATGTCGTCCACGTCGTCGAGGAACAGCGTCCCGCCGTGGGCCATCTCCACGCGCCCTTTGCGCCGCCGCGTCGCGCCGGTGAACGCGCCGGCTTCGTGGCCGAACAATTCGCTCTCCACCAGTTCGCGCGGCACGTTGGCGCAGCCCAGCGCCACGAACGGGCCCTTCGCGTTCGAACTGCGCGCATGCAGCGCGCGCGCGACCTGCTCCTTGCCGGTGCCGGTCTCGCCTTCGATCAGAATGTTCGACGGGTTGTCCGCGAAGCGTTCGACCAGTTCGAAGATGCGCCGCATCTGCGGCGACGCGCCCACCATCCCGCAATATTCCAACTGCGGCCCGACGCTTTTGCGCAGCACCACGACTTCCTGGCGCATCGCGCGGTTCGCGGCCAGATTCTCCAGCCGCACTTTCAGTTCGTCGAAGCTGAACGGCTTGGTCAGGTAATCCGCCGCGCCGCCTTGCATCGCGTCCACCGCGGATTTCACATTGCCAAACGCCGTCATGATGATCACCGACGTTTCCGGCGAGCGCGCTTTGATCTCTTTCATGAATTCCATGCCGTCGGTTTCCGGCATGCACAAATCGGTCAGGACAACATCCCAAGTTCCATTGTCGATCGCTTGAAGAGCGGACCGCGCGCTGTCGTGCGCTTCGGCCAAATGCCCGGCGGCGTTGAGCCGCTGCGCCAGTATGGTCCGGTTCACCTTCTCGTCATCGACCACCAGAATGCGCAGGTTCATGCGGATTTTTCCCCGGTTAAAATGAAGAAACTACCGAAGCGGAATCAGCGCGCGGAACGTCGTTCCTCGCGACGAGGTCTCGAAAAGTTCGATCGTGCCGCCGTGCGCTTCGATGTTCCTCCTAACAATTGCCATGCCCAACCCCGTCCCCTTCCCCGCCGGCTTGGTCGAAAAGAACATGTCAAAAATGCGGTCCCGCGCATTTGGGGGAATGCCGGTGCCCGTGTCCGACACGCGCAACTCCAGCATATCCGGCACGGTCGTGCAGCGCAGCGCCGACAACGTGATGCGCCCATTTTCCTGGCACGCGTCCAGCGCATTGCCCAGCAGATTCAAGAGCGCCTCGGAGAGGCGGTCCGGCATCATCGGCACCGGCGGCAGATTCGGTTCGATCTGCGTCTTCAATTCAATCTTGCCGTGCTGCGCGCGCGAACGCACAAACGCACACGTGCCTTCGATGCATTGCGCAATATCGTACGGGACTTTTTCGCTCTCCTGGCTGCGCGCCAATCTCAGCAGGCGTGCCGAAATTCGGTCCATGCGCTGCACGCCTTCCTCCAGCAATCCGACAGTGGTTGCCAAAGTTTCGTCTCCATCCATTTGGCTGCGCAACTCCTCGATACAACTGATCACGCCCTGCATCGGATTGCGGAATTCATGCGCCACGCTTGCCGAGAATTCGCCCAACACCGCCAAACGCTGCTGTTCCGCCGCCGCGCTTTCGATGCGCTTGGCATTCTCCTGCGCCTGCTTGAGCGCCGTGGTGTCCTGCGCGATGATCAGGCACTGCGTCGGCGTCCCGTCCGCCGCGCGCGTAAACACCACCGTACGGCAATTCAATACGCGCCAGTCTCCGCTGTTGTGCTTCATGCGGCATTCCAATTCAAGCGAATAGCCGTCCTTCAGCCCTCTCAGGCGCTCGCGCAAGTCCGCGAACTTGGGGAGATCGTCCGGATGCAGCAAGCGCAGGAACAATTCATCGCCGAACGCTGACAGTTCCTGTTTCGAATAACCCAAAATCGAACAGGCTTCGTCGTTGATGTAAACCTTGCGCAGCTTTTCCAACTCGCCAATGTAGACGATGTCCGGAATCGTGTCCGTGATGCGTTCGATAAACCGGTAGCTTTCGAACAATTCGTGTTCCGCTTGCTTGCGCGTGGTGACGTCGCACATCACGATGCTGAAACCCCGCGGTTCGCCGCGCGGGCTGAGCAGCGGCGTGATCGCCGTCAGCGCCAGGAAGCGCCGCCCGTCCTTCGATTGATACCACGCCTCTTCCTGATAGCGCCCGTCGCGCCGCGATTTCTCAAAGACCTCCGCGGAAAATTCCGTCTTTCCCGGTTCCGGCGCGCGCAGCATCGAGTACGGCTTTCCCAAAATCTCCCGCTCGGCATAGCCCGTCACGCGCTCAGCGCCCTGATTCCACGTGGTCACTTTGCCATCGGGCGCGACTCCGAAAATCGCGCAGTCCTGCACTTCGCTGATCAGCAGCCGCAAGCGCTCTTCGCTTTCGTGCAGCGACAACGCGGCTGCGCGCAAATCGCTGAACTGCTGATAGACCATGAGACAAATGAGGGCAAACGTGAAAATACAGGCGAAGATGACAAAAGGCGGACCGTTGCTGATCGACAACGCGAAGAAGGCGAGCGCCGCAACGCCCAAGATCAAGGCAAATCGTTCGCGCATCGAAAAGGACGGAACCGGTTCCGCGCGCCGTGACGGGGCCATAGCTCAAACCCTGTGTTTTGTTAAAATGCGCCGCACCTATACCAAGCACGACGAAAACTTGAGCAAGACCGTCACTCGATATGGTATGGCATTTCGACAATGCAGCAACAAGCATTTATATACGCGCGCAAAAATCGCGCCGAACGTGCGGCGAGTATCAATGAGAGTTCGTAGTCCCGCCTTTAGGCGGAAGGCGCTTCCGCCTAAAGGCGGGACTACGAACAATTCACCGCGCGCCCTATAGCCCGCGCGGCGGCCTTCGTGTGATCATCCCAACCAGAAATATCACCAGGAAGACCACAAAAAGTATCTTCGCAATTTCCGCCGCGGTCCCCGCCAGCGCGCCAAACCCCAGCAGCGCGGCAATGAGCGCAACGATCAAGAACCACAATGCCCAGTGTAACATGACTCGTTCCTTTCCAGGAGCCAAGCGAGAACGCGAAGCGTTCGCCGCCGTTCTCCTATCTCCTAGCTCTTAACTCCTACCTCCTGCCCCTCAAACCAGCACGCTCCGGCTCATCGCGTTCTCGTACAGCGCCGCTGTTTCCGCCGCCATCCGCTCACGCCCAAAGCTTTTCAGCACGTGCTTCCGTCCAGCCTCGCCCATCTTCCGCGCCAACTCCTTGTCGCGTAAGCAGGCCAGGCATCTCTCCGCCAGCGCTTTTTCGTCGCGCTTATCGACAATGAACCCCGTCTTCCCATCGAGCACCGATTCCACCAATCCGCCACTGCGCGTCACCACGACGGGCTTGCCGCACGCCATCGCCTGCACCGGCGCGATCCCAAACGGTTCTTCGCCGATCGTCGGATAAATCACGACCGACGCATTCGCGTAGACCGCCGGCAATTGCTTGTATTCGATCGAACGGCACACCGCGTTGTTCTCCAGCCCGCGGTAATTAATCTCGCCGCGCACTTCTTCCTTGTAGTTTTCAAGTTCACCCGCTCCGACAAGCACGTGCGGCGAGTCCGTAATGAGCAGCAGCGCGTCCGGAAATTCATTGCAGATCAATTCCAGCGCGCGCACGCTGTAGACGACCCCCTTCATCGGCAGCATGGCCGCCGGATGCATAATCATCGGGCGCCCTTTGAGCTTCAATTCCCTGGCCCAATGCGCTGCGCCTTTCCCGCCATTCTCCGGCGAGAACAACTCCGTGTTGACGCCCATATACAGCACGCGCAGATTTTCCAGATGCGGCGCCAGCAGCCGAATCCCGACCGCGACGTGCTTGCTGACCGTGATCACTTGGTCCCACGCGGTCTTTTGCAAGATTTCCTCGCACAACACATCGTTCCACAATTCGTGAATGGTCAGAAGCGTGGGCTGTCCCTCATCATGAAGCTGCGACAACGCCATCCCATATTCCGGAACGAAATGATGGAAGTTGTGCGCGTGAACCACGTCGATGCCGTGAATGCCGATAAAGCTCTGATAGTTTTCCCGGATTTCGTCCATCAATTCCGGCCACAGCACAGCCGGCGCATAACCAGCCTTCTTCTTCCGGTCGCGCACCTGATCCAAATTCAACCAATTCACGCGATGAACTTGAATGCCGTCGATCTCTTCAAACGCCGGGCTCCGTTCGCGCGACCCAACCAACGCGAGCACCTCATGGCCTTCGCGCACCAATGCGCCGCACAACTCCAGCAAATGCGACTCAACGTTGCCCGGTGTCGGGTAAAACGTAAAATGGGTCACGCAGATTCTCATGATGGTCTCCTGAATTAATCTCGTGGTGCAGGCGTCCCGCCTGCACGTTTCTGATCTGGCTCTCCAACAGGGAGGTTCGCAATTGGTCGTCCAATGAATGAAATAATCGGGGAATGAAATTCGCGTAATTTGCCCATATTTACCGAGCGAAAAACGCGATTTTGCTGATGCGAAGCGCCGCCGTTCTCCCTTTTCCCCTTGGGGGAGAGGAGCCGGGGGGTGAGGGGATGGCTTCCAATACGGCCGCCGATTTAATGCTTATCCTCGGCCCGCTTCCCGGCCACTTTCGCCACGGCGTCCTTGCTCTTCTCGTAAGCCGTCTTCGCCTCAAGCTTCGCTTCCTGATAAAGCTTGCGCAAATCCTCGGATTCGAGCTGCCCGCCGCTGGCGAAATATTGATTCGCGACTTTACCCACCGCCCACGTGGTGATGAACGACGACGCCGCGCCCACCGCGATGCCCATGAACGGAATCAAGTTCACTAAACTGTGCACCGCGATGCGGATTCCGGCCGCACCCAAAATGCTGGCGATGATCGAACGTGCCGCTTCGCGATCGACTTTGTGGCCCCAGTACTGCCCGATGTCGCGCACCAGTTTCACCTGAATCGAGACGACCAGCATGTCGGTGATCACCGACAACACCGGCACCGCTACCGCGCCGGCCAGCGCCGTCACGATCGACAGCCGCAAAATGCATTCGTTGACGGCCTGTTCTCGCTTCGACGGATCGGCAATCGGATTGATCGTCCCCGGCACCAGCCAATCCCGCGCGTCGGCGTAAATCCGCCCCGTGAGAGACGCGCGATCGGCATCGATGTGCAAGCCTTCGCGAATGTGGTCGAGCAGCTTCTCCTTTTCCGGAGGACACGGGCCTTCCGCGTACGCCAGGCTGTACGCCGCATTGTACGTGCGCTCACGGCCTTCGGTGGACGCGATCTTGCGCAGCTCTTCGTCCAGGTTGATCACCGGCGTGTACAAACTTTCGAACGTCACGCCCGCCGGCAGCGTCATCCCTTGAAAACTTTCCTGCAGCACTTCTTTTTCTTCGGGCGAAAACGATCCGTCCGCACGCGCGAAGTACATCAGCACCCGCGCACTCGCCGCGATTTCCTGCGGATTCAACGGTTTAACTTCGTCAAATTTCAAAACAGGCGGTTTTTCTTCTAGCGTAGTCATGATTTCAATTCTCCTTTCGGAGCCGCCAATCTTTATCAAACGTGATTGGCGGCTCTTTGAAAAACCGTAGGCGCGCGTTCGCGCTAATTCCCCGTGAAGAAGTTCTTGATCTTCCGGGCGCCGGTTTTCAATCCGTCGTACGTCTTATCGGTGCCGTCTTTCAAGCCGCGTTCAACCTGCCCTTCGTCGCGCACTTCCACACGGCTCACTTCGGCGGCGCCGGTGCTTTTCATCAGCAGCGTGTCAATGCCGTGCACGATCCCGTTCGACGCACTGATGGAATCGGTGATCTTTGCGTCGCCAATCATCGCGCCGTCTTTGGCCAGCGGCCACGTTTCACCGCCGCGCATCATCAATTTGTCGCGGTCGCCCAGATCGGCCAGCGAGAAGCGGCCTTCGACGATGTGGTTGTTAAGCGCCGCGCGCAAGCCTTCGCGGTCGTTCCGCAGCGCCTGCAAGTTGCCGAATTTCTGCATCGCCCGGTCGGTCGGTGCGAAGAGTGTAAACGGGCCGCGCCCGCGCAGGTCCTCCGTCAAGCGCGCTTCGTCGAGCATCCTCAACAAAGTCCCGTAATGACCATCTGCTTCAAGCACCGCAATGATGTCCCCGCCGGCCGGCTTCGTGGTTTTCTCCTCGACACCCAGTGCCGAATAGCTCAGAAGAGCGCAGGCAATGAGTGGAACTAAAAAAATTGCTTTCATGGTACTGCTCCTTTCATGTCACTTCGCGCGATGGCGAAGCATGGCGATGGCCCCTGCCCTTACCGCTCGTCCTTCTTCGGCTCCACGCGCGCCGGCGGCTGAACGCGCTCCTGCTCCGTCTGGCGCTGTTCCGTCGCCCGCTCCTGCTGCTGATTGCGCTGCGTATTCTGGCGCTCCTGCAACTGCTGCTGCTGCTCCGCCGCGCGCTGCTGCTGCAAGTTGCGCTGTTCCGTCTGGCGTTCCTGCAACTGGTTGCGCTGCTCGGACTCGCGCACCTGCGGATTGCGCGGCTCGTTCTGCCGCTCCTGCAACTGTTGGCGCTGTTCCGTCTCGCGCTGTTGCTGCAGCCGTTTCTGTTCGGCCTCACGCTGCTGCACGCTGCGCTGATCCGTCGGGCGCTCCTGCTCTTTTACCTTTTCAGGCGTGGTTTCCTTGAAGTCCTTGCGTTCGCCTTCCGCGCGGCGCTTCTCCTCGTCGGCTTTGCGCTGCGCGGCGTCGCGATCCGCGTTCAGGCTCTGATTGCGGCGCGTCTTGATCTCGTCCTGCAAGCGCTTCCGCGCATCCGCCTCGGACATCGTCGAAACATTCGCCCGTGGCTGCGTCCGCTCGCGGACGGATTGCTCCGCGCGTTCCGCCGTGCGCTCCCTCAAGCGCTGCATCACCGTCGGCGGATCGACCGGCGCGGTGTTGGCCAGTTTCGGACGGAACACCGCCAGCGTATTGCCCGTCCGCACTTCGCCTTTCACAGGCTTGCCCGCGGCAATGTTGGCATCGGCGATGCGCACCTGCTCCAGCTGCTTGCCGGTCCGCGCCGCCACGCGATCGCTGGGGATGCCGCTGTCAAACACGCGGTGATCCTGCGCCACGTAACTGTTCTTCACGACTGAGGTTTGGCGGAAAACCGTCGTGGCTTCCGCGCGCGGCACAATGCGCCGGCCAATGTCCACTTCCAAAAACGCCGCCGCCGGCACGAAGGCAAAATCGCGGTCCGTCAGCCCGAAATCAAAATCGAAGCCCACGTGCCGGTTGTGGAAACTAAAGCCCACGCCCGCCTCGAACGCCACACCATAGGGCAGCGGCGCCCAGCCGTAGAAATCGTCCGACGCGCGCCACGTTACCCAAGCCGGCCCCCACGTCGTATCCGGCGACCAAACCCAATGGTAACGATCGTCATACGACCAGCGCCCATAATGGAACGGCGCCCAGCCCCACGGATAGGACGATTCCCAGTACCAGCCGGAATCCGTCCATACCCAGTGCCCGCCGTTCGCGTATGGCCGCCAGTCCGTTTCGATGCTCACGCCCGTCGGATGCCAGCACCAGCCATAGTCCTGCGTTGAAACCCATTCGCCGTACGGCGCCAAGGCTTCGTAGAAAAAGCTCACGTTCTGATCGTCCGGCGCCGGCGCGACTACGCCGTCATCGGCGCTCACGTCCGTCACCGACGGATTCGTGGCCAGCACGTTGCTGCCGCTCGCCGCCGTACTCAACTCTTTGCCGCGTTCGATCATCGCCAAAATCACTTGAGGCGGTACGCCCGCGTCCTGAAGCTGCACAATCTCCTCGGCGCTCGGATCGTACATCGTCGTCGAATTCTGAACGTACGCCATCAGCACCGGCTGGCTGACGCCGTTCTGCTGCATTTTAATGATTGCGTCCACGCCCTCCGACGCGAATGCGGCAACGGCTACCGCGAAAAGCAGAATACTGAATTTGAAGAAACGCATCTTGACCTCCATCCGGATTAAGAATTCTCATTTGAAAAGCAATTGCGTCGCGACGAACAGCGAAACTTTGTACTAATGGAGGGGCAAGCGTTGTGCCGAAGCAGTTTTGGCGCGGTCATGGGCAATCATAAGTCCATGAAAATTCAAGATATACGGTATTACTTTCCGCCGTCATGCCGATTGATTTGCTGCACTTGAAGTGCACTCGTTTCGACGTACTTTCGGAATGTGCGACGGGACTCCGGCACACCATTTTCCCGCTACTCTTTGCGCCTCGCTCTGCGCCTCCGCGCCTTTGCGTGAGTCGTAATTGGCGCGGCGCTTCGCCGACCTTCTGGCCGCGAATTGACGAAATAAAATTCATTGCGAGCGCAAAAAAGAAAGGCGCCGGAAAGCGTTGCTTCCCGGCGCCGAGGAGGGAGAACTTCGAGGAAGAGGCTCGCGGGGGCCGAAGAACTCGGCGTGCGTTGAACCCCAGGTTAGGTCTTTCCAAACCGCAACGCTTAGGCCAATTATTCCGCCGCCCTCGTTTTGGATCGTCTTCGACCCGCATTTCCCGCGCGCATAGATTATCGGATCAAATATCACAGCGCTGATTTCCCTCTAAGACTTTCGACGCGATTTCGGCAAAGCCGACGACATTTCGTCTCGATTTCGCACTCATTAAGCCAACTCAAATTACAAAAGAGACTGTTTCCCCTCTGAAAACAATGTGTGTTCTAAAAGCACCATGCCGAGCAAGAGGCTGGTATGCCCGTTGCTTTCAACGTTTTGCTTTCGAACTGTTTACATGGTTTTCGTGAACATTCATTCGCCGCCCCGGCACAAATTTATGTCGCTATTTTCAGGAGGAAACGATGAAAACTCTGGACTCTGTCGCACGCATGAAAACCTCAAAACGCAATAAATCCAGCGGCGTGACGACCCCCCCGCCCACACCCTCAAACGGAAACAGCAGTTCGGAAATCCAAATCAGTGCCCTGCGGCGCGGCACGACTAACGGCGCCTCTCTCGAAAGTCCCTTGACCGACAGCAGCAAAAACTCCCTTGAACCGCTGCTGAATGCACTCGTCGAATTAAAGAAAGGCAACTTCTCCGTCCGTCTGCCCGTGTCCTGGACCGGCCTCGAAGGCAAAATCGCAGACACCTTCAACGAGGTCATCGAACTCAACCAGCGCATGGCCAACGAGCTTGAACGCATGAGCCGCGTGGTCGGAAAAGAAGGCAAAATCACCCAGCGCGCCTCCATCGGCCACGTCAGCGGCTCGTGGGCGGCGTCCATGCACTCCGTCAACGCGCTCGTCGGCGACTTGGTGCTGCCTACGCGCGAAACCGCGCGCGTGATCGGCGCCGTGGCCAAAGGCGACCTCTCGCAAACGATGGCGATCGAAGTCGAAGGCCGCCCGCTGGAAGGCGAATTCCTGCGCACTGCAAAGACAGTGAACACCATGGTGGACCAGCTTGGCTCGTTCGCCGCCGAAGTGACCCGCGTGGCGCGCGAAGTCGGCACCGACGGAAAACTCGGCGGGCAGGCGCGCGTCGAAGGCGTCGCCGGCACGTGGAAAGATTTGACCGACAACGTGAATTTGATGGCGTCGAACCTGACCAGCCAAGTCCGCAACATCGCCACGGTGACGACCGCCGTGGCCAACGGCGATTTGACCAAGAAGATCACCGTGGACGTGAAAGGCGAATTCCTCGATCTGAAATCCACCATCAACACCATGGTGGATCAGCTTCGCTCCTTCGCCTCCGAAGTGACCCGCGTGGCGCGCGAAGTCGGCACCGAAGGCAAGCTCGGCGGCCAGGCGCGCGTGGAAGGCGTCGCCGGCACGTGGAAAGATTTGACCGACAACGTGAACTTCATGGCCGGCAATTTGACCTCCCAAGTCCGCAACATCGCTCAAGTGACGACGGCCGTGGCGAATGGCGATTTGACCAAGAAAATCACCGTGGACGTGAAGGGCGAAATCCTCGATTTGAAAACCACCGTCAACACCATGGTGGACCAGCTTTCCTCGTTCTCCTCCGAAGTGACCCGCGTGGCCCGCGAAGTCGGCACCGAAGGCATCCTCGGCGGGCAGGCCGAAGTGAAAGGCGTCGCCGGCACGTGGAAAGACTTGACCGACTCCGTGAATTCCATGGCGCGCAATTTGACCGCGCAAGTCCGCAACATCGCCGACGTGACCACCGCCGTGGCCACGGGCGACTTGTCCAAGAAGATCACCGTGGACGTGAAAGGCGAAATCCTCGAGTTGAAGAACACCATCAACACCATGGTGGACCAATTGCGTTCGTTCGCGGCCGAAGTGACCCGCGTCGCCCGCGAAGTCGGCACCGAAGGAAAACTCGGCGGACAGGCCGACGTGAAAGGCGTCTCCGGCACGTGGAAAGATTTGACCGACAACGTGAACTTCATGGCCGGTAACTTGACCAGCCAGGTCCGCAACATCGCGCAAGTGACCACCGCCATCGCCAACGGCGACTTGTCCAAGAAGATCACCGTGGACGTGAAGGGCGAAATCCTCGAGATGAAGAACACGATCAACACGCTGGTCGATCAGCTTTCGTCGTTCGCTTCCGAAGTGACCCGCGTCGCGCGCGAAGTCGGGACCGAAGGCATCCTCGGCGGACAAGCCGAAGTGAAAGGCGTGGCCGGCACCTGGAAAGATTTGACCGACAACGTGAACTTCATGGCCGGTAATTTGACCAGCCAAGTCCGCAACATCGCGCAGGTGACCAAGGCCGTGGCGAACGGCGACTTGTCCAAGAAGATCTCCGTGGATGTCAAAGGCGAAATCCTCGAACTGAAGAACACCGTCAATACCATGGTGGACCAGCTTTCCTCCTTCGCATCGGAAGTGACGCGCGTGGCCCGCGAAGTGGGAACCGAAGGAAAGCTGGGCGGGCAGGCCGAAGTCGAAGGCGTCGCCGGAACGTGGAAGGACTTGACCGATTCGGTGAATTCGATGGCCGGCAATTTGACCGCGCAAGTCCGCAACATCGCCGACGTGACCACCGCCGTCGCCAATGGCGACTTGTCGAAAAAGATCACCGTAAACGTGAAGGGCGAAATCCTCGAATTGAAGAACACCATCAACACCATGGTGGACCAATTGAATTCGTTCGCCTCAGAAGTGACCCGCGTGGCCCGCGAAGTCGGCACCGAAGGAAAACTCGGTGGGCAGGCCGAAGTGCGCGGCGTCGCCGGCACGTGGAAAGATTTGACCGACAAAGTGAATTTCATGGCCGGAAATCTCACCGGCCAGGTCCGCAACATCGCGCAGGTGACCACCGCCATCGCCAACGGCGACTTGTCCAAGAAGATCACCGTGGACGTGAAGGGCGAAATCCTCGAGATGAAGAACACCATCAACACGCTCGTCGATCAGCTTGGCTCCTTCGCCGCCGAAGTGACGCGCGTGGCCCGCGAAGTCGGCACCGAAGGAAAACTCGGCGGGCAGGCCGACGTGAAAGGCGTCGCCGGCACGTGGAAAGATCTGACCGACAACGTGAACTTCATGGCCGGTAATTTGACCAGCCAAGTCCGTAACATCGCCGACGTGACCAAAGCCGTGGCCTCCGGCGACTTGTCCAAGAAGATCACCGTGGACGTGAAAGGCGAAATCCTGCAGCTCAAAGACACCATCAACACGATGGTGGACCAGTTGCGTTCCTTCGCCTCCGAAGTGACCCGCGTGGCGCGCGAAGTCGGCACCGAAGGAAAGCTCGGTGGACAGGCGACCGTGCAAGGCGTGGCCGGCACGTGGAAGGAACTCACCGACAATGTGAACTTCATGGCCGGAAACCTCACCGATCAGGTGCGTAACATCGCCCAAGTGACCACCGCCATCGCCAACGGCGATTTGTCCCGCAAGATCACCGTGGACGTGAAGGGCGAAATCCTCGAGATGAAGAACACGATCAACACGCTGGTCGATCAGTTGGGTTCGTTCGCATCGGAAGTGACTCGCGTCGCGCGCGAAGTCGGCACCGAGGGCATCCTCGGCGGCCAAGCCGAAGTGAAAGGCGTCTCCGGCACGTGGAAGGATTTGACCGACAACGTGAACTTCATGGCCGGTAATTTGACCTCGCAAGTCCGCGGCATCGCGCGCGTCGTGACCGCCGTGGCGCGCGGCGATTTGAAGCAGAAGCTGACCGTGGAAGCGAAAGGCGAAATCGCCGAACTGGCCGACACGATCAACGGCATGACCGAAACGCTGGCGACCTTCGCCGATCAAGTCACGACCGTGGCGCGCGAAGTCGGCGTCGAAGGAAAACTGGGTGGCCAGGCCTCCGTCCCCGGCGCATCCGGCACATGGAAGGACTTGACCGACAACGTCAATCAGCTTGCCGGAAACTTGACCACGCAAGTGCGCGCCATCGCCGACGTCGCCACCGCCGTGACCAAGGGCGATTTGACCCGCTCGATCAAAGTCGAAGCGCAGGGCGAAGTCGCCGCGCTCAAAGACAACATCAACGAAATGATCCGCAACCTGAAGGAGACCACGCTCACCAACAAAGAGCAGGACTGGCTCAAGACCAACCTCGCGAAATTCTCCCGCATGTTGCAAGGCCAGAAGGACCGCGTGGCCGTCGGCAATTTGATCCTCGGCGAACTGGCGCCCGTGGTCAGCGCGCAGCATGGCATGTTGTACACGCTGGAACACAGCAAAGACGACATCGATATGGAAATTTCATATCTGAAACTGCTCGCCAGCTATGCGACCGAAGACACCGACAACGTCGAAAAGCTCAATCTCGGCCAAGGTCTTGTCGGCCAGTGCGCGAAGGACAAACAGAAGACCGTCCTCTCGCATGTGCCTGACAATTACGTCAAAGTCTCGTCGAGCCTCGGAAAGACTTCCCCCGCCAACATCCTGATCCTGCCGGTGCTCTTCGAAGGCGAAGTCAAAGGCGTGATGGAACTGGCCTCGCTCGAACGCTTCAGCCCCACGCATCAAGTCTTCCTCGACCAGCTCATGGAATCTATCGGCATCGTGCTCAACACGATCGAAGCGAACATGCGCACCGAAGATTTGCTCGAACAGTCTCAGTCGCTCGCCAAACAGTTGCAAAGCCGCCAGGAAGAATTGCAGAAGACCAATCAGGAACTGGAAGTCAAAGCGCGCCTGCTGGCCGATCAAAATCAGGAAGTCGAACGCAAGAACATCGAAGTCGAGCAGGCCCGCTCCGCGCTCGAAGAAAAAGCCAAGCAGCTTGCGCTCACCTCGAAATACAAGTCCGAGTTCCTCGCGAACATGTCGCACGAACTGCGCACGCCGCTGAATTCGCTGCTGATCCTCTCCGATCAGCTTTACAAGAATCAGGACGGCAACCTCAGCGTTAAGCAGGTCGATTTCGCCAAAACCATTCACGCGTCCGGCAACGACTTGCTCGCGCTGATCAACGACATCCTCGATTTGTCCAAGATCGAATCTGGAACCGTGACCGTCGAACCGAGCGAACTGGCGCTGGGCGATTTGCAGGATTACGTGGACCGCACCTTCCGCCATGTCGCCGAAAACAAGGGCCTCACCTTCGCGTTGGCATTGCACAAAGGCCTGCCGCCCAACATGCACACGGACGCCAAGCGCTTGCAGCAAGTCCTCAAGAATCTGCTTTCGAACGCCTTCAAGTTCACCGAAGACGGCACGGTCGCGCTGGACATCAAGACCGTGCACGACGGCTGGAGCCCCGAAGTCGAGACGCTCAACCGCTCCAAGCAGGTCATCGCGTTCTCCGTCAGCGACACCGGCATCGGCATTCATCCCGACAAGCAACAGATCATCTTCGAAGCCTTCCAGCAAGCGGACGGTTCGACCAGCCGCAAGTACGGCGGCACCGGATTGGGCCTGGCGATCAGCCGCGAAATTTCGCGCATGCTCGGCGGCGAAATTAAACTCGCCAGCGTGCCGGGTCGCGGCAGCACCTTCACGCTGTACCTGCCTGTCTCCTACATCCCGCCGAAAGTTGCGCGCAAACAGGCCGCGCCCACGCTGATCATGGAGCAGCAGGAGGAAGCCGCGAAGAAATCGCAAACGCAATATGAAATCCCCGCCGTCGCGGAAGTGGCGCTGCCCACCGTTTTCACCAATGAGATCGGCGACGACCGCGGCAACATCAAGCCCGGCGACCGCGTGCTGCTGATCGTGGACAACGACCTCGGCTTCGCGCGAATCCTCCTGGATCTCGCCCGCGAAAGCGGCTTCAAGGGCATCGCCACCTCGCACGGCGCCGTCGCCGTGGCGCTGGCGCGCGAATACAAGCCCAACGCCGTCACGCTCGACATCCGCCTCCCCGACATGGACGGCTGGCGCGTGCTCGACCGCCTCAAGAACGACCTCGATACGCGCCACATCCCCGTCTACGTCATCTCAGCCTCCGACGAGCGCGTGCGCGGCCTGTCGCAGGGGGCGATGGGCTACTTGAACAAGCCCGTGAAGACGCGCGAGCCGCTCGAACAGGCGATCAACGCCATCAAGCGCTTCGTCAATCAGCCCGCACGCAACCTGTTGATCGTCGAAAAGGACGAAGGTTTCCGCAAGAGCATCGCGGACCTGATCCAATCGCTCGACGTGCGAATCGCCAGCGTCCCGTCGGGCAAAGAGGCTCTGGCCGCGCTCATGGACCGCTCCTTCGATTGCGTCATCGCCGGCCAGGAACTGACGGACATGAGCGGCGTGGATTGGCTGGACGCGGTCGCCGCCGAACCGCGCCTGCGCGAAATCCCGATCGTCTTCAACACCATCCGCCTGCTCAACGACGATGAACGCGGCCGCCTCGAACGCCTCTTCCGCATCGCCGCCGTGCGCCACGTCAACAACATGGAACGCCTGATCATGGAAGCGGCTTTGTTCCTGCATCTGGAGACATCCAAGCTGCCCGAAGCCGTGCGCGGCGTTTTCCAGAAGCATCAGCAATCCAACTCCGCCCTCGCCGGAAAACGCGTGCTGGTCGTGGACGACGACATCCGCAACATCTTCGCCATGATGAGCGTGCTCGAACGCCAGAAGATGACCGTGCTCACCGCCGAAACCGGCCGCGAAGCGATCGACATGATTGAGAAGTCGCCGGAGATCGACGTGGTCTTGATGGACATCATGATGCCGGCCATGGACGGCTACGACACGATCCGCGAAATCCGCAAGATGGACAAATTCAAATCCTTGCCGATCATCGCCGTCACCGCGAAAGCGATGAAGGGAGATCGCGAAAAGTGCATCGAGGCGGGCGCCACCGATTACCTGGCCAAACCGGTGGACACCGAACAGTTGTTCTCCCTGCTGCGCGTCTTGCTGTACCGCTGAAATAGATTCAAGGTTCAAAAATTCAAGGTTCAAGGAAAATCGACGTTGGAGCTTGAACTTTGAATCTTGAATGAGTACTAGCCGTCCGATAGAAATGGAGTGGAAGTTGAGGCACAGCATGGATTACAAAGACAGGGTCCGCATCCTGATCGTCGATGACAAGCCTGACAAGGCCAAATCGTTGGGCACGATCGTTGACGAGTTGGGCGACGTCGTGTGCGTCCATTCCGGGCGCGACGCGTTGCGCTGTCTGATGAATCAAAGCTTCGCCGTCATTCTGCTCGACGTCAACATGCCCGTGATGGACGGCTTCGAAACCGCCGAAATGATCCGCAAGCGCGAAACGTCCGAACGCACGCCGATCATTTTCATCACCTCTTACTACGACGCCGACACGCACCGCCAGCGCGCCTACACGCTCGGCGCCGTCGATTACATCCTCGCGCCGGTGATCCCCGAAATCCTGCGCGCCAAAGTCTCGGTCTTCGTCGATCTCTTCCGCAAATCCGAGGAAGTCAAACTGCGCGCCGACGAGCGCGTGCAGCTCATGCAGGAACAGATGGCGCGCGTGGCCGCCGAAGCCGCCCGTTCCGCCGCCGAAGACGGCGAACGCCGCGCGGCGTTTTTGTCCAACGCCAGCCAATTGCTTTCGTCGTCCTTTGAGTACGAAGACCGGGTCAAGCGCGTCGCCCAATTGACCGTGCCCGAACTGTGCGATTGGTGCACGGTCAACATCGTCAAGGAAGACGGCAGTTTGCAGTGCCTGGCCGTGGCGCCCATGCCCGAAGGCGCGGACATGTCGCAAGTAGGCACGCCCTATGCGGCTTCGGACCCCGTTTTCAAAGTCATCCGCACCGGCGTCTCCATGCTCATCCACGACGTCGCCGAAGACGAAACTGGCGCCGTGGCGGCGCTTGAACAGCGCCTGGGCAAACTGGGCATGCCGCGTGTGCGCTCCTACATGATTGTGCCGCTGCGCGCGCGCGAACGCACGCTGGGCGCGCTCAAGTTCATCATCACCGAATCCGGCCGGCACCTGACCCACCGCGACCTGACGCTCGGCGAAGACCTTGGCCGCCGCGCCGCCGTCGCCATCGACAACGCGCGCCTCTATAAGGAGGCGCAGCTTGCCAACCGCATGAAGGACGATTTCCTCGCGGTGCTCTCCCACGAATTGCGCACGCCGCTCACCCCGATCCTCGGCTGGACCCGCATGTTGCAAGACAACAACATGGAAGCCAAGGAGCGCAAGCACGCGATCGATATCATTGAACGCAACGCCAAAACGCAAGCCAAGCTGATCGAAGACTTGCTGGATGTGTCGCGCATCATCACGGGCAAATTGCGCTTGAACATTGCGCCCGTGAATCTCGGCGCGCTGATTAGTGCCAGCATCGAATCGCTCCGCCCCGCCGCCGCCGCAAAACGCATCAAAGTGGCTCCCAATGTGTCCTCCGAAAACATGATCCTGCCAGGGGACGCCGAACGGCTTCAGCAGGTGCTCTGGAATTTGCTCTCCAACGCGATCAAGTTCACTCCCGAAGAAGGCTGCATCGGCGTGCATGCCTTCCGTTCCGGTGGAAAAATCGTGGTCGAAGTCAGCGACACGGGACGCGGCATCGACTCCAAGTTCCTGCCCTTCGTCTTCGATCGCTTCCGGCAAGCCGACAGTTCCACGACTCGCGCCTACGGCGGCCTCGGCATCGGCCTGGCCATCGTCCGCCATCTCGTCGAACTGCACGGCGGCACCGTGCACGCCGACAGCCCCGGCCCGGAAAAAGGCTCTACCTTCACTGTCACGTTGCCCGTCTTCGAACGCCGCGGCACCGATGTGCTAAAAGTGGACAAAACCGGCGGTGCCGGAGACGACACGAGCCGCGACCCCAAGGAAGCCGGAGACGGAGACGACACGACGGCGGCGCAAAACGGAAATCTGGCCGCGGACGACAAACTCAAAGGCCTCACCATTCTAGTCGTTGACGACGAACCGGACACGCGCGATCTGCTCTCCAAACTCTTCGAGCGGCGCGGCGCGCAGGTGGTGGCCGCGGCTTCGGCGCACGAAGCATTGCAGCAGCTTGAGCGCGGCAATCCCGATTTGATGATCAGCGACATCGGCATGGCCGACGAGGACGGTTACGGCCTGATGCGTAAAATCCGCGGCAACCCCGGCCCCAACGCAAAAATTCCCGCCATCGCGCTCACCGCTTACGCGCGCGAAGAAGACTCCAGCGCCGCGCTCGCCGCGGGCTTCCAGGTCCATCTCCCCAAACCCATCGATCCCGAAACGCTGATTCTCTCCGCGGAGGGATTGATGCTCGCGGCGGTTGACGTGAAGTAGAGCGCGTCTCCGGCGATACGCTTAAGAGCGTATTTCAGTAGGACGGGCTTCCTAGCCCGTCCTACATTGCGCTTCGAATGCGGGACGGGCTGGGAAGCCCGTCCTGCGAAGTCTGCTGAAATAGGCTCTAAGAGGGTGTTTAAAAAGTGGGTGCGAGCGGAAAACGAGCGATTTTTGTTCGGATCGAGGCGCGAACTTCATGCGCTATCCGAAGGAGATAACGCTTGAAGTTCGCAACGAAGAGCC
>Ga0070731_10001806_pt1 | contig 21471 bp, 16 predicted proteins | sample Coa_R1_2_FD_66448 | JGI IMG/M metagenome (GOLD analysis project Ga0070731, IMG submission 66448) | Surface soil microbial communities from Centralia Pennsylvania, which are recovering from an underground coalmine fire - Coalmine... | ecosystem: Environmental > Terrestrial > Soil > Unclassified ... | reverse complement strand
AGAATGGCCATCAGAGGTCCGTCCTCGTCAGCACGAGCGCCGGCTGGTGCGCCGGACCGATCACGATCCGGTGGTATCGGCCCTGCCACTGCCGTTGCTCGCCGCTGAACAGTTCCTCGGTCGCAAAGCGATCGCTGCCGTCCGGTCCGACGAGATCGGGCGGGAAGACGAGATCCGTCTCGACTGGCTGGTGGGGATTGAGGCTCACCACGACATAGACCTCATCGCGCTCCGCAGCCTTGCTGAAGAACAGGACCTCGGGGTGCGATGCGTGGTGGAAGCGGAGATTGGTGAACAGCTTGAGCGCCGGGCTCTGCTCGCGCAGGCGGTTCAGGCGCCTGACGTCGTCCTTGATGTTGCCCGGCCGGTCCCAGTCCCACACTTTGTACCGGTACTTTTCGGAATCGTAGTATTCCTCCCGGCCGGGGATGCCGTCCGCCTCGCAGAGCTCGAAGCCGTTGTAGATGCCGTAGAGCGGCGACAGCATCGCCGCCAGCACCAGCCGGATCCGGAAGCCCGCCCGGCCGCCAGTCTGCAGGAAGAAAGGCAGGATATCGGGCGTATTGGTGAAGAAATTCGGCCGATAATATTCACTGGCCGGCCCGGCGGTCAGTTCCCTCAGGTATTCGGTGATCTCGTCCTTGGTGTTGCGCCAGGTGAAGTAGCTGTAGGACTGCGAGAAACCGATCTTAGCGAGGCGCTGCATCATCTTCGGCCGGGTGAAGGCCTCCGAGAGGAAGAGCACGTCGGGATCGCGCGACTTCACTTCGTCGATGAGCCAGGCCCAGAAGGGGAGCGGCTTGGTGTGCGGGTTGTCGACCCGGAAGATCTTCACGCCTTCGCGGTGCCAGAACAACACCACGTCGCGCAGCGCCGCCCACAGCGAGCGCCAGTCGCGGCAATCGAAATCGACGTTGACGATATCCTCGTACTTCTTCGGCGGGTTCTCGGCGTAGCGGACCGTGCCGTCCTTGCGCCACCGGAACCATTCCGGATGCTCGCGCAGCCAGGGATGGTCGGGGGAGCATTGGACGGCGAAATCGAGCGCCAGCTCCATGCCATGATCCGCGACAGCCCGGCTGAAGCGGCGGAAGTCCTCGAGCGTCCCAAGCTCGGGATCGATCGCGTCGTGGCCGCCGGCGGGGCTGCCGATCGCATAAGGGCTGCCGGGGTCGCCCGGCCCTGCCTGCAGGCTGTTGTGCCGACCCTTGCGATGCGTGGTCCCGATCGGATGGATCGGTACGACATAGACGACATGGAAGCCGAGATCCCGGATCTCGGGCAGCCGCCGGATGCAGTCGTCGAATGTGGCGGGGCGGCCCGGCATGGTCCCCTGGCTGCGCGGAAACATCTCGTACCAGGCGGCGAAGCGCGCGCGCTCGCGGTCGACGACCACCTCGGAGGGCGACTTATAGGCCACCCGATCGTCGCGCAACGGCACCGCGGCGACCGCGTGAAGCGTGAATCGCGAGAGCAGCAGGTCGGCGCGCGCCTCGTCATCCGCCAGGGCGTCATACTGCTCCAGGATCGCACCGAGCCTATGCTGGCACCGATCGGGGCCGCCATCGCCGGCGCGCGCCGAGGCCTCCTGCAGCAGCGCGCGACCTTCCTCGAGATCGACGCGCACATCCTGGCCGGCAGCACGCTTCTTGGCGGCGCCCGACGCCCAGGAGCCGAACCGGTCGGTCCAGGCCTCGATCGCGATGCGCGCCCGGCCGACCGAGCTGAGCGTGACAGTGCCCGACCAGCGGTCGTTGTCGACATGACGCATGGCGACGAGCCGGTTAGTCTGCCCTTGCGGCTCGGTCAGGCGGATCGCCGCGGCGAGCTTGTCGTGGCCGTCCCGGAAGATATCGGCCGAGACGTCGAGACGGTCGCCGACCACTCGCTTGATCGGCATCGCATCATCCAGGACGGGCGACGGCTGCTCGATGACCACCCGCGGCGGCAGCGGATTTTCTGCGTCCGATCCCGGAGCCGCGGCCGCTTCCGTCAGTACGTGGCCGCGGATGAGCCTGATCTCTCCGGCCCGGACCTTGAGGCCCGGCAGAAGAACCGCATCGGCCCCGGGCGACAGATCCTCAAGGTCGATCGTGTCGTCCGCCGCCGAGAGCAACAGATCGAGATCGACGGCATGATCCTCAACGGTGTCACCGTTGATGAGCACGAACACGACGTCCCGACGGTCGGGGGACCAGCGTGCGTAGCCCCGAACCATGTCTTCCGTCAGGTCCAGCGGCAGGATCGGCCCGTCCTCGTCCACCGCCGGCACCTCGGCGATCGCATCGTTGATCGCGGCGATATCGGCATCAAGGCCGGCGCTCCCATCTTCGTAGCCGGTCGGCATCAGTACGCCCGAGGACATGCCAGCCGCCAGGAGGTACCGGGCTCGCCGCCGTTCGGCGTCGGCCACGCCGCCTGTCCCGTTGGAGACGCCGCCAAGGGCCGGAAACCCGATGCTGGGTGCCACCCTCTGCAAGACCCGATGCTGGTCGACAAACCAGCGCTCGTAGCCGTCCCACCAGCAGATGCTGTTGAAGACGAAATCGAATCCGGCGCCGACCAGGCCCAGCGTCTCCTCGTTGGGACGCCCGAGCGTATCGGCGAAAAACAGGGTGGAGGTCTCCGTCTCCCTCACCGCCGCGGTCAGCCGGCGCCAAAAAATGGCGGGAAACATGCTGGCGTTGGGACAGCAGAACGCCGTGACACCGTAGCCAAGTACCGTCATGAGCCGGCTGTGGCAGAAATGCGCAAACCCATCCGGATCCGCCGCGATGATGGCCGGATCGGTGGCAGGCGCCACGACGAGGTCGACGATCAGGGTCAGGTCGTTGGCGGCGGCGGCCTGGACGGCCTGCCGCACAAGCAGATCCTCGGCCGGATCGTAACCCGGGATGACCCATCGCCCAGCCCGGACAGCAGTGAAATTCAGGCCGCGTACACGGCGCAGACGCTGTGACCAATTAGCGACCGCAGGCTCGCCGCTCGGAGAGAAATCGTAGATGCGGATTCCCTGTCGCATCGGCGTCTTCCGGCTGCTCCCGAATGCCCGGCTTTCCAAGCTTCAGGAACACGACAGGGCCCTCCCGGTTCCCTGGAATGGACATTCGGGCACGGCGCCGGATGTCGGTGCAGCCCCAGAAGGGCGGGGCGCCAAAAGGGTAGGGCATGGCCAAAATTGTCCAAACATTGCGACACCCACGCTGGCCGAAATCGGCACAGATCTTTGGCACGCGGCCATGTCGGCGGGTTCGTCGGCGGGTCGCGGGCAGTGTCGCCGGGACATGGTGCGGGACCAGGTCCGTACCGGCGTCAATTGCGGGCTGAGGCGACAGCCGATGCCCGTTCGCAGAGTGTTTGATCTCGGCAAGGGAAGAGAAAGATGCAAAGCACCGCTACTTTGGCCGTCTCGAATCGGCCCGGATCCAGCCAGCACGCTGCCCCGCTCCGCACGGCGGCCAGCGGCGCGCGGCAAGTCGGCGACGACATGAACCAGGACATTCTTGCTGAACTCGGCCATCTGCGTGCCTTCGCCCATTTTCTCGCCCGCGACCACGCGTTGGCCGAGGATCTCGTTCAGGACACGATCGTCCGCGCGCTGTCGTGCCGTCATCAGTTCAGACCGGGCACGAATCTCCGCGGCTGGCTGACGACCATTCTCAGGAACCGGTATTTCAACGAGATTCGTCCGCGTGCCCGTCCCGGCATCCTGCAGGCTGAACTGTCGGCGCTGGGCGACAGCACGAGCGGCGGCCAGGAGGAGCGTCTCGAGATGCGCGATTTCATGCGCGCCTTCGAGTCCTTGCCGGCGACCCATCGCGAGGCGCTGCTGCTGGTCGGCGCGCAAGGCGTGTCGCACGAAGCGGCGGCCCGGATCGCCAACTGCGCCGTCGGCACGATCAAGAGCCGCGTGTCACGCGCGCGGGCGCAACTGCAGCGGCTGTTGGCCGACGACGAACCCCGCCGCGACCGACGGCAGCTGCCGGCCGCGCCCAGCCAAGCGCGAGACCGATGAAGGCGGCGCTCAGTTCAGCTTCGAATTGCCCCGACCGGGAAGCGGGGCTTCTTCGGCGGGGCCCAGAAGGTCGAGGAAGCGCATGGGAATCGGTTGCTCGACCGCGGCATCGTACATGCCCTTCAGCCGATCGAGCACCGGATCGCCGTCGGAACCGGCCGATCCGCGCTCGCGACCGCCGTTCGCCTTCGGCGCGGGCCGCGGCACGTCCGTGGAAGAGTCCTCGGACAGTGCCCGCCCGCGGCGCCGGCCGCCGCTCAGCTTGCTTTTCTCGTTCATGCGACCCAATGCCTTGCTGCGGGCATTCCGCCTTCGCTCCACGGTGCGCCTCACCGGGACACCCTTGACCAAACCGTCGACCCGACTGCGCAGCCCAACCGTAGACTGAACCGACACGTGGCGCGGGTTCCGCGACCGATGCGCTCCAACCACCGTCGGCACGCATCCACCGCTTGAATGCATGGATACTCTCAGGGTTCCGCTTTCGCTTCAACCGGCGTCGAATCGCCCCGGTGGCGACCGCCCACGCGCCAAGGCGCCCCTCGCAGAACCGAGCGCCAACCTTCGCGGAAGCCGGCCGAGCGGCATCGGCGCCTACCTTGGTGTGACAAGGTAAATCAACCGTGAATCGCACGAGCGCGGATCGGGGCTTCTCCGCACTGCGCGCCGAGAGGAACGATCCGCCATCGGGACGGTTGTAGCTGTTGCCACATGCGCCGTCCGGCCGGCGCGCCACCGAGGGAGCCGAGATGAGGCCAAACCTGCGCGTCTCCGTTTACCGCTCGGCGGGTGCGGAATCACCGATTCCTCCCCACGCTCTATCTTTGGTGACGCTCATCCATCGCAGCCTGTGCGAAAGCGAGAGTGGCCAAGTCCGTGGACGATCGCAGCGACGGCGAATCCGCCGGCCCCGCCAGGCTTTTCCAAACCCAGCCCATTCGTTCCATCCATAGGATGAGGAGACCGACATGGATGCGGTTCCCACCGAACTCAACCTCGACGATATGGCGTTGTTCCTCGACGTCGATGGCACGTTGCTCGACATCGCACCACGCCCGTCCGATGTCGTGGTGCCGGAAAATCTTCCACAGGTGCTGGCCGCGGCCGAACGGAGGGTGGGCGGTGCGCTCGCGCTGCTCAGCGGCCGGCCCATCGACGATCTTGACCGGCTCTTCTTCCCCCTCAAGCTGCGGGCGAGCGGTGCCCATGGCGCCGAGATCCGCTACGCGCCGGACAGTCTCTGCGAGACACTCGCGCCGGGCGAGCTTCCGCCCCGAACATGGCGCGATGTCCAGCGGATGATCGCCGAGTTTCATGGCACGTTCGCCGAGAACAAGGGGACGAGCATCGCCGTGCATCATCGGCTGATGCGGCGGCCCGTCGACGACTTGGCTGAGGGGCTCCGGCGGATCGTGGCCGGGCTGGCGCCGCTCGACGTCGAGTTGGTCCAAGGGCGGCGGGTCTTCGAAATCAAGCGCTCCGGCTTCGACAAGGGAGCGGCGCTCAGACGCTTCATGGCGACGGAGCCGTTCCGTGGCCGCAAGCCGATCTTCGTTGCCGACGAGGAGATCGATCGCGCCGGGTTCGAGGCCGCGATCGCTCTCGGCGGCCACGCGCTCTGCGTCGGACAGGAGATTCTCCCGGGTCTTCTCGGGGGGTTCCTGCACCCGAGCGCCGTGCGGGACTGGCTGGCGGGCTTGGCCGCCTGACGGCCTGGGACCCCCCCCGGTGTCCCGTCTGATCCTCGTCTCGAACCGGGTCGCCGTTCCCGATCCGGAAGGGCCGCGCCAGGCCGGCGGCCTCGCCGTCGCGGTCAATGCGGCGCTGAAGCGACAGGACGGGATCTGGTTCGGCTGGAGCGGCAACATCAGCGAAGGCCGCGCGCCGCCCAAGCCGACGGTCATCCAACGGCGGCGGCGTGCCTTCATTACGATGGATTTGAGCGCCACCGACTACCAGGAGTACTATAACGGCTTCGCCAACCGCGTACTCTGGCCGATCCTCCACTACCGGGCCGACCTCGCCGAGTTCACCGCGGTCGATCTGGCCGGGTATCTGCGTGTCAACGCGAGATTTGCCGAGGCACTGTCGCGCTTCATCCGGCCGGACGACACGATCTGGGTCCACGACTATCACCTGCTGGCGCTCGCGCGCGAACTGAGGGCGCTCGGCCACGACAATCCGATCGGATTCTTCCTTCACATACCCTGCCCGCCCCCCGATCTCGTCCAGGCCTTGCCGCAGCATGCAGAAACCTTGGGCGCGCTGACGCACTACGATCTGGTAGGCGTCCAGACTTCGAACGACGCAGTCAATCTCGGCCGGTACTTTGCCTTCCTGGGCGGCGGCTCGGGCCGCGGGCGCGACCTCTACGAGTTCGACCGCCGCCGCGTCACGGTTCGCGCCTTTCCGGTCGGGATCACGACATCGGTCTTCGCGCGCGCCGCGCGGCAAGCCTATAGGATGCCGCTGGTCGAGCAGGTGCGGACCAGCCTGGACGGCCGGCGCCTCATCATCGGCGTGGATCGCCTCGACTACTCGAAGGGCATCACCCACCGTATCCACGCCTTCGGGAAGTTCCTCGAGATGTATCCGGCCTGGGCAGGCCGCGTGACGCTGCTGCAGATCACGCCCAAGAGCCGCACCGAAGTTCCGGAATATATCGAGATGCACCAGACGGTGAGCGCCCTGGTCGGCGAGATCAACGGCCGCCATGGCGACGCCGCATGGACGCCGATCCGCTACGTCAACCGGTCCTACTCCCGGGTATCGCTGGCCGGACTCTATCGCCTGGCCCAGGTTGGGCTCGTGACTCCGCTCCGCGACGGCATGAACCTGGTGGCCAAGGAATTCGTGGCTGCCCAGAACCCCGAGGACCCGGGCGTCCTGGTCCTGTCGCAATTCGCCGGCGCTGCGGAAGAGCTATTGGGGGCGATCTCGGTCAACCCTCACGAGACCGAGGCGATGGCCGAAGCGCTCCGGACGGCGCTCGACATGCCGCTGGAAGAGCGGCGCGAACGGAACGCGCCGATGCTCGAGCATCTGATGCGGAACGACATCGATAACTGGGCGGAGAGCTTCCTCGCCGCCCTCGCCGGGACGCGCGCCCGATCCGGCATCGTGCACGCGCTGCGGGACCTCTTCGCGATCGGCGTGTGACCCTGACCCACCCTTCTCGGGTAGATGCCCCTTGCGAGCCGCGGCGCGCATGACCAGATGGCTGGTGTGGGTGGCTGCGACTCAGCGGCGCGCCGTCCGCGGTGCCTGCGGGAGGGCTATCTGTCGGACGCGTCTTCCCGCCGGCGGGTCTGACATGCGCATTCCATGTCCCCATTCCTGGAGATCGGAGAGCCGGCATGAGCCATGCTGAATTCCTTGACTACGAAATTGTCGCCCTCGCGGACGGCACGTGGGGTGTGAAGGTATCGCCCCGGGGGCGGCTGCCGCATACGGAGACAGGCTTCGCCACGAAGCAGGAGGCAGAAGCCTGGATCCTGGCGGCGGCCGAGCGTCCCGATGGCGACCAGGGCTTGCCGTCGTTCATCTGACCGGCGATACCCAGGGCGCTTCGGCTCAGACGCGCCCGTGACAGTGCTTGTATTTCCGGCCGGAACCGCACGGGCACGCGGCGTTGCGTGAGATGCGGTCGCCTGAATCGGCGGGCATCGGCGGCAAGGGCTGATCGATCTCGAACGTGTCCGGGCTCGGGTGGTAGGCCTGCATCGGCGGGGGTGGAGGCGGTGGGGGAATCGGCTCCTCCGGCATGATCCGGACCTCGATCCGGCTGAGCCACTGCGTCACCGTCTCGCGCAGGCCTGTCTTCATGTCCTCGAAGAGCGTGAAGGCCTCGCGCTTGTACTCGTTCAGCGGGTCGCGCTGGGCATAGCCGCGCAGATAGATGCCCTGGCGCAGATGATCGAGCTGCAGCAGGTGGTCCTTCCACGTCTGGTCGAGCACCCGCAGCAGGATGTTCTTCTCCAGACCGCGCATCACCTGTGGGCCGACCACCGATTCCTTGGCCTGGAGCGTGCGCTCGGCCGCCTCGGAGATGCGGTCGAGGATCGCGTCCTCGGCGATCCCCTCCTCCTTCGCCCAATCCGCGATCGGCAGATCGAGCGCGAGCACGCGCGAGCACTCGTCCCGCAAACCCTGTACGTCCCACTGCTCGGCATAGGCATGCTCGGGGATCGCCGTCTTGACCATGGCGGCGATCGTCTCGTGGCGCATGTCGTTGACCGTCGTCGACACGTCGTCGGCGCCCATGATCTCCTTGCGCTCCTCGTAGATCACCTTGCGCTGGTCGTTCATCACGTCGTCGTATTTGACGACCTGCTTGCGCACCTCGAAGTTGCGCTGCTCGACCTTGCGCTGGGCGTTCTCCAGCGCCTTGGACATCCAGGGATGGACGATCGCCTCGTTCTCCTGGATGCCGAAGCGCTGCAGCCAGATGTCCATGCGCTCGGATCCGAAGATCCGCATCAGGTCGTCCTGCAGCGAGACGAAGAAGCGCGAGGCGCCGGGATCGCCCTGCCGGCCCGAGCGGCCGCGCAGCTGGTTGTCGATGCGCCGGCTCTCGTGCCGCTCGCTGCCGATCACCATCAGCCCGCCGGCGTCCAGCGCGATCTGCTTCTGGATCGCCACCTCGGCGCGGATCTCGGCGATGCGGCGGGCGCGCTCGTCGGGATCGGTGACGTCGCCAAGCTCCTGGCGGATGCGCATGTCGGGGTTGCCGCCCAGCTGGATGTCGGTGCCGCGGCCCGCCATGTTGGTTGCGATCGTCACCGCTGCGGGCCGGCCGGCCTGGGCCACGATCATCGCTTCGAGATCGTGATAGCGGGCGTTCAGCACTTGGTGCGGGATCTTCGCCTTCTTGAAAATCTCCGAGAGCGCCTCGGACTTCTCGATCGAGACGGTGCCGACCAGGACAGGCTGATTGCGCGCGAAGCACTCCTTCACCGCCTCGGCGACGGCATTGAATTTCTCCGCCTCGGTCCGGTAGACCTCGTCGTCCATGTCGTGACGGGTCACCGGCATGTTGGTCGGGATCTCGATGACCTCGAGCTTGTAGATGTCGCCGAATTCGCCCGCCTCGGTCATCGCCGTGCCGGTCATGCCGGCAAGCTTGGGATAGAGCCGGAAGTAGTTCTGGAAGGTGATCGAGGCGAGAGTCTGGTTCTCGTTCTGGATGTCGACGCGTTCCTTGGCCTCGACCGCCTGGTGCAGCCCCTCCGACCAGCGCCGTCCCTCCATCATTCGCCCGGTAAACTCGTCGATGATGACGACCTTGCCCTGCTTGACGATGTAGTCGACGTCGCGCGTGAACATCTTGTGGGCGCGCAGCGCCTGGTTCACGTGGTGAACGAGATTGACGTTGTGGATGTCGTAGAGCGTGCCCGCTGTCAGCAGCCCGTGCTCCATCAGCAACTGCTCGATCCGCTCGACGCCGGATTCGGTGAGGGTGATCGAGCGCTGCTTCTCGTCCTTCTCGTAATCCTCCGGCGTGAGCAGCGGCATCAGCTCGTCGATGCGGCGGTAGAGCTCGGAATTGTCCTCGGTGGGGCCGGAGATGATGAGCGGCGTGCGCGCCTCGTCGATCAGGATCGAATCCACCTCGTCGACGATCGCGAAATCGAACGGGCGCTGCACCATATCGTCCAGGCGGAACGCCATGTTGTCGCGCAGGTAGTCGAAGCCGAGCTCGTTGTTGGTGCCGTAGGTGATGTCGGCCGCGTAGGCGGCGCGGCGCTCGGGATTGTCCAGCTCGTGCACGATGCAGCCGACGCTGAGGCCGAGGAACTGGTAGATCTGGCCCATCCATTCGGAGTCGCGCTTGGCCAGGTAGTCGTTCACCGTGACGACATGCACGCCCTTGCCGGCAAGCGCGTTGAGATAGACCGGGAGGGTGGCCACCAGCGTCTTGCCTTCGCCGGTCTTCATCTCCGAGATCATGCCCTTGTGCAGCACCATGCCGCCCAGGAGCTGCACGTCGAAATGCCGCTGGCCGAGGGTGCGCCGCGCTGCCTCGCGCACCGTGGCGAAGGCGTCGACCAGGAGGTCGTCCAGCGTCTCGCCCTCTTCGAGGCGGCTCCTGAGCCAGGGGGTGCGGGCCGCCAGCGCCGCGTCGTCCAGCTTCTCGAGCTCGGGCTCGAGCCGGTTGATCGCGTCGACCTGCCATTGCAGGCCCCTCAGGAACCGATCGTTCGCAGACCCGAACATCCGCCGGACCAAACTGCCGAGCGCAGACATAACACCTCTAATCACGGAAACCCGGCGGCCGGTCCGGGTACGAGACGAAATAGGGAGCCGGTTGTCGGAAGTCAATCCGCGCACGTCCGGCGCCACCGTCTCAATCGGGTCCGCCTCGCTGATCATTCCATCGCCTTCCGTCATTGCGAGCACAGCGAAGCAATCCGGAGCCGCAGCACCGCCCTCGATCGCCACGTCGCTGACACTCCTCGCGATGACGACACTAACATGGCATCTCCAACCGGAACGCCTCCACCACCGCATCCATCACCGGCCCCCAGGTCTTCGGCTGTCTCTGCCGGAACAGGCGGATGGTCGGGTACCAGGGCGTGTCGGGCCGGTCGAGCAGCCACCGCCAATCGGGAGCGAAGGGCAGCATGATCCAGACCGGCCGCCCCATCGCGCCGGCGAGGTGGGCGACCGAGGTGTCGACCGTGATGATGAGATCGAGCTGGTCGAGCACCGCCATCGTGTCGCGATAGTCGTTGAGCTCGGGACCGAGGCTGATCAGCGGCGCGCGGCCGAAATACTTGGAAATCTGGGCCTGTCCCGGCCCCTTCTGCAGCGACACCAGAGCCACGCCGGGGAAGGCCGCCAGCGGTGCGAAGGTCGAGAGCGGCACCGAGCGGTTGCGGTCGTTGTTGTGGGTCGGCCGGCCGGCCCAGACGATGCCGATGCGCTTGTGCCCGCGCGGCAGCAGCTCGCCCAGACGCTCGCTCCAATGGGCGATGCGGTCGGGCTCGGCCCGGAGATAGGGCGTCTCGCCCGGGATGTTCTCGAGCCGCGTGCCGGCGAGCCGCGGCAGGCCGGTCAGCGGGCAATAGGCCGCCCAGGGTCCCGCCAGCTCCCAGCGATCGAAGGTGCGCAGCACGCCCGGCAGTTGCTCGATGATCGGCCTTAGCTCCGGGCTACAGGCCACCACGAGGTTGGGCACCCGCTCGGCCGCCCAGGGGACGTAGCGGCAGAACTGGATGGCATCGCCGAATCCCTGGTCGGCAATCAGCATCAGCGTCGCGTTGCCGAGGTTCTTGCCGTCCCATTGCGGCTTCCCGGTCTTCGGCATGAGCTTGCCGGCGCCGGGAATCTGGTAGCGCCACTCGTATTCGTCCCAGCCGCGCTCGAACTCGCCACGCAGCAGGAGCGCCTCCGACAGCTCGAAATGCGCGCTCGGCAGCTTGGGATCGATCCGGATCGCCTTCTCGCAGAGCTCGATCGTGCGGTCGAGCTCCAGCCGCGCGTAATGGAGGATCGCGAGATTCGTCAGCGTGTGCGGATCCTCGGGTGCCATCGCCAGCGCCCTGTTGCCCGCCGCCAGCGCCTCGTCGTAGCGCCCGACGTAGCGATAGGCCTCGCAGAGATTGCGGTAGTAATGCGGCCGGCCGCCCCCGCGGGCCAGCGACTGCTCCATCAGCTTGACCGCCTGCTCCACCCGCTTCTTGCGGAACGAGACGACGCCCATCAGGTGGAGCGCATCGGGATGATCCGGCGCCGCCTTGAGCGCCCGCTCCAGCAGCTTCTCCGCCTCGTCGAGCTTGCCGGCCGTCTCGCGCTCCGCCGCGAACTGCAGCACGTCGGCGAGCGGCAGCTCCACCATCGGGCCCTGAGTTGCGGGGACCACGCTCATTTCTAACCTCCCTCTCCGCCCCTTTGGGGGGGAGAGGGTCGGGGTGAGGTGGGGAGCGCACAGACTCCGGAGACAGCCCACCTCACCCTCCCGCTGCGCGGGCCCCTCCCTCTCCCCCCTGAAGGGCGGAGAGGGGTGATGAAGTCAGAGCGGATCATCGAGGCGGTAGCCCAGCCGCTCGATCGTGGGCTCCAGGATCCTGATCGCCGGCTCGAGCTGCTTCAGGTAGTGCCGGTATCGGTACCGCGAGCGGTCGTAGAGCTTCTCGGTTACCTGCGCGTAGCTCGCCGTACGCGCGTAACGCATGTTCTCGTGGAAGCTCAGGCAGCGCTCGTCGAACGGCTCGCCGATGAAGTCGAGGAGCCGGCGCACGCTGTTCTCCTGGTCGTCGACGATGTCCTCGTAGCGCACCGGCAGGTATTTCAGCGTCATCTCGGCCCGGTAATGCTCGACCAGCTCCATGGTCAGCACGTAGTGCCTGGCGATCGTCTCGAGGTCGTACGAGCAGTAGAAGCCGTGCGTCAGCAGGTTCGAGAACACCGACAGCACCGAATCGAGCGGATGGCGCACGACGTGGATCATCGGCGACTGCGGGAACATCAGCGAGATCAGCCCGATATGGGTCTCGTTGAGCGGCATCTTGTCGGTGAACCAGCGTGCGCCCGGCTCGACGATGTCGAACTGGCGGACTCGCTGCAGATAGTAATCCCGCAGATTGTCGAGCCCTTCCCGGTGGTCGGCCATCCACAGCTCGGCCAGCGCTTCGGGATAGGTCAGCGGGCTCGACAGCATGCGCGGCATCAGCCCGGTGATGTCGTTGACATAGGGCAGCTCGTCGCCGGCCGAGATCACCGGATGCGCGGTCAGCGTCTGCTCGACCAGCGTGGTGCCGGAACGCGGGAAGCCCATGACGAAGATCGGCTGGGCCGAGTCCTCCCGGACCCGGGCGCGCGGCAGGATCTTGATGCGCTGGGCGGTAAAGAACCGCTTCAGGCGGTTGGCAAGATTCTGCGCCTGGTCGGCGAGGTAGGAGATCCCGCTGATCTCGCGCAGCCGGCGCTTGCCCTCGACGAAGGCCTCGAAGGCCTCGTCGTAGCGGCCCATCTGGTCGAGCAGCCGGCCCTTCTCCAGCAGCTCCGCCGGACCGAGCCGACCGCCCTCGGCCCGCTCGGCCAGGCCGTGGAGGATGGCGAGCGCCGGCTCGTACTCGCGCCGCCTGCCCTGCACCACGGCGCGGGCGAGCACGATGCTCGGATGGTTGGGCGCGATTCGCTCGGCCCGATCCAGCAGCTCGTCCGCCGCATCGAAATTGCGGTCGGCCTCCTCAAGCCGCGACCAGCCGAGCAGCGTCTGCAGGATGGTCGGCGCGGCCGCAACCGACTCTTCATAGAACTGCCGCGCTTCCGCCATCTTGCTCTGGTTCTTGAGGTTCCAGGCGAGATTGGCGAGCACGATCGGGTCGCGCTTGTCGGCCAGTTCCAGCACCCGCCGGTAATGGTACTCGCCCGCCGGGGCGCGGTTGGCCTCGGTCAGGATCATCCCCATCAGATGGTGGGCCTGCGGATTCTGAGGCGCGATCCTGACCGAGTTGCGGGCGTGGATCTCCGCCTCCTGGATGGCACGCTTGTTGAGCAGGAGGAGCGTGAGCTCGTTGGTCGCCGGGAAATCATTGGGGTTGAGCTTGACGATCCGCTTCAGCAGGGCCTCGGTCGCCGAGCGGCTGGTCGCCTTGCGGATTTGCGCCAGCACCCAAAGCGCCCGCAGATGGCCCGGCGCCAGATCGAGGATGTCGAGGCAGAGCCGTTCGGCAGCCGCCGAGTCGCCCGATTTCTGCGCTTCCGCCGCACGCTCGACCAGGGGCGCCAGGTGGCGTGCGGAATCGCTGAGCACAAGCGCAGCGTCGGTGGCGCCGCAGCAGCGGCTGGCGCGGAGCCCGCTGCCGCAGGCACAGAGACGGGGATCGTTGGCGGCCATGATGCGCGCAGGATGGCGCTTGCGGGCGGGCAACTCAAGCGCCGGCTGGAACGTCGGCGAAGGCGGCGTCGCAACGCCTTTTCAAAGCGGGAGCTTTCTGCTAACAGCTCCGCCGCCTGAGAGACGAGAAACGCTTCTGTGACCCATCTTATTGAAATCGAAGGGATTGCGAAGAGCTTCGGCGCGATCGAGGCGGTGCGCGGCATCAGCTTCACGGTCGATCGCGGCGAAGTTCTGGGCTTCCTTGGGCCCAACGGCGCCGGCAAGTCGACGACCATGAAGATGATCGCCGGCTTCCTCGTTCCGGATGCCGGACGCGCCACGATCTGCGGCCACGACGTGGTCAGCGACGGGCTGGAGGCGCGGCGTCGGCTGGGCTACCTGCCCGAAGGCGCGCCCGCCTATCCCGACATGACCGCCGGCAGCTTCCTCAAGTTCGTGGCGCAGATCCGCGGCTATCGCGGCGCCGAGGCCCGTGCCCGCGTCGATGCCGCGGTCGAGCGGGTCGAGCTGGGCGCCGTGCTGCGCCAGCCGATCGAGACGCTGTCCAAGGGCTTCAAACGCCGTGTCGGCTTGGCCCAAGCGCTGCTGCACGATCCCGAGGTGCTGATCCTCGATGAGCCCACCGACGGGCTCGATCCCAACCAGAAATTTCATGTCCGGGCGCTGATCGCCAGCATGGCCAAGGACAAGGCGATCATCATCTCGACCCATATCCTGGAAGAGGTCGACGCGGTCTGCACCCGTGCCATGGTGATCGCCAACGGCAAGATCCTGGCCGACGGCACGCCGGGCCAGCTGGAGGCGCGCTCGCGCTTCCACCATGCGATCTACCTGCGTGGGGCGGCGCCGCTCCCCGATGCCGTGCGGGCCGAGCTGGCCCAGCTGGCCGGCGTACAGGGGATCGAGGATGCGGACCGGTTCGGCGACACCGGGGTGCACATCCTGCCGCGCGAGGGCGCAGATCTGATACCCGATGTGCGCCGCGTCCTCGAGCGGCATCGGGTGGCGATCGACGAGTTCCGCGTCGAGCGGGGCCGGCTCGACGGCGTCTTCCGCGACATTACGATGTCGCCAGAGCTCTAAACCTCAGCCGAACGGGAACGAGACTAGAATGGGTACGGTCGGTACCATCTTCCGCCGCGAGCTGGCCGGATACTTCACGACGCCGGTCGCTTACGTGTTCATCGTCATCTTCCTGGTGATGGCCGGCGCGCTGACCTTCTATGTCGGCGGCTTCTTCGAGCGCGGCCAGGCGGACCTGCAGGCGTTCTTCGGGTTCCACGCCTGGCTCTATCTGTTCCTGATCCCGGCGCTGTCGATGCGGCTGTGGGCCGAGGAGCGCAAGAGCGGCACGATCGAGCTGTTCCTGACGCTGCCCGTCACCATCCCGCAGGCGGTGATCGGCAAGTTCCTCGCGGCCTGGGCCTTCACCGGCATCGCGCTGGTGCTGACCTTCCCGTTCTGGCTCACGGTCGACTATCTCGGCCAGCCCGATAACGGCGTCATCCTCGCGAGCTATGTCGGCTCGTTCCTGATGGCCGGGGGGTTCCTGGCGATCGGCGCCGCGGTCTCGGCCGTGACCAAGAGCCAGGTCATCGCCTTCGTGATCGCCGCTGCGATCTCCTTCCTGTTCATCGCGACCGGCACCCAGATCGTGCTCGGCCCGATCGTCGAGTGGCTGCCCGGACGGGTGATCGAGGCGATCTCGTCCCTGAGCTTCCTCACGCATTTCGCCTCGATCCAGCGCGGCGTGCTGGACCTCAGCGACGTCGTCTACTTCCTGTCGGTGATGGTGCTGTTCCTGTTCGCCAATACCGTCCTCATCGAGCTGAAGAAGGCGGACTGAGATGCGCCGTACCACCGCTTCGCTCGCCGCGCTCGGCCTCGCTCTCGCGGTCGTCCTCTTCTTCTCGGTCAACTCGCTCAGCGACCGCTTCCTCCGCGGCTCGCGCGCCGACCTCACCGACCAGCAGCTTTACACCGTCTCGGACGGCACGAAGGCGGTGCTGTCGAAGATCGACGAGCCGATCACGCTCAAGTACTTCTACTCGAGCCGCCTCGGCGAGCTCGTCCCCGGCTACGGCGTCTATGCCCAGCGCGTGCGCGAGCTGCTGCTGCAATACGCCGATCTGGCGAGGGGCAAGATCAAGCTCGATATCTACGACCCGCAGCCGTTCTCGGACACCGAGGACCAGGCGACGGCGCTGGGGCTGCAGGGCGTCTCGGCCGAGGAGGGCGGCGAGCCGGTCTATTTCGGGCTGGCCGGCAGCAACTCGACCGACGACAGCGAGACGATCCCGTTCTTCAGCCAGGATCGCGAGAAGTTCCTCGAATACGACATCACGAAGCTGGTCCAGTCGCTCGCCTTCCCGAAGAAGAAGGTGGTCGGGATGATCTCGAGCATCCCGGTCGACGCCGACCCGATGGCGCGGATGCAAGGCCGCCAGAGCGAACCCCAGACCGTCATCACCCAGCTGCGCCAGGATTACGAGGTGCGGGACCTGTCGCAAAACGTCGAGCACGTTCCCGACGACGTCGACGTGCTGATGATCGTTCAGCCGATCAAGCTGCCGCCCAAGACCGAATACGCGATCGACCAGTTCGTCCTGAACGGCGGCCACGCCCTGGTCTTCGTCGATCCGAATTCGGAGTTCGCCCGCGCCCACCCCTCGGCCTTCATGCCGCAGCAGGGCCCGAGCGCCGCACAGTTCGACACGCTGCTCAAGGCCTGGGGCGTCGAGCTGGTGAAGGACAAGATCGTCGGCGACCGCAGTGCCGCCCGCACCGTCAACGCCGGCGCCAACGGCCGCTCCGAGCCGGCCGACTATCTCGGCTGGCTCAACCTCAAGCAGGACGACATCAACGCGAGCGACCCGGTGACCGGCCGGCTCGGGCAGATGAATCTCGCCACGGCGGGCGTGCTGCAGCCGCTGAAGGACGCCAAGACCAAGTTCGACTGGCTGCTGCGCAGCTCGGCCAATTCCGAGCTGATCGACGTCTCGAAGGTGCAGGGCCGGCCCGACGTCATCGGCCTGCTGACGGATTTCAAGGCGACCGGCGACCGCTACACCATGGCCGCCCGCATCACCGGACCGGCCGAGACCGCCTTCCCCGACGGCCCGCCGAAGGACGACAAGCCGGACGCCAAGCCGGGCGCCAAGGTCGCGCCGCCCGAGGCGCAGATCAAGACAGCGAAGCAGCCGATCGACGTCATCCTCGTCGCCGACACCGACATGCTCGACGACCGGTTCTGGGTGCGCGTCCAGGAGTTCGCCGGCCGCCAGGAGGCGCTGCCGACGGCCAATAACGGCGACTTCGTCCAGAACGCCGTCGACAATCTGATCGGCACCGGCGACCTTATCGGGCTGCGCTCGCGCGGCAGCGCTGCCCGGCCGTTCCTCCTGGTCGACGACATGCAGCGCGAGGCGCAGAGCCGGTACCAGGCGCATGCGCGTGAGCTGCAGGATAAACTGCGCGACACCCAGGCGAAGCTCGCCGACGTCAAGGGCGAGCCCGACGCCGACGGCAATATCAGCCTCACCCCCGACCAGCAGAAGGCGGTTGATCAATTCCGGGTGCAGATCATCCAAACGCGGCAGGAGCTGCGGCAGGTGAAGCTGGCGCTCCGCCAAAACATCGATTTCCTCAAGCTCCGCCTGGCCGCGCTCGATATCGGCCTCGTCCCGGCGTTGCTCGCCATCGTCGCGGTCGTCGTCGGCATCGTCCGCCAGCGCCGGCGGCGCATCCGTTCGCCCTCCGGCTGATCCGACAACTGCACGAATTCCCGCAGGAACCATAGTCCATGCGTCGCTCAACCCTCATCGCCCTCGCTGTCGTGACCGTCCCGGCGGCGGTGGCCGCTGTGCTGCTCCCGCCCTCCGGCGGCGGCTCGGTCAAGACCGAGGCGGGCGACTCCGTCTTCCCCGATGTCGACAAGTGGATCGGGGCGGCGACCAAGCTGACCGTGACCGGGCCGACCGGCGCCGTCGTCGTGGAGCGCAAGGCGGCCAACGACAAGGCCCCGATTTCCGAAGGCTGGGTGTTGGCGGACAAGGGCTACCCGGTCCTGGAAGCGACGATCAAGGACATCCTCAACGGGCTCGTCGCAATGAAGAAGGTCGAGCCCAAGACCGACCGGCCGAAGCTCTACGCGCGGCTCGATCTCGATGCGCCGGGCAAGGATTCGCAGTCGCACGAGGTGGAACTCGCCAAGGGGGACGGCGCCGACATCCTGAAGCTCGTCATCGGCAAGCGGAAATACGATCCGCTTGGACAGGGCAACGACGGCATCTACATCCGCAAGACCGACGATCCGCGGACCTGGCTGGCGAAGCCGGCGATCTCGGTCCCGACCGATGCGCTGGGCTGGCTCGACCGCAAGATCGTCGACGTCGATGCCGACACGATCAAGGAGATCGACCTGACCCCGGCCGGCGGCAAGCCCCTGGTGGTCACGCGCGACAAGAAGGAAGACAAGCTTGCGATCAAGGATCTGCCGAAGGATGCGAAGCTGAAGGAAGCGGAGGATCCGGCGGAGAACATCGCCGAGGCCTTCCGTTATCTCGATCTCGACGACGTCAAGCCGGTGGCGCAGCTCTCCGGCCCCGTGACCGCGACCGCCCATTTCGAGACCTTCAATGGGCTGGTCGGCGACATCTCCATCACGGCCAAAGACGGCAGCTGGGTGACGGTAACCGCCAAGGGCACCGGCGACGGCACCAAGGCGGCGGACGAGATCACCAAGCGGACCACGGGCTGGGCCTACCGCATCCCCGATGCCCGCGCGACCACGCTGGAGACCAAGCTCGCCGACCTCCTCGCTCCTCCGGAAAAGAAGGACGACAAGAAGGCCGAGGCCGCGAAGGGCAAGGCCTCCGAGAAGCCGGCGGACTGAGGCCGGTTGCCGCCACTGCTTGCGAAGGCGGCACGTTCGGCGGACAGTGCCCCGAACGACCGGAGCATGGAGTCATGAGGGACGGCGACGTCTCAGGGTCCGGCGGCCCGATCCGCCTGCTGGCGGCCGCGGCCGTTCTCATCCTTTCAGGCTGCGCCGACCCCGCCGCCCACTGGCACAAGCCGGGCGTCGCCGATGCCCAGCGCGACAAGGATTATCGCGACTGCCACGACCTCGCCCGCGATTCGACGCAGGCCGGCGTGGACCAGGATCTTTCCGCCAGCCGCGCCTCGACCAGCCACGGCCCGGCCGGGCCGGACGAGATGCCCGGCGACGTCAACACGAGCGCCACGCGCGCCTCCAGCGCCGCGCTGATCGCCTGCATGACCGACCGGGGCTATCGCGGCGAATAGGGATGGACGAGCCCGCCTGTCCCGACTGCCTGAAGCCGCCGGCGCTCTGCGTCTGCGCGGGGATCGAGCGGATCGGGAACCGGCATTTCCTGTTGATCCTCCAGCATCCCCAGGAGCAGGACCACGCGCTCGGCACGGCGCGGCTGGCGCTTCGCCACGTCGCGCGCGGCCGGCTCGCGGTCGGCCTCAGTTGGCCGAACCTCGCGAAGGCGGCGGGGCAGCCGGCCGATCCGAAGCGCTGGGCGGCGCTCTACCTGGGCTCCGCGCATCCGCCGTCGGGTCATCCGCTTGCAGTCGTCGATCGCCATGGCGCGCCGATCGCCGCCGAGAATGCCATCCTCGCGTCGCTCGACGGCATCGTGCTGCTCGACGGCTCCTGGAGCCAGGCCAAGGCGCTGTGGTGGCGCAACCCGTGGCTGCTCAAGCTGCACCGGATCGTGCTCGATATCGGCCGCGCTTCGCGGTACGGGCGCGTCCGCAAGGAGCCGCGGCGCGAGACGCTGTCGACCCTCGAAGCGGCCGCCTTCGTGCTGGCACGGCTGGAGGGCCGACCGGAGATCGAGGCCACGATGAACGCCAGTTTCGAGGCGCTGCTGCGCCGCTATCGCGAGGGCCGCGCCGCCTCTACGGGCCAGGCACTTGCGCGGGCTGCCGCGTCGGGCGAAAGTCAGGATATCGGTGAAACCTCAACGAACCACGGGAGCGGGTGATGAGCGCTGAATACGGCCTGTTGATCAACGGAAAGCTGGTGAAGGGCGCGGCGACGCTCGACGTCATCAACCCGGCCACCGAGGAGGTGCTCGTCGCCGCCCCGCGTGCCGACGAGGCGCAGCTGAACGAGGCGGTCAAGGCCGCCAAGGCCGCCTTCCCCTCATGGTCGGCAACGCCGATCGTCGAGCGAGCCGCCTGCGTCAATGCGCTCGCCGACGCGCTTTCGGAGCAGCAGCCCGATTTCGCCCGGCTCCTCACCCAGGAGCAGGGCAAGCCCCTGCCGGACGCGATGGGCGAGCTGTTCGGCGCCATCGCGATGCTGCGCTACTACGCGACGCTCGACCTGCCGCTCAAGGTGCTGAAGGAGGACGATACGCAGAAGATCGTGCAGCAGCACTCGCCGCTCGGCGTCGTCGCGGCGATCACGCCGTGGAACTTCCCCATGATCCTTTTGATGCTGAAGGTAGCGCCGGCGCTGATGGCGGGCTGCACGGTCGTCGCGAAGCCGGCGCCGACCACGCCCCTGACCACGCTCAAATTCGGCGAGATCTGCGCCAGGGTCCTGCCGCCCGGCGTCGTGAACGTGATCGTCGACCAGAACGACCTCGGCGGCGCGCTTACCGGCCACCCGGACGTCGCCAAGGTCGCCTTCACCGGCTCGACCGCGACCGGCAAGAAGGTCATGGCCTCGGTGGCCAGCACGCTGAAACGGCTGACCCTCGAGCTGGGCGGCAACGACGCCGCGATCGTGCTCGACGACGTCGATCCCAAGGAGGTGGCGCCCAAGCTCTTCGCCGGCGCCACGATGAACTCGGGCCAGGTCTGCCTCGCGATCAAGCGGCTCTATGTCCATGAATCGCAGTACGATGCGATCTGCGACGAGCTCGGCAAACTCGCCCGCGAGGCGATCGTCGATGACGGGCTGAAGCAGGGCACCCAGATGGGCCCGATCCAGAACAAGGCCCAGTTCGAGAAGGTGAAGGGCTTCATCGAGGACGCGAAGGCCCACGGCAAGATCGTCGCCGGCGGCGAAATCGCGGACCGCAAGGGCTACTTCATCCCGCCCACCATCGTCCGCGACATCCCCGACGATGCCCGCCTCGTGCGCGAGGAGCAGTTCGGCCCGGTGCTGCCGGTCCTGCGCTACAGCAACGTCGACGACGCCATCGCCCGCGCCAACGACACCGATTACGGGCTCGGCGGCACGGTCTGGGCGACCGACCTCGACCGCGCCTTCGAGGTGGCGAAGCGGATCGAGTCCGGCACGGTGTGGATCAACAAGCATCTCGACCTGCCGCCCGACATCCCCTTTACCGGCTCGAAGCAGTCCGGCATGGGCGCCGAGATGGGCGAGGAAGGCCTGCTGGAATTCACCCAGGCCAAGGTGATCAACATGGCGAAGGCGCCGATCGCGGCGTGAGCCGCGCGCCATGGGCGCTGAACAAATCGGGGCGGCGTGACCCCCACCTAACCCTCCCCCGCTTGCGGCACGGCTGTCCGGGGAAAGTATTGCCGCCACGAGAACGAGTCTCGGGCGAGGCTTGTGCGTCTTTTGATGTCGTCATGCGCGGGCGTGACCCGCGTATCCACG
>Ga0070731_10001805_pt1 | contig 21474 bp, 28 predicted proteins | sample Coa_R1_2_FD_66448 | JGI IMG/M metagenome (GOLD analysis project Ga0070731, IMG submission 66448) | Surface soil microbial communities from Centralia Pennsylvania, which are recovering from an underground coalmine fire - Coalmine... | ecosystem: Environmental > Terrestrial > Soil > Unclassified ... | reverse complement strand
CGCGTGTCCACGAGGTTCTGCACCTCGGTCATCTTCATCGTCTTCGACGTGATGCCGAGCGTGAGGATCGCCGCGTCCGCGGGGTTCACCTTGCTGTAGATCGGCGGCGATGGGATGTCGGCGGGCAGCAGGTTGTTCGCGGCGTTGATCGCGGCCTGGACTTCCTGCTCGGCGGAATCCAGGTCGATGGTGAGCTCGAACTGCAGCGTGATTACCGAGGCCCCGCCGGAGCTCGTCGAGGACATCTGCTTCAGGCCCGGCATCTGCCCGAACTGGCGCTCGAGCGGCGCGGTGATCGACGAGGTGATCACGTCGGGGCTCGCGCCGGGATAGAGCGTGGTCACCTGGATCGTGGGGTAGTCCACTTCGGGCAGCGCCGAGAGCGGAAGCTGCCGGTAGGCGACGATCCCCGCGAGCAGGATCGCGACCATCAGTAGCGCGGTGGCTACCGGCCGCAGGATAAAGATGCGTGACGGGTTCACGAACCGTTCTTCGCCGCTTCGCGCTGTTTCTTGAAGGCGTCGCGCTGCTCGGGCGTCATGCCCTCCATTTTCTTCTTGAAGGCCTCGCGCTGTTCGGGCGTGCGCTTGGATGCATCTCCCCCGGCGCCCTTCGCCGGCGCGCCCGGCACGACCACGTCGACCTTCGCGCCCTCACGGATGCGGTCGAGGCCGTCCGTCACCACCCGTTCTCCGGCCTTGAGTCCCGAGTCGACTCCCTGCATGTCGTTCTCGACGGCGCCCAGCTTCACGGGCCGCACGTTCACCGTGTTGTCGTCCTTCACGACATAGACGATCGTGCCTTGCGTCGCGCGTTGCACGGCGGCCGTGGGGATCTGGACCACGTCGTGCTGCGTGTCCACGACCATCTTCACGTTCACGAACTGGTTGGGGAAGAGCTTGGCCTGCGAATTCGCGAACTGCGCGCGCAGCCTCACCGTTCCCGTGGAGACGTCGATCTGGCTGTCGGTCGCCGCGAGCGTGCCCTTCGCGAGCAGGTTCTTCTGCTCCCGATCCCAGGCCTCCACGGGCGGGTGGTCGCCGGACTTGAGGCGCACGATGATGCGCGGCAGCGTGTCCTGCGGAATGGTGAAGAGCACCGAGATGGGATCGAGCTGCGTGATCACCACGATGCCGTTGGAATCGGAGCCGTGGACCATGTTGCCCGGATCGACTTGCCGCAGTCCCACGAGCCCGCCGATGGGCGCGGTGATGCTGGTCCACGAGAGTTGCAGCTTCGCGTTGTCCACCTGCGCCTGGTCGAGCTTCACGGTGCCCTCGGTCTGCTTCACGAGGGCGACCTGCTGGTCGACCTGCTGCGACGCGATCGAATCCTGCGCGAGCAGCTTGCGGTAGCGGTCGAGGTCCACCTTCGCATTCTCGAGCGTCGCCTCGTCGCGCGCGAGCTGGCCCTGCGCCTGCTCGAGGGCCACTTCGTAGGGCGCGGGATCGATCTTCGCGAGGAGCGCGCCCTCGACGACCATGTCGCCTTCCTTGAAATTCATGTGGAGCAGCAGCCCGTCGGCGCGCGTCTTCACGGTCGAGGTGCGAAGGGCGGTCACTGTGCCGAGCGCGGTCTGCACGATGTTGAGGTCGCCGGATTTCGCCGTGGCGACGGAGACCGGTTGCGGACGATTGGGGTCGCCGCCGCCGAACTTGGTCGCCCCCGCCTTGCCGCTGCCGCCCTTGCTCTTGCCGCCCTTGTCGCCACCGAAGCTGCCGGGCTCGGTCGATGTCGTGGAAGACGACGAGGGCCAGAAATGCCATGCGAGCAGGCCGATCACGACGGCCGCCGCGATGGCGAGGGGAATCGCATACCGGCGCCACCAGGGGCGTGCGCTGTCGAACTTCGTGGCAGTGGGATCGGCCATGGTTCTCTTGTCGTTCTTGGTCTTGCGTTGGAGCCGCGATTTTCACCCCACTTGCGGGGTGACGTGCTTCGAAATGTAACCTAGGAGCGGCCCGGAACGAGGGGTGGTTCCTGCATCGCGGCGACCTGCTCCCTCAGCTCCAGGACGCGATCCTGCCAGTAGCGTTGCGTATTGAACCATGGGAACGCCAGCGGGAAGGCCGGGTCGTCCCAACGCCGTGCGAGCCACGCGCAGTAGTGCAGCAAACGTAGAGTCCGCAACGGCTCGAAAAGGTTCATCTCCCGGTCGTCAAATTCCACGAAATCTTCATAGCCTTGTAGGAGCTTTCCAAGCTGGCCGGCCATGGAATGCCGGTCGCCGGAGACGAGCATCCAGAAATCCTGCACCGCCGGCGCCATGCGGCTGTCGTCGAGGTCCACGAAGTGCGGGCCGCCCACGTTGTTTCCCGAAGACGGAGTCCAGAGCACGTTCGACGCGTGGCAATCGCCGTGCGTGCGGATGTACGCGACATCGCCGGCGCGATCGTACGCATGGCGCACGCCTTCCAGCGCGAGCTTCGAAGCCTGTTCCCACGCGGGAAGGAGATCGCCGGGAATGAGTCCGCTCGAGAGCAGGAATTCGCGTGGCTCTTCGCCGAACGATGCGACGTCGAGCCGGGGCCGATGCATGAAGGGCCGCGCCGCGCCTGTCGCGTGGATGCGTCCGATGAATCGGCCGAGCCACTCGAGCACCTGCGGATCGTCGAGCTCGGGCGCGCGTCCTCCGCGCCGCGGATAGACCGCGAAGCGAAAATCCTCGAAGCGATGCAGCGTGCGATTCTCGAACGCCGTGGGCGCCACGACCGGAATCTCCGCGGCGGAGAGCTCGGCCGCGAACGCGTGCTCCTCGTCGATCTGCGCGTCGCTCCATCGCGCGGGACGATAGAACTTCGCGACGACGGGCTGCGCATCCTCGATGCCCGCCTGGTAGACGCGATTCTCGTAGCTGTTCAGCGCGAGGAGCCGGCCGTCGCAACGCAGCCCCAGGGACTCGAGCGCATTGAGGATGAGATCCGGCGTGAGTCGCGCATACGGATGGAGATCAGTCACGTGGCATTCTAACCCCTTCAATCATTAGGGGTTTTCGGTGCTAGAATCGCCCTCGCATGGTCCCATTTCAATCCGGAGCACAACGATGAAAAATCCTTTGGATACGCTGTGGGGCACCGTCATCACCGGGGTCGTCCTGACGGTGGTCCTGTACTACCTCGCGCGCGCAATGATGGGAGGCTGACATGAGCGACTTCATCCAGCATGGCCTCGGACGTTGGCTCCACATCCTGAGCGGCGTGATGTGGATCGGAATGCTCTACTACTTCAACTTCGTGCAAGTCGACGCGCTGAAGAAGGCGGCGGCGGATACCCCGCCCACGGGCGCCGGCATCACGAAGCACGTGGCGCCACGCGCGCTGCTCTTCTTCCGCTATGGCGCGCTGGCCACCGTGCTCTTCGGCCTGATGATCCTCGGCGACAAGGTGGGGCAAGTGCTGCTCTTCCAGGAGAAGGCGTACGTGCCGATCGGCATCGGCGCGTGGCTCGGCCTCATCATGTTCTTCAACGTGTGGGCCATCATCTGGCCCAACCAGAAGAAGATCCTCGGGATGGTTCCGGCGAGCGATGAGGAGAAGAACAAGGCGCGCCGGGTGGCGTTCCTCGCATCGCGGACCAACACGGCGTTGTCGATCCCGATGCTGTTCTTCATGTCGTCCTCGGCGCTGTTCCACGCGCCGATGTTCTGATAGGGAAATTGGGTCCCCGCCTGCGCGGGGACGCCCGACTTCCGCGATCAGGAAGATCGCGTCACTCGGGCGGCTTCGGGAGCCCGGTGACCTTGTCGCCGGGCTTCACCTTCTTCTCGACGAACCAGCCCTTGTTGGTCTCGATCGCGTAGCGCGCGGGCCCCGCGGCCGAGTGCGTATCGAGCGTCTGCGGCTCCATGTCGAGGATGTTGATGATCCTTCCCTCGCCGTCGATGAAGGCGACCGACAGCGGGATCAGCGTGTCCTTCATCCACATGCTGTGGTAGCCGAGCTCGTCGAACACGAAGAGCATGCCGTCGTCCTTGCCCATGGATTTGCGGAACATGAGGCCGTGGCTGCGCTCCTCGTCGCTCACCGCGAGCTCCACCTTGAGCGGATGGTTGCCGACCTTCACCTGCCCCGACTTGAAGGCGATCTCTTTCGCCGGCGCGAGCGCGGCGGCGGATAATGCGAGCATGGCGAAGAACAGCTTCGTGCAAGCTCGGAGCGTTTGGGCGTTGGGCATCGAACAGGTGGCGGCAGTGTTCATCGGGCATCGAATGGTATCGCATGAAACGTAACGAATTACGTCCGGCATTTGCAATGGCGTTTGCGATTCTGCTCGCGGGCTGCGCCACCGCGCCCAGGGCGCCCGTGGATAGGCCCGAGACGCCGGTTCAGGCCACGGAACGCCGTGCGAAAGCGGCGCCCCCGACGTACAACCTTGCGGGCTATCCGCCGGCCATGCGCGACGGCTACATCGACGGCTGCGAAAGCGCGAAGGGCACGGAGCTGGGGCGCAAGGATGCGAAACGATTCGCCGCCGACGCGCAATACGCCATGGGCTGGAACGACGGCAACGCGATCTGCAGGAAGTAGCTAGCCGGCCTTCGCGAGGATCCAGCTCGCGATCGCCGTGAGCACTTCGGGCACTTCGCCGATCGCCGATTCGAGCGCGATCGGAACGTGGGGGCGCGTGGCGCGGATGTCTGCGAGGATCTTCGGCAAGTCTTCCTTGAGGTGCCCGCCCTGCGCCATGAAAAGCGGGAACACCAGGATCGCCGACGCGCCTTCCGCGCAGAGCGCGTCGATCGCCTCTTCGAGCGTCGGCGACATCAGCTCGAGATAGGCGAGCGCGATCGGGTACTCGGGCCGGCTCGCGCGCACCCGGTCGCGAATCTCCTCGAACGGCCGCGCCCACTGCGGATCGCGCGCCCCGTGGGCGAAGAGCACGATCCCGCGCATTCAGTGCTTTCCGGTCGAGCCGAAGCCGCCTTCGCCGCGCTCGCTCTCGACGAAGTCGTCGACGATGTTGAGGTCCACCTGCACCACGGGCACGATCACGAGCTGCGCGATGCGCTCGAGCGGATTCACGACGAAAGTGTCGCGGCCGCGGTTCCAGCACGACACCATGAGCTGGCCCTGGTAGTCCGAATCGATGAGCCCGACGAGATTGCCGAGGACGATGCCGTGCTTCGAGCCGAGCCCCGAGCGCGGGATGATGATCGCGGCGAGCGTGGGATCGCCGATATGGATCGCGAGGCCCGTGGGGATCAGCGCCGTGTCGCCGGGACGAAGCGTGACGGGCTCGGGAATCGCGGCGCGCAGGTCCAGCCCCGCGGAGCCCTCGGTGGCATACGCGGGCATCTGGGAAAGAATGCGCTCGTCCAGGACTTTCACGTCCAGGCTTTTTCTCGTCATGGGAATCCCTACGAAAGCTGCTTGATCGGCGTGACGTTGCCCGCGTGCCGCGATTCGCGCAAGCCCAGCGCGTGCTCGACGATACCGTACGCGATGCGCGACTTCGGCGCCCGCGCGAGCGGATGCGCGCCCGCGTCGTCGTAGATCGTCACTTCGTTCTCTTCCTTGCCGATCGTGTGCTGCACGAGGTTGGCGACGATCATCGGGATCTTCTTGCGCGCGCGCTTCGCCTGCGCGTAGTCGGCGAGGTTCTCGCTCTCGGCGGCGAAGCCCACGCAGAACGGTCCACCGGGAATCGAGGCCACGTACGCGAGGATGTCCTCCGTGGGTTTCAGCTTGATTTCCATCGGCTCCGTGGATTTCTTGATCTTGCGCCCCGAGGGCGCCACCGGCGTGTAGTCCGCGACCGCCGCGACGCCGAAGAAGAAATCGGTGCCCGCCACGTGCGCCTTCACGGCGTTCAGCATCTCGGCCGCCGTCGTCACGTAGACGAAGTGCGCGGCCGAGGGCGGAGCGAGCGCCGTGGGGCCGCTGATCAACGTCACGTCCCCGCCGAGCGCGCTCGCCGCTTCCGCGATCGCGTAGCCCATCTTGCCGGAGCTCAGGTTCGTGATGCCGCGAACCGTATCGATGGCTTCGAACGTCGGGCCCGCGGTCACGACGACCTTGCGCCCGGCAAGCCGCTTGGGAGCGAAGAACGCGACCACCGATTGCAGGATCTCCTCGGGCTCGAGCATGCGGCCCATGCCGACCTCGCCGCAGGCCTGGTCGCCCGGCGCGGGACCGAGCACCTGGATGCCGTCGGCGCGAAGCGTCGCGACGTTGCGTTGCGTGGCGGGGTTGTCCCACATCTCCACGTTCATCGCGGGCGCGACGAGCAGCGGACAATTGCGCGCGAGACACGCGGTCGAAAGGAGGTCGTCGGCGATGCCGTGCGCGAGCTTCGCGATGAAGTCCGCGCTGGCCGGCGCGATGACGATCGCATCGACGCCGCGCGAGAGCTCGATGTGCGCCATGTTGTTGGCGAAGCTCGCGTCCCAGAGGTCCGTGATCACGGGCTTGCCCGTGAGCGCCTGGAATGTCGCGGGCGTGACGAAGCGCGTCGCGGCTTCGGTCATCGCGACCTGCACATCGACGTTATTCCTCATCAGGAGCCGCGAAAGCTCGGCGACTTTGTAGGCGGCGATGCCGCCGGTCACACCGAGCAGCAGCCGGCGATTCAAGACCTTGTCCATAAAGACATTTTACCCACTCCCGAGGCTCGCATGTCGATGGCCGAGTGGCCGCCTGCCGAGCGGCCCCGTGAACGATTGCTGGCTCAAGGACCGGCGGCGCTTTCTGACGCGGAGCTCCTCGCGCTCTTCCTGGGTACCGGGATTCGCGGGAAGAGCGCGCTGGACCTGGCCCGCGAGCTCCTTGCCCGCTTCGGCCGCCTTTCGCGCCTGCTTTCCGCCGCGCAACGCGAGATCGGCGCGGTGCCCGGCGTGGGCGCGGCGAAGTACGCGCAGATCGCGGCGGTGATGGAGCTCGCGAGGCGCGCGCTCTCCGAGGAAATGAAGGCGCGCGACAGCCTCATGTCGCCCGCCGCCGTGCGCGGTTACCTGAGACTCCGCATGCAGGACCTCGCCCACGAGTGCTTCTACTGCGTATGCCTCGATGCGCAGAACCGCGTGATCGCCGCCGACGAGATGTTCCGCGGCACGCTCACGCAGACCAGCGTCTACCCGCGCGAGATCGTGAAGCACGCGCTCGCGCACAACGCGGCGTCCGTGATCCTCGCGCACAACCATCCTTCGGGCGTGGCCGAGCCCAGCGTCCAGGACCAGGCCCTCACGCGCACGCTCGCCGAGGCGCTCGCCCTCATCGACGTGAAGGTCCTGGACCACTTCATCGTGGCCCCGGGGGCCTGCCTGTCTTTCGCGGAGCGGGGGTTGATCTGAGGCGGGCCCGGGAATTGCCCTTTCGGCTTGTTTCGCGCTATAATTCAATGCTTTGGTTTTCAATCGTTTTCCTAAACCGGATTTAGTGCCATGTCGCGCGTTTGCCAAGTAACGGGGAAGGCGCCCCGCAGCGGACACCACGTGTCCCACGCCAACAACAAGACGAAGCGCCGCTTCCTGCCCAACCTGCAGTACCGCAAGTTCTGGGTCGAGGGCGAGAATCGCTGGGTCAAGATGCGCCTCACCAGCGCCGGCCTGCGCCTCATCGACAAGAAGGGCCTCGATGTCGTGCTCGCCGAAATGCGCGCGCGCGGCGAGAAGGTTTAAGCCATGCGCGAAAAGATCAAGCTCGAGTCGTCCGCCGGAACCGGCCACTTCTACACGACCACCAAGAACAAGCGCACGATGCCCGACAAGATGGAGATCAAGAAATACGATCCCGTCGCGCGCAAGCACGTCGCCTATAAAGAGACGAAGATCAAGTAAAGCGGCAAACGCCAACGCAAAAGAAAAGCCCCGCATCGCGGGGCTTTTTCATTTGAACCTTGGATCCCCGCCTTCGCGGGGAGGACGCCAGAACGAATCGCTTCGCTCTGGGCCGGGCGTCACTTCTGCTTCGCGATGATCTGGTCCTTGATGTCGTCGTAGACGGCCTGCGGAACGATCTTCTTGTCGACCAACTCGTTCTTGCCCTTGTAGGGACGGCCCTTGATGATCGCTTTCGCGCGGGCGTCGCCGATGCCCTTGAGCGTCATGAGGTCCTTCTCGGAGGCCGAGTTGATGTCCATGAGCTCGGTTTTTTTCGCTTCGGCCTTCGGCGGGTCCGCCGCGTAGGCGGCCGGGGCCAGGGCGAACGCGAGACCGGCCGAGGCGAGTGTCGCGGCGATCAGTGCATGCAGTTTCTTCACTCTTTTCTCCTCCTCCGTGATGGGTGTCAGGCGTAGTTGCGCAGGCGCCGCGAGAACGTCGCGAGCTGAGGCACTTCGCTGCGCTCGGCGCGCTCGCACCAGTCCTTGAGCTGCGTCACGAGCTGCTCGGTGTTGAGCGTGGAACGCTCCCACAGGCGGGCCAGCTCCTGGCGCATCGAGGCGGTGGTGTTGAGCAGCGGGCTCGAGGCGAGCACGTGGCCCACCTTCTCGCACTTGGGCAGGTCGCGCGCATCGCTATGCAGCCATTTGCGCAGGGTCTTCAGGGCGCCGAGGTCGTGGCCCTTCGCGCCCAGCGCGGCGAGCTCCACGGCGCAGCTTTCCTTCATCGACTTCGCGTAATTCGCGAGCACGTCGTAGCGGTGCGCGATCACGGCCTGGAGCGTCGCGGCGTCCACCTCGAATTTCGACGGATCGAGCTTCACCTTGCCGGCGGTCTTGCGCACGGTGGCGAGGCCGAGGGCCGACATGATCCTGATGTACATCCAGCCGAGGTCGAACTCGTACCAGCGGATCGAGAACTTGGCCGACGTCGGGTATGCGTGGTGGTTGTTGTGCAGCTCTTCGCCGCCGATCCACGCCGCCACCGGCGTGATGTTGGTGCTCGCATCCTCGGTCACGAAGTTGCGATAGCCCCACCAGTGGCCGATGCCGTTGATGACGCCCGCGGCCCAGAACGGGATCCACGCCATCTGCACGCCGAACATGAGGGCGCCCGGCACGACGCCGAAGAGCAGGATGTCGATCGCGGCCATCAGCAGGATGCCCCACTTGTTGAGCGGGGTGTAGATGTTGCGCTCGAGCCAATCGTCGGGCGTGCCGTGGCCGTAACGCGTCATCGTCTCGGACTTGTACGATTCCCTCACGTAGAGGGCCACGCCGGTCCAGAGGACCGTGTTGATGCCGAGCACCTGCGGGCTGTGCGGATCGTCCACGGTCTCGCACTTCGCGTGGTGCTTGCGATGGATCGCGGCCCACTCCTTCGTGATCATTCCCGTCGTGAGCCACAGCCACAGGCGGAAGAAGTGGCTGACCGCCGGATGCAGGTCGAGCGCGCGGTGCGCCTGGCAGCGGTGCAGGTAGATCGTCACTCCGGCGATCGTGATCTGCACCAGGACGAGCCCGACGAGAACATCACCCCACCACGGAAGATTGAGCAGGCCAGTGAACATTTTTGGGTTGTGCCTTTATGGTTGAGCCGGGAGGGACGCCATGGCTCTTATATGGGGACGATGGCGGGGATTCTAGCCCACATCGGAGCCCCCGGTTCAGTTTCTCGCCAGCCATCGATCAACAGTTTGAATTATATCACGTTTTTGTCGTTTCAGGCGTAGCGATCACGCGCACTTCGCGCTGGGGCAGCGGGATACCGATTCCGGCTGCCGGGAAGGCCGTGAGGGCCCCCTTCAGGACGTCCCCGCGAATGTCGCCGTCGCCGTTCACCGGGTCGCTGATCCACACCGTCAGCTCGAGCTCGATTCCCCGTTCCGTGAGCTGCTTGATGCGGGCCACGGGGCCCGGATCGGCGAGCACGCGTGGTTGTTTCTTGGCGAGCTCCACGAGGATCGCGCAGGCCCGGTCGACGTCGCTGCCGTACGCGATCGTCGCGGCGATCGTCGCGGCCACGCGCGAGCTGCTGTAGGTCTGGTGGCCGATCGTGTCGGTGATGAGTTTCTCGTTCGGGATGATCGACTCCACGCCGTCGGAGCCCCGGATCACGGTGCAGCGTGACTGGATCGCGATCACCTGGCCGCGGCGGCCGTCGACGAGGATCACGTCGCCGATCCGCAGGCTGCGGTCGAGGAGCACGATGAAGCCGCTCACGTAGTTGCTCGCGACTTTCTGCAGGCCGAAGCCCAGGCCCACGCCGAGCGCGCCGCTGAAGACGGACAGCGTCGTCACGTCGATCCCGGCCAGCGGCAACGCGACGAAGATCGCGAGGAGGATCGCCATGACGCGAGTGATCTTGCTGATCACGAGGCGCGTCGTGGGCTCGAGGGATTCGGCCGCCATCACGCGACCCTCCGTGACGCGAGAGATCCACAGCGCCACGGTGATGCTGAGGAAGAGCGCCAGGGCGACCTTCAGCACGTCGAGCACGGTGATCTGCTGCGTGACGTTGTACGAGTCGAGTGCGTCGAGCACCTCGGGCATGAAGTCCGTCACGCGCAGCAACAGCCCGACCCATGCGAGGAGCACGACGAAGCGGATGATCGACGACTGGAATTCGCCCTCGGGAAGGATGTGCCCGAGCACGTAGCTCGCCGCGCGGATCACCACGAAGGCCCACAGCGTGTACACCGCGATCTCGATGGGCCCCGTCTCGACACGCAGCGAAGCCGAGAGGATCGCCTTGGCGGTCCACACGAACACGAGGGCGATCATCGGGAAGGCGACGCGTTCGAACTCGCCCTTGCCGAACTGCCAGCGCGTGACCTTCAGCCGGTGCCGCGTGAGGCGCGTCGCGATCCATGCGAGCAGCAGCGCCCCCGCGATCACGGCGACCTGGAGGCCGAGCTCTCCGGGCGAGGCGGTGTGGCGGATCGCTTCGAGGGCGCGCGCGAGGGGCGAATTGTCGAAGGTCGAGGCCATGGAACCTATTTTCCCGTTTGCCTGACGGCCGCGCTAGCCCTTGCGCCGCTCCATCACGGCGGCGAAGAAGCCGTCGGTATCGTGGACGTGGGGATAGAGGTGCAGGTAGGGCGACGCCGCGATCGAAATGCCCTGGCGCTTGAGGATCTCGCCGGCCGGGATGACCTCGAACTCCGGATGCGACGCGAGGAACTGCGCCACGATGTCCTCGTTCTCCTCGGCGAGCAGGCTGCAGGTGCCGTACACCAACCGGCCGCCGGGCTTCACCAGCGATGCCGCGGCGTCGAGGATCGCGATCTGCTTCGCGTTGAGCTCGGCGAGCGCCGTCTCGTCCTGCCTCGCCTTGAGGTCGGGATTGCGCCGCAGCGTGCCGAGCCCCGTGCACGGCGCATCGACGAGCACGCGGTCGATCTTGCCGCGCAGCCGCTTCACCTTCGCGTCGTTCTCGCTGGCGATGCGCTGCGGATGCACGTTCGAGAGGCCGGAGCGCTTGAGCCGCGGCGCGAGGTTCGCGAGGCGCTTGTCGGAAACGTCGAATGCGTAGAGGCGGCCGCTCGATCCCATGGCCGCGCCCATCTGCAGCGTCTTGCCGCCGGCGCCCGCGCAGAAGTCCACGACCATCTCGCCGCGCCGCGGCTCGACCAGCATCCCGAGGAGCTGGCTTCCCTCGTCCTGCACTTCGACCGCGCCGTCGAGGAACATCGGGTGCGTATTGAGCGCGGGCTTCTCCCGCAGGCGCACGCCGATCGGCGAATGGCGCGTGGGCTCGGCGGGAGTCTTGTCGAAGTCGAAGCGGTCGAGGACGCCTTCACGCGGGGCCTTGAGCAGGTTCACGCGCAGGTCGAGCGGAGCCGCATGCTGGAGGCCGCGCGCGAGCGCGAGGATCTCGTCGTCGGCCATGCGCTTGCGCAGGCGCCCGATCACCCAGTCGGGGAGGTCGGCGCGAAGCTCGAAGGGCAATGTGTCGAGGTCCAGGGCCTTCAGCTTCGCGAGCCAGCCGCGCTCGTCGCCCTTCAGCACCGATTCGATCTGGCTCACGCCGACGCCCATGACCTTCACCAGCGTGGCGAGGGCGATCTCGCGCGGAGTCGCCGCGGGTGTCACGTGCTCGAGCATGCGGCGGCGGCGCAGCGCCGCGTAGACGGTGTCGGCCACCAGCGCGCGATCGTGCGGGCCCAGGTTCTTGTTGTCGCGGAAGAACGTCCTCAGCTGCGTATCGGCGGGCGCGCGCGCCGGCAGGATCACCGTGAGCGCGTTGACGATCGCATCGAGTTGCCCGCGCGTGAGGTTCACGGTGCGCTTACGGGGAGATGCTCGTGGCGAGCTGCTCGACCATGAGCCGGTTGCGCGCCACCGGATAGCGCAGCTTCACCGGCAGGTAGTGCTGGTCGATGCCGAGCCACACATCGATCACGGAAGCATCCTGCGGGTCGATGTGCCGCATGTGCAGCGTGCGGACCTTGCCCAGCGGGATCTCGATCTCCTCGGTGCCCACGACGATGAGGTGGAATTCGTAGAAGCGGCGCTGCGTGAAGACGCGCAGGTCGTAGGCATCGCCGGCCGGTGGCGTGTGCGCGAGCTGGAAGATCATCGAGAGCCAGTCCACCGTGTTTCCGGTGATGTCGACTGTCTTCGGCTTGTTGTCGCCCTTGTCGAGGACCGCCTTTCCGGCGGCCCAGTCGAACTGGATGCCTTCGGCGATCGGATTGCCCGGCTTGTGCTCGGTGAAGTGATCGGGCCGCAGTCCCGCGGGCGTGACCTTGCCGGCGCTCTCCTGGCGAAGCCGCCCCTCGAGGAAGAGCGCGAAGAATCCCTGCGCCTCGGCCTCGCCCTGGATGTCGTAGTCGTCGCCCTTGCGGCTCCACGAATAGCGCGCGTGCCCATCCGCGAACGCCGACGTGAGCTTGTATTCGATCGAAACGTTCGCGGGCAGCGCGTCCACCGGGAACTTGGGCGGCTCCAGGGCGGCGGCCGGCGTCGCGGGCTGGGCGAGAGCGATCTTGTCGAGCGGTCGGACCTCGTCCTGCACGGGCGCGATGACGGGCTCGATCATCGGCGGTTCCATCAGCTCCGCGAACGGATCGGCGCTCATGGGCGCGATCTCGGCGGGCACGGCGATCGGCTGGAATTTCGGATGCGCGCGCGCCACGTGCCTGGCCGCGGGCTTCGCGGTGGGCGTCGGTGCGGCCGCGGGCACGGGCGACGTGTCGAGCGTCGCCGAATACCCGCCGGCCGGCTCGTCGTCGCCGCCGAACAGAAGGTCGGCGCGCTCGTTCGGGATGCTCACGAAGACCGCCGCGTGCACCAGCGCCGAAACCGCGAGGGCGACGAACGCGATCCTGTAGCGGCGGAGGAATCGGAACACGAGGCCCGCGTGCATGGCCTACCGGATGTCGAGCGAGACGACGGTCTGCTCGAGGCGGAAGCGTTTCGGGTCGTCGAAGACGACGCGCACCGGAAAGTTGGAGCGATCCTTCGCGAGCCATACCTCGGCGCGGATGTCGTTCGGATCGCGGGCGACGCGCTCGTAGTGCAACGTGTCGAACTGGCCGGCAGGCGTCACGAGCTTCACCTGCTCGACGAAGCGGTAGGTCTGCATCTCGACCTTGCGGCGGTCCGCCATGGGCAGCACGAACGACTCGTCCGGCTTCTTCATGAAGGTGAACTGGTACATCATCGAGATGCGATCCTGGGTGTCGACCGGAAGCGCGGCCTCGGAGCTTTCGCCGTGGAGCACCGTGCGCATCACGCCCTTGTCCCAGTCGAAGTCGCTCCGGAGGTCGCGCTTGTTGTCCTTGGCGCGATGCTCCGAATACGAGGACGGCAGCAGCCCCTTCGCTCCCACGCGTCCGGAGCTTTCGGCTGTGAACTCATCGTCCACGAACATCTTGAGCACGCCCTCGCTGCGGGTGACGCTCTGGATCGTGTAGCTGTCGCCCTTGCGCACGTAGCTCTCGCTCACGTTGCCGATCGTCATGCTGCCCGTCGTGATCGTGTACCGCGCGCTGATCTCGGCCGGCGAGGCGGCGGAAGCGAGAGACGAGAGCAGCAGGAGGGCGGCGAGGAGCTTCACGTCAGGGTTTCCTGGGCGAGATGAGGGAGTCCGAAGATACGCCTGGATCGCGCATCCGGACGATGTCGCCCGCGAATTCGACCTTGCCCTGGACGAACCAGCGGATCGCCTCGGGATAGATGCGGTGTTCCACTTCGAGTACCCGCGCCGCGAGGAGTTCCTCGGTATCGCTCGCGAGGACGGGGACTACGCCCTGAACGACGATGGGCCCGTTGTCGAGCGTGGGCGTCACCACGTGCACGGTCGCGCCGTGGACCTTCACGCCCGCGGCCAGCGCGCGCGCGTGCGTATGCAGGCCGGGAAACGAGGGCAGCAGCGATGGATGGATGTTCAGGATCCGCCGCGGATAGCGGGCGATGAATCCGTCGGTGAGGATGCGCATGAATCCGGCCAGCACGATGAGGTCGGGCGCGCAGGCGTCGATCGCGCGCGCAAGCTCGGCGTCGAACGCCTCGCGCGTGGGGAAGGCCTTGTGGTCGACGACGCGCGTGTCGATATCCCGCGAGGCCGCCCATTCGAGCCCCTGGGCACCGGGCCGGTTCGAGATCACCGCCCGGACGTCGAGCCCGGTCCCCGCCTCCACGATCGAGCGCATGTTGCTGCCCCGACCGGAGATGAGGATGACTCCCTTCAGACGACCACCGCCTGCGGGGAGCCGGTGCCGCTGCGTTCCACGATGGTTCCCGCCTCGAACGCTTCGAGGCCGTACGCGCCGAACGAATCGATGGCGGTCTTCACGTCGGCCCGCGCCACGATGATCGTCATGCCGATGCCGCAGTTGAATGTGCGATGCATCTCGGCGTCGCTCATGGCGCCGCGCTTCTGCAGCCAGTCGAAGATCGCCGGGCGCTTCCACTGGGATGCCACGAGGCGCGCACAGGTATTTTCGGGCAATACGCGCGGAATGTTCTCGACGAGACCGCCGCCGGTGATGTGGGCGAGGCCCTTGACGCGCACCTTCTCCATCACCGCGAGCACCTGGCGGACGTAGATCCGCGTGGGCTCGAGGAGCGCTTCGCCCAGCGTGCGCTTCCCGTCGAAGGGCTCGTAGAGGTCCGAGCCGCTGACCGCGAGGATCTTGCGGACCAGCGAATAGCCGTTCGAATGCACGCCGCTCGACGCGAGCCCGATCACGGCATCGCCGGGACGGATGTCCTTGCCGTCGATGATCCTGGATTTCTCGACCAGACCCACGGCGAAGCCCGCGAGGTCGTATTCGTTCGGGTCGTACATCCCGGGCATCTCGGCCGTCTCGCCGCCGATGAGCGAGCAGTTGGCCTGCGCGCAACCCTCGGAGATGCCGTGCACCACGTCCCGCGCCACGTTCACGTCGAGCTTGCCGCACGCGAAGTAGTCGAGGAAGAAGATCGGTTCGGCGCCCGATACGAGGATGTCGTTCACGCTCATCGCCACGAGGTCGATGCCGATCGTGTCGTGCTTCTTCATGCGGAACGCGAGCTTGAGCTTGGTGCCCACGCCGTCCGTGCCCGAAACCATCACGGGCTCCTTGTACTTCTTCGACACCTCGACGAGCGCGCCGAATCCGCCGATGCCGCCGAGGACCTCGGGACGCATCGTTCGCTTGGCGAGCGGCTTGATCTGCTCGACCAACGCGTCACCCGCTTCGATGTCGACGCCGGCGTCGCGGTAGGTCAGGGGTACGTTCTTGGTGGACACGGGCGATCCGCTTGATTCGAGAGGGTAAATTTTACCACTGTCACCCCCCTTGCCGCGATTGCGTCAAGCGAGGTAGCGCCGCCCCATCCAGTAGTCGACCGAGATCCTGCCCGGGCCGTAGAACAGCGTCACGAGCATGAGCGCGCCCCACATCATGTGGTCGACGAGGCCCGCGTCGGAGAGGTCCGGGTACGAAACCACCGCGACGATGTTGAAGACGAAGAGCGCGGCGGCCGCGAGCCGCGAGCCCAGCCCCAGCGCGAGGAGCACCGGCAGCGCGATCTCGGCGGTGGTGCCGAGCGTCGCCGCGACCTCGGGCATGAGGACCGGCACGTGGTACTCGTTGGTGAACAGGGCCACCGTGATGCTCCAGTCGTGCAGCTTGGTGAGACCGGAGAGGAAGAACACGCGCGCCACGTAGAGGCGCACCGCGAGCGCGAACACCGGCTGGATCTTGTCGATCCAGGTCGCTCCGACCGTGTAGAAACGGGTAAGGGTGCCGAGCATCGAGGGGGCGCGCGTGTTCATGGCGTCCTTACTTCTTGTCGGGCGCCGCGGTCTTGCCGCCGGCCTTCTCGCACGTTCCTTTCGGGACGTACTTCCACTCGGCCGGATCGTTGTCCGTCTTGCTGGACGCGGCGCAGGCGTGCTTGGCGGTGCCGCAGTCGTTCTGGCCCGCCTTCGCGACGCCGAAGCACTTCTCGGTGTCGCCGGGTTGTTTCACGGGGCCGGCCATCACGGTGGCGGAAAGTCCGAGGGCCACGAGGCCCGCGACGGCGGCATGCAGGGAGGCTTGGTTCTTCACGGTTGGAGATCTCCTGGAAAGTGGTGGATTCGAAGTGCAGGCGCTGCCTGCTGCCCGTTGAGTCGCGGGCACGCGGCAGTCCTTACACGAACCGGATACTACTTCTTTGGAGCGGGGGGAGCCGTGGTTTTGCCGCCCAGCTTCTTGCACGTGCCTGCCGGCACGTATTTCCACTCGGCCGGATCGTTGTCCACGGTGCTCATGGCGCCGCACGCATGCTTGGGCGTGCCGCATTGGTTCTCGCCGGCCTTGGCGACGCCGTAGCACTGCTCGGTGCCGGGCGGTTGTTCGGTGTGCTTGGGCTCGTGGGCGGAGGCGGGAAGGCCCAGTGCGAGCAGCGAGGCAACGGCGGCGGGAAGGGTCGCGCGGCTTTTCATGGATTCAGTCCCTCAGGAGAAAGATGACGTCTTCGCACACGATCCGCTCCCGCGTCTCGGCGGGTGGCGAGGAAACATACCGCCATTTGCCGAGCGAGCCCTCGACTGCATGCGCGAAGGCCTGCGAATCGATCGGGTCCTGCGGGGGATAGACCTCCGTTTCCACCCTGGACACGGTCCCATCGGGGGCGACGATGGAGCGCGAATACACGTACGCCTGGCGTCCGCTGCGCATCGGGCCGCGCGGATAGGTCGGGTTCCTGCGATAGAGCACCTCGATTTTCCTGCCGGGCGAGGCAGCCGGCTCGACCAGGACGCTGAACCTGGGCTTGTCATCCTGGATGTCGAAGACCACGCGAAGCTTCACCATCGTGTCGGAGGGGAAGCAATCGTTGCGCGGGACGGGATAGAACTCCCAGAGCTTGAGAACATCCTTGAGGGGTTGGACGAAGGCGGCTGCCTCCGGGGCTCCGGGGGTGAACTCCGGGTCGGCGAATTCGTGCAAAGGGGAAACGTGGCCGCGCAAATCGACGTATCCGGTGACGCGCTGCGCCAGCGCATCCTTCGGGTAGACGGGTTCGACGATGCGCTTCGGCCGGCCGAAGAGCGCGGGATCCTCGACGTGATAGACGTCCGGGGGTTCCGCCGCCACCGCCGCGAGGGTCGCGGCCGACAGCAGCACCACGGCGCGCCGGATCAAGCGTCCCCGCTTCCCTGGAACGCAGGCAGGTTCGTCTTCGCGAATTCGAGCATGCGTTCGATGGGAAGCTTCGCGCGAAGGCCGATTTCCGGATCGACGCGCACTTCGTGGCCCGGCGCGCCTTCGAGGGTCTCGAGCAGGTTGTGCAGCCCGTTCATCGCCATCCACGGGCAGTGCGCGCAGCTCTGGCACGTGGCCCCCTTGCCGGCGGTCGGAGCCTCGATGAAGTTCACGCCCGGCATCCGCTTGCGCATCTGGTGGATGATGCCGCCGTCCGTGGCGACGACGAATTCGTTCACGCCCTTCGCGGCGAAACGCTCGGCGGCCTGGATGATGCCGGTGGTCGATCCCACGGCGTCGGCCAGCTCGATCACGCTCGCGGGCGATTCCGGATGCACGAGCACCTTCGCGTCCGGATGCAGCGCCTTCAGCTCCTCGAGCTGCTGCGCCTTGAACTCGTCGTGCACGACGCAGGACGCATTCCACATCAGCATGTCGGCGCCGGTGACATTCCGCACGTAGTCGCCGAGGTGCTTGTCGGGCGCCCAGAGGATCTTCTTTCCTTCACCATGGAGGTGACCCACGATCTTCTCCGCGATCGACGAAGTCACCATCCAGTCGGAACGCGCCTTCACGGCGGCGCTGGTGTTCGCATAGACCACGACCACGCGATCCGGATGCTCGTCGCAGAATCTGGAGAAGGGCTCGATCGGAGTGGCGAGGTCCAGGGAGCATTCGGCATCCAGGTCCGGCATCAGCACGCGCTTCTCGGGATTGAGGATCTTCGCGGTCTCGCCCATGAACCGCACGCCGGCGACCACGATCGTCTTCGCCGGATGGGCGTGGCCGAAGCGCGCCATCTCGAGGGAATCCGAAACCGTGCCCCCGGTTTCCTGCGCGAGGTCCTGGAGATCGGGATGCACGTAGTAGTGCGCGACGAGCACCGCGTCGCGCTCCTTCAGCAGCTTCTTCGCGCGCGCGATGAGCGCCGGCTTTTCGCCCGGCGAAAGGACGCGCGGCGGCTTCGCGGGCGCGATGCCGATGTCGCCGTTGAAGCGCTCGAAGCGGATCTGGATCGGAGTAGCGACGGCCATGGTCTCGATTGTAAGGCACCCTTGCGTGGTAAAATTCCTGCCTCTGCGTCTCGGGGCCTTGTACCGGGCGCGCCCGGGCCAAGCCATCCGCCGGATCCATCCGCGGGGCGCAGGTCCAGCGGAAACCATGAGGCAGCTCCTCCTCGACTTCACCCAGGCGCCCGCGCCAACCTTCGCGAACTTTGTCCCCGGCGGCAATGCGGAGCTCGCTCACGCCGTCGAGGCCGCGGTGCGCGGCGAAATCTCCGAGCGCGTGATCTATCTGTGGGGCGAGCACGCCGCGGGCAAGACCCATCTGCTCAAAGCCTTCGCGCAGGCGAGCGGGGGCCGCGCCCGGTACGTTCCCGCGGCCGATTTCATGGATGCGGGCAACGCGCAGATGTTCGCCGTGGACGACGTGGAGCAGCTCTCGCCCGGCGAGCAGATCACGCTCTTCAACGCGTACAACGAGCGATCGTTCGAGTTCCTGATCGTGTCGGCCCGGTCCGCGCCGAAGGACGTCGCGATTCGCAGGGATCTCGCAACGCGCCTCGCCACCGGACTGACCTATCGCGTGCTTCCGCTCACCGATGAGGAAAAGCGCGATGCGCTGGCCGCCCATGCGAAGCAACGGGGTTTTTCCATTCCCGACGACGTCACGGCCTATCTCCTCACGCACGCCCGCCGCGACATGGGATCGCTCATCGCCGCCCTCGATTGCCTCGACCGCCATTCGCTCGAGACCGGGCGCCCCATCACCGTTCCCTTGCTGAAAGCCGCGATGCAGCCGGACCTCGCGATCGACAAGCCCCAATGAAGCTCGCCCTCTTCGACCTGGACAACACGTTGCTCGACGGCGACAGCGACTACGAGTGGGCGCAATTCCTCATCGAGGAGGGCGTGCTCCACGCCGGCGAATACAACGCGAAGAACGAATATTTCTTCGCGCGCTACAAGGACGGCACGCTCGACATCCACGAGTTCCTCGATTTCCAGCTCGCGCCCATCGCGAACCGGCGGCGCGCCGAGCTCGATGCGTGGCACGTCGAATTCATGCAGCGCAAGATTCGGCCGATCATCGCGGCCGGGACGCCGGCGCTCCTGGCGGAGCATGCAAAGGCGACCTCGGCGATCGTCACCGCGACCAATCGGTTCATCACGGGGCCGATCGCGAAGGAGCTGGGCGTCCCGATGCTGATCGCGACGGACATCGAGGAGCGTCCCGACGGCACCTTCACCGGCAAGCCGCGCGGCACCCCCACGTTCCGCGAGGGCAAGATCGCCGCCGTGAACGAGTGGCTCGCCTCCAGGGGGCATCGGCTCGCCGACTACGAAAGCTGGTTCTTCAGCGATTCCCTCAACGACCTGCCGCTGCTCGAGCTCGTCACCCATCCGGTGGCTGTCGATCCGGATCCCACGCTTCGCGCACGCGCCGTGGAGCGGGGATGGCGCATCATCTCGCTGAAATGAAAAATCCTGTCATCCCGGCGGAGCCCGGGCCCCGATGATCAAGCGCTACATCGACAAGCTCTTCGGGCGCCGCGAGCGCGTCACCCACAAGGACGCGCGGCCGGTCATCTACGCGAAGGACAAGCACAACATCGCCCGCGAGCACATCAGCAAGTGCGCGCGACGCACGTGCGAAGAGCTGCAGAAGGCCGGGTACGCCGCGTTCGTGGTGGGCGGCGCGGTGCGCGACCTGCTGCTGGGCATCCGCCCCAAGGATTTCGACATCGCCACCAGCGCCACGCCCGAGGAAGTGCGCTCGGTGTTCCGGCGCTCGCGCATCATCGGCCGCCGCTTCCAGATCGTCCACGTGCTTTGCGGCGCCGAGACGGTCGAGGTTTCGACGTTCCGCGCGCACTTCGCGCGCGAGCCGGACACCGAGCACACGGACGAGCACGGCCGGATGCTCTCTGACAACGTATTCGGAACGCAGGCCGAGGACGCCTTGCGCCGAGATTTCACCGTGAATGCGCTCTTCTACGATCCGGTGAAGGAAGAGGTCTGGGACTACGTCCACGGGATGAAGGATCTGAAGGCGAAGAAGCTCGTGACGATCGGGGATCCCGCGGCGCGCTATCGCGAAGACCCGGTGCGCATGCTTCGCGCGGCGCGCCTCGCCGCGAAGCTGGGCCTCGAGATCGATGCGAAGACCCGCGAGCCGATCCCGTCCCATCGCCACCTGCTGGAAAACGTTCCGCACGCGCGGCTCTTCGAGGAGATCCTGAAGCTGCTGCTCTCGGGAAATGCGGTCGAGTGCGTGAAGATGCTCCGCGAGCTGCAGCTGCACCACGGATTGCTGCCACTGCTCGACATGGCCCTCGACGATCCCGAAGCGGGTCCGTTCGCGATGGCCGCCTTGCGCGCCACCGACGAGCGCCTGGCCGGCGACAAGCCGGTCTCGCCGGCCTTCCTGCTCGCCGCGCTTCTCTGGGGACAGGTCGAGAAGAACCTCGCGCGCTTCGAGGCGAAGGGACAACCGACGATCCCGGCGCTGCACAACGCGATGCACGAAGCGCTCGACGCGCAGCGCGAGTCGCTCGCCATTCCCCGCCGCTTCGATGCGACGATGAAGGAGCTCTGGCTCATGCAGCCACGCTTCCTGCAGCGCGGCGGGCAGCGCCCGTTCCGGCTTCTCGAGCATCCGCGTTTCCGCGCGGCCTACGACTTCTTCGCGCTGCGCGCGCAATCGGGAAACGCGCCACGCGACGTGGCCGAGTGGTGGGATCGGTTCCAGCGCGTGAACCCCGACGAGCGCGAGAACATGCTCGTGTCCGATGAGGCGGGCCCGAAGAAAAAGCGCCGCCGCCGGCGCGGCAAGCGCAAGCATCCGGAGGGCGCGCCGCCGGCCCCGTCGCAGGAGGAGGGAGATTCGTGACGCTCGCCGCGATCGCGTTGGGCTCCAATCTCGACGATCCCGAGGCCCAGGTGCGCCGCGGCTTCGACGAGATTGCGGCATT
>Ga0070731_10001804_pt1 | contig 21490 bp, 16 predicted proteins | sample Coa_R1_2_FD_66448 | JGI IMG/M metagenome (GOLD analysis project Ga0070731, IMG submission 66448) | Surface soil microbial communities from Centralia Pennsylvania, which are recovering from an underground coalmine fire - Coalmine... | ecosystem: Environmental > Terrestrial > Soil > Unclassified ... | reverse complement strand
TTACTACATTGGGCTGAAGAAGGCCGGGGTTCCGGTGGAAATGCATTTGTATGCACAGGGCGGGCACGGGTTTGGGTTGCGGCGCACCAAGTTTCCGATTACGGGATGGCCTCAGTTGGTGGAGACGTGGTTGAAGACGATCGGAATGATTTCGGATTAGCCTTTGGAATTTAGCCTTCAACCTTTGTTTCTCGCTGCCGCCCGGCAAGAGCGAAGACGGTTCAAAATGCGGGACCGGCCCCTTCACCTTCACGTCCAGCCTTGATTGCCATGTAAGCACCTGCCAAGCTGAACGCCATGGTAAGTCTCCAGCAACGGTCTGGAAAAATCTTCAAAAACTTGTGTTTCGCGCTGCTGGCCGTAACCGTCTGTGGAGCCCGGTATGAGGCGAATGAAAAACCAGCCTCTCCACCAAAGGAATTACGCACCGATCCCCGACAACTTTGCGTTCGTCTGCAATGGGAATCCATCCCCGGATCGATGGCTTATGAACTTCAACGGGCTCAAACCCCCGACGGCCCCTTCAAGACGTTGCCGAACAAACTTCCGCAATTGACAATTTACAATGATTTTATTGGCCAAGGAGACGCGGATTTCTACTACCGGGTCCGCAGCATACAAACGAATGGCCAAGGTCATCTTTTGCCTTCCGATTGGTCGGAGCCGGTGAATGGACATTCAGCTGCGCTGAACCGGGACCAATTGCTTACGGAAGTGCAAAGGGCAAGCTTTGATTATTTCCACCTGTATGCTCATCCCACATCGGGGTTGGCGCGCGCTTCCGTCAGGAAAAATCCCGACATGTGTGCCATTGGCGCAAGCGGCATGGGGTTTTTCAACCTTGGGGTGGGGATTGAAAGGGGATTTATCACCCGCGGCGAGGGTGCGGAACAGGCTTTGAAGGAACTCAAATTTCTCTCCGGAAAGGCGGAGCGTTTTCATGGCGCTTTTCCGCATTTTATCAATGGTGAAACGGGTGTTGTGATTCCCTTCACCAAATATGACGACGGTGCTGATATTGTAGAGACGGCGTTACTGATGGAAGGCGTCCTGTTTGCGCGCGAATATTTTTCCGGACCGGACCCGGAAGAAGTTGAAATCCGGGGGCTGGCGGACAAGCTCTGGCGTGATGTGGAGTGGGATTGGTTTGTCAACAAGACCGGTCGGGTTCCGGCGATGATTTGGCATTGGTCGCCAAAATACGGATGGAAGAAGAATCTTTATATTTTGGGGTTTAACGAATGTCAGATTGTGTACGTGCTGGCCCTGGCCTCGCCGACGCATCCCATAGAAGCCAGGTCCTATTGGGAAGGATGGGAGTCGGCGGACTACACATCGGATCGCACTGAATTTGGAATTCATTTGGAGCTGGGGAGCCGCGGCGCCATCAGCCCGCCGCTTTTTGTGACGCAATTTTCGTATCTAGGTTTGGATCCTCATCAAATCTATTTTCATGGCCGGAGTTATTTTGACCATTTCACGGATTTTTGCCGGGTGCAGATCGACTATGCCGAATCCAAAAGCAAAGTCTACAAAGGTTATGGCCCGCTTTGGGGCATTACTGCCAGCTCGGGACCGGACGGTTACCGGCCTTTTGCGCCGGGAGTGCGGGACACCGGCACGCTGGCGCCGACGGCCGCAATTTCTTCAATGCCTTATGTCCCCAACGAGAGTATGGCCTGTCTCCTTGAAATGTATCAAAAGTACGGCTCCACCTTGTGGGGCCCCTTTGGGTTTTACGATTCGTTCAATTTGTCGCGCAATTGGGTGTCAAAAACCTATTTATGCATCGATGAAGGTCCGATTGCGCCGATGATTGAAAATTACCGTTCGGGCATGTGCTGGAGGATTTTTATGAAATCCGAAGAGATGCAGTCGGTGGTAAAGCTGCTGAACCATGGTGAAATGTCACATTCCAGCACGACTGCAGGACCTGGAACGGACACCAAAGGAGTAAAATAAAGTTTATCGTCGGGTAATACCGCCAGCCTTTGGCCTTCCTTGCCGCGCCATATCCCTCAGTGCGGGGGAAGGCCGGGCGATTTCACGGTCCGAGCTGAAGGCGGTAAAAGCGGGTGGCGGCGCCGGCATTCGTGTCCACCAGCGTGAGTGGCATCGGCGGAGAATTGGTGGTGAAGAGCGCCTGCCAGTTGATCAGGTCGGTCGAGGTCAACAAGGTGTAATCCGGACCTTGATCACCGTTCACAACCAAATTGACCTGTCCGTTGGAAAGCGTGACCGGACCCAGAGCCGGCAGGTTCAAGGGATTGACGATGACATTGAAATTGTTCGTCGCGCTTAAATTCGGCGTCCCGCTGTCGGTCACCTGCACGCTGACCGGATTCGTCGTGTTGGCCCGGTTCACCGGCGGACGCCAGCTGAAGATGCCGTTGGTTCCACTGCCGTCGGTGGTCAGGGTCGCATTCGTCGGGCCGCTCAAAAGGCTGAAGGTCAAATTCAGCGGCGGCACATCCGGATCGGTTACTGCGTTGGTGATGACAAAAGGCACACCGGCGTTGACGATCTGGTCAGCCACCGGCGCGAATACCGGGGTTTCGTTGGCTTCGGTGACGGTGATGGCAAACACCTTTTCGACGAACAAGCCGCCCTGATCCGTGCTGCGAACCCGGATGCTATAGCGGTTTTTAGCCTGATAGTTGAATGTCGCCGCCGTCGTGAGCGTGCTGCCGCTGAGATTGAAGGACGCGTTATCATCACTGCCGGTTCCGCTGACGAGGCTGTAGGTGAAGGTATTGGCGCAGTCAGGATCCAGGGCGAGGAAATTTCCAACCACCGCGCCGGCGGGCTGGTTCTCCGATACCGTTGAATTGAGCAGCTCGATGTCCGTGGGAGCCAGATTGGTCGCCCAGACGAAGGTCACAACGCTCATCGGCGGGAGCGGGTAGGAGAAGGATGAATTGGTAATGGTCACATCTGCCTGATTGGCAAGTGAAAGGCTGCTGGAAGTGACCCATGGCGTCATGGACGCGGGAACCGGAAGATTGGTCAAGGTAAAGGTTTGATTGATGGAAGCGGTGCCGGTGTTGATGGCAACAATGGCGATGTCTCCGGAGTTTGGATATTGGTAGGCGCTGATCAAGGCGGTGCTGCCAGTGTTGGCCGCGCCGATCCGATAATAACCGGGGCGGATGAACCGGCTGAAATTGCCCAGCACATAAGCGCGTTTGGCCACGGTCCCGCTCTGGGAAGTCAGCCCCTCGTTGTCGGTTCCACTGGGAATCAGCCACCAGTAATGGTAGGCGTTCACCTGGGCGCTGGTCATGAACTGGTGAAACTGATTTGCCCAATACATCGCATTGGTGATGCTGCCATCGTACGTATCAAACGTGGAAACCTCCGTCTCCCAATGTGTTTTTCCATAGCCCGGCCTCGGTCCGGTGCCGCCGCCATAATCATGATCAGCCACAATACCCACGTCCGCGGCGACCGCCGGATCGTTCATGGCCGTGGTGACAAGACCCTGTGGATCGTTCCAGTTCTCACTTTCCGGAAGCATGATCCGGGTGGAGGAAACATTGCTGGCGACCAGGGCATTGTAAAGAAACGGAACGAAATCATGAAACTGTTGAGCGCTCCAATGGCAGGACACATAGGTGACATTCGCGTCCGGTTCGTTTTGGATGGACAAGGCGTAGACATAGACACCGTTGGCCTTCTGCATGTTGGCCACATAACCGGCGAGTTGACTGGCATACGCTTGGTTGCTGGCCGAGAGAAAATTGCCGCCGACCGTGCTGTTATTGTCCTTGAAGGAAGCCTGGGGAGTCCATGGCGTGCTCCAGATACGGGCTCCGGTTGCTTGGGCCATTTGCATAAGGCCGATTTCACTGGCGGTTGCATAGCCACCCGGCTGGATCTGATTGCGTAACAGTGAAAGGCCTATGCCGTTGTTGACAAAGGTGAGGTTGGTGGAAAAGAAAAGATGGGCCACGCTTGAAGTCCAGGTTCTGCCACTAAACGCCGAGGAAGCGCCAAAACCGTCTATCCTTTGATACACGCTGTTACCGTCCACAATGCAGCTTTGGGCCTGGGCCCCCGCGACTGCCGCCATCGCCGTCAACCGGACCAGCCACGGCAACAAACATTTCAGCATACTTTTCCGTTCAGAGTTTTCATGAGTCCACCCATTCTGCCTGTTTTTTCTGGAAATTCAAGTTTAAGGTGGGATTTTCCCGGGCAACGGGGTTGTTTCGCTGCCATTTTGGCGGTAAAGCCTCTTTTCTCCCCGATATGTAGACAACTCGTCCTTGCCGCGCCTATCCCGCAGTTCGGGAGAAGGCGGGAGCCTTTCATGTCCACCATGGCTTCGGCGACGGTGGAAGCCGTTATTTTTACCGCCGCCCGGCAAGAGCTGGGATTATTCAAAATGTGGGCTCGACCCCTTCAAGACACAGATTTCACTGATTTACACCGATTGAATCCGTGTCTAAAATTTCTCGACCCGTTTTGGGAAGGGGCGTATTCAGCAGATAACCCTCTCGCCTATGAACGAACAAAATCCCGCCGCCCCGCCCGTCGAAATAGCTCCGCTGCCCGACTACAAGGATCGCTCAACCGGCCTGGTCATCTTCGGCATCCTGACGTTACTGCTCGGCTGCCTCGCCGGACTGCTTGTGATGCTGATGCTGTTCGGACAGATGATGGCGGCCAAAGCCCCAAATGCGCCGCCGTTGAACCATGCCGCCATGCTACAAGTCGTTGCTGTCTATGGCCTGTTGGCCGTGGCGCTGGTCTGGCTGGGCATCGGCTCCATTCTGTTGCGGCGTTGGGCACGGGCGTTGTTGCTCATCTTTTCCTGGAGCTGGCTCATCATGGGCATTTTCATGACGGCGGTCATGCCGTTCTTCATGGGTAAAGTGTTTGCCAGTCTTCCGCCCAATGCCGGAGCCGGCCAGCCGGCGATGCCACCAGCGGCCATCACCGTCATGGTCGTGGTCATGACGCTTTTATTCGGCGTGTTTTTTGTCCTTGTGCCAGCGGTGTGGACGTTCTTCTACAGCAGCCGCCATGTGAAGGCCACCTGCGAAGCGCGCGACCCGGCGCTGCGCTGGACGGATGCCTGTCCACTGCCGGTGCTGGGATTCAGCCTGTGGATGTGGGTGGCCGTGCCGATGATGCTGGTCATGTCGCTGACCGGTTTTGCGGTGATGCCGTGCTTTGGCGTGTTCGTCTCCGGCCTGCCGGGCGCACTGTTTTGTCTGGTCATCGCCGTCGTCTGGGGTGTGGCAGGGTGGTGGTTATACCGGTTGGACGCGCGGGGCTGGTGGCTCATCCTGATCGCAATGGTCCTGTTCATGGTGTCCGCACTGCTGACGTACGCGCACCATGACATCAGCGAGATGTATCAGTTGCAGGGTCTGCCGCAGGCGCAGATTGACCAGATCCAAAAGATGGGCTTGTTTACGGGCAACCGGATGGGCTGGTTCACGGCGCTGGGCGCACTGCCATTCCTGGGCTACCTGCTGTTCATCAAAAAGTATCTACGTAAAAGCTGAACGGTGAGGTACGAATGAACACGGATTCACGAGTGGACGTACATCGAAGAAATCAATCCCATGCAAACATTTTTCGATTTTGGCGGCGACGCCAGTTGTGACAGGATGGGGACATGAAAACCTTCCCTCGCAGTCTCTGGTCACGGGTTCTGATTGTTCTGGGCAGTATTGGCATGGTGGTGGGAGCCATTGATCCCATGGAGGGTTCTATCTTTATCCTTCTGGGCAGCTTGATCATTGTGCTCGGCACCTTTTTCAATCGGGGCGAGCGTCATCTGCTTGCCTACCGGGCGTGGGTCCTTATTTTGATCGCGATTGGCGTAGGGGCGATGTGGGCATTGAGCGCAGCCGGAGGCATTGGCGGCAAGTCCGGGCATTCCATGTGGTGGGGTGTGCTGATTCTGCCTTATCTGATTGGCTGGAGCATGGGTATCTGGCGGCCGGAGTCGCCGCGTTGGTTGTTGGTATTGGGCATGGGCGTTGGACTTTGGTACCTGGCAATCTTTGGGCTGATTCTGAAGCATTCGTGGGGCCGTGACGGAGCCATGTCAAATCTGCCGGCCTTCATCATCGCCGCCATTGGCGTGCTGACCATCGGCGGTTGCATCCGCCGATGGCGCCGGGATTCACCGCATTTGGTCCCGCGCGCCTGAGCGCCGAAGCGGTCGGGGCGATTGGACGTTCGCGCAAAGGAGTTCAATCTGACGTGCTGGACGGCAAAAGGAATGTTTAACCACGGAGGATACGGATGGGCACGGATTTTAAAGCCCGTCAGGGCTGTCAAATTTGTAGAAAATCGGGTAGTGGGTCAGTTTGGATAAAAATAAATTAGTTGTTGCATTAATGTTACGATTGTGAATAATTTCACAAACTCATTGACAAAATGAGTTAAACGGCTATATTTTCATATCCATGAAATCAAACGGCTTGGCGCTGGAATACCAGCGAGATTACGGGACCGCCTACCGGGATTTGGACATCTCTGATCTCGTGAACAATCCCCATGCTAACGGCGTATGCCGCGTCTTTGGTTTGAGCCTCCCGAAAGAGGGCGCTGGCGTCCTCCTCGCTGATTTTAGTCCTCTCGGTGATGATAGACCCAATCCGTTTTTGGTCACTAAGGACTGATTGCAGTTGTTCCCGTAGGTTTTTTTCTTCCAATCGGGTCCGGTTGGCGATGTCAAACCCCACACCATGGAACATAAATGTGCTTTGGGGTGTGGCGTATCGTTTTGACCCTGCTAAAAAAATAGCATTGCCGATGGAATCCACGTTTCCAACATTGTGAGTAATTAGCTCAACGGGCATTCCGCGTAATACGCTATAGACGTTCATTCCATTCATCACGCTTCCACCGGGAGTCGAAAGCAGTAGATAAATAGTTTTGACACGTTGATTAACCAGATTCGCAACGACAGATATTAGGCTCTCCGTGGTGTTCGGATTTATCTCCGCTGAAAATGAAACGTAATACGTGTCAGGAACCTGCATCACCATTCCTGGCGGAAATATGATCGGCTGAGGTGGCCGGGGTTGCGGTGGCGGTTGTTGGCCGGGAGGGGTTTGATTGTCGCTCATATAATTTGTCTTTCCATTGTTTTGTCAGCTTCAATTAGGCTGACGATTTCGTTGATGTCCCAGACGTGATCTGTAATTCCGGCCTCCATAGCCGGCGTCACTCGCAGCGTCTGGTGAATGCGAGCAAAATTGTAATACATAAAGTAAAGTGCGACGGCGTGTTCGTGATTTTCCAATTTTTTACTGAATGCATTTGTTAAGCGCGTGAATCGGCGCATCGACATTCTCATTGTGAGATTTTGCCGCTCAGTGTGACTTGTCGAAATATGCCGAATGTCCGGCGCTCCGTTAATAACCGCCCTGCGTGCTCCCATGCATTGAGCGGGGCTGTAACGCACCTCACCGTTTTCTGGGATATTGTGAACGCCTCAAAGCAGATGGCTAACCCATTCGGGGCGAGCCAGCCGCTGCAACACGTTGTAGTAAAGATAGCCTTCCTGCTGGCTCGCCGTTTTGGCCATGTCCTGCAAACCGGCAATTTCACGATCTCTATCGGCGATGTCGCCGGACAGCGTCGCCGCCAGCAAACGCAGGCCCGCTTCACGGATTTCGTCCCCGCTTTTGGCTGGCGGACGCGCGGCGATGGCTTTGGCTAATGCGCTCCACGCGCCGGGCGGCGGCAAGGCACCCATCACATCATCGGTTTGGATCGGAACGGCTGACGGATTATAATTCTGCGCAGATTGCTGTTGGACTTTTACCGCCCGATCGGCCAGTTGCAGCCAGCGCTGCGCCGCGTCGGCCGGCGCCAGGTTCGTCACACTTTCACGGAACGACTTCAAGTCGTCCCGCAATTGTGCTGCGGGATCCTCTTCGCGCTTGTCGGCAGGCTTGGCGTTGCGTTCCTTGACCTGAAGCAGCACGTTGCTCGCGCCAAGATAATCCTGGGCGCGAGCCGTCCCCGTCGGCCAGGCGGGCTCAATAGCAGAATGGCGGCGAGACTGGGAATAAGCCGGACGATATGCGGCGTGTGTGTAGTTTTCATGGGATTTTGGGTTAGCTAACCAACACTGCCTGCCCCGGCACCTTCCGGCAAGAGCGAAGATGGTTCAAAATGCGGGACTGACCCCTTTACCTTTCTGGCATTAGTTCATGTTCGCAAATCGTGCTGAATACTACTTGAATATAATGACGGTTTCAGTTATAAGAAGACCTGCAAGTTTCTGGAGCCGCCACCGGCCGGAGTGAGTCGGCTTTGGACCATCGGTAGGCAAAAGCACACACCTCCAAACCCATGAAAACGAATCTTGCAAAACACACCTTCTGCCTGTTGCTCGCTGGCGTGGTGGCCTCGGCCTCGGCGCAATCCACCTGGAACTTTTACCTGACGGATGCCGGTAGCGGTAATTCGCTGGTCACCTGGAATGTCACCGGCGACATCGCTACGCCACCGGGGTCGGTTCTGACGGTTAGCGGCTCCATTCTAACGGTGGCGGTCAGTGCACCCGGAATTTATGCCGGTAACTATTTGGCCGACGGAACTGATCAATCCTTGCCCACGCCCGATGGGAGTTATTTCCAACTCGATGGAGCGGATCTATATGGTCTGATCGGTGCATTTTATACAGACAATGCCCCGGGCAGTGGGAATGACGGCTTTGGTTTGGCGGCCTTCCTGGCGCCACACGCGGGACCGGGCCTGCAATTGCTCTACGTTCCCGGAACGCAATCCGCGGTCATTCCAGTTGATTTCTCCAACTTCAACCCAGGAACCTACCAGTCCCAGGAACTTGTCTTTAACACCGCCTTGACGGTGAACCTGACCGTTGCAAATGTGCCCGAACCATCCCTGCCGGCTTTAATGGTTGCCGCCGCCGTCGGTGCTGCACTGACGCGCAAGCGGGTGTGCGTAGCCGGATAGGAGGAGGCAACGAACGTCGCTATGAAGACTTCGCACGCACTCCTGGCAGCAGCGCTTCTCATCATTCTCAATCTGGATGTTTCAGCCGCGACACTTTATGTGAGCTTGAACAGCACCAATCCCATCGCTCCATATTCAGATTGGAGCACCGCGGCGACAAACATTCAGAATGCCATAGATGCCTCGGCGAACGGTGATTTGATTCTGGTGACGAACGGCGATTACCAAAACGGAATCGTAACTACCAATGCGATAACCATCCAAAGCGTTAACGGATCGGGCGCAACGTTCATTGACGGCAACCAGGCGAGCGCTTGCGCAAAATTGGCAGATGGCTCCACTTTAATTGGTTTCACGTTGACCAACGGTTATTCCATGTCTGCGGGCGCGGGAGTATATTGCGCTTCCACGAACGTATTTCTGTTCAATTGCCTGGTAATCAGTAACTCAGTTTATGGAAATTATGGAGCGGTATATTCCGGCACGTTGAGCAATTGCACCATCACCTGCAATATCAGCCTGTACGGCGATGGCGTTGGTGCTGCTTTTTCCGTGTTAAACAACTGCACGCTTTCCGGCAATACGGTCCCCCAGAGACTCAGCCAGGGAGGCGGCGCCGGCGAAGGCGGCGGCGCGTTTGAATGCACGTTAAACCGGTGTCTCCTGGTCGGCAACCAGTCGGCGTGGGGTGCTGGCGCGGCCGCCTGTATCTTGAACAATTGCCTGGTCGCCAACAATTATGCCATTAATTACTTTGCTCCGGAGGGCGATGCCATTGGCGGCGGGCTTTTTGCCTGCTACGCAACCAATTGTACGATTGTCAACAATGCCGTTTACTTTCCGAAAAATACTTCGCCCCGCGGCGGCGGCGTTTATGCGGGGACATTGGATAATTGCATCATCTACGCAAACAAATTCTATTATTACTCTCTTGTCTACCTGGACAATTACTCGGGCGGGACATTCAATAATTGCTGCACCACCCCGCTTCCGGCCGCCGGCGGGAACAACATCACTAACGCGCCTCTCTTCCTGAATCAGAGCGGCGGCGATTATCATCTGCAATCCCTCTCGCCCTGCATCAATTCCGGCAACAATGCTTATGTCACCGGCGCGGTGGACTTCGATGGGAACCCGCGCATCGCGGGCGGCACGGTGGATATCGGCGCCTATGAGTATCAAACACCCGTCAGCAGGATTTCATACGCCTGGCTCCAGCAATACGGCCTGCCCATCAACACAAACATAGATGGCGCCGATCTGGACGGCACCGCGTTCGACGTTTACCAGGATTGGGTGGCGGGCTTGAATCCCACCAACGCCCTGTCCGTTCTGGCGATGCTGCCTCCGGTTCCTACCAACAGTCCGGCAGGTCTTGTCGTAAGCTGGCAGAGCGTGAGCAACCGCACCTATTTCCTGCAAGCCAGCACCAACCTCGGAACGCAACCGGCGTTCACGACCATCCAGAGCAATCTTCCCGGTCAGGCGGGCACGACGAGTTACACGGACACCAATGCGGTGGGCAACGGCCCGTTCTTCTACCGGGTTGGGGTGCAGCAATAGGGATCGGGTGGTGGACTTGCTCGTCCTGTGAGGTAAAGGCTGAAGTAATATCAATGCCAGCGCTGCCTTCAGCTCTTAGCCTTCCTTTTCAGGGGGCAGTGGTGGCAGGTTCGGGTCGAACTCCGGGGAACCATTCCGTGTGCTGGTCGCCGGTGCGGCCCCAGTAGGTGACGCGCTTGCCGCGCAGAAAGGCGATATACCCCTGCACACCGCCCGCCATCGCGCGCCGGGTGAACTCGCGATACGGCTGCCCGTTGCGCTGGCTGTCCAGGATGTTCGCGCGCAACGCGGCGGCATCGAACTCCGGTGCGACGGGCGGCAGGCTCTCATAATTAATGGACGTAGCCACCATCCCGCCCTCCGCGCTGTAAAACCGTTTGCGCAGCCCGACGTAATCCACGTGATAATATTCCACGCCTGCCGCGAGCAGTTTGCCGACGACCTCGGGGAACGACAATGTGCCGTCCAGCGTCCCGCGCGCCGCTTCGAGAATCAGTTTTGAATCCATGCCCAAGGATTAAAAGTTTTCCGCGCGAAATGAAGAAAAATCAAACGGTACTTTGACACGACTTGAGCCGTTTGGGAAACGGCGAAAGGAATTTGTCCCGCATTTGCGGGACGAAGGCCCGCGAGGGCCGAGCGAGCGGGCGCGAACGAGTCCATTGCACGAATTTTAGCCTTTCTTGCCGCGCCGTATCCCGCCGTGCGGGAGAAGGCGGGAGCCTTCAGAATTCCTTGTCGCGTCGAAGCAGCGCGAAGACGGAAGCCTTTGCTTCCCGCTGCCTCCCGGCAAGAGCGAAAATTGTGTCAAACTAAGGACCGACTCCTTAATGACCCATTTATTACGAAACCCATCGTCATTGATCTGCACGCGGAAAACCAGGGGTGGGGAATGGCATTGCGTTTTTTGATTGTGTTCAGGCAGGCGGATGGCGAAAATGCGCGTAATCTGAAGTAACTGCATTTCCCGCAAAACAACCTGAATCCAAAATCATTTATGAGGTCCTGCAAATGGAATCTATGTCTCCTGCCCGCGTTGATTGCCGGGCTCGGCTTGTTTCTGGCTCCAGGCGCCCACGCACAGTTCCAATGGGCCAAACGCGTTGCCAGCACCATCGACACGGACACGGAGTTGTCCATCGGAATGACCTTGGATACCAATGGTAACTGCTATGTAACCGGGTGGTTCGATGGCACGAATGATTTTGGGGGAGTCACCCTGACCAACGACAGCGGCGGTGGACAGGACATCTTCGTGGCCAAATACAATTCCTCCGGTGCGCTTCAATGGGCGCAACGAGCCGGCGGCAGTTCCACAAATCGTGACGCCGGGCGCGGGATGGGAGTGGATCCCAACGGAAATGTTTATGCCGCGGGCGGTTACTATGGTCCGGCGAACTTTGGCAGCATCAACCTGCCCGCCTCCGCGTCTCAAAATTTCTTTCTGGCCAAGTATAATAACATCGGCGCGGTTCAGTGGGTCCAGCAGGGAATTGGTGGCAATGACGTTGACGGCACCGGGCTGGCAGTGGACGGCGCCGGAAATTCCTATGCCCTGGTCTTTGCCAATAACGGCGACACCATCATGTTTGGCTCAACCCCGGTGGCGACCCCGAACGATTTCGACAACAATTACGACGCCAGCACCATCCTCGTCAAATTTGACAATACCGGCGCATTCAAGTGGGCGCAGGTGATGGGCGGCTACGGCGAAACCTACGCCACCAAGGTCGCGGTGGACGCCGCCGGAAATGTATATGTGCGCGGCGGGTTCAGTGCGACCTTGACGATCGGAACCAGCAATCTGGTGGTCAGTCCCGGCGCAAGCGAGAATGTGTTTATTGCAAAATTCAACAACTCCGGTGCTCTGATCTGGGTTCAGGTGCCAACCGGAGGCAACGGGGACGAGGGCGGAGTGGCGGTTGACTCGACCGGGAACGTATATATTTCGGGGTCGTTTAGCATCCCCCTGAACTTCGGAGGCATCACCTTGACGAACGCCGGATCGTTGGACGCCTTTGTCGCCAAATATAACAGCTCCGGCGCGATCCAATGGGCGCAACGGGCTGGCAACACGAACCTTAATTTTTATTGGGATGTCGCCCTGGACGGACTTGGCAATGTCTATGCGGGAGGCGCATTGAATTCCGAAACGGCGGTCGCGAAATACAGCCCGGTCGGAACGCTCCAGTGGATCTATTCGGCCGTCGGCCTGTCGGGGAATCCGGTTGGTTCGGTTGCGGCAAAATGTGCGGTTGATTCAGCCGGTAATTGCTTTCTGGCGGGGTGGTATCAAAGAACGAACACCTTGGGCGCCTATGTTTTGCCACCGCAGGGATATTGGAATTATTTTCTCACCAAACTTGCGCAGACACTGGCGGTGGCGACCACTTCATTGCCCAACGGGACGACTGGCGTGGCTTACAATCAGCAATTATCCGCCATCAACGGACAACTGCCGTACAGTTGGACGAACATTTCCGGGGCATTGCCCCCGGGATTGGCGCTGGCGACCAACGGCGTGATCTCCGGCACGCCGACAACCGTCATCACCAACATTTTTACCGTCCAGGTGAAGGACGCCACCAACGGCATCGCGACTCAGTCGTTATCGCTGGCCGTTCAGGCCCCTGCGCCTTTGCAAATTACGGCCACTTCATTGCCCAACGGCACGAACGGCGTGGCCTACAGCCAGACCTTGACCGCTCTCGGCGGGCATCCACCTTACACTTGGACGAATATTTCCGGCGCGTTATCTCCGGGATTGGGGTTGGCGGCCAACGGTTTGATATCCGGAACGCCGACGACCAACGGGACGTTCAACTTCACCGTCAAAGTGACCGACGCAATGTCCGCGACGGCGACACAGCCATTGACGTTAACGGTGTTTGGGCTTCCCCGTGTCACACTTCAGCCGACAACTAATTCGGTCACAGCCACGGTTGGAGGCAATGTTATCTTTTCCGTGTTGGCGGCGGGTGACGGCCCGTTCAGTTACCAATGGCAACTGAACGGGACGAACCTTCCGAACAACATCATCACCACGGTGGCTGGCAACGGGAACTACGGTTATTCCGGAGACGGGAGCGCGGCCACCAATGCGTCATTGGGCTATCCCCCGGACGTGGCGGTTGATTCCAGCGGCAACCTGTTCATTGCTGACGTCAACAACGAGGTTATCCGCAAGGTTGACACCAGTGGAATTATCACCACGGTGGCGGGTGACGGAACCAATGGTTTCGCCGGCGACGGTGGCGCGGCGACCAATGCGGAATTGAATTTCCCCTATAGCGTGGCCGTGGATAAATACGACAACCTGTTCCTTGGTGATGCCAATCAGCGCATCCGCAAGGTGTCCGCCAATGGGATCATTACCACGGTGGCCGGCAACGGGACGAACGGTTATTCCGGTGACGGCGGCGCCGCCACCAACGCCGAACTATTTTATCCCAGCGTGGCATTGGATGCGATTGGCGACCTGTTCATTACCGATGCGGGCAACAATGTCATTCGTGAGGTGAAAACCAATGGGATCATCACCACGGTGGCCGGCAACGGATATGGCGCCGGCATCGGATTGGGGGGTTATTCCGGCGACGGCGGCGCGGCGACCAATGCGGAATTGTTTAGTCCCAACAACACGGCGGTGGACGCCGGCGGTAACCTGTTCATCGCCGACACTGGCAACCAGGTCGTTCGCGAGGTGAAAACCAATGGAATCATTACCACGGTGGCGGGCAACGGTTTCGGCGCCGGCACCCGATATGGAGGTTATTCGGGAGATGGGGGCGAAGCCACCAATGCCGAGTTGTACGCTCCCTTGGATGTAGTGGTTGACCCAACCGGCAACCTGTTCATTGCGGATGCCGGCAACAACGTGATTCGCGAGATGCAGACCAACGGAATTATTACCACGGCAGCCGGTAATGGGAACCCCGGTTATTCCGGAGACGGGAGTGTCGCAACCAATGCGGAATTGAGTGCTCCCCAGGGCGTGGACGTGGACGCCACCGGCGACCTGTTCATTGCGGATGGAAACAACGTCATCCGCAAAGTGGTGATTCTGGGCCCGACTCTTGTTTTAAACGGTGTAGGCACCGGTAATGCCGGGGCATATGACGTGGTAGTGTCCAGCCCGTATGGCAGTGTCACCAGCAGCGTGATCAATCTAACCATCACGCTTCCGCCAATCCTTCTGTCGACACCACAATTAATCGGGGGCAACACTAATTTCACTTTCCTGCTGTCCGGTCCTGCCGGCAGCAATTATGTGCTGCAAGTTTCCACAAACCTGTTGAACTGGAGTCCGGTCAGCACCTCCACCATACCCGTCAGCGGTTCCATCAACTTGAGCAACGCCGTGGGCGGTTACAATCGCGGCTTTTACCGGGTTCATTTGCAATAAACCGGTCAAATTGGTGATGCCAATTTTGTGCGGCCTGCCGCGTGGCGCAGCTTTACGCGGAAGATGCTTCAAAATGCGGGACTGATCCCTTCACATCTCCGTTGCCTTTTTGCATTGTTCCAAAAGCTCAGTTTCCCCAGTGGCGACAAAATATTCTTCTGCTTCCAGGAAATTCTTACGCGCGGTTGCCAGGTCGCCCTGTTTTGCCAGAACGCAGCTTAGATAGGCTTTGCCCACGTTTGTAATCCCGTCATGGTACGGTATGTGCGGGTTTTTCGTCATGCCGTCGAGGAATGCCTCAAGTTCCTTTCTGGCTGCAGTATAATCTCCCTCCAAAAACGCCAGTATTCCACGGCAGCGCAAAACAAACGGTTTTGCCACGTCCACGAGCGTGCTTTTTTCGGCTTCTGCCAGAGCTTCGCGGGCTTTGGCGGGATCCTTTTTGTACCGCAGGTAACGATTCGCCAGATCAATATAAATGGTTGGGCGTGCATTTTCCCGGATGGACTGCAAAGTAAGCTCGATGGCGATATTGTGTTGCTTGGCGATGTCATAGATTCCGGCAACGAAGGCATGATACAACCAACTTGGACAACCGGGCTGGTTTTCGAACTGGCTGTATTCCGAGAGTGCTTCAGACAAATGTCCCAAACCAGCCAGAGCTTTCGCCCGGTACCGGCCCAATTCTGGTGGGGGTAGCTTTATAATGTGAATCTTCCCGATCTTTTTCAATTTATTCACGATTTCCAGAACCTCAGTCCAACGGTACCAATCCGCAGCCTTGTGTAGACGGCCGTAATAAATCGCAGGCAAACGCACAGCAATCAGGAACGCCAGCCAGGCGAGCAGGCCAAGCCCCAGAAAAATCAGCGGCGTCGTGCGACCGTGATAAATCTCATAAGCGGCCAGAAGCAATATCAGAATGAGAAGTCCCTTGGTTTCGACAACACCTTGCCATATTGCGCTGAGAAACGTTGGAGAGGCTTTTCCCCTATGTTTCAGCTTGTCCGCCTCGGTGATTTTCAATTCCTCGCCCAAAAACTTGACGGTATGAGGCATGCCCGCCGTTGCCGCATCGATGACTTCATCTCCCACCAAGACAAGGTCAGTGCAACCCTCAGCCAGAAGCGCGGATTTTGATTCTTCGATGGTGCAAGCTGAAATGTCTCTGACCACCGGCTTTCCAAATTTGTCTTTCGCTGTCCAGACGTATTTAGGCATCGGACCTCCAATTGGTGGGTTGGTCAGCGCAGTCGGTCGCAGCGCAAATCTGGTACGGGCAGGCGAGGGGATTTCGCTGGCTGTTCATGCCGATATGGAAGGCTAAGGGAAAAACGCAAAATGCCAAAATAATTTTCAGTGGCGGCGCTGCCTTCAGCCTTTAGCCTTTGCTTCCCACTGCCGCCCGGCAGGAGCGAAGATTGTTTAGAATGGGGGGATTGCCCGCTTCAAGTTTCTTCAAGCAAATCTTGCCGCCCGCAGCCAATGCATGGGGTGTTCACCCCATATACAGACGGAAGCAGTCAGCCGATATTGGTCAGAATTCGCGGTTTGCTGTCGAAGAATCAAGGGTTCCGCCTGGCAAATTCGCGCGCGGGTGGGGGACCGCTGACGGCGGCCGCTGGAACCAGGCATTGAATTTTATGAAACAAATCACGGTTTTGCTGGTGGAAGATCATACAGTTGTGCGCGAGGGATTGCGCAACTTGATCGAACTCGAAGATGATTTTGAGGTCGCCGGCGAAGCGCACACCGGTCGCGAAGCCGTCGTTAAAGTCGAAAAGCTTCGTCCCGACGTGGTGTTGATGGACATTGCCATGCCGTTGCTCAATGGTTTGGAGGCCACCCGCCAGATGCTCAAAGCCAACCCCGCCACCAAAGTGCTCATGCTCTCCGCACACAGCGATGATGCTTATGTGAAGAACGCGACCGAATCCGGCGCCATGGGTTTTCTGCTCAAACAAGCCACCGCCCACGACGTGTGCCTGGCGATCCGCGAAGTCCACAAGGGGAAAAAGTTTTTCAGCCCCGCCATTTCCCGGCGTCAGGAGCGCATCCGTTCGCTGGCGCGCGACCGCGCGAGCGGGTTCACAAAAAAAGCCGCCTCGCTGACCTCGCGCGAGATGGAAGTGCTCCAGCTCATCGCCGAGGGCAAGGCCAACAAGGAAACCGCGGCGGAACTTGGCATCGGCATGAAAACCGTCGAGAAACATCGCGAGCATGTCATGCAGAAGCTCGACATCCACGACACCGCCGGGCTCACCCGCTACGCCATCAGCGCCGGCATCATCGAGAGCAGCGTCCAGTTGACCATCCTTTAGCGCCAAGCTGCTCCATAATCGGGATTTCCGCGATAGGCTGTGACGCCTTCAGCCTTTAGAATTTAGCCTTTGACCTTTGCTTCCCGCTGCCGCCCGGCAAGGGCGAAGATGGTTCAATATGCGGGACTGACCCCTTCATGATTGCGCTCCCGGCGAATACCCAATGTCTGCCGCCAATTTTATTGCATTTCCATTGGCTGAGGTGTAAAAACGGCACCATCGGAACGGAGCTCCATACAAACGAGGCGACTTAAATTCTTGTGAAAATCAAACTCCAGTGCTTTTTCATCGGCCTGGCCTTGCTGGCTGGCGTTGATTCCGTGGTGGCGCAACCGGCGTTGGGAATTGTGCCGACGAATAATCAATTCATTCTCTTTTGGCCGGTCATCGGTGGCGGCGCGAACGGCGTTTTGCAGAGCGCGACCAATCTGGTTTCGCCAAACTGGTTGTCGGCCACGGATGCCTTCCCGGTTAACTATGGCTCGCAGATTGCCGTTTCGGTCACCAATGTTTCTTCCGCAAGATTCTTTCGGTTGTTACTGGTTCCTCCCACCGCCGACGGCATGGCGTTCATTCCGGCCGGTTCGTTCACGATGGGGGATACAGTGGATAACGGTTCTCCAGCTAGTAATAATATCCCACCCATGAACGTTTATGTGTCGGCGTTTTATATGGACGTGAATCTGGTGAGCTACAGCCAGTGGCAGGGGGTCTATAATTGGGCCATCACCAATGGCTATGGCTTTGACCATGCCGGTAACGTACAGACAAACAATCAACCCGCGCAACCGGTGCAGACGGTGGATTGGTATGACGCGTTGAAGTGGAGCAATGCGCGGTCGCAGCAGGCCGGTCTGACGCCGGTGTATTACACAGACGCGGGTTTGACGCAGGTGTTCACCAATGGGGACAATGGCACGACGGTTTATCCGGACTGGGAAGCGAACGGTTATCGGCTGCCGACGGAAGCGGAGTGGGAGAAGGCGGCGCGTGGCGGGTTGAGCGGTCAGCGGTTTCCATGGGGTGACACGATATCCGAAAGCCAGGCCAATTACATTGCCGATCCAAATCCGACTAATTCCGGCGGATATACTTACGATTTGGGGCCCTACACTGGCTTCAACACGAATTTCGATACTGGCCATGTGCCTTTCACAAGTCCGGTGGGCTATTTTGCGCCAAACGGTTATGGCCTCAGCGACATGGCCGGGAATTTGTACGAGTGGTGTTGGGATTGGTATGGAACGCCGTATGGTCAGCCAACAACTACTAATCCAGTTGGGCCGCCCTCTGGGGTCAACCGTGTGGCGCGCGGCGGCAATTGGGAGAGCCTCGCCATCTTCGTGCGGTGCGCCTATCGCAGCTACTACTTCCCGTACGGCGCCAACAACGACTTGGGGTTCCGTTGTGTGAGGGGGCTTTAGTTCTTGTGCTCTTGCGCTTTTAACCCTTTTGCAGGAGCGGCCCGCGAGGGCCGAGTGAGCAGGCGCGAACGAGTCCATTGCACGGAGGCGAGCTTTTAACCACGGATTACACGGATGGGCACGAATTTTAGTCTTTCTTGCCGCGCCGTATTCCGCAGTGCGGGAGAAGGCGGGAGCCTTTAGAATTCCTTGTCGCATCGAAGCCGCGCGAAGACGGAAGGCGCCAATCCTCTTTCGTCCCGCAATGCGGGACTATTGAGGACAGGGGCGCAGAGGTTTGACACGGATTATTGGGTTAAACTTCCGTTCTTTGTGCCTGCCTTTTGCGCACAAAATAGAAAGCCAGCACCAACAAAGCCACGGCCCCAATGACGATCGGTTTGTGCGCAAGAAGCAGTTGATGGACCTTGGTCAACGGCGGCTCCTGACTCTCCAGTTCATCCAGTTGCCGGCTGCAATTTCCAATGACGCGACAAAGTTGGTTGATTTCCAGCATCTCCGCCTCGGTCAACTTTTTTTTCGGCACCGTAAAGTCAGTGTAAAAGATTTTGGTCATCTCGTTGAATTCCAGTTCACTCCCTATAAATGCTTCGCCCGGATTCAGGTCGCAGGTCACATATTGATAGCCGTCAAACATATTCTGTTGCGACCTGCGCACATCCACGGTGTCGAAGTCCGGCGTGAGGAAGTCGTGTTTGCCCCAATCGGTGAAGTTCTTCACCACCATGTCTGGAGTGCGTTTCAAGGGGGTCACGGGCTGGTTTACAATGTCCTGAATGCGGGAAAACGCGTCGTCTTTCTCCTTTTTCAAGGTGGCTATCCGGTCTTCCGGTGATTGCGCAACGGCCGGCAACGCGTTGCCCAGGTTCATCAATGCCAAAAGACCGATGACTTGGAACAAACGTACGCAGTTGTTCCCGCCCGGAAGAATCCCGCGCTTGGCCAGTCCGGCACGGACCCGGTGGCCCTCCGCAAGTGGTGGCCCTCCGCAAGGAGCGAGAATCAGTTTTGAATCCATGTTCAAGGGCTAATCAGTTTATCCACGAGCTCCTTTATTTTATCCCTCTTATCTGGTGGTAGTTCAGCCATGGCCTTGGCCATTTCCATTATTTTATTCTGAACCTCTTTCAATCTTTCGTCCTCGTTTTTATCCAGAGACAATCTAGTAGCCAATGCATTTAAAAAGACCAGGGCAAATAAGACAAATACCGTCAACTGTAGAACCGCTATCAAGTGATATTCCTGTTTCGTAACAATATCGCCATAGCCAACTGTGGTGGCGGTAACAACGCTAAAATACAAAGCATCCATGACCTTCACGTTAAAACCGGGAGTAACCGTGACTCTTAGTGCGTCACAGTTTAGATAAATAATGGCAAATGCCATCGTGACTTCGGCGTAATTCAGAAGGGAAAGCAGGAACGATCGCAATGGATTTATAGAGTATTGTCCCCACGCAAACACACCAGCCGCAAGCGCAAGGACAATGTCCGCGATGAAATAGGCGCAGATCCAACACTCCCAACCCCGCTTGTGCGTCCAAGTAAAAAGCATTAATGCAATACCCAGAAATCTCAATATGTATAATGCCTCCCGCGGAATAGCGATCGCATAGCGTTCACGTTTGTCGCTACGCGAACCTTTGTGGCTCCAGAAAAGCCATTCAAACAACTGGTCAATAAGAACCGTCAGAGATAAGAATGCCAACAACGATAGTGTCAGCCGGACAATTCTCACTATTCCAAATGTGGGTTTATCCCATAGCTCTTTAACAACGAACCACGACTCCTTATAGCCTTGAATTTTAATTAAATCTCCCCCGCATTGACCGATAAATATGTTTTTCATGTTTTGTCTCCCACGGGAAATATATTTCCGGCAATCCATTCACCACCTACAATGTTTCCAAACTTACCGTGATGACCTGACCGATGAGTTGGACGATGTTGCCATGCTCGTCTTTGGTCATGCGGCATGGCGGCAGTGTGCGCGGGAAGGTTGGTGGCGTCAATTTAAACGGTTTTTGAAATATTCAGGTGGATTATTCTTTGGTAGTGGCTGATTCGGTTGCAGCACGGGCTCCGGCAGGCGCACCGCTTCGAGAATCAGTTTTGAATCCATGCCCAAGGATTAAAAGTTTCCGGGCGAATTGAAGGAAAATTAAACGGATGGGGTGAACCGCCAAGACGCCAAGACGCCGAGGTTTGACACGGATGGGCACGGATTTTAGCCTTTCTTGTCGCGTCGAAGCACCGCGAAGACGGAAGCCTTTTATTGTTGCCGCCCGGCAAGAGCGAAGATGGTTCAAAATGCGGGAATGGCCTCATTATACTTGCATAATCAAATTAGATTGCCTACACTATGAAACGGCGATGAGAAGCAATCCATATAACCCGAAGAACTGGCTTCGATTCCTTACGAAGCGTGTGGTGCCAGGTGTACTATTGTTTGTGATTCTCGCGATGACGCCCTTCGAAGTGCGCTCTGGGCTCGTATACACTTTTTCGCAAGTTGACGCTGGCGTTCAGCTCACGTGCAGTGGCAACCTCAATCCGGGCGGCATGGAATTCGGAGGTTATTTCACCGATGATGGCAGTTACATAAATGCGAACCCCTATACCACATGCTACGTCCAGTACGCTGAAGGCTTTTTCTCTACTTACGACACACAGCAGGCTTCCGTTTCCTGGCAATTTAATCTTAAACCTGGTTTCTACTCCGTTTATTATTCCTCTTGGGGTGATTTTTTTGGACTGAGGATCTTTGCACAAAGCGTGGTTGCGGTCGTACCTTACCAGTATACCCCTGGAACGCCAATAAAT
>Ga0070731_10001803_pt1 | contig 21498 bp, 23 predicted proteins | sample Coa_R1_2_FD_66448 | JGI IMG/M metagenome (GOLD analysis project Ga0070731, IMG submission 66448) | Surface soil microbial communities from Centralia Pennsylvania, which are recovering from an underground coalmine fire - Coalmine... | ecosystem: Environmental > Terrestrial > Soil > Unclassified ... | reverse complement strand
GAGGGGCGTCTGCGGCAGAGGCGGTCACCGGGCGAAGTCTCGCACCGCGTTTCCGCGAACGCGGGATCAGTCAGCCCGACGGGTGCGGCGACTCGGGCAGCCGCAGCAGGACGAGCCGGCGCAGCTCGCTGATCGTGCTCTCGGACATCGTGTCTTCCGAGTTGTGCCGGCGTCCTGCGTTCAGCGCGGCCTCCGCGGTCAAGTCGCGGAGCTGCTCCGGGCCGATGCGCTCCTTCACGAGTGCCGCCACCGTGGGCGGCAGGCCCGCCACGACCTGCCTCAGCAACCTGTCTGCGCCGTGCTCATCCATTGGATGTTTAACGGCCGAACGGGTGGGTGCGGATACTCCGGCGAGGTTTCTCCCGCGCGTCGGCGCGGTACATTCGGCGGCACCGAACGAGATGCGGACGCTGACGATCGAGGCAAACTCCGCGGAATCGGCCCGGGGCTTCATCGAGGCCCTCTCTGCGTTCGACGCCCTCCTCATCGACGGTGGAGACGACGGCTACTGCGTGAAGGTCTCCGTCAAGGGGGACGACCAGGAGGTCGTCCACCTGCTGAACACGCTCGAGCAGCACGTCACGGAGCGCGCGCGAGGCCCCGCACAGATCGAGGTCGAGGGCCACTCCTACACGATGCATCCGCGTTCCGCGTAGCGGGCGCGGCTAGCTTTCGGCCGGAGTTGCACGGATAATCGTGCGCCCGTGGCTTCGCCGGGCGATAGGCGGCAGCAGATCCTCGCGGCCGCGGTTCGCGTGTTCGCGGAGCGCGGCTACGAGGCGACACGCGTGGGCGACGTCGCGCGGGAGGCCGGGGTCGCGTACGGCCTCGTCTACCACTACTTCGCCTCCAAGGATGCCGTCCTCGAAGCGGTGTTCCGCGAGGCGTGGGGGAGGCTGCTCGCCGCGGTCGCGCTGGCGGAGGAGACCGCAGGAACGGCACCGGAGCGGCTCTCGCTCGTCGTGAAGATCGTGCTCCGGGCCTGGCGCGACGACCCTGACCTCGTGCGTGTCCTCGTCCGCGAGGTGACGAGGAATCCCCACATCCAGGACGAGCTGGACGAGATCGGGCAGGCGTTTGCCGCGCTCGAGCGCATCGTGAGCGGCGGCCAGCGGGAGGGGACGATCCGAGCGTCGCTGGACGCCCGCCTGAGCGCCTGGATGCTCTACGGAGCCCTGGAGGAGATCCTGACCGGCTGGGTGCTCGGCCGGCTCGACGACGATGCAGAGACGCTTGCGGCGGCCGAGCGGGAGGTGATCGGGACGCTCGTCGGCGGGCTGCTGGCCACAGCCTAGACACGAACACATGTTCGTACTAGCCTCGACGCGTGCAGCTGAGGCTGGACGCCGCCGACCGACTCGTCGAGCTCGTCGAGGAGCGCCGCGGGCCGGTGCCCGCGGACGACGCTGCGCGGACGGTGCTGAAGCTGGGTGCGCCCGTCGGGGTCGGTCTGGCGCGGTCTCTGCTCGCGGATGCCGTCGCCGCCGACTCCCGCCTCCGCTGGGCGGGCGACCTCATCGCGCTCGCAGGACGACCCGGCGACTCCCTCGCCCTCGAGGACGCCACGTACGTCGTTTTCGACCTGGAGACGACCGGCTTGCGCCCGGGAGTCGCACGGCCGTGCGAGATCGGTGCCGTCCGCATCCACGGCCTCGAGCTGCGGGAGCGCTTCCAGACGCTGGCGAACCCGGGAGCCCGCCTGCAGCCGGCGATCGCGGCGCTCACGGGCATCCGCGACGCCGAGCTGCGCCGTGCGCCTCCCGTGGCTGCGGCCGTCCGGCGTTTCCTTGCGTTCGCCGGCGACGGCGTGCTCGTCGCGCACAACGCGCGCTTCGACCTCGCGTTCCTCGACGCCGAGACGATGCGCGTCACCGGGCGACGCGTCGAGGCGACGGCCGTCGACACCGTGGCGCTCGCGCGGCGGCTGCTCGGACGCCGCCCGGCGAACCTGGCGAGCCTCGCCCGGCACTTCGTCACGAGCGCGAAGCCGTGCCACCGGGCGCTGCCCGACGCCGAGGCGACGGCCGAGATCCTCCTCTGCCTGATCGGTCTCGCGCAGGAACGCGGCGCACGCACGATCGCCGACCTCGTCGAGCTCGCGGCGACGCGGCCGCGCCGCGTCCACGGAAAGCGGAGCCTCGCCTTCGGGGCGCCGCCGACTCCCGGTGTCTACCTCTTCCGCGACGTCAACGACCAGGTGCTCTATGTCGGGCGCGCACGGGACCTGCACGCGCGGCTCCGCTCCTACTTCCGCTCGGAGCGACAGCGTCCGGCGGTGGAGGCGGCGCTCGGGGCGCTGCACCGCATCGAATGGCGCGAGACCGGATCGGAGCTCGAGGCGGGACTGGAGGAGCTCCGGCTGATCCGCGAGCTGCGACCGCCTGCGAACGCGCGCTCGGTCAGGCCCGACCGCTACGTCTATCTGCGGCGGCGCGCGGACAGCGTGGTCTGCTCGGCAGACCAGGGCCCGTTCGGGCCGCTCAGGAGCCGCCGCCGGGCGCAGCTCGCGGCCCGCGCGTTGCAGGGCGCGGGCCCGGACTGGGAGACGCCCGCGGACGCGCTGCCGCAGCTGCGGGCGAAGCTCACGCGTCTCGCCGGGGAACTCCGCTTCGAGGACGCAGCCCGCCTCCGCGACCGGATCGAGGCCCTGGAGGACGTTGTGCGGGAGCTCGCGGAGCTCGACCGCCTCCGCCGCCTCGAGGTCTGCCTCGCCGTCCCGGGCCTCGAGGGTGGTCTCCGCGGCGTCTTCGTCGCCAAGGGACGGGTCGTCTGCATCCGCCCGCTGCCGAACGGAGCAAGTAACAGACTGTTACTAACGCTCGAGGGTCGCGCGGGGATGGCGGACGTCGCGCGCGCCGAGCCCACGTACGCCCCCGAAGCCGCCGACGAGCTCGCGGTCGTCGCGGAGTTCCTGCGGCGGCCGCCGCCCGAGCTTCAGATCGTCCAGCTGCGGGCCGCCGCGGCCGTAACCGTCGGCTGGTGACCGCCGTTGCTACCGGGACAAAGGAGGCAACGCGTTGGGCATTCTCTGGATCATCCTGATCGTGATCGTGGTGCTCGCGCTGCTCGGGTTCTTCTCGCGCGGCGTCTGGTAGAGCGGGACCCGCACGTCTCGAGAGCAGGCCGTTCCGCCCTGGCGGGACGGCCCGCTCTGCGCTAGAAGAATCGTGTGCGCCCGGTACCAGTCCTGTTTCGGCATGCCGACGGGCAGGCTGCGTTGCCGCGGCTCGGCGGCATGGCGCGGCCGAACGGCGTCGTAATCGTCAGCGAGCGCTTCTGGGCATTCGCAGGGATCGACGGCTCGCTCCGCGAGGGACGGATGCCGCAGCCGCCGGCGGTTCTCCAGCGCCTGCCGCTCGCGCGCGGGCTCGCGCGGCTCGCGTTGTCGCTCTCGCCTCTGGTGCGGCGGACGGGCGTCGCGTCGCTGCGCGAGCGGGCATTCATCCTCGCCGCGCTCGTTGCACCCGCGCTGCTCGCGTTCGCGCCCCGGCCGTGGGGAACGGTCGGCGGTGCGGCGGTGGCGACCACACTCGTGCTCACGATCCTGCGTGGCCCGACGCTACGGCTCCACGGGGCCGAGCACCGCGCCATCGCCGCCGCCGAGGAGCGGCGCCTCGCCGACACGTGGCGCGGGGCGGCCGAACCGACCCGCTTCTCGCCCCGCTGCGGCACGAACTTCGCCGCGCTCGCGCTGCCCGTCACCCTCGTCGCCGAGCGTACGCCGCTCCCGGAGTCGTTCTGGACGCCCTTCGTCGTGCTCGTGCTGTCGCTCGCCCTGACGATGGAGCTCTGGCGGGCCGTCCAGTCGTCGCCGCGCAGCGCCCGGCGCCTCCTGCTGCTGCCGGGGCTCGCGCTCCAGCGGGTCACGACCCGTGAGCCGCGGCTCCAGGAGACGCAGGTGGCACTGCGCGCGGTCGCGGCCGTGCTCGCCCGCGAACTGGCGTAGCTACCATCCCATCGATGCACGAGATCGGCACGATGCGGGTGAAGAGCGGCCTGGCGGAGATGCTCAAGGGCGGCGTGATCATGGATGTGGTCGACGCCGAGCAGGCCAAGGTCGCCGAGAGCGCCGGCGCGTGCGCGGTGATGGCGCTCGAGAGAGTGCCGGCGGACATTCGCCGCGACGGCGGCGTCGCGCGGATGTCGGACCCCGAGAAGATCAAGGAGATCCAGGAGGCCGTCACCATCCCGGTGATGGCGAAGTGCCGGATCGGGCACTTCGTCGAGGCTCAGGTCCTGCAGGCGCTCGAGATCGACTACGTCGACGAGTCCGAGGTCCTGACGCCGGCCGACCTCGAGCATCACGTCGACAAGTGGCAGTTCACCGTCCCGTTCGTGTGCGGCTGCACGAATCTCGGTGAGGCACTCCGGCGGATCGCCGAGGGCGCGGCGATGATCCGGACGAAGGGCGAGGCTGGGACGGGCGACATCGTCAACGCCGTGACGCACATGCGGGCCGTCTTCGGCGGGATCCGCCGCCTGCAGTCGCTGCGCGGCGAGGAGCTGTTCTCGGAGGCGAAGACCCTGCAGGCGCCGTATGAGCTCGTGCGCTGGGTCGCGGAGAACGGGCGGCTGCCGGTGGTCACGTTCACGGCGGGCGGCATTGCCACGCCGGCCGACGCGGCGCTCTGCATGCAGCTCGGCGCGGATGGTGTCTTCGTCGGTTCGGGCATCTTCAAGTCGGGCGATCCCGAGAAGCGGGCTCGGGCGATCGTGGAGGCGACCACGCACTACCTCGACGCCGAGGTGATCGCGCGCGTCTCGGCCGGCCTCGGCGAGCCGATGGTCGGCATCTCGGCCACCACGCTCGACCCCAGCGAGCTGCTCGAGCGGCGCGGCTGGTAAGGAATGGGGGAAACCATGTTTCCCCCATTGAGCCGCGCGACTGGTGATGCCGAACCTGATTCAGCGCAGCTGAACCAGGTTCGCGAGTTTCGTCGTTAGCGCATCCCGCCGCGCTCGTGGTGGGCGCGGAAGAAGTTCTCGCTGCCGGCCGTCGCCATCGCCGCCGACGCGCTCATCTCGAGGCAGAGCGCCGCGGCCGCGACGATCTGCGCGAAGCGGTAGACCTTGCCCGGCCCCGCGCAGCCGATCGAGGCGAGCCATTCGCGCGCAGACGGGAGCGTCGTGCCTCCGCCGACGGTGCCGACCTCGAGCCCGCCGAACCGGATCGAGGCGTGCAGGCCCCCCGCGACGCGACGCCCCGTGCCGTGTGCCATCGAGCTCGTCCCGACCATGCCGAGGTCCTGTCCCGTGGCGGCGAACACCGCCGCGATCGCCGACGCAGGCGTGAAAGCCACGGACTGCATCCCGCTCGCGACCGAGCCGTGGGTCCCAGCCCACGACAGCGCCTCGAGATCCGCGGCCGTGGTCCGCAGGACCCGCCGGATGGCATCGTCGGAGAGCAGCGCCTCGGCGATCACGGTCTTGCCGTGCCCGGACTGGAAGTACTCGGCCGACGGCTTCTTGTCGCCGCCCATGTTGGCCTCGAGGATCGAGCGCTCGGGCTTCACGGGAGCGCGTTGCATGACGTAGCCCATGTTCAGCGCATAGCTGTTGCGCGTCATCATGTTCGCCCCGACGGCGTCGCCCGTCGTCCAGCGCCAGAGGACGTGACACAGCGGGCCGACGACGTGCGTCTTCGCCTCGCGTAGCTGGGCGCGCTTCGAGAGCGACGGGTCGTCCGACGACGCGAGCCACTCGCGCATCGCGGGCAGCTCGCCGGCGATCCAGCGCGCGAGCTCGAGCGCCTCGCGGACGTCCGCGCACACGAAGCACGAGGCACGCGTGATCCGGTCCGCGACGACGTATGTCCGGACGGTCCCGGCGGCGAGCGCACCGCGCGTCATCGACGCCGTCAGGCCGCCCTCCGTGTGCGCCAGCGGCACGTAGACCGTCTCCGTCTCGCGGCCGTGCTCACCCACCTGCCCGTCGTCTCCGAGGCGGTAGTCGCCGAGGTCGATCTCGATCGGCACCGCCGAGACCGGGATCACGGCGACACCGACGAGCGACTCGGCCGCGGCGGTGAACGGCGCCAGGTCGACGGAGGTGACGAGACCGCCGTCGAGCCCCATCGCGGCCCGGCGGGCGTCGATGGAGGCGGCGTCGTTTCTCCTCGGCCAGCGCATGTGGAGAATGTAGTGGACCCGTCCGCAAGTACCGGTCAGCTCTGCCGGCTGCGCGGGACCGAACTTACGGACGCGTCCACTAGACTCGCCCGCGCATGGCAGCAGCGCTCATGAAGGGAAAGCCGCTCGCCGAGCGCATCCGCGCTGAGGTCGCCGAGGAGGTGCGGACGCTTGGCTCGGTCGGGATCGTGACCGTGCTCGTCGGCGAGGACCCTGCGTCACAGGTCTACATCCGTCTCAAGCACGAGGCGGCGACGAAGGCGGGCATGCGCGCCACCGACGTTCGGCTGCCGCAGGACATCAGCGAGGACGAGCTCGTGCAGCGGGTCGACGAGCTTTCCGCGGACGACGATGTCGACGCACTGCTCGTGCAGCTGCCGCTGCCGCGGCACATCGACGAAGCGCGCGTGATCCGCGCGATCGCTCCGATCAAGGACGTCGACGGGCTGCACCCGGTGAACGCCGGGCTCCTGTTCCTCGGTCGTCCGGGCCTGGTCGGCGCGACGCCGGTCGGCGTGCTGGCGCTGCTGCGCGAGCACGAGGTCTCGCTCGACGGCGCGCGGGCGGTGGTAATCGGCCGCAGTGACATCGTCGGCAAGCCGATGGCGCACCTCTTGCTGCAGGAGCACGCGACCGTGACGATCTGCCACTCGCACACGGAGGACCTCGCCCGCCACACGCTGGATGCGGACGTGCTGGTCGTCGCGGCAGGCATCCCGGCGCTCGTCTCACCCGACATGGTGAAGACGGGCGGAGTCGTGATCGACGTCGGCATCAACCGGACCGACGCCGGGCTGGTGGGAGACGTCGACCCGGGCGCGGTCGAGGTCGCGGCCCTCATGACGCCCGTTCCGGGCGGGGTGGGGCCGATGACGATCGCCTGCCTCCTCCAGAACGCCGTGCTCTGCGCCCGCTATCGGCGCGGCGAGGTTGCATATCCAGGGGGAAACGGTGGTAACGTACGCGCGCTTCCGCAAGCAAGCGGAGGCTTGTAGTCGTTCACCAGTAAGGAGTAGGTCGTTGGCTGAAGGTACGGTCAAGTGGTTCTCGAACGAGAAGGGCTATGGCTTCATCGAGCGCGGAAACGGCGAGGCGGACGTCTTCGTCCACTTTTCTGCGATCAACGGTGAGGGCTACAAGTCTCTGACCGAGGGTCAGCGCGTGTCGTTCGAAGTCGTGCAGGGCGACAAGGGCCTGCAGGCGGCGAACGTTCAGCCTGTCTAGTTCTTTCGGAACCAGGTATCGCGCGAGGGCTCCGAAAGGAGCCCTCCGCATTTGAGGGAGGATCGATTGGCGGGGATCAGCAGGGACGAGGTACTCCACGTGGCGAGGCTCGCCCGCCTCGAGCTGACCGACGACGAGGTCGCGAAGTTCCAGGAGCAGCTGTCCGCGATCCTCGAAGCGGTCTCGAAGGTCGCGGAGCTCGACCTCGAAGGCGTGCCGCCGACCGCTCATCCGCTCGAGCTCGAGAACGCGTGGGCCGAGGACGAGCCTCGTCCCTGCCTGCCGCTCGACGACGTGTTCGCGAACGCACCGCAGCGCGAGAGCGACTACTTCCGGGTGCCGCCCGCATGATCGACACGCTCAGACTGACCGCCGAGCGCGCGAACGAGCTGCTGCGTGCGAAGGAGATCTCCGGCGATGAGCTGTTCGCCGCGTACCTCGACGCGATCGGCGAGCGCGATCCCGAGCTGCACTGCTTCCTCCACGTCTGCCGGCCGACCGAAGGCGAGGGCATCCCGATCGCGATCAAGGACGTGATCGGCACGAAGGGCGTCCCGACGACGGCCGGCTCGAAAGTCCTCGAGGGATACGTCCCGGTGTACGACTCCACGGTCGCCGCCCGTTGCAAGGCACACGGTCTGCGTCTGCTCGGCAAGACGAACACGGACGAGTTTGCGATGGGCTCGTCGACCGAGAACTCTGCGTACGGTCCTTCCCACAACCCGTGGGACCCGACGCGCGTACCCGGCGGGTCGGGCGGCGGGTCCGCGGCGGCGGTCTCGGCCGGGCTGGCGCCGTGGGCGCTCGGCTCCGACACCGGCGGCTCGATCAAGCAGCCGTCGGCTTTGTGCGGCAACGTCGGCTTGCGACCGACCTACGGGACGGTCTCGCGCTACGGCGTCGTCGCGTTCGCGTCGTCGCTCGACCAGGTCGGGCCGGTCGCGAAGACGGTCCGCGACTGCGCCTACCTGTACTCCGTGATTAGAGGCCGCGACGAGAAAGACTCGACCACGGTGGAGGTGCCGCCTGTCGAGATTCCCGAGAGCGCCGATCTCCGCGGCGTGCGCGTCGGCGTGCCGCGGGAGCTGAACGAGGCGGAAGGAATCGAGCCGGGAGTGACTGCCGCCGTTCGCGACGCGATCGAGCAGCTGTCGGCGCTCGGAGCGGAGGTGGACGAGTGCTCGCTACCGCGCTCGGTCGAGTACGGCCTGGCCTGCTACTACCTGATCGCGCCCGCCGAGGCCTCGTCGAACCTCGCCCGCTACGACGGAGTCCGCTACGGCCTGCGCGCCGGCGGCGCCGACTTCCGCGAGATGGTGATGAACACGCGCCACGACGGTCTCGGCGACGAGCCGAAGCGGCGGATCATGCTCGGAACCTACGCGCTCTCTGCCGGCTACTACGACGCGTACTACGGCACCGCGCAGAAGGTGCGCACGGTGATCAAGCGCGAGCACGACGCCGTGTTCGAGCGTTTCGACGCGCTCGTCTGTCCGACGAGCCCGACCGTCGCGTTCCCGCTCGGCGCCCGGGCCGACAACCCGCTGGGGATGTACCTCAGCGACCTGCTGACGATCCCGTCGTGCGTCGCCGGGCTGCCGGGGCTGAGCATTCCGTGCGGGTTGTCGGACGGCCTCCCGGTGGGCTTGCAGCTGGTCGGGCCGCAGTTCGCCGAGAACACGCTGTTCCGGGTCGGGCACGCACTCGAGCAGGCGCTCGAGTTCGACTTCGTGCCGGCGAGGTACCGGTCATGACCTGGGAGCCCGTGATCGGTCTGGAGATCCACGTGCAGCTGAAGACGCGCACGAAGATGTTCTGCCGCTGCGAGAACGGGTTCGGCGGCGAGCCGAACTCGCAGACGTGTCCCGTCTGTCTTGCGTTCCCGGGTGCGTTGCCGGTGCCGAACCGTCGCGCCGTCGAGGAGTGCATCAAGCTCGGGCTCGCTCTCGACTGCACGATCGCGGAACGGGCCGTCTTCCACCGCAAGAACTACTTCTACCCGGACAATCCGAAGGCGTACCAGATCAGTCAGTACGACGAGCCGCTCTGCTCGAGCGGGAAGCTGACGGTGCCGACAGCGGACGGCGAGGTCACCGTGGGCATCGTGCGTGCGCACCTCGAGGAGGACGCGGCCAAGAACGTGCACGTCGCCGAGTCGGGGCGCCTGCACGGCGCGACGGCGACATTGGTCGACTTCAACCGCTGCGGCACCCCGCTCATCGAGATCGTCACCGAACCGGATCTCCACGACGCCGACACGGCGAAACGATTCCTCCAGCTCCTGCGGCAGACGGTCGTCGAGCTCGGGCTGTCCGACGCGGAGCTCGAGAAGGGCTCGATGCGATTCGACGTCAACGTGTCCGTGAGGCCGGCCGGCAGCGGCGAGCTGCGCACGCGAACGGAGCTGAAGAACATGAACTCGTTCAACTTCGCGGCCAAGGGGATCGAGCGGGAGATCGCGCGGCAGATCCGCGTCTACGAGGCGGGCGAGACCGTCGAGCAGGAGACGCTGCACTTCGATCCGACGAACGAGGACTCGCCGCCGATCCGCTCCAAGGAGGAGGCGCAGGACTACCGCTACTTCCCCGAGCCAGACCTCGTGCCGGTGCATCCACCTGCTGATGTGGTGGACCGTCTGCGCGGCGAGATCGGCGAGCTCCCGGGCGCGCGGATCACGCGCATCGCGAAGACGCTGTCGTTCTACGACGCCGACGTGCTGGTCACCGGCGACCTCGACCGTCTCTGGTCAGCGGTCGTCGATGCAGGCGCGGCGCCGAAAGAGGCGGCGAACGTGCTTGCCAACCAGTTCGTCGCGACGGGCGTCGAGCCGGCGAGCGTGAACGCCGGCGAGCTGGCGAAGCTCGTTCGCGCCCGTGCCGAGATCCCGCGCTCGGCGTTCGACGACGCGCTGGCCCATGTCGGCGATCCCGGCTTCTCGGCCGAGCCGTACCTCGCTGAGAAAGCGGTTGCCGACGTTCACCAGCTCGACCCGGTGATCGACCGCGTGCTCGCCGCGAATCCCGGCCAGGTGGAGCAGTACCGCGCCGGCAAGGAGGGCCTGCTCGGGTTCTTCGTCGGTCAGGTGATGAAGGAGACGGGCGGCGCCGCCGACGCGCGGGTCGTCAACGAGCGCCTGCGCGAGAAGCTCAGGGCCTGATGTTCGCGCGACGGCGGTGGTGGAACGGATCGGGGCTCCCGGCGTTGCGCCTGATGGCGATCGAGCACTGGGATCCCCTCGGCGTCTACGACAACCCGGCGCGTGCTGACGAGTACGACCCGTACCTCAAGCGCCTCGGGCGCATGCTCAAGAGCGGGAAGGGCACCGAGGAGATCGCGGGCTACCTCGGCGACGTCCGGACGAAGGCGCTCCGCCGCGGCGAGAACGAGGACGTCGACCACGCGTTCGCCGACCGCGTCGTCGCCTGGTATCAGCTCGAGGCGCCGAGCAAGAGCTAGGCCCGGCGCACCGTCACGCCGGCGTAGAGCAGCAGCGCCGCCGCGGCGAAGCACGCGGCGGCCGCCGCGACCGCCGTCTGCGTGAGGGCCGAGGCCGCGGCGGCGGCGGCTACGGAGCCGACGATCAGGCCGTTCGCGAGCGGCCGCCGGCGCAGCGTCGCGACGGCGACGAGCAGCACGGCGAGCGCGCCGAGCGAGCTGCCTGCGATCGCCGCGACGCGCGGAAACGTGTCGACATGGTCCTGCGCGCGCGGGACCGCCGTGCCGCCGAACGCCCCGCGGACCGGCATCGCCGCGGCCACGCCGACCGCGAGGCCGACCCAGACGAGGCCGAGCGGGCCCGCCCAGCGGCGTCCCCAGAGCTGCAGCGAGCCGATGCCGAGCAGGGGCGCGGAGAGGAGCGCGCCGGCGAGGTAGTACAGGCGGAACGCCCGGGCGTCCCAGCCGTGCGCCGCGCCCCAGGCCATCGCCGCCGCGGCCAGCGCGAACGAGACGAGGCCGCCGGCCCACGCGAAACGGCGCCCGCGTGCGAGCAATCCGGCGAGCCGCAGCGAGAGCAGCGCCGCGCCGAAGGACAGGAGCGCGTTCACGCCGACAGTGTGGCGCCGTGAAGTGGGCCGTGGGACAAAACTCGCGTCCTTAGGACGTCTCTGACGTCCTGAGGACGGCGGGTTTGGGCGCTACGCTGCGGCTCGTGGAGAAGCGGTACCTGTTCACGCCGGGGCCGACGCCCGTGCCGCCGGAGGTGCTGGCGGCCACGGCAGAGCCGATCGTCCACCATCGCGGGCCGGACTTCCGCGTCATCTACGAACGGACGCTGCAGCGGCTCCGCGACGTCTTCCGCACCGACGGCGACGTGCTCCTCTTCACCGCGTCGGGCACGGGGGCGATGGAATCGGCGGCGGCGAACCTCTGTGAGCCCGGAGACCGTGTCGCCGTCGTCAGCCACGGCTCGTTCGGCGAGCGCTGGCTGGCGATCTGCGAGGCACACGGGCTCGACGTGGTGCCGATCCGCTACGAGTGGGGCGAGACGCCGGACCCGGACGAGGTCGGCGACGCGGTCCGCGAGGCGGGCGCCGCGACCGTCTTCTGCCAGCACTCCGACACGTCGACCGGGGTGGTCTCGGACGTGCGCGCGATCAAGGAGGCCGTAGGCGATGCGTCGCTCGTCGTCGACGCCGTCTCCTCGCTCGGCGCGGTCCCGCTCGAGACGGACGCCTGGGGAATCGACGTGGTGATCTCGGGCTCCCAGAAAGCCCTGATGTGCCCGCCGGGGCTCGCGATGACCTCGGTGCCGGAGCGGCTCTGGCAGCGGGTGAAGCCCTCGCGGAGCTTCTACTTCGACTGGCTCGCGACAAAGAAAGCGCAGGACGCCGCCGATGCGGCGTTCACGCCGGCGGTCTCGCTGATCCGGGGCCTCGACGTCGCGCTCGGCCTGCTGCTCGACCAGGGCCTCGAGGCCGCGTTCGCGCGCCACATGCGGCTCGGGCGCGCTGCGCGGGCGGGCGTGAAGGCGATGGGGCTCGAGCTGTTCTCGCCGGACGACGACGGCGCGGCGGTGGTGACGGCCGTCCGCGTGCCCGACGGCGTCGACGGCAACGAGCTGCTGCTCCATCTACGCGACCGGCACGGGGTGACGCTCGCGCCCGGCCAGGCCCATCTCAAGGGCAAGATCTTCCGCATCGGGCACATTGGCTGGTTCGACGTCTTCGACATCGCCTCTGCACTCGCCGCGGTCGAGCTCTCGCTGACCGAGCTCGGCGCCGACATCGAACGCGGCGTCGCTGTTGCGCGGGCGTTCGAGGCGTACGAGCAGCGCGTTCCAGCAACGTGAAGGTTCTCATCCGCGAGCAGATCGCGGACGCAGGGGTCGAGTTGCTCCGCAGGAAGTTCGACGTCACGGTCGACGGCGACTCGCCGCTCGAAGAGGTCGTCGGCGGCTACGAGGCGCTGATCGTCCGCTCCGCGACGAAGGTGACGGCCGAGGTGCTGGAGCACGCCGGGCGGCTGAAGGTGATCGGACGGGCGGGCGTGGGCGTCGACAACGTCGACGTCGACGCGGCGACGCGCCGCGGGATCGTCGTCGCGAACGCGCCCGAGTCGAACGTCGTCTCCGCTGCGGAACACACCATCGGGCTGCTGGTCGCGCTCGCCCGCAACATCCCGCAGGCGCACGGCGCGCTCATCGAAGGCCGGTGGGAGCGGTCGAAGTGGGGAGGGGTCGAGCTGGCCGACAAGACACTCGGCGTGCTCGGGTTCGGCCGCATCGGCCGGCAGGTAGCACGGCGGGCGGCCGGGTTGCAGATGAAGGTCGTGGCGTACGACCCCTTCGTCGTCGCGGAGCGGTTCCGTGAGCTCGGCGTCGAGCACCTGACGCTGCAGGAAGTGCTCGCGCGTTCCGACTTCCTGACGTTGCACCTTCCGTTGACGGACGAAACGCGCGGGTCAATCGACGCCCGCGCCTTCGCCGCGATGCGCGACGGCGTTCGCCTCGTGAATGCGGCCCGAGGCGAGCTCGTCGACGAGCAGGCGCTGATCGCCGCACTCGAGTCCGGCAAGGTCGCCGGCGCTGCGATCGACGTGTTCGCCGAGGAGCCGTACACCGGCCCGCTCCTGCGCGCCCCGAACATCGTCGTCACGCCGCATCTCGCGGCGTCGACCGACGAGGCGCAGGATCGCGCGGGGGTCATCGTCGCCGAGCAGGTGGTCGCCGCGCTCGAGGGCGGCCTCGTGACGAACGCGGTCAACATCCCCGCGATCGGGCCGGACGACCTCGAGGTGCTCGGGCCGTTCCTGCCGCTGGCCGCGAAGCTCGGCCGGCTGGCGCGTCAGCTCGCCGCCGGCGAGGTCCGGCAGATCCAGGTCGAGGTCTTCGGCCAGCTGGCCGACTACGACACGCGCCTGCTGACGGTCGCGGTGCTGAACGGCGCGTTCCAGGGTCAGTCCGAGCAGCCCGTGAACTACGTCAACGCGCCGCTGATCGCCGCGGAGCGCGGCGTGGACGTGGTCGAGGAGAAGCGGAGGTCGAGCCGCGACTTCACGAACCTGCTCGCCGTCAGCGCCGACGGCGCCCGGGTCGCCGGGACGACGATCGGCACGGACAACCGGCAGTGGCTCGTGTCCGCGCTCGGCTTCGAGCTCGAGTTCGAGCTCGCGGAGCGGATGATCCTCCTGCGCTACGACGACGTGCCCGGAGTGATCGGCCGCGTCGGCACGCTGCTCGGCGAGGCGGGCGTCAACATCGCGAACATGACGGTGTCGCGGAACCGCAAGGGAGAGAAGGCGTTGATGGCGTTCTCGGTCGACACGGCGGCGCCGCCGGAGCTCGTCGCGAAGCTGCAGGAGGGCATGGACGAGGCCTACGTGATGGAGCTGTGAGCGACGGCTGGCCCGAGGAGGTCGAGCGGGTCGCGACGGTCCTGCGGACGTCGGCCGTCGATGCTCGCATCGAGGAGTTCGCAGGCGGGACGCCCACCGCGCGAGAGGCGGCGCGCGCAGTCGGCTGCGAGTTGTCCCAGATCGTCAAGTCGCTGGTGCTCGTCTGTGACGGCGCCTACGTCCTCGCGCTCGTGCCGGGCGACCGCCGCGCAGACGAGAAGGCGGTCGCCGCGGCTGTCCCCGCCGAGCACGTCCGCGTCGCGCGGCCGGAGGAGGTGCTGCACGCAACAGGGTTCGAGCCCGGCGGCGTTGCGCCGTTCCCGCAGCGGGCGGTCGCGCAGACGTTGATCGATCCCTCGCTGTTGCGGCACGACGTGGTGTGGATCGGCGCCGGAACGACGGCCCACATGGCCTCGCTGGCGCCCGGCGAGCTCCAGCGCCTCACCCGGGCGCGGGCCGTCGACCTCGTGGCCCACGGGTAGAATCGAGATCTCAGGTCCCGCGAATAAGGAGCCCAAGCGGTGCAGGAGACCGAGAAGATCTGGATGAACGGCGAGCTGGTCGACTGGGCCGACGCCAAGATTCACGTCGGCACCCACGGCTTGCACTACGGAACAGGGGTGTTCGAAGGCATCCGCTGTTACGACACGCCGAAAGGCCCGTCGGTCTTCCGGCTCACCGACCACCTCGAGCGCCTGCAGAACTCCGCGCGCCTGCTGTACATGCAGCTTCCGTTCTCGATCGACGAGCTGAGGGCCGCCTGCAACGAGCTGATCACGACCAACGGGCTACCGGAGTGCTACCTGCGGCCGATCGCCTTCTACGGGTACGGCGAGCTCGGCGTTGCCACCCGCGGCAACCCGGTCGAGGTCGTCCTGATGAGCTGGCCGTGGGCGCCGTACCTCGGCGAGTCCGGATTGCGTGAGGGGATCCGCGCGAAGATCTCGTCCTGGCAGCGCGTGTCCCCGAACGTCGTCCCGCACGTGTCGAAGGCGACCGGCGTCTACCTGAACTCGATGCTCGCGGTGACCGAGGCCAACAACGCCGGCTACGACGAGGCGATCCTGCTCACGCCCGAGGGAACCGTCGCCGACGGATCCGGTGAGAACATCTTCGTCGTCCGCGACGGTGTTCTCTTCACGCCGGATCTCGCGACCGGGATCCTGCCGGGCATCACGCGCGACAGCGTCATGCAGATCGCGCAGGACCTCGGCTACACGGTGGTCGAGAAGGCGCTGATCCGCTCCGACCTCTACCTGGCGGACGAGGTGTTCATGTGCGGCACCGCCGCCGAGGTGACGCCGTTGCGGTCGGTGGACGACCACGAGATCGGCGTCGGCCCGGTGACGCTGGAGATCCAGAAGGCGTACCTCGACACGGTGCGCGGCGCAAGCGAGCGCTGGGCGCAGTGGCTCGAGCACGTGCCGCAGCTCGTGCGCGCGTGAGCGCGACCAAGACGCGGATACCCCTCAGCGCGCCGTGGATCGACGCGCGCGACGAGGAGCTCGTGCTGGAGGTGCTGCGATCCGGCTGGCTGTCGCTCGGCCCGACGGGCCCCCGCCTCGAGTCGCTATTCGCCGAGGCGGTCGGTGCGCCGTACTGCGCGGCGGTCTCGTCCGGCACGGCGGGGTTGCACCTCTGCATGCGGTTGGCCGGCGTCGGTGCCGGCGACGAGGTGATCACGTCGCCGTACTCGTTCGTCGCGTCGGCGAACTGCGCGATCTACGAGGGTGCGACGCCCGTCTTCGCCGACATCGACCCGCTGACGTTCAACCTCGACACGGCGAGCGTCGAAGCGGCGATCACGCCGCGCACGAAGGCGATCGTGGCCGTCGACATCTTCGGCTATCCCTGCGAGCTCGATCCGCTGCTCGAGCTCTGCGAGCGGCACGGGCTCACCCTCGTCGAGGACGCGTGCGAGGCGCTCGGCTCGAGCTACAAGGGACGGCCGATCGGCTCGCACGGCCATCCGGCCGTCTTCGCCTTCTACCCGAACAAGCAGATGACGACGGGCGAGGGCGGCGCGGTCACGACCGGCTCGGCGGAGGAGCACGAACTGCTCGTGTCGCTGCGGAATCAGGGACGTCTCGAGACGTCGAGCTGGCTGCAGCACGGCCGCCTCGGCTTCAATTACCGGCTCGACGACATCTCGGCCGCCCTCGGCATCGGCCAGCTGGAGAAGCTCGACCGCCTGCTCGAGGGCCGGCGCGAGGTCGCCGCCCGCTACAACGACCTCCTTCGCGGCGTCGACGTCGAGACGCCGTTGCCGGACGACGCCGACCACGTGCGATCGTGGTTCGTCTACGTCGTGAAGCTGCCGAGCGGCGTCGACCGCGACGGCGTCATGGCGCGCCTCGGCGGGGAGGGAATCGCCACCGCGCCGTACCTGCCGTCGATCCATCTCCAGTCGTACATGCGCGAGCGCTACGGCTTCCGCGAGGGGATGCTGCCCGTGAGCGAGGACTGCAGCGCCCGGACGATGGCGCTGCCGTTCCACGGGCGGCTCGACCGCTCCGACCAGGAGCGGGTGGTCGAAGCGCTCCGCAGCGCGCTCGACGCGGCCTGAGATAATCGCCGCGTGAACGGCGCGAGGATGGTGTTCCTCGGCTTCGGCAAGTACGTGCGGGCCGACCGGATCTACGCGCTCGAGCCCCTGCCGTCCGGCCAGCGCGGCCACGGTGCGCGCACCCGCGTGTGGGTGGAGGGGATCCCCGATCCGATCGTCGCCTCCAGGACGGAGCGGGCGATCGTCGCCGCGATGGGCCCGAACGCGGCGGCGGCACAGGCGCGCGTCTTGGACGACGCACTCAAGCTCGCCCAGCGCGTCGCTGAGGCCGCCGAGCAGGGACGGTTCGACGTAGCCGACCTCGGCCGCCGTGCCCGCCGCGTGCTCGAGGCAACGGCTCACGGCGAGCCCGACGCGCTGTTCTGAGTTGCCGGCGGTGCGCTCGGCTGTCGCCGCGGCCCGGCCGGTGAAGCTGGCGCGGACCTTCTTCCAGCGGTCCGTGCACGAGGTCGCGCCGGAGCTGATCGGCGCCGAGCTCTACGTCGACGGGGTCGGCGGCGTGATCGTGGAGGTGGAGGCCTACGACCACGAAGACCCCGCCGCCCACGGCTTCGGCAACCGGCGCACCCCGCGGAACGCGTCGATGTTCCTGGCGGGCGGGCACGCATACGTCTACCGCTCCTACGGCATCCACTGGTGCCTCAACTTCGTCTGCGGCGAGCCGGAGATCGCGAGCGCGGTCCTCCTGCGCGCGCTCGAGCCGACTGCCGGCTTGAGCGAGATGCGTGCCCGGCGCGGGGTGGACGACGTCCGCCTCCTCTGTGCCGGTCCGGGACGGGCATGTCAGGCGCTCGGCGTGACGAGTCGGCACGACGGCCTCGCGCTCGACGAGCCGCCCTTCGAGCTGCGTCGGCGCGGCACGCCCGGGGACGTGATCGTCGGCCGGCGGATCGGCATCACGAAGGCGTCCGAGCTGCCGTGGCGCTACGGGCTGTCGGGCTCGAGGTACCTCAGCCGCGGGTTCGGCGCTTCACGGCGAGCGTGAGCTTCAGCCCCGGCGCGGCCGCGCTGCCCGCGCGCGGTGCCTGGCCGACGACCTTGCCGTCGGAGTCGCCCGAGACGTGGATGTCGAGATGGAATCGCGCCAGTCGCGCACGGGCGCGTGCGAGCGGCAGGCCGATGACCCGCGGGATCGTCCCGTGCAGCGACTTCGGCACCACCAGCGTCACCTTGTCGTACGCGGAGAGCGTCCCGCGCGCGGGGTACTGGCTGAGGACGATGCCGAGGCGCTCGCCGGGCGTCGCAGGCTTGAAGACGAGGCTCGGCGTCAGGGGCTGGCCCTCGAGCCGCGTACGAGCCGCCACGAGCGTCTCGCCGACGACGTTCGGCACGTCGACCTCGTTCGGCTTGCAACCGGCGAGACGGGGCGGGCCCTCGCCGCCGAAGAAGTTGAGCTGGTACGTGTTCTTGCACACCCCGTTGTCACGTTCGAGGACGCCGTTGCGATTGACGACGGTCACCGGAGACGCGGACAGGTACGGCGGGGCGGGGAAGTCGGCCGGCGGATCCTTCGCGAGCGCCTTCGTCATGAACGCCTTCCAGATCAGTGCCGGGTACGTCCCGCCCGCCACCGGCTGTCCGTGGTAGTCGGTCAGCATCGGCCGCTCCGCAGTCGGGTAGCCGACCCACACGGCCGTCACGATCTGCGGCGTGTAGCCGACGAACCACGCATCGCCGTAGTTGGTCGTCGTGCCGGTTTTGCCGGCGACCTGGCGACCGGGTAGCGCGGCCAGCTTGCCCGTTCCGCTCGTCACGACGCCCTGAAGGAGCTGGTTCATCATCGCGTCCTCCTCGGGGCTCAGCACCTGTCGCTCTACGACCTTGTTGTCAGAGGTGCAGTTCCCGTGCGAGTCGGTGAGGCACTCGACGGCGCGCGGCTCGTTGCCGAACAGCGAGCCGTCGATCCGGTAGCCCCCGTCGGCGAACGACGTATACGCACGGGCCATGTCGAGCGGCGTCGTCCACTCGCCGCCGAGACCGATGGAGAAGTAGCCGTGGAGCGGCGTCGTGATCCCGAGCTCGCGCGCCGCGTGCATCACGTTGGTCGGGCCGACGATCGCCGTGAGCTGCGAGTACACCGCGTTGTCGGAGGCCGCGATGCCGGTCGCGAGCGTGATCGGGCCGAGGTACTCGCCTTCGTAGTTCGTCACGTGCCACAGCCGTCCGCCGGCGTCGATCGTCACCGGCTTCGACTGCAGCACGCTCGACGGGGCGACGTGATCGAGCAGTGCGGTCGCGAGCACGAACGGCTTGAACGCCGACCCGGGCTGTCGCTGTCCCTGCGTCGCGAGATTGAACTGGCTGTCGTGGTAGTTGCGTCCGCCCACCATCGCGAGCACGGCGCCGGTCTGCGCGTCCATCGCCACGAGCGCCGCCTGCGGGCCGTCGGGATTCGGGAGGACCGACTGCACCGCCTGCCTCGCGAGCTTCTGCAAGTTCAGGTCGATCGTCGTCTTCACGTGCAGGCCGCCGCTGAATGCGCGTCGTGGACCGAACTGGTCGACGAGCTGGTCGCGCACGTAGTTCGCGAAGTACGGCGCCGCACCGCTCACGCCCGAGGGCAAATAGACGTTGTGCGGATCGGGCATCGGGAAGCGGAGTGCGGCCCGGTACTGAGATGCCGTCAAGTACTGCTGCTGGTACATCTGCGTCAGCACGACGGTACGACGAGCCCGCGCGAGCGCCGGATGCGCGACCGGGTCGAACAGGCTCGGATCCTCGGGTATCCCGGCGAGGAGCGCCGCCTCCGCGGGCACGAGCTTCGCAGCGCTGTGGTGGAAGTAGATGCGCGACGCCTGCTCGACGCCGTACGCCTGGTTCCCGAAGTACACGGTATTGAGGTACGCGCTCAGGATCTGGTCCTTCGTCCATCTCCGCTCCAGCTGCCACGCGAGCGCAGCCTCGACGAGCTTGCGGCCGATCGACTTCTGGCTCGTCAGGTAGGCGTTCTTGACGAACTGCTGGGTGATCGTCGAGCCCCCCTGGACCGCACCGTGGTGCGTGACGTCCGCCCAGACCGCACGCGCCATCCCGCGCAGGTCGACGCCGTGGTGCTCGTAGAACCGCTTGTCCTCGATCGCGACGATCGCATGCTTCATCCACGGCGAGATCGCGTTCGACGGCACGACGATCCGCGCCTGAGAGCCGCGGAGGATCGCCAGGATCGTGTGCCCGTCCGAGGCGTAGACGTATGTGTTGGCCTGCGTGTCGTGCTGCGCGAACGACTGCAGCTCGGGGATCTTCGCGGCGATCGCCGAGAGCAGGCCGAAGGTGAACGACGACAGACCCAGCACCCCGAGGACGAGAAGGAGGGCGAGGAGTCTGAGCTTGCGGATTCGCCGCCGCTTCGGGCGGCGCGCTTTTCGCCGGAGGAGCGTCAGGACGGCGGTAGTCTAGCCCGGCCATGGTCGAGGAACTGACCCGGAACGCGGCCAACGTGCTGCCCGACGGCGGCCTCGAGGCGAAGCTGAGGTTGGGCCGGCCGCTGCGCGTGAAGCTCGGCATCGACGTCACGGCGCCCGACGTCACGCTCGGCAACGGGATCCCGCTCCAGCGGATGCGTGCGTTCCAAGACGCCGGCCACCTCGGAGTCCTCATCGTCGGCGACTACACGACCCGGATCGGCGACCCGTCCGGCCGGTCCGAGAAGCGCCCGATGCTCGACCCGGCCGAGATCGACGCCAACGCACAGCGCTACTTCGAGCACGCGAGCACGATCATCGACCCGGACAAGACCGAGTTGCGGTTCAACAGCGAGTGGCTCGGAGAGCTCGACTTCGCCGAGATCCTGCGCCTGTCGCGTACCACGACCGTAGCCCGGCTCCTCGAGCGCGACGACTTTCAGAAGCGGTTCGCCGCAAACGCGCCGATCTCGGTCTCGGAGCTGCTGTATCCGTTGATGCAGGCCTACGACTCGGTCGCCGTTCGCGCCGACATCGAGCTTGGAGGGACCGACCAGCTGTTCAACCTACTCACGGGGCGCGAGGTGATGGCGGCGTACGGCCTGGATCCTCAGGTGGCACTGACGGTCAAGTACCTCGACAGCTGGGACGGCACCGGCATGAGCGCCTCACGGGGCAACTACATCGGCCTGAAGGAAGCACCCGAGGAGCAGTTCGGGAAGACGATGCGCATCCCCGACGATCTTCTCGAGCAGTGGTGGCCGCTGGTCGCCGAGCGCTCCGTCCCCGACGGCGACCCGATGGCGGCCAAGCTGGAGCTGGCGCGGTTCATCGTCCGCCGTGCGTGGGGCGACGACGCGGCAAAGGAGGCCGAGACGCACTTCACGCGGGTCGTCCGCCGGCACGAGGCGCCCGAGGAGGTGCCGGAGCTGGCCCTGCCGGAGGGCGATCCGGTTCATCTGCCGGCCCTGCTCGTCGCGGGGCTCGGGGTGGGCTCGACGTCGGAGGCGCGGCGGCTGATCGAGCAGGGCGGCGTGAAGCTGAACGGCGAGGCCGTCGAGTCGCTGGATCTGGCTCGGGGAGCGCTTTCCGGAGCGCTTCTGCAGGTCGGCAAACGGCGCTTCGCCCGTTTGACAGCCTGACCTGAAGCGTTGCTATACTCCGCGGGCCGTTCGCACGAGCGGTGCACGAAAGTCCCTGCACCTCGACGCAAGGAGCCTCCAGGCCCGATTCGTATCCGATACGATTCCTGTCTCGGAGGCCTCTGGCGCGAGTCGGAGGCTTTTTTACGCCGTCGAACGAGGCGGCACCGGTCTTTGAAAACTCAACAGCGAACGTTCAAACG
>Ga0070731_10001802_pt1 | contig 21499 bp, 24 predicted proteins | sample Coa_R1_2_FD_66448 | JGI IMG/M metagenome (GOLD analysis project Ga0070731, IMG submission 66448) | Surface soil microbial communities from Centralia Pennsylvania, which are recovering from an underground coalmine fire - Coalmine... | ecosystem: Environmental > Terrestrial > Soil > Unclassified ... | reverse complement strand
TGCTCGTCGCGCCAGAACTGCAGCGAGACGAATTTTCCAGGCGTGGTGATGCTCTCGAAGCGCTCGAGCGATAGGAAGCCTTCGGCCTTGTCCAGTTCGGGCTTGAGCTGGCCGGCCAGTTCCATGTAGTCCGGGAAGCGCCCCGCAGCGGGGGTGAATTCGAAAATAACGGCGATCATAGGCACTCCTTCCAGCTACTATACTTCGCGCCCATGGAGCCCCGCTACTTCCGGCACTGGCCGTCCGACATGCCGCGCTCCCTGCGCGCGCCGCATATTACTCTGCAGCAGATGTTTTTGAATTCATCGTCAAAACACCCGGACAAGCCCGCGGCGATTTTTGAAGGGAAAACACTTACCTACAGGGAGCTTCAGGAGCGGGTCGAAAACCTGGCAGGCCACCTGCAGCAAGCCTGCGGCGTGCAGCGCGGCGACCGCGTGCTGCTGGACATGCAGAACGGCCACGATTTCGTCATCGCCTGCTTCGCCGTCCTGCTTGCCGACGCCGTGGCGGTGCCGGTGAGTCCGATGAATCTGATCGAGGAACTGCGGCATTACATCGAAGACAGCGATGCCAGGGTTGCGATCACCGAAAAGGACCTGGCTGCACGCTTTTCGGGTTTACCCATTGAACATCTTTTGATACCGGAAGAAGTAAAAACAACCACAAAACCCAAACCCAGCATTGCACAGCCCGATGACCTCTGCATGATGCCCTACACCTCGGGCAGCACCGGCAAGCCCAAGGGCTGCATGCATACGCACGCGACGGTCCTGCACAACGTGGCGGGCGCCTGCGCGTGGAAGCACATCGACGAAAACACCGTCGCCCTGGCGACGGCGCCGTTTTTCCACGTCACCGGCCTGGTGCACAGCTTCTTCTCCGCCATCTACGCCGGCGGCACCATGGCGATCCAGCGGCGCTGGGACCCGCTGGCGGCCGCGCAGCTGGTCGAGCGCTACAAATGCAGCCACTGGGACAACGTGCCGACGATGGTGGTGGACCTGCTGTCGCACCCGAAAGCGCTCGAGCACGACATATCGTCCATGAAATGGATTTTCGGCGGCGGCGCCGCGATGCCGGAGGCGATCGCGCAAAAGCTGTTCGACCTCTGCGGCGTGCGCTACATTGAAGGCTACGGCATGACCGAGACCATCTCGCAGACGCACATCAACCCGCCGCAGAACGCGAAGAAGCAGTGCCTCGGCATCCCTGCCTTCGATACCGAAGCGCTGATCGTCGATCCCGGGAGTTTCGCGATCCTCGGGCCTGGAAGGCAGGGCGAAATCGTCGTGCGCGGCCCGCAGCTGCTCACCGGCTACTGGAAAAACGACCAGGCCTATGCCGAATCCTGGTGCGAGATCGACGGCAGGAAGTTCTTCCGCACAGGCGACCTCGGCAAAACCGACGAGGACGGCTACTTTTATATCTCGGACCGCCTGAAGCGCATGATCAACGCGGCCGGCATGAAGGTCTGGCCGGCCGAAGTCGAAGCGGCGATGTACAAGCACCCGGCGATCAGGGAATGCTGCATCATTGCTTCACCCGACGAGCGCAGGGGAGAAACCGTGAAGCTGGTGGCGGTACTGAAGCAGGAGCATCCGGCAACGGCGGAGGAGATCCTTTCCTGGGCGCGCACCCAGATGGCCGCCTACAAGGTGCCGAGGAAAATCGAATTCGTCGACGCCCTGCCCCGTACCGGCTCGGGCAAGCTGATGTGGCGCGCGCTGCAGGAGCGGGAGTTCGCGAGATGACCCTACGCATCGAAGCCGCGGGCATCACGCACAAGGGCACCGTCCGCGAGAACAACGAGGATTGCATCGCCATCGGCTACTGGACGTCGCAGGAGACCATGGAGTCGGCGCGCTTCTTCGATCACGAACTCGACCTGCCTTTCGCCGCCGTCGTGGCCGACGGCATGGGCGGCCACAACGACGGCGAGCAGGCGAGCCTGCTGGTCGCCAAGAGCCTGGCGCGCCGCCTGCCGGCGTTCGGGCCCGACAAGGTCGCCGCGTCGGTGCGCGCGGTGAACGCCGAGTTGTATTCGCACGTCGGGGAACATCCCGAGCTGGCCGGCATGGGATCCACGGTGGTCGGCCTGGCGGTGCATGACGCGAGCCTGGCGATCTTCAACGTCGGCGACAGCCGCGCCTACCGCGTCGAGGGCAAGGGCCTGGTGCAGTTGAGCATCGACGACTCGATGGGTGAGGCCTGGCGCTTCGGGTCGGGGGCCGCCCGCACCGGCATGCTGCTCCAGTGCTTCGGCGGCCGGCCGACGTTCACGGACATCGAACCTCACCTGCACGTCGAGCCCTGCGTGCCCGGCAACACCTACCTCCTGTGCTGCGACGGGCTGTACGAAACGCTCCCCGAGGAGAAGATCAAGTCGCTCGTCGGCGCCGACCTGAAGACCTCGGCGGAGGCGCTGCTGCGCGCCGCGCTGGACATGAAAGCGAGGGACAACGTGACCATCGCGCTTGTTCGAGTCGTCGAGAAGGCGTCCGCATGATCACGGTCCATCACCTGAACGACTCGCGCTCGCAGCGCATCCTGTGGCTGATGGAGGAACTGGGCCTGCCTTATGAGATCAAACGATATCAACGCTTACCGACAAGGCTCGCTCCACCAGAATTGGCGGCGATCCACCCGGTCGGCAAATCGCCTGTCATCACCGACAATGGAAGAACAGTCTACGAATCGGCCGCGATCATCGATTACGTCATCCGCCGCCACGCCGGCGGCCGCCTGCAGCCGGATCCGGCTACGCCCGCCTACGACGACTACATGATGTGGATGCACTACGCGGAAGGTTCCGCGATGCTGCCGCTGCTGCTCCACCTGTATGTCTCGCGGCTCGGCGAAGCGGGCGCGCCGCTGCATCCGCGCATCGAGAGCGAGACCGCCAACCACCTCGGCTACCTCGACGGCCACCTCAGGAGCCGCAGTTTCCTGCTGGGCGATATGTTCACCGGCGCCGACATCCAGATGAGCTTCGTAGCGGAAATTGCCGAGGTTTACGGCAAGCGCGCGCCGTTTCCGAGCCTCGACGCGTGGATCAAGCGCCTGCATGCGCGTCCCGCCTGGAAGAAAGCCCTCGAAAAAGGCGGGCCCTACCGCTTCGCCAATTGACGTGACGCCGGCTCAATCGCTCGCGCAAACCGAAGCGCGCGCGCAGCGCAGCGTTACTGCCGCCGGCACCGTCTGGCGGCGCTGGGGCGACAACAACTCACGCGCCCCGCTCGTCCTGCTGCACGGCGGCGCCGGAAGCTGGGCGCACTGGATACGCAACATCGACGTCCTTTCCTCCGACAGGACGGTGTGGATTCCGGACCTGCCGGGATTGGGCGAATCCCCCACGCCGCCCGCGCCGCGCGATCACACGGCAGTCGCGGCCGTGCTCGCGCGCGACGTGGACGAACTGCTGCCCGGCGCCGCGTTCGACCTCGTTGGATTCTCGTTCGGCGGTATCGTCGCCGCGTTTCTCGCCGGCCTGCATCCGCAGCGCGTGCGCAGGCTGGTGCTGGTCGGCGCGGGCGGCCTCGGCCTGCGCAAGGGCGAGGCGAAAATTCTCAAGCCCTGGCTGGGCCTGAAGGATCCTGCGGAGCGCGAGGCGGCGCATCGCCACAACCTCGGCGCGTTGATGCTGTCGACGCCTGAACGCATCGACCCGCTCGCCATGCACCTCTACACGCGCGACCTGGTTCGCGCGCGTGTCAACAGCGCCAAATCATCCCGCGCCGAGCCGCTCAAGCAGCGGCTCGAATCGCTGCGCATGCCGATCGACGGCATCTGGGGCAGGCTCGACATCACTGCGCACGGCAAATTCGACGAGATCCGCGCCCTCCTGCGCGGCGCCTATCCGGACGCGCAGCTGAAAATCATCGAGGACGCGGGACACTGGGCGCAGTACGAGCAAGCGGCGGCGTTCAACGCTGTGCTGCCGGAATTGCTGGCCGTCTATAGAATGCCGGGCACGCCATGAAACGCATCGACGCCGTCGCTGAAATCGCAGGCAAGGTATGGAAGATCGAGGCGAAGCCCGGGGCGAGGCTGGCCGCGGACGACGTCATCTTTATCCTGGAGTCCATGAAAATGGAGATCCCCGTCGTCGCGCCGCGCGCCGGCAAGCTGCTGGAACTGCGGGTCGCGGAAGGCGACACGGTGGCCGAGGGCCAGGTGGTCGCGATCCTGGAGGGCTAGGGCGCGCCTATTCCGGCGATGTAGTCGGCCAGGATTTCGATGTCCTTTTCGCTCAGTGCCTGCGCGGCCGAGGTCATGTTGCCGTCGATGTCGGAGCGCTTCTGCGCCTTGAAGCCGAGCAGCTGCGTCTTGACGTAGTCGAACTGCTGACCGGCGATGCGCGGAATGTGCTGCACTCCGAGGAGCGCGGGTCCGTGGCACTGCGTGCACATGAATTTCTGCGCGAGGCCGGGCCCGGCTGCCGCGTTCTCCGGGCTGCTTTTGTGCTTCGGCGGCGCTATCTTCAGCGAGGAGAAATATGCCGCCAGATCGTTCATGTCCGCGTTGGACAGGTTGGCCGCGATCGGCGTCATCTGCGCGTCCTTGCGATTGCCCTCGCGGAAGAACAGCATCGTATTGGACAGGAACTGCACCTGCTGCCCGGCGATGGACGGGTTCACCGGGATGACGGAATTCCCCTCGGGGCCGTGGCAGGCCTCGCACAGTGCCGCCTTGCGTTTGCCGGCCTCCAGATCAGCTGCCGAGGCAGCGCCGCCCGCGAGGGCGAGCGCTGCGACGACGAGCCACGCCTTCGCGCCGCTCACTTCTTATAGCTGATGCGGTACAGGATCCCGTTGTAGTCGTCGGATACGAGTAACGCGCCATCCTTCATCACCAGCACGTCCACCGGGCGGCCCCACATCGGCGGATCGCCCTTGTCGTTGGTGAGGAAGCCGGTGAGGAACGGCTCGGATTTCACCACCTTGTTCTTGCCGTCGACCACCACGCGGATCACGTTATAGCCCTGCTTGGTGGTGCGGTTCCAGGAGCCGTGCTGCGCGATGAAGATGTTGCCCTGGTACTCGGCAGGAAACATCTTGCCGGTGTAGAAGCGCATGCCGAGCGGCGCCACATGGGCGCCGAGCTTCGCCGCCGGCGGCGTGAACTCCTTGCAGGAGCGGTTCTTGCCGTATTCCGGGTCGAGCATGTCGCCCTCGTGGCAATACGGGAAACCAAAGTGTTGCCCGGGGCGGGTCGCCACTTCAAGCATGTCGGCCGGCGAATCGTCGCCGAGCCAGTCGCGGCCGTGCACGGTGAACCAGAGCTGATGCGTCTTCGGGCTCCAGTCGAAGCCGACCGAATTGCGCACGCCCTGCGCGTAGTTCTCGACCACCCCGGTTTTCGGGTCGACGCGCATGATCGACGCCTGCATGTAGGTCGGCATGGTGATGTTCTGCGGCGAGCCGATGTTGAAATACAGTTTGTTGTCGGGCCCCATCGCCAGGAACTTCCAGAAATGCCCGGGCTGCGTGGTCGGGTCTAGGTTGTCGACGACGACCTTGCCTTCTCCCGGGTTGTCCAGATGGTTCTCGATGTCCGCGTAGCTGGTGATCCGGTTCCGCTCGGCGACGTACAGCGTGCCCTTGCTGAACACGATGCCGTTCGGCGCGTTCATGCCCTTGAGGATCGTCTTCACTTCGCGCTGGCCGCCGCGGTCGATCACCGCATAGACGTTCTTCGAGATGCGGTTGCTGACGAACACGGTGCCCTTGTCGCCGAGCGCGAGCGAGCGCGCCTCCGGCACGCCATCGGCCCAGACCTCGACCTTGAATCCGGCCGGCACCTTGAGCGTGTCGATCGGCAGGTCCTTGGCCGCGCGACCGGTCAGGTTCGGCGCGAACGGGTGCAGCGGCGATTCCATCTGTTCCGCGGAGCGGCCCTGCTGCCAGGGTTGCGCCGGTGCCGGCGCGGGTTTGTCCTGCGCCTGGGCCGAAGCGAAGGCGGCCAGAACGGCAGTTGCCATCAGAGTACGAAGCACGGTGAATCCTCCTTGAAGTAACTCGCGGGGAATACTAACGCCATTGCGCCGGCGCGCGCTAGGATCAAGCGCGTATTTCAACCGCCTGCGAGAAGCTCGCGCATGCGGTCGGTTGCAGCGCACAATTCCGCTGCCATCGCAGGCTGCAGCGGCGAGTGCCCTCCTCCGGCAACCATGTGCAAAACCGCGCCGGGCAAGCGCTGCGCGACGGCTCGCGCGACTGGCGCGGGGCACACGAGGTCTTTCGTTCCTTGCACAACGATTACCGGCGTGGAACCGATGCGCGGCAGCTGGTCGATCAACTCGTCCGGGCGCAGGAAGCAATGGTTGGCAAGAAAATGCAGCTGCACCCTGACGCTCGCCAGCAATTCCCCTGCCGGCGGCGCGGCGCCGGCGGCGGGCTCCATCAACGCCATGACCCGGGACTCATAGTCCCACCAGCGGCGAGCCGCCCTCAGAGCCACCTCCGGCTCACCACGTTCAACCAATGCATGGTAATGCTCAACGATGGACGCGCCCGCAAGTTCGGCCCATGCATCGGGCAAAACGGAAAGATAGGCGGCGACTTCGGCGTCGCTCGCGAGGAACACGCCGCGCAGCACCATACCGGCCACGCGAGCGGGATACGCGATCGCGTAGGCCAGGCTGAGCGCCGAACCCCAGGAGCCGCCGAACAGCAGCCAGCGATCCACACCCAGCGCCTGCCGCAGCAGATCAATATCGGCGAGCAGGTGCGCGGTTGTGTTGTCACGGATCTCCCCCGGCGGCGTACTCCGCCCGCAGGCCCGCTGGTCGAACAGCACGATGCGGTAAAAACGGGGATCGAAGAAGCGCCGGTGCGCCGGGCGCGTGCGGCTGCCGGGGCCCCCATGGATGAAAAGGACTGGAAAACCCGCCGGATTGCCGCTGATTTCGTAATAGACGCGATGCCCGCCGCCGACTTCCAGCCAATTCGCCTGGCTGGGCTCCAATTCCGGATACATTCTTAGCAGGTGAGCTGCGGTGTGCGCTGCAGCAATGGCCTGCGCCATCCGGTTGAGGCGGCCCCCGCGTTTTGGTACGATGGCATCAGGCTCACTCTAACCCCTGGAGAAGACTATGTGGAGCAAGCCGGAGTACGCCGAGTTCCGTTTCGGTTTCGAAGTCACGATGTACATCGCCACCCGCTGAATTTCAGCGGATTGGAACGAAAGCCCCGATGAGGGGCTTTTGTTTTTTATGCGATAGCATTGAAGCGAGTCGAGCGCATTGAGGATCAGAGTTCTGGGGTCGGCCGCAGGCGGGGGGTTTCCGCAATGGAACTGCAATTGCCGCAACTGCGACGGCCTGCGCAAAGGCAGCCTGCGCGCCCGCGCCCGTACCCAGTCTTCCATTGCATTGAGTGCCGACGATACCAGCTGGGTGCTGTTCAACGCCTCCCCCGACCTGCTCGCGCAGTACCAGGCCTTTCCCGAGTTCCAGCCAGGGCGCGCCATCCGGGACACCGCGATCCGCTCGATCGTGTTGATGGACGCACAGATCGACCACACCACGGGCCTGCTCATGCTGCGCGAAGGCCGGCCGCTGCAAATCTACTGCACCGACATGGTTCGCCAAGACCTGAGTACCGGCAACCCGCTGTTCAAGATCCTCCAACACTACTGCGGCGTGCGCTGGCAGCGCCTGCCGGTGGCTGCGGGCAACCAGTTCTCCGTGCTGGGCGCCGAATCGCTGTCGTTCACCGCTGTGCCGCTGAAGAGCAAGGCGCCGCCCTACTCGCCGCATCGCGACGATCCGCGCGAAGGCGACAACATCGGCCTGCGCATCGCCGATCCGGGCAGCGGCAGGAAGCTGTTCTATGCCCCCGGCCTGGGCGAGATCGAACCGCAGCTCAAGCCTTTCCTCGAAGAGGCGGACTGCCTGCTGGTGGACGGCACCTTCTGGACCGATGACGAGATGATCCGGCTCGGCATCTCGAAAAAACACGCGCGCGACATCGGCCACCTGCCGCAATCGGGCGCCGGCGGCATGCTGGAAGTGCTCGCGCCGCTCAAGGCGCGGCGCAAGATCCTGATCCACATCAACAACACCAACCCGATCCTCGACGAGGACTCGGCGGAGCGCCGCGAGCTCGAGCGCGCAGGCATCGAGGTCGCGCACGACGGCATGGAAATCCGTCTCTGATGGAACGCCGTCCCTGGAGCCGCAAGGAATTCGAGGCGCAATTGCGCGCCAAGGGCCGCCATTACCATATCCACCACCCGTTCCACATCGCCATGAACAGCGGCAAATGCACCAAGGAACAGGTGCGGGGCTGGGTCTGCAACCGTTTCTATTACCAGATCAGCATTCCGGTAAAGGATGCCGCGGTGCTCTCGAACATGCCGGACCGCGAGCAGCGCCGCGAATGGATCAAGCGCATCCTCGACCACGACGGCACGCAGGGCGAGGAAGGCGGCATCGAGGCCTGGCTGCGGCTGGGCGAAGCCTGCGGTCTGAAGCGCGGGGACATCACCTCGCTCGAGCACGTGTTGCCGGGAGTGCGCTTCGCGGCGGATGCCTACGTCAGCTTCGCGCGCCGCGCGCCCTGGCAGGAGGCGGTCTGCTCTTCGCTCACCGAACTGTTCGCCCCGGAAATCCACCGCAAGCGCCTCGACAATTGGCCGCAGCACTATCCCTGGATCGAAGCCGGGGGCTACGGCTACTTCCGCCAGCGCCTGTCGGAAGCGCGGCGCGACGTCGAGCACGGCCTGCAAGTCACGCTGGATTACTTCAAGACGCGCCAGCAGCAGGAACGGGCGCTGGATATCGTGCAGTTCAAGCTGGACGTCCTCTGGAGCATGCTCGACGCCATGCAGATCAGCTACGGCATCGGACGCGCGAAGAATGCCTGACGGCGGCGCGCTTGGCGATGCCGCGATCCCGGAACTCGCGCGCCAGTTCCGCTTCCAGTGGGAACCCGCGCAGCAGGCGCACGTGCTGCTGTTCCCGGAGGGTATGATCAAGCTGGGCGGCAGTGCCGGCGAAATCATGAAGCGCGTCGACGGCAAGGCGAACGTCGGCGCCATCATCGCAGACCTGCAGCGGGCGTTCCCCGGCGCGGATCTGCGCGCCGACGTGGTGCAGTTTCTCGAGGAAGCACATGCAAAAGGCTGGATCCACGCCAGGTAAACCCGCCGGCAATCCGCTTTGGCTGCTGGCGGAAGTCACCTACAAGTGCCCGCTGCACTGCGTGTTCTGCTACAACCCGGTCGACTACACCACCTACGGCCCGGAACTTTCCACCGAGGACTGGCTGCGCGTGCTGCGCCAGGGCCGCGAGCTGGGCGCGGCGCAACTGGGGTTTTCCGGCGGCGAACCGCTGCTGCGAGACGACCTGGAGATCATGGTGGCCGAGGCGCGCCGACTCGGCTACTACTCCAACCTGATCACCTCCGGCGTCGGCCTCAACGAGAAGCGCATCGCCGCGTTCAAGGAAGGCGGGCTGGACCATATCCAGCTTTCGTTCCAGGACTCGACGCGCGAGCTGAACGACTTCCTCTCCAGCACCCGCACTTTCGATCTCAAGCGGAAGGTCGCGAAGCTGATCAAGCAGCACGACTACCCGATGGTGCTCAATTGCGTGCTGCACCGGCACAACATCGACCACGTCGAGCAGATCCTGGAAATGGCCGAGGCCATGGAAGCGGAGTACGTCGAGCTCGCCAATACCCAGTATTACGGCTGGGCCTACGTCAACCGCAACCAGCTGCTGCCGACGCGCGAACAGATCGCGCGCGCCGAAGAAGCCACCGATCGTTTCCGGCGGCGCGTCGGCGACAAGATGCGCATTTTCTTCGTGGTGCCCGACTATTTCGAGCAGCGCCCCAAGGCATGCATGAACGGCTGGGGCGCGGTATTTCTTGCCGTCACCGCCGATGGCCTCGCGCTGCCCTGCCACGAGGCGCGCCAGCTTCCGGGCCTGGCCTTTCCCAGCGTGCGCGACCACGACCTGCGCTGGATCTGGCGCGACTCTCCCGGCTTCAACGCCTATCGCGGCGATGGCTGGATGAAGGAGCCCTGCCGCTCCTGTCCGGAAAAGGTCAAGGATTTCGGCGGCTGCCGCTGCCAGGCATTTCTGCTGACCGGCGACGCCACCCGCGCGGATCCGGTGTGCGGCCTGTCCCCCGATCACCATCTGGTCGCCGCGGCGATCGAGAAGGCGCGGCAGCCGGCATCGGCGGCCACGAGGCCGATCCTGTTTCGCGGCGACGGCAACTCGCGGATGCTGAGCAAAACGCCGCTCTCGTAGCGGCGCCCGGCTTCCGACGTACCATCGTCACCCCGGCTCGGAGCGGCATGGACGAGATTCTCAAGGGCAAGACGGTACTGGTGGTGGACGACACCGCGGTCGCGCGCGTGCTCGCGGCCGACATCCTTGGCGCCTCCGGCATCAGGATCCTGGAAGCCGAGACCGGCGAGCGGGCGCTCAAGCATGCGGCCGAAAGCCCCGTCGACGCTTTCCTGCTCGACATCAAGCTGCAGGACATCAACGGCATCGAGCTGTGCCGCTCGCTGCGCACGATGGCGCAGTACCGCAACGCGCCGATCATCTTCGTCACCGCGCTGGACCAGCGCGAAGTGCTGCAGTGGGCGATCGAGGCCGGCGCCGACGACTTCATCCAGAAGCCGCTGCACGCCATGGTGCTGCGCCGGCGGCTCGCCAACCTGCTGGAAAAAACGGCCTACGTGAGGCAGGCCGAGTCCATGAGCCTGTCGCTGCGGCGCTACGTCTCGCCGCGCACCGGGGAGATCGCGCGCATCTACGCCACCTACGGCAAGCTGCCGGCGCCGCGGCGCCAGGAGGCCTGCATCCTGTTCTCCGACGCGCGCGGCTTCACCGAGATGAGCCAGAACCTGGAGCCCGAGGCCCTGTTCGAAATGCTGAGCGGCGACCTCGCCGCCCAGGTCGAAATCGTGAACCGGCACGACGGTTACGTCGACAAATTTTCCGGCGACGGCGTCATGGCGGTGTTCGAAGGCGGCGACATGGCGGCGAAGTGCTGCCGCTGCGCCCTGGACATCCTCGACCACACCAGGGAATACGCGGCGCAGAAGGGACTGGCCGGCACCCGGCTCGCCATCGGCATCCACATGGGCCCGGCGGTGATCGGAAACCTGGGCTCCGAGGATTACCTCGACTACACGCTGGTCGGCACGACGGTCAATCTCGCCGCGCGCCTGTGCGGCATCGCCAACCAGTCCATCGTCGTTTCCCGGGCAGTGCACGACGCCGTCGCCGGCGCCGGGGAATTCTCGTTCGGACCGGAACAGCCGTCGAACATCCGCGGCTTCCGGGATCCCGTCATCGTCCATGAGATGCAGCGGCGCCCGCCGGCCGCGTGAAACCGTGGCGGATCATCAAGGAGGCCACATGAACATCGTCAAAAATGCGTTGATCGTCCTTCTGTTCGGTTCCGCGACCGCCATGGCGGCGCCGGCGAGCGAAAGCTCGATAAAACAACTGCTGGCCGTCACCCAGGCGCAAAAGCTCCTGGACGGCTCGCGGGCCCAGGTCGATGCAATCATGAACAATGACGTTCAGCAATCGCTGAATGGGAAAACACCGAACGCCAAGCAGCAGCAGGTCATAGACAACATGAAAAACAGGATGATTGCCGCCGTCCAGGGAGAGCTGGGGTGGGAAAAGCTCGAGCCGATATTTCTGCGCCTTTACAGGGACACGTTCACCGAGGAGGAAATCGGCGGCATGCTGTCCTTCTACAAAACACCGACCGGCCAGGCCGTCATCAACAAGATGCCGCTGCTGATGCAGAATGTCCTGACGGAGGTCCAGAAAATGTCGACCGGATTGTCCTCGCAGATGCAGAAGATCCAGCAGGATTTTGCCGCCGAGATGAAAGCCGCGGAAAAGTAGAATTCGTTGCCTGTTCTCCGCGCCCTGCGCGCCGACATCACCACGCTGCCGGTCGACGCAATCGTCAACGCCGCGAATTCTTCCCTGCTGGGCGGTGGCGGCGTCGACGGGGCTATTCATCGTGTTGCGGGGCCGGAGTTGCTGAAAGAGTGCCGCACTTTGGGTGGTTGTAAAACCGGCGACGCCAAACTTACGAAGGGCTATCGGTTGCCGGCGAAGTACGTCATCCACACCGTCGGCCCGGTTTGGGAGGGCGGCACGGGCGGGGAGCCGGCGCTGCTGGCGTCCTGCTACCGGCGTTCGATGGAAATCGCGGCGGAAAACCGCATCGCCTCGCTCGCCTTTCCGGGCATCAGCACCGGCGTCTACGGCTACCCGGTCGGACCGGCTGCGAAGATCGCCATCGTCACGGTCCGCTCGTCCCTGCAGGCGTTCCCGCTCATCCGGGAAATCATCTTCTGCTGCTTCTCTGCGGGCGATCTAGCGGTCTATCAAGACCTGCTCAAAGGCGCCTGAAGCAAGCGCGTCAGAGACGCTTGGCCACCTCTTCCAGCATCACCTCGGTGGCGCCGCCGCCGATGGTCTGCACGCGCGCATCGCGGTACATGCGCTCGATGGCGGATTCCTTGATGTAGCCGAAGCCGCCGTGGAACTGCAGGCAGTCGTAGACCACCTCGTTCAGCGTCTCCGCGCAGTAGGCCTTCGCCATGGACACCTGCTTCACGCAATCGCGGCCTTCGGCATCGAGCGCGGCGGCATGCAGCACGAGCTGCCGCCCGGCCTCGACCTTGGTGGCGAGCATGGAGAGCCGCTGGCGGATCGCCTGCTTGTCCCAGAGCGGCGCGCCGAAGGCCTTGCGCGTGCGCACGTACTCGAGCGTGAGCTCGATCGCGCGCGCCGCCTCGCCCATGGTCATCGCGGCGATCGCGATGCGTTCGTTCTGGAAATTCTTCATGATGGCGTAGAAGCCGCGGTTCTCCTCGCCCAGCAGGTTGGCGGCCGGCACGCGGCAATCGTCGAACACGAGTTCGGCCGTGTCGGAGGAGCGCCAGCCCATCTTGTCCAGCTTGCGCCCGACGGAAAAGCCCTTCCTCCCCTTCTCGACGATGAATATCGAGATGCCCTTGGAGCCCGCCGCCGGGTCGGTTTTGGCGGCGATGAAGTACAGGTCGGCGAGCGCACCGTTGGTAATGAACATCTTCGAGCCCCTGAGCACCCAGTTGCCGCCATCGCGCCTCGCGCTGGTGCGGATGGCCTTGACATCGGAGCCGGCATCCGGCTCGGTGACGCCTACCGCGGTGATCAACTCGCCCGCGACGATGCCTGGCATATAGCGCTTGACCTGTTCCGGCGAGCCCGCGTTGATCAAGTGGGGAGACGCCATGTCGGTGTGCACCAGCGCCGTGATGGCGAAGCCGCCGAAGGTCGAGCGGCCAAGTTCTTCGGCGAACATCGCGGTCGCGCGCGCATCCAGCGCGCCGCCCCCGAATTCCTCCGGATAGCGAAGCCCGAGGAAACCGAGCCTGCCCATCTCGCGCAGCACTTCGCGCGGCACGAATCCCTGCTCTTCCCAGGCCTGGGCCCTGGGCACGATTTCCTTCTCCACGAAGCGGCGGATACTTTCCTGCAGCAGGCGAAGGGTATCGGCGATGTCGTCCATCCGCCGATTATCGCCGTTAACGAATGGTTACAATGCCGCGTCATCAAAGCGGGCATATCGTCGTTATTCAAGCAAAGGAGGCAATCCATGTCCAAAACGAAAACCCTGATTCTCGGCACGTTGCTGGCCCTTGGCAGCTGGGCGGTCCCGGCCTCGGCGGTTAACCTCAGCATTGGCATCGACGTCGGGCCGCCGCCCGCGCAGGTGGAAGTCATCCCCCCTCCTCGCGCGGGCTTCGTCTGGGCGCCCGGCTACTGGGACTGGGAAGGTTCGCGGCACGTATGGGTCGCCGGCCACTGGCTCGCCGGGCGGCCGGGCTTCTACTGGGTGCCCGAGCGCTGGGAGCAGCACGCCGAGGAACGCGGCCACCACTGGCACTTCGAACCCGGCCACTGGGAGAAGAACCACGGCAACTGGGAGCGCGACCCGGGACGGCACCGCTAGCCGCCGCCTTTCGGCGACAGCGCTGCTAGGGCGCGGCCCCGCCCAGCAGCGCCAGAGCTTCCTCGACCGAAGCGGCGTCGGCGACGCCCTTGCCCGCGATGTCGTAGGCGCAACCGTGGCCGACGCTGGAGAACAGGACCGGCGTGCCGATGGTCAGCGCGCTGGAGCGCAGCGGGCTGAGCAGCTTCATCGGGATATGGCCCTGGTCGTGGAACATCGCCAAGTAGACGTCGTGCCTGCGCTGCGACAGCATCAGGTCGCCGCCGGTCGGCCCGTCCGCGGCGATGCCGCGCGCACGCAGTTCCGCGACCGCGGGCTTGGTGACGTCCTCGTCCTCGCGCCCCCACAAGCCGTCTTCGCCGGCGTGCGGGTTGATGCCGAAGACGCCCAGCCTCGGCCGGGCGACGCCGAGCCGCTCGACCGCTTTCACTGCGGCGGCGCCGGCTTCCACCACCAGGCCGCGCGTCATGCGCGACAGGGCGGCCGAAACGCTCTCATGCAGCGTGACGTGGGCGATGCGCAGCCCCGCCGCCACCAGCATCAGGAATACCCGGTCTTCCGGCGTGCCGGTCAGTTCCGCGACCAGGCCGGGATAGCCCGAGAACCTGATTCTGGCGCGGTTGATGGCCGTTTCCGAATGCGGACAACCGACCACTGCGTCGACCTCGCCGACTTGCGCCATGCGCACCGCCTCGCGTGCGTAGGCGACGGTGGCCGCGCCGGCGCGCGGATCGAGGGTTCCGGGCTTGAACGCTTCCGGGGGTAGCGCTTTCACGTCCCTGATGTTTGCCTTGCCATAGCTTTCGATGACGAAGGCGTCGCCGACGAGAACCACTTCAACGGTGGCCCTGGCGGCAGCCTTGACCGCGATCTCCGGGCCGATGCCGTTCGGGTCGCCGATCGCGACGGCGATTCTCATCAGAGCGGAATCGCCAGCAGCGTGTCGAAACGCGAGCTGTCGCAGACGACGACGCGCTCCTCGAACCGCAGCACCTTGCCTTCTTCAACGACTTTGTCCAGGTACCGCCCCGTGGCAAATAGATCCGTCCTGCCGTCGCGCATGATGCGCGCCACCAGGAACGGCGTTTCCACCGCGCCGCCTTCGCGCGCCGACGGCAGCCCGACGATGTGGCGGTAGCGCTGGCGCTCGTAGATGTTGGCCTGGCGCAGCGCCGAGACGCGGTCCTGCAGCATCGCGCGCGAATCCGCGTACACCAGGCCCGCTTCGTAGCCCCTGGCCAGGTTGTCGGCCGTGGTGATTTTGTAGAGGCAGCGCTCGAGGAAGAAGCCGGGCCACTCCTCGAGACGGTCGTCGTCGATGCAGCGCGCGTAATCGGCGTTCAGCGCGGTGAGCCGGGACAGGCGGTCCACGCTCAGATACCCATGCAGCCGCGCCAGGCCTTCCAGAAGCCGCGCACCGAGGCCTCGGTCGCGCGCGTGTCCTGCGATTCGGCGCGCTCGCCGCCCATCTCGACGATGGACTGCTCGTTCGCGGCCGCCGCGGTGCCGCGCTGCACGAAACCGCCCACCGCGCCGTCCTCCATCGACACGAATCCCGCCGGCCCGACCAGGTTGGCCTGCTTCAGGCGCATGCGGCGCAGTTCGGGCGCGTCGTCGGCAAAGCCGAGGTAGGTCCAGTTGAGCTCGGTCGCCTCGACGCCTTTGGGCAGCACCTGCCGCACCGCGAGGCAGTTGTGGATCTGCTGCAGCACGAAGCCCGGGAACACCGACAGGATCTGCAGCTGAATGCCGTCGCCGAACTCGTCGACGTTTTCCAGCAGGCTGGGATCGGCCAGCCGGTAGCTGCCTTCCTTGTTGGTCGGCACCGATTCCTTCGAGAAGGCCGCGTCCTTCGACGCGGTCGGCGCTTTCGTGGCGCTCACGTGGTGCGCGCCCGAACCGGAGACGATCACGCCGCCGCCCTGCGACAGTCGCGTGATGCGAAAGGTGGCGAAGAAGGTGTGCAGCAGGCTCGCGTGGTAGGTGTCCTTGACGTTCTCGACGTACAGCTTCCAGTTGTTCGGCAGCGCCTGGGTGAACTTGCCGAGGATCCGCAGCGGCTTCTTCAGCACGCGCCTCATGCGACCGAGGATTTCCCCGCCGAGATAGTCCTTGAGCGGAGGCGCACCGGACGACAGCGTGCCGAATACCAGGCCGCAGACGGTCGCGATACGGAGTTTCCGCGGGCCGTGCGCCTCGGGGCGGAAGGACTTGTCCATGCCGCCCTTGCCGTCGACGCCGTCCTTGAAGGCGACGCCGATCAGGTTGCCCTTCAGGTCGTAGCGCCAGGCGTGGTAGATGCAATGGAAGGCGCGCTGCACGCTGCCCGAGTCGTCGATGCAGATCAGCGCGCCGCGGTGCGCGCAGCGGTTCTCGAAGGCGCGGATGCCGCCGTCCAGGTCGCGCGCCACCACCACCGGCATCGCGCCCATGTGCGTCGCGCGCCAGTCGCCCGGATTGGGGATTTCCATTTCCAGGCAGAGAAAATTCCACGCCGGGCCTTCAAAGATGCGGCGCTGCTCCTCGGCAAGGACGTCGGCGTCCTGATAGACCCAGTAGGGAACCCTGGTGAGGGTTTCGGGAAATGTTTTCAATTGCTCAGCGTCACGTTGGCGGTCTGGATGACCTTCTGCCAGCGCGCCATTTCTTCCTTGACGAAGGCGGCCATTTCCGCGGGCGTGTTGCCGACCGGCTCGGCACCCTGCTCGAGGAAGCGCGCCTGCACGTCGGGCAGCTTGAGCGCCTCGACCGCGTCCGCGTTGACGCGGGACAGCACCGCCGGCGGCGTGCCGGGCGGCGCGACCAGGCCGAACCAGGCGCTGCTGATGAAGCCGGGCAGCCCCGCCTCGGCCACCGTGGGAATGTCGGGCAGCACCGGGCTGCGCCGCGTGCTGGCCACGGCGAGGATTTTCGCCCGCTTCGCCTGGTGGTACTTGAGCGCCGCGGCCAGGTTGCCGATGAAGATGTCGACCCGGCCGGCGACGATGTCCACCAGCGCCGGACCTTCGCCCTTGTAGGGCACGTGCACGAGGTCCAGTCCGGCCATGCTCTGCAGCATCTGCGCCGACAGGTGCGAGGTCGAGCCGTTGCCCTGCGACGCGTAGGTGACCTTGCCGGGATTGGCCTTCGCGTACGCGATCAGCTCCAGGATGGAGTCAGCGGGCAGGTCGAACCTCGCCGTCACCACGTTCGGCACGACCGCGAGCACCGTGATCGGCGCGAATTTCGCCGGATCGTAACCGAGTGCCTTGTACAGGTTGTGGTTGATGGACAGCGGCCCCGGCGGACTGCACAGCAGCGTGATGCCGTCGGGCTCGGCCTTGAACACCGCTTCGGCCCCGATGTTGCCGCCCGCACCGGCGCGGTTCTCGATCACCACCGGCTGGCCCCATTTCAGCGACAGTTTCTCGCCCACGATCCGGCACAGCACGTCGTTCGAGCCACCCGCCGGGAACGGCACGACGACGTGCACGGCCTTCGCCGGGTAGCCGCCCTGGGCGAACGCGGCCTGCGACGCAAGCAGCCATAGCAATGCAAACAGCCTTCGCAACTTCATATCGCCCCTCCGGCCTTTATTCTAGCCAGCCGGCGGCGGAATTCGAGCGCGAACAGCGACAGTACAACGACGGATCTCAGAGCCCGAACTCCCGCAGCGCGTGCTCGCGCAGCTTCGTCTTCTGCACCTTGCCGCTGGCGGTCATGCCGATGGATTCGAAATCGGGAACGATTTTCAGATAACGCGGAACCCGGAAATTCGCGGCCTTTTGCTTTACGAACGCCAGGATTTCTTCTTCAGAAACCGAAAAACCCGACTTGAGCGTGACGTAAGCGCACGGCACTTCGCCCAGCCTCGCATCCGGCACGCCGATGACCTGCGCCGTTTCCACGGCCGGATGAGCAAGCAGCACTTCCTCGACTTCGGCCGGCGCCACGTTTTCGCCGCCGACGCGGAACACGTCCTTCAGGCGACCGACCATGCGCAGGCGGCCGTCGGCGGTCAGTCCCCCGAGGTCGCCGGTGCGCAGCCAGCCGTCCGCGGTGAACGCTTTCGCCGTCGCTTCCGGATCGTTGGCATAGCCCCGCATCACGCTCCAGCCGCGAACCTGGATTTCCTGTTCCCCCGAAATCCTTACTTCAACGCCCGGAAGAGGCAGCGCCAGCCCTTCCACGCGAAGTTCCTCCGGATCGCGCCAGTCGCTCATCACGACGTTGGGCGACGCCTCCGACAGGCCGTAGGCCGCGCAGACGGTCTTCATGCCGAGCCGGTCGATGATCGCGCGCATGGTCTGCGGTCCCGCTGCAGCCCAGCCGCCGCGCAGAAAGAGCTTGCGCTTCGCGAAATCCCCGTGGCCCATGAGCATCTGGAAAATGGTGTCGTTGCCGGATATCAGCGTGCAGCGCTCGCGCTCGAGCATCTCGAGGGCCGCCCCGGCCTCGAACCTCGGCAGCGTGACCAGGCAGCAGCCGAACACCAGCGACATCAGCGCCGACAGCGTCGAGCCGCCGACATGGAAGAACGGACGGCAGTTGAAGTAGCGGTCATCCGGCCGCACCCCGATGCGCGTCCCGGCCGCCCACGCATTGCGCAGCATGCTGTCGTGCGTAAGCATCGCACCCTTCGGATACGCGGTCGTGCCCGAGGTGAACTGGATGAGAAGAAGATCTTCCGGACTTACGGGGACCGGTTTGTATTCGCCCTTCCTGAGCCTGGAAATTTCGACGGCAAGATCAAAATCCTTCACCATCGAGCCGTAGTCGTTGTTCAGGAAGCGGTCCACATAGAACACCGCCCTCGCCCCCGACTGCTTCAGGCAGAAACCAATTTCCGCAGCCTTGAAGCGCGTGTTGACCGGCACGGTCACCGCGCCGATCAATGCAGCGCCGTAAAACAGCGAAAGCCACTGCTCGCCGTTGGGCAACAGGAGGGCGACGCGGTCGCCCTTGCCGATACCGAGCGCTTGCATCGCGCCGGCCGATTGTTCCGCCTTGTCTTTCAGTTCTTTGTAGGTAAATCGTTTTCCCTGCGTTACCAGCGCCTCCCTAGAAAAATCCTTTTCGAGCAAAAACTGCCCCAAGGTTTTCGGCTGCCAGCTCACTTCTTCCCCATCCAGCTGCCGCTGGCGAGCTGTTCCTCGATGGCGGCGATCTCGGTTTGCAGCGCGCCCGCCGGATCCAGCTCCACGCCGAGGTCGATGCAGCGCTTGGCAAGGCGAAGAGATCCGGAAGGAGCTTTCAGAATTTCATTTTTGATGGCGTTTAGAACCTCTTCCAACCCGGAAGCAGAAACCAATCTGGAAACCAAACCCGCTTCTCTTGCTTCCTCGGCCGTAAGAATTCTGCCGGTGAACATCATGTCCTTCGCCAGGCGCTTGCCGAGGATCCGCGGCAGGCGCTGCGTGGCGCCCACGGTGCCGCGTACCGCCTCGGGCGTGCGGAAAGACGCCGCCGGCGTCGCCACGATGAAGTCGCAGGCGCCGGCGATTTCGCAACCCGAACCGACCGCGGGCCCGGACACCACCGCGATCGCCGGCATCGGCAGCGCTTCCAGCGCGGCGTAGGCGGCGAAACCCTTCATGCGGCGCTCGCGCACCTGCGCCTCGTTCATGCCTTCACGTTCCTTGATGTCGGCGCCGGCGCAGAATACGGGACCATTAGCGCGAACGAATACCAGCTTTATTCCCTGGTTGGAACAAATTTCCAGAGAAAAACCCAAAATCCGATCACACATGTCCAGATTGAGCGCGTTGCGGCTCTCCGGGCGGTTCAGCGTGAGCGTCGCGACGCCATTGTCGATCTGGAACAGGACAGTCATATCGCCCGCGACTTTTTCAGGCCTGCTATCCGCTGATCGTCATATCCGAGCCGTTCCCTGAGAATCCGCTCGGTATCGGCGCCCAGGGCCGGCGGTGCGCCGACCACGGGGTCGTCCCAGCCGAGGAATTTGTACGGCAGCGCCAGCGCCTTGAACTCCCCGACGCCCGGGTAATCGAAACTGCTCACCAGAGCCCGCGCGCGCACGTGCGGGTCGGACAGGATTTCCGCGACGTCGTTGACCGGGCCGATGGGAACTTCGGCCTCATCGAGCGCGGCGATGAGAGCGTCGCGATCGAATGTTGAAATCCTTTCGGTGAGTTTTTGCATTACTTCGATTCGTTTTTCAACCCGGCGTTGATTGGAACCGAATCCCGAACCCCATTCTCCCAACCCCAGGGCCTTGCACAGCGGCGCCCAGTGCTGGTCGCTCGCGGTGATGTGCGCGAACCTGCCGTCCTTGCAGCGGAAGGTTGCGGAAGGAACGCGTCCTGGGTGCTCGGTGCCCAGGCGCGGCGGGATTTCGCCGAGCGCGAAGTAGCGCGCCGCGGCCAGCGTCAGCAGCGACACCTGGCCATCCAGCATCGAGAAATCGAGGTGCGCGCCGTGGCCGGTCTGCTCCCTGCCGGACAGCATCGCGAGTATGCCGATCGCAACCCAGAGGCCCGAAGTGAGGTCGGCGATCGGCAGCCCGGGTTTCACCGGACCGCCGCCCTTCTCCCCCGTGAGGCTCATCAGCCCGCCCATCGCCTGAAATATCGTGTCGTAGCCTTTCTTGTGCGCGTAGGGGCCGGTCTGGCCGAAGCCGGTGCAGGAGACATAGACCAGCCGCGGGTTGAGCGCAGACAGCGTGACGAAATCCAGGCCATAGCGGCCCAAAGTGCCGGTCGGAAAATTTTCCACCACCACGTCCATCTTCTGCGCGAGTTCGCGGATGATCGTCTGCCCTTCCGCGCTCCGCAGATTGACGGTGATCGAAGCCTTGGAGCGGTTGCAGGCGAAGTAATAGGCGCCGTCCTGCGCCAGCTGCGGCTCGAAGCCGCGCGTCTCGTCGCCGGCGCCGGGCTGCTCGACCTTGATCACGGTGGCGCCGAGTTCCGCCAGGATCATGCTGGCAAACGGGCAGGCCAGCACCCGCGACAGGTCGAGGATCGTCAGGTGCTGCAAGGGTTTCATCGACTGGGTTCTACCTGAACGCCAGCAACGCGATTCCAGATAGAACCATGAACGCCCCCAGCAGCGTGCGCGGCGTCAGTTCTTCGCGGTTCTTCAGGATGAAAACGCTCACCGGAAAGATCACGAGAGGCGTGGTGTGCACGATCAGCACGGCGAGCCCGATTTCCATGCGCTTCATGGCCAGCGCCACGAATATCGAACCCAGCGCGGTCGTGATGCCGCAGCCGACGTAGAGCCAGCGCGCGGCACGGTCCGAAGCGCGCAATTGCGCCCCGATCTTTCCCCAATCGCGCGTCGCAATCACCTGGCAGGCAAGCGCCGCGCTCGAAGACAGCACGGTGCCGAGCACGGCCTCGTCCCAGCCGCGCATCGCCAGGCCGCGCACCACGTTGCCGATGCCGAAACCGGCAACGGCGAACAATCCCGCCAGCATCCCCTTGTGCAGGCTGGCCGCCGACAGCGGCGCGCCGCTTGCCGCGGACCCCACGCGCGGTTGCGTGAACCAGAGCCCCAG
>Ga0070731_10001800_pt1 | contig 21512 bp, 16 predicted proteins | sample Coa_R1_2_FD_66448 | JGI IMG/M metagenome (GOLD analysis project Ga0070731, IMG submission 66448) | Surface soil microbial communities from Centralia Pennsylvania, which are recovering from an underground coalmine fire - Coalmine... | ecosystem: Environmental > Terrestrial > Soil > Unclassified ... | reverse complement strand
GATTCTCACTTGCGTTTTTCCGGGCTCGGCCCTCTCTTGCCCAGAGCGCGGCGAACGTTTTCCTGCACACCTGTTGGCATTTGACCCAACCTCTTGCGAGCGATGCGAACCACGGCTTCCCGCAAATCGTGTTTGCGGAGGAGCGAGCGATCCATCCGGTAGCGGATCACGGGAACGACCGCGCCACCAAAACGGGTCAGAAATGGATGTGCCCCGCCGAGAGAGTGGCGGCGCAAGCCTTGGGTACATGCCCACTCGATGCCCTTCCATTGCAGCAGGTCGTTAGGTTTCAAGTGCAGAAACTCATCGAGGGAATAGTTCGCCGCGGATTCGAATAGTCCACGCTGATAAAAACGAAACATGTTAATCGCGATGACTTTCCCTTTGAGCTCAGCGAGAAACAGGCGTCGATTCCCGGTGAGTAATTGGGCTGCTTCGAAATTCTCGAAAGTGCGACGTTCTCCGGTAAGGGCCTTGCGTTCGCTATCGTGCCACGCAAGATATACCTCGTAGGCGCGCAGGAAGTGGTCTCTGTTCTTTGCTACTTGCACGGTGATTCCGTGCTTCTCGGCATATCTGATATTGCGGCGCCGGTCTTTAGAAAAGTGCTGGAAAAGAGCATCGGCCCCCAGAGTCAGGTCGAGCACTACGTTTCCTTGCAATTGGCGACGCCGGAATCCATGAGCCGCAAAGGGCGAGAGCTCAAGAGCGGGCCAGCTATGAATCGTCACAAGATTCGACTTTGCCGCCTCCTTCAACAGTCCTTGAAGAAGTGTTTCGAGAGCCGCGGGTACATCGGCCTGGGGATCTACTGCGACTTGAGGGCGCGAGGGTAAGCCGCTGACGACTTGCTCTCCATCGTGTATGCCGGTCAGAACGGCGACCGCACCCTCTTCTCCATGCAAACTTTCGAACGCGAGAATTGCAAACGGCTCCTTGCCCGTCCAGTGAGGTTCGAGAAAATATTCCGGAGCCTCGTAATGCGAAGGAATTTCGACCCTGTCGAGGAGGTCGCGCCACAATCGCTCGATCGACGCGTCGGGGAACTGATGCAGGATTTCGAATCTCATGGTTGCTTTGATTGTTTCCAGGACAGTCGCGATAACCATAGCTCGCGACCATCTCCGAAAAGATTACGGTCCCGCGACGACAATTCCTGCGACTTTTGGCTTCCGTGCGCGCAGGGCGATGTTCAGGAAATGTCTTGCTCTTTGATGATGCAACAACGTCACTGTGGCGATGTAAGCGACCGCACCGCAGCCTATTTCGCTCAACAAATGAATCCAGGGAGAAAACGCGGGCAACATTCTTTGAAGCGCGAGAACTGCGAGGATCATGGCAATCGATCCATCTAACGCCGGCCGGATTGCTTTAAAGTAATCTCCAACGCCCATCTGAATGGTCTTCATGGTTTTCCAATATTCCGCGACAGCAATGACCGGATACCCAAAAACCCACCCGAAAGCGATACCCCTGATTCCCCAATGGCTGCCAATCCAGAAAGAAATTGGCATGATGATCAGGCCCATTACTTCAACCCGCATGACAAACTGCGGATGACCGCACGCGGTCAGAACCTTCGGCAAGATTGCAACGAGCGAGCGGACCGCTGCATATACACACAGTACTTGCAGCGGCGCAATCATGCCAACCCACTTCTGCCCCATGACAAGAGGAATGCCTTCGCTCGCAACCAGCGCAAAGCCGATGGTAGCAGGGAACGTCGATAGCGCGATCATTTCCGTCAGCGATCGCACGTAGTGTCTAAGCGCGGGCAGATCTTTTTGTACTCTGGAAAGATAAGCAGGAATGAGAGTGGTGACGAGCGAAACAATCTTCTCCAGCGGCACATTGGCCAGGTTCCAGGCCATCGCATAGAGCCCGAGGGCGGACTGACCGAGTACGCGTCCGGCGGTGACGTTGTCGAGCGTGTTGTAAGTTGACCACGCGAAACCTGAGACCAGCACACGCCGTCCAAATGTCAGAGGTTCACGTAGCGTGTTCCATCGAGGCCACGCGTACCGATGAGGTTGCATTGCCAGGATGATGACGGTACGCGTAAGTTCGGCGAACAGATTGCCAAGCACGAGAGCCCAGTAGCGGAACCCCAACCACGCCAGCAGGACCGTCAGGATTGCGCTCGCGATGTCGCGAAACGCGTCCAAGACCGAAAGAGCATTGAAACGCAGATCGCGGTTCATGAGGCCTTCGGAAACTCCGCGGATCCCGACTGGGATCAGGCCGACGCAGGTGACGATGGCCACGGGAATGACGCCGGGGGTTTTGAAAAAAAGCGCCGCGGGGTACGCGAGCAAGCAGGCTAACGAGAACGAGCCAAATCCGAACACAATGCCCATCGTATTCAGTTGTGCAAGAGTTTCCTCACTGTAATGGCGGTTGCGAATCACAGTGGCAGTGATTCCGAACTCACCCAAGAACTTTAGATACCAGAAAAGAACGACGGACATTCCCACAAGTCCGAAGTCGGACGGCGAGAGCAATCGCACGACGACCAGCAACGCGGTCCAGGAAACCGCCTGGCTGGACCAGTTCGCAAGAGCACGCCAGGCGAGATGGGAGGCTAGCGATCCCGGCTTCGGCGCTCCGGCCGTCAGCGGGCGGTCTTGTTCGACGGCGGTTTCGGTGGGCTTTGAACTATCCAACTGAAAATCTCCTGGCGTTCGTGTCGGATATTTCCAATAGAAAGGAAGCTTTCAATACCAATGTCTGCTCACGTGGAGCGTGGCATCACGGCGTTGGCGAACTAGAGTCTCGGTACCTCCAGATGACGATTCACCGCGTTCATGAGTTGAGCCGGCGCGGAGACTAGTTCGTAGCCCAGAGTAGTCATTAGCGTTCCCCACTCCGATTCGATCTTGGCTACGCACGGTTCGGGAAGTTCAGATCGCCACCCTCCGGCCTTCGCCGCTCGGACGAAGGGAATATCTTTACGATGCTTCCTGGTTGCCACCCACTCGTTCTCCTCCAGTTTCTCCAGTTCGCGCATACGCTCGACGGAGCATTCCTCAACGACCCGATTCAATCGTTCAGGTGTGACCTCGATCCGAAAATGCCGTGCAATCCGTGCGAGTTCACGCGGCGTGTGCTCAATCATGTCTTCGTAACGGAGTAACAGGAAGTCGGGGCTTTGGCCGCGAGTGTAGAGCCAGCTTGCGACGTTTTCTCCCCAGGAGCCCCAGTCCGATGAGATCAGGGTTCCGCGAACGAAGTCGTCGACCCAGGTTTCGAGAGGATGATCGTCCGAGATATGACGGTACTTTCGGTGAAAATCATAATAGGAGAGCGCGACATCGCGCGGATCGCGAACGATGTAAATAATTTTTTCGTAGCGATGATCGAAATACTGATGAGTCTTGATAATGCGGGGCCGCGGCGTGCGCTTGAGGGCCCGGTTCGATTGCGAAGATGTATCCGGGATGAGCCGCTCAATATTGCCGAAGCTGACGTTTTCGTCCGGGTACATAAGGTTGGCAATCAGAAAACGAGTCCAGGTGTTGCCGGAACGTGGATAGGACACTATGAAAGTATCGTCAGGATAGACCGCGAAGTTCCGCTCCGCTTTGTCTGTGCCGAACAAGTATCCAGCAACGAACCGCAGCCCGTAGATCATTCGCCGTGGACCCCTGAGCGGATTGTGACGTGTTCTTCGCTAGGCTGAATTTTGGTGACTTCCGGTCCGGAGTTACGAGTCCTACTTGCGGTTCCTGGAATTGAGGCTGAGATTCGCTTCCCCGCAGGCATTCCAATCTTGAGTCGCTGTAGACGATCGCGATTGCGGCGTGCCAAATAACGCGCATAGACTCGATACATCATCGCGAACGGCCGCGGAGCCAGATGCAGGGCGAAAACTAGCGCGCTCAGTCTCCAACTTTGAAAGACGAGCTTCGCTGCCTGAGCTTCGGCAAGTGCCTGACGAGTTTCACAGCTGAGCAAATGTTTCCTGCAGAGTTCTAATTGGAGTTCAGCCGCAGCACGCGCTCGCTGGCTAAGGATCAAGTCCTTCTGAGCCTCGGAAACCGGCAGGGTCATGGCCATCTTTTCATGCACTGCAACCAGAGATTGCTTCATCAATTCCGCATCGGAAGAGAGGCCGTTGCGCGAGCGATGTACGATCTGTACCTGCGGCGTGTAGTCAATTTCATAGCCGCAGTGCGCGATCCTGGTCCAAAGATCGAAATCCTCGCAACGCCGGAACTGTTTGTCGAACATTCCTACGGTGACCAGAACTTCGCGAAGAGCGACCGTGGCAGAAGTGATCACAGATGATTCTTCTTTGATTAGTGACTCAAAAGTCACGGGACGGATCTGCGGACAGGATTCAAAGTAGGTGCGGACGGGGATGTCATCGACGGTCAACATGGCATCTGCGTAGGCAAGGGCCAGGGATGGTCTTGACTCAAGAAGTTCGACCTGAGATGCAAGATGATGAGGAACCCAGCGATCATCGCTGTCGAGGAACGCCACATATTTTCCCCTCGCGGCCAGAATACCGGCATTGCGTGCGCCGCTTGGTCCCTCGTTTTCCTGTTGGATGTAGCGAATCCTCTGGCGGAATGGTTCGAGCACGCGTTGCAATTGGTCCGTCTCCGTAGAGCCGTCATCGACGACGATGATTTCGCATTTCGAAAACGTCTGGGTCAGAACCGAATTCAGTGCCTCCGCAATGGTGTTGGCGGAGTTGTAAACCGGAATGACCACGCTGACCACTACCGGCTCCGATGCATCGTTCACAAGTTCCCGCGACAAATCGGGCTGCATCGATGTATTCATGGACTCTTCGAACTCTCTCGACCGCCCAAAAGGGAAGCTGATTCGGCGGTTTCAGCCGCCCCTACCCATGATATGCCAGAGGCGGCGTGCTGTTCCCAACAGCCCTTTTCAGAATAAACGAGGCCGCTACGGTAATAAAGACCGCATTCAATCGGAAGCCAATCAGGTAACCCGCCTCGTCGGGAAACGCATTAAGATGATCAGGCTGGAAAAGTTTGTCTCCAGCCGGTGCCGACCTTCGAACTAGAGCACGGGCGAGTAAACGACACATGGGTGACCTTCGAAATTCGCACGTTCTGGTTACCGGGGCGGACGGCTTCATCGGCTCGCATCTTACAGAGCAGCTTGTCGCTGCGGGGGCGCGGGTCCGGGCAATGAGCCAGTACAACTCGTTCAACGATTGGGGCTGGCTCGACCAAACCAACTGCGTAAAGGACATCGAAGTAGTCACCGGCGATATTCGAGATGCCAACCTCTGTGACGAATTGACTCAGGGGGTAGACGTGGTGTTTCATCTCGCTGCGCTGATTCCGATTCCGTACTCGTACCGCGCGCCCGACAGTTTTGTCGACACGAATGTAAAGGGCACGTTGTACCTTCTGCAGGCAGCGCGGCGAAATGGCGTGAAGCGGTTTATTCAAACTTCGACCAGCGAGGTTTATGGGACCGCACAGTATGTGCCGATCGACGAGAAGCATCCATTGCAGCCGCAGTCGCCGTACAGCGCGACGAAGATTGCCGCCGATTGCGTCGCTCTCAGCTTCCATTATTCGTTCAACCTGCCCGTGGTTGTGGCTCGTCCATTTAACACCTTTGGCCCACGGCAATCCGCGCGCGCGGTCATTCCCAGCATCATCGTGCAAATGGCTGAAGGGAAATCGACTATTTCCCTGGGCAACCTAACAGCTACGCGCGACTTCACCTATGTCGAAGATACCTGCCGCGGATTTCTGGCCATCGCTCAAATGGAAGGCGGTGAGGGCGAGGTTTTTCATATTGGATCGAACCATGAGATCGCCATAGGTGACTTGGTCAAACTCATCGGCGAGGTTATGGGTAGGACCGTTCAGGTGGTCGGCGACCCGAAGAGGTTTCGTCCGGAAAAGAGTGAAGTGCAGCGGTTGAAATGTGAAAATTCCAAGCTGAAAACCGCGTGCGGATTCATTCCTCGTATTCCTCTACGCGAAGGGCTGGAGCGCACCGCAAAGTGGTTCAGCCAGCCGGAAAATCTGCGACGGTATAAGGGCAATCTCTACAATGTCTAAGCGCGCAGTGGTGTTGGCTGGTGGCCAGGGGAGTCGACTGCGTCCTTACACGGTGGTGCTGCCTAAACCGCTCATGCCCATCGGCGAATTTTCGATTCTTGAAATCATCCTACGTCAGTTGGCTGCCAGCGGCTTCGACCGCGTTACCCTGGCGGTTAACTATCAGGCGGAGATTGTGCGTGCATTTTGTGGCGATGGCTCGCGATGGGGAATCAGTATTGACTACTCGCTGGAACCCGTCCCCCTCAGCACTATTGGGCCTTTGTGTTTGATCGACGACTTGCCGGAGAATTTCCTGCTGATGAATGGAGACGTGCTCACCGACTTGTCTATGAACAAGTTGTACGAGGAACACGTCAGCCAAGGAAGGCAATTCACCATCGCAGCTTCGGAGCGCACAAATATTGTCGACTACGGTGTGCTTCACGCAAGTCAAAACCAGCTCGTCGGATTCGAAGAGAAACCCAAGTTTCAGTATCTGGTGAGCATGGGGATTTACGTCATGAATCGAGCGCTGCTGAAGCGGGTGCCTGCAGGGCAGAAGTACGGCTTCGATAACCTCATGCTGGATATGCTGGCGCGGAAAGAGCCTGTGCATGTGGAACGTCATCCCGGCTATTGGCTGGATATTGGCCGCGTAGACGACTACATGCGCGCGGTGGATGAGTTCGATGAACGTCGGAAGCAGCTCTTGCCGGATGAAAAATGAGATCCTGGTAACCGGGGCGACCGGATTTCTCGGCCGTTTCCTGGTCGCGGCACTGGAATCGGAAGGGCACTCGGTGCGCCAGCATTCGAGCGCCGACGGTGACATTGCCGTTTGTTCTTTGCCGATGGAGGGCGTGAGCCATGTGTTTCATTTGGCCGCGAAGAGTTACGTGCCGGAGAGTTGGGAGAATCCGCGTGCCTATTACCAGACGAATGTCGTCGGCACCGTGAATGTTCTGGAGCACTGCCGCCGGAATCATGCCGCGCTCACGTTTATCAGCAGTTATATGTACGGTGAGCCTGAGCGCTTGCCGATCGCGGAGGATCATCCGGTACGAGCGCTAAATCCATACACTCACACCAAAGTTCTTGCGGAAGAGGCGGCGCGTTTCTACGAAAAGCGCTTCGACATTCCGCTGCTGATCGTTCGTCCGTTCAATATCTACGGGCCGGGGCAGCGGCCTTCGTTTTTGATTCCATGGATTGTGCAGCAAGTGTTGGATCCGAAGGCCGATGCGGTGCACGTGCAGGATCTGCGCCCCAAGCGCGACTATCTTTATGTGGACGATGCTATTGCATTTCTTCTGGCTTCATTTCGTGCGGATGCTCGCGGTATGTTCAATCTTGGCAGCGGCCGGTCTGCGAGTGTAGAGGAAATCGCGCAACTTGTGAATCAGGCCGCGGGACTCTCCAAACCTGTTGTGAGTGCTGGAAGGACGCGGCCCGGGGAACTCATGGACATGGTTGCCGACGCTTCTCACGCCGCTGCGAAACTGGGCTGGCGGTCGCGCACGTCGCTGGAGGATGGCATTGCGGCTGTGGTTGCGACGGAGCGAGCGTCCCGTGGCTGACGGAACCATCGACCGAGTTAGCGTGCTCTATCTGATCGGTCAGTACCCAGCCATTAATCACAGCTACTTGCTCGCAGAAGTGAAACACCTCCGGCAGCTCGGTCTGGAGGTGTCGGTAGCTTCGGTGAGCCCGCCTGATCGCCCGTTGGAACAACTCACTTCCGAGGAGCGCCAAGAAGCCGCACGCACCTTTTACGTCAAGTCGATTCCTGCCGCGAAAGCGGCACTTCTAAACCTGAGAGAGTTCCTCGGGCATCCTCTGCGATATCTGCGCGGATTGATGTTCGCCATCCGATTGGGAAGTAGCGGCCTGAATCGCGTGATTTATCGCGTCGCATATTTTGCCGAGGCGATTCTGGTTGGCCGGTACATGCGGCAATGCGGAGTTTCCCACGTGCACGCCAGTTTTTCCGCGACCGTGGCGCTGATTGTTTCCCGAATATTCCCGGTAACTATGTCGTTTGGAGTATACGGATTCGGGGAGCTGCACAATCCGTCAGAATCTCATTTGCGTCAACTGATCGAAGGCGCGATCTTCGTGCGCTCCATCAGCCGTTACGGGCGCAGCCAACTCATGCTGTCGTCTCCGCGGAGTGAATGGTCCAAACTCATCTATGCTCCGTTGGGTATCGATGCTGCTGAGTTTGCTCCGGGCGCTCCGCGGGCCCTCTCGATGCCACCGCGGCTCCTATGTGTGGGCCGCCTAGCGCGTGAAAAGGGACAGGCGTTGCTGCTTGAAGTGGTCGCGGCCTTGAATGCGGAAGGCTGCCCAGTTCATTTGAGACTGGTCGGGGATGGACCGGACCGCACATGGCTTGAGTTGCGCGCCGCTGAACTCGGCATTGCATCGAATGTGCAGTTCGCAGGCCGGGTCGATCAAGACCGGCTCATGACCATGTATAGGGAGACCGATGCATTTGTACTGTCGAGCATGGCCGAAGGCATACCGATGGTTCTAATGGAAGCGATGGCGATGCGGATCCCCTGTGTCGCGCCTCGCATCACCGGCATCCCTGAACTGATCGAGCACGGAGTGGAAGGGATGCTTTTCGCAGTCGCAGATGTGCAGGATCTCAAAGAAAAGATTCGCAATCTTCTGGAGACGCCGGGGTTATGCGAGCAGATCGGGCGACAAGCGCGGGCGCGAGTGATCCGGGATTATGATGCGGTCCGGAACAGCGGATGTTTCGCCGAAGTACTGACACAGTCGCTGAAGGGACTGCGTTAGCGGGTCTGTTCAGGCACTCGGATGTGGGGCTCGACCAAAGCGAGAAGGTCTTCTTTGAGGAAAGGTCCGCACGCGAGCAGGCCGGACAAAAGAGGGTCGCGGCGGTTCGCGGTTAGATCGGTCTTTTCCAAAGTGCTGACGAAGCCGCCGGAGCTCAATACCAGAGCCGCTCCAGCAACTACGTCCCATTCATTCTTGGGAGTCAGCGTGAAGGTGATGTCGGCGAGCCCAGCGGAAACCAGTGCGAGTTTGTAGGCCACCGATCCCATGGGCCGGACCGTGAAGGCGGCGTTCTCGAAAGGCTTCCACTCGCCGCGTTTCACTTCGCTGCGGCTGGCGAGTACCAGCGCGCCGTCAAGCGTCTTGCGCTGACTGGGCTGCGAAGGCTTGCCGTTGTAGAGAACGCCGCAGTCGATCGCGCCCAGAAATGTTTCGTCGGTCGCAGGATTGTAGATGCCTCCAGCGACGGGACGTCCGTTTTCGACGAAGCCGATCGATACGCAGAATTCTGGAATTCCTTTGACGAATTCGCGAGTGCCATCTAGTGGATCGACGACCCAGGCGCGGGAATGCTGCAGGCGGATGGGATCGTCCACACTCTCTTCGGACAGCCATCCCTCGCCGTCACGCAGCAGGTTCTGGCGCAGAACAGCGTCCAGGGCGCGATCGGCCTCGGTCACGGGATCGTGGCCGATCTTATATTCGGTTTCAATCGCTCCGGGCGTAAAGCGGGCGAAGACCGTGCGGGAAGCGGCAAGTGCGGCTTCAATGCGGGCGAGAATGTCCGAATAGGCAGAAGTCATACAATCCCCAGGGATTAATTTTGTTAAGCGGGCCACAACATGCGAGCGCCGGTGATCAACAGCAAAACGCATAGCATACGGCGCAGCCAGAGCATAGGGACCCGCGTGGCCAAGTGCGAACCAATCAGGCCTCCAGGAATGGAGCCGATCAATAGCGCAACCACCAGTCTGGGATCTACGTTCCCTGCCCTGAATTGAAGCCACCCCGTCACCCCGAAGAGCACGACCGCATGCACCACGTCAGTCCCTACATTGATCTTGGGGGGGAAACTGTAGAACAAGAGGAGCAGCATCATGATGATGCTGCCCGACCCAACCGAGGTGAGGCCCACGATGAAACCCACGGTAAGGCCGATCGCCACCATCCCTGCGAAACCCTTCATTGTCGGGGCACGATTCGCGACTCGATCCTCGATGTTCTTCTGCAGGAGCAGCATCGTGGGAATCACGAGGAGCAGCACACCAACTGCCATCTTGATAAAGGTGTTCACGCCGTTTCCGTAGAGGAGACGGATGTACATCAGCAGCTTGACTCCAGCGAACGAGCCGGGAATGCTTCCCAGCGCCAACGCGAGGACGACCTTCCGGCGGACCGTTCCATTTTTCAGGTGGAGCAGTCCGGCCGGGATTTTGGTGAAGAATTGGAATAGCGCGTCGGAACCGACTGCCACGATAGGTGAATAACCTAAGCCGAAGATCAGAACGGGGAGCATGAGAACGCCGCCCCCCACCCCGGTCATTCCAATGAGGATGCCCACGATAAAGCCAACCAGAATTTTGGTTGCGATCACTGGCATAATCGATTCCTGCTTGTCTTACGCGCCTGCCTGGTTTACGCCGATGAAGCCTTCGCGCTCGAGGTGCAAAATGATCTCCTGCGCGGCTTCTTCGGCTGACAGTTCACCGGTGTTGATGGTCACGTCGGCATCGGCTGGAACTTCATAAGGATCGGAGATCCCAGTGAATTCCTTGAGAATGCCTGCTCGTGCCTTCGCGTAAAGCCCCTTGCGGTCGCGCTGCTCGCACACGTCGACCGAAGTAGCGATATGCACCAGGATAAATCCACCGTACGGTTCAATCGTCTGACGTACGTGTTTACGGGTAGCGTCATAAGGCGCGATGGGTGCGCAAATGGCGATTCCGCCGTTCTTCGTAATCTCGGAAGCGACGTAACCAATGCGACGGATGTTGATGTCGCGATGCTCCTTCGAGAATCCGAGTTCCGACGAAAGATTCTTCCGCACCAGATCGCCGTCAAGCAATGTCACCGGACGTCCGCCAACTTCCAGGAACTTTGTCAGCAGGACATTGGCTATGGTCGACTTGCCCGAACCCGAAAGGCCGGTGAAGAAGATGGTGACACCCTGTTTCGCCCGTGGCGGGAAGCTGCGACGCAGCTCCTGAACCACTTCCGGATAAGTGAACCAGGCAGGAATGTCCCGGCCCTCGTTGAGTCGATCGCGAAGTTCGGTGCCCGAGATGTTCAGAACCTTGTCTCCTGGCTTCACTTCGTTGTCGGGAACGTAGCGGTCCTCGCTTTCCAGATAGACCATCATCTGGAAGTCGACCATGGTGACGCCGATATCCTTCTCGTGCTTCTTGAACAATTCCTGGGCATCGTAGGGGCCGTAGAACGGCTTCTTGGTTTCAGGATCTGAGCCCGGGCCAGCATGGTCGCGGCCCACGATGAAGTGGGTGCAGCCATAGTTCTTGCGGATCAGAGCGTGCCAGATTGCCTCGCGAGGTCCACCCATGCGCATCGCCAGAGGCAGCAGGGCGAGTTTTACAGTGCCTTGCGGGAATTTCGACAGCAACAGTTGGTAGCAGCGCACGCGTGTGAAATAGTCCACGTCGCCGGGCTTCGTAAGGCCCACGCTGGGATTGATCAACAGATTGGCTTCAACCTGCTTGGCGGCGCGGAACGTGAGTTCCACGTGCGCCCGGTGCATAGGATTGCGGGTCTGAAACGCCACGGCGCGGCGCCAGCCCATGCGGGCGAACTCGGCGCGTAATTCCGCGGGACTCAAACGCAGCGTGCGGAAGTCATAGTGCGAAGGCAGTTGCATGGCTTCTACGCGTCCGCCCACATACCACGGGTTCGACAGGTTCATGGCGTAGTTGGCGCCAGGATGGGCTTTGCTGGTGGTACCGAAAACCGCTTTGGCTTCGGCGGCACGGTCGGCCTGCCAAACCTCTTCCACATGCAGCACGGCGAGCATCACGCCTTCGGCGTCGCGCAACGCAACTTTGCTGCTGCCAGCTGTCAGCTTCTTGGCAAACTCCTCGGTCACATCGAGCGTGATCGGGATGGGCCAGAGGACGCCACTGGCCAGGCGCATGTTGTTGCAGACGCCTTCATAGTCGGCTTTGGTCATAAAGCCGGTCAGCGGAGAGAATCCGCCGTTCATCAGCAATTCGAGATCGCAAACTTGACGGGCTGTAAGGTCCCAGGATGGCCACTCGCGAGAGTGGGCTTTCAATTCCGCGGCTTTTTCGGGTGATGCAAGAAGATCGATGAGTTCGCCGCCGTGCGGAGCAATCAAATGACTAGTCGAAGCAGACAAGTGCGTGAACCTCCCAGGTTCGTTGATTTTGGATTTGTTGCATGTAACTTCAGCGTCTCGCAGAAGGAATCAATGCTGACTTCTAGGCAATGCTAATCGGGGGGGAACTTGCGAACGAGAAACAAATTTCTTGCGGGCCAATGACCCTGATTAGCCCCAGTGTACACCAAACTGATTGCACCTCTGATCGTACGCAAGTGCCATGCCGTCGAGGTTTTAGCAATTGTACCGTAAATTGATAAGGATAAAAGCGAAAGTTGAGCTTTTCGTGACTGCCGGGGCGGATTCGGCTTCCCCGTGTGCAACTTCTTGCGCATGAGGGGAAGCAACTTTTCTTTCGATGCTCTCAATCCTGAAGTGCGCAATTTTCTGCGTACTGTTTTGTGGCGACGTTGGGGCTGTGATCTTACCGCCCCGTGTCAGGCTCCCGCGCCATATCGAAAAAGCTGCATGGAAGAGATTGCGCCTTCGACTGCCACGGCCGCGGCATATCCCGGTGACGATTCAACTTCGTGCAGCGACCAGCGATCGGCCTCTGCGGGATCCGGACGGGTGGCGGCAAGGTGGGCACTTTTCAGCTCAAGGCTTACATCAAACGAGCCTAGTCCTCTCGATAGCCCAACCCCTTGGGCCTTAAGGAATGCCTCTTTGCAAGTCCAATATCGAAAAAAGCCGGCAAGTCTCTGTGTTTCCGGAAGAGCCAGAAGATCTTGGCATTCCCTGGTCGAAAAAAAACGCGCCGCCAGCTTTTCGATTTCGACATTTTCGCGCACGAGCTCGATATCCGCGCCAACCTGACGACCGAGGGCGAGGGCAACCATCGCGAGGTCGCCGGAGTGCGAGACGCTGAACTGCACCTTGCTGAACAGAGACTTGGTTACCGGATCTCTGAGGCTGGGCTTCCCGTGTTCGGAATAAAGAAAACTGATTTCGGAAGCCGGCACGCGCGTGTAGCCAGCCAAAATCGCACGCACAGTAGCGCGGGCAACGGTAAAGCGGCGGGCATCTTTCTCGAAGTGAAATCGCGAGGCGCGGTCGCGCTCTTCGCCGGATAGCATTTCCGCGAACGCAACAAACTCAGATTCCGGGATCGCCACAGGAAACTGCCAAATGTGAATGGTTGATGAAAAAAGTTCCGGAGTAGAAGGTGCCAGCGGGCAGCTTCCATTCAGATCAGTAACTTTTATGAGCACGTCTTGAATTGGCAAATCCGGCCCGTGTAAATTGGGAATGGACGACCTTGGTGGGCGCGAATGCTGGTCGTGCGATCCGTCATTCTTCACTCTCGGCATCGCATTGCCCTGAGACCTTGATACTTCTAAAGATTTTCATAGAAATTTTGGATTGTCCAGACCACGCGTAGTGGCTCACTTTGGTTTTCTCTGCGACCTCTGCGGCTTTTCTTCGCGATCTTCGCGGTTAAAGTGTCTTGATGTTGGCCAGCCAAGGCAAGGGCTCTTAACCGCCGAGCGCGCCGAGAACCTCCCCGAGTACACCGAGAGATTCGGATTGGGCCACACCGGCCGCGAGAAGCCTCCATCAGATCGTGTAATTTATGCAGGATTTCCTGTATTGCGGGGAAGATTTCGGCTAAGGCGTTTACCTGAAGGTCGCGCCGTTCGAAAAGTTGCATCTTCGACCGGAACAAATTTGAGAAATGCGGGTTGCTAGGTGGGACGGCCTTCGCGCCAGAGCGAAGCCATTCTTGGGTAGCCGTCGGTCTCACGATTCGACACAGTTTTCAATCGATTCCAGCCCATTTTGACGGTCGGATTCGGCTTTGTGCCGTCTGAGCGGCAGCACCAATGGTTTTCGGGAGGCCAGTTATGGCTTCCGGGGACTCAGGTAAATCCCTGTAAGGCGCTGTTGAAAAGGCGGTTCCGGGTTATATGTCAGGATTTGTCACAAAGTGGCAACGTGGGTGCTATGACAATTGGAAAGATACAGCCGCCAGGTAGCTTTGCGGGGCGAAGGGCGATCCAAGAAAACAAGGGGAGGTTGGGATGAAGGAGCAGACTGTTCGGCTGGGTCCACGCGAACAGCAGATTGTCGAATTGCTTTTGCAGGGCTGCGACAACGCCGAAATCGCCACTCAACTCAACATGGCGCGGCGAACCGTGAAAGCGCATTTCAACCGGCTTTTTCTACGTTTTGGCATCACCGGTGGTATCAAGCGAGTGAAACTCGCGACCCTGTTGTACCGGAGGCAAGCATGTCTGCAAATGGACGTTATGGCAACCGTGTCCCAAGTGAACGTGAGCACCGAGTCATCCAGCTCGTGGCCGAAGGCCTGAAAAACAAGGAAGTAGCGGAAGCCATCGGGACGACCGAGCACGTTGTGAAGAACTACCTGCGAGTGATCTACGACAAACTCGGGCTGTGGAATCGTGTTGAACTTGCGCTGTGGTATGAATCGCGGCGGAGTCCGTCAATGTTGGTCACGCAGTAACTTTTCATTGCAAACGCTGCCAAAGTCCGCAATGATTGCAGCGCCAGAGGCGGGGTTGTGTTCCAACCTCTGTATTTAAATTACTGGCATCCAAAAGCCTGAAGATGCCGCAGACGCTCTCCGGCTTCTTTCACACCCTTGCGCGCCGCGGCATCGAGCAGGACTCGCGCTTGATCGCAGTTCTTGGTTACGCCGTCTCCCTTCATATACAGATCCGATAAAGCGAGAGTCGCGTCGGAGTTATGTTTGCCGACCGATTTCCATAACCACTTTGCCGCCTCGGCATGGTCGCGTTCCTGACCATTCGTCCCGTTTAGATAGTTCTCCGCCATGGCAAGTTCCTCGGCGCCGCCTGCTGGCATAGTTCTCGGCATGGTCTCTGGATTTGCTCCATGGTGCGTCGCGGAAGTGGGAGCAGCGGATGAGGCCGCGGGAGATGAGGGAGCGGCGGAAAGCGCCCCTCTCTCCATGGCCTTCGCTGCTGCTCGCGCTTCCTTGCGCGCCTTGATGCGGGCAGCGCGCTTCTCAGCCGGTGTCAGCGCGTTTGTGGGTTGGGCAGACGGCTTTGTCGGCTGCGGTATCGATTCCGTTGTTGGAGTGGCTGCTGATGGCTCCGTGGAATCTGAAGGCTGCGTAGATGCGGGCGGCAAACTCAGAGATTCCACATGCGTAGTTTGTGTGGTTCGCCATGCCAAATAGGCCAAGCCAAGAAAAAACGTGACAAGCGCAAGTCCTACGTAGAGTCGATAGGACCGTGGCGGAGCGGCATACGCAAAAATCTCGGCATCGCGAGCGCTGCCATAATCGCCAGCATCATCGTTACCGTGACCGCCAGTGTGATCTGCGCTGTAATCGACGCCACTTACGCTTTGGAACAGCGGCAAGTCATCTGTCGGTGTTCGCTGGTATGAGGGTTGCGCGGGTGGAGTGAAGCGCAACTCGTCGCTTGCTTCGAGCGGAGCAGTGTCCCTGTGAGCTGGATTCTTGTAAGGATCAGCGACGTGAACCTCCGCGACATGAAGATCGGAGACGTGGAGATCGGACGAAGCCGTTTGCGGCCCCACAGGCTTGCCGCACATGCCGCAAAACCGGTGGGTTGCGGGATTGATTCGACCGCAGTTTTCACAGCGGTTCGGCGACGGCGCAGTCTCCGCGGGCTTGAACGCGGCAGCCGCCGCGGCACCATCCAAGGCCTGTTCCCGAACAGGAGATTGCGATGCCTCGCCCGCACTCGCCCGCATCGAGTTTTCTGCTTCCAGTTCACGCAAAAGATCGAGTACGGCCTGATCCCGCTTTTCCGGCGCACTGCTGAAATAAACTTCCGCCCACCGGCTCATATTTTGGCCAAGGACCGGATTGAGCAGTGGGTTTAACTCTGGAGTTGGCAAAGTGTCGGCCCCGTGGGAATGTTCAGGTCGATGCGGCAAAGCAAGCTGCTCCGGTTTGACCTGGAATCATCGAAATTGCTGAGAGAACTCATGTGTACGATCTCACTTCGCTACGAAGCCACCGGCATAGATAAGACTAGTCGCAAGGCTTCCGGTAAGCGGGCTCGAACTGATCCAATTGCGCGTCTCGCTGCGATGTAACTTTCCCTTTGGGCGTCTTGCCGTACAAATCTGCCCCCGGACAATAGTAAAGAGCCGTCTGCAAATCGACCCAAACCTGCGTGGCAGGATTGCCCTGAGACTCCGGTGGTGGAGGAGCTTCGGCGAGCCCCAGGCTGATCAACATTCGGTCGAACATTGAGAGGTCGGCGTCCGGCGCAGGCTTGCTGTGCGCCGCAGCATTCTGTCGTTCAGAGGCACCGACTGAGTGGCTGGGCAGGATCCCCCAACGAATGACGCAGATGACGAGGATCACCGCAATCCCGAGGTAGATATCTCCTCGACGTGCATTCCAGAAACGGCCCAGAGCTCCGGGATCTTGGTGCGGAGCCAGCCGTTCCAGAAAGTCGCGCGCGGTTGCGGCAGAACCCCAAGCCGTCGGATGTTCCGGTTTGACGAGAGCGGTGGATGGCTCGACGATCCGTTCAGCCTCGTCCTCATTGTCGTCTTCGTTCTCGACTTCTTCGCTCTCTGTGATCCGGATGCTGGCCTTCGGAGGAATTTCCAGATCCGCGAGTATGGACTCCTCAAACTCGGCAGTGATTGGTGCGTTGTCCAATGGCGCGGAATCCGGTTTCTGCAGGACTGACCGACCGGTAGCTTCAAAGAGTTCGGGCATCCGCGCTTCCAGCGAATCGGCAAGCGACTTCTCGTCATCCGGTTTTTTCGTCCGGCCCTCTGATTTTTTCCCCGCCTCTTTTTGCGTCGCCTCGTGCTCCTGCAAGAGGGATGTCATCATACTCTGCATGCTGGGCGCTTCGTAGTCGCTGCTGCGCGGCGTTCCGCACTTTCCGCAAAATTGTTCTTCACCCACGAGGTGATGGCCGCATTTTCGGCACGCGAACGTCGATGCCAACGCCTGCTTCGCAGCGGCAGCAGCTTTGGCTGGAGAATCTTTTAGGCCGGACTTATCGACCAGAGCGGTCAGACCCGGCTTCAGTTTTTCCAAAGCTTCGAGCATCACGGCCCGTTCGGCCGCCAGGGACTGCTTCCACGTCGCTTCTTCGCCGCGTGCCAGCGCCTCGGTCACCAGGCCGGCCATGAGCTGACAGGAATGGACGTCATGTTCGGTGAATGCCTGCGTCGTCGGATAGTAAAGTTCCAACCCGCCCACGACGCTGCCATCGTGAAAAATTGGAACTGCAATCACCGACTGGATTCCGCGCCGGCGACACTCTTCGGTGTCGAGAAGGAATTCAGGATTCACATCCATGCAACGGAAGACCTGGCCAGTCCGCAGACAGGCGAGGCACAGGGCTTTGTCCATTGCCACAGCGGTGCCGCCCGGGAGCGCAAGAAGCCCGGCCACGGCGCGATAGTGAAACGTCTTGCCGTCAAGTATGCCAATGGCAGTGCCACTGGCGCGGGTGATCGGAACGAGGCGCTCAGCGACGAGCGCCATCGCACTGTCTAGATTCAGATGACGGACCTGAATCTGATGCTGAGTCTCTACGATCTTTGCCAGAGTGAAGGTGTAGTCTGCCTCGGCGGCTGGCTCTGGCGGATGTTGCTGCGTCGCGCTCGGAGCGGGGGCACTCCGCTCCTCGGCTTCAATTTGATCTCTTTTGAGCGAGAGGCCGAGTTCCATCTCGTGCAATTCGCGGTTGTGCTCTTGGAGCACATAGGCCGCTTCCAGCAACTTTCCGAGCGTGAGCTCGTCGAGAACTGGTTTATTTTTTTCCTCGGACACGATTTCTTTTTCCACCAGTGGAAACCGTCCCATCGCTGCATCCGCCGCCATGCCCGCGGCGACCTATTCTAGTGCAATTCCCGCGCCAATACAGCGAGCCAAGGCGGTCCGATCAGGGGAGAACTTCAGGGGGCCGAGTGCCTTGGGCTCCTTCGAGGGGGACCCTCAAATCTATCCATAGTCTACCGCCGGATGCGAATACTGGCGAGTGTTCTTATGGGTCCATGCATGGCGAGCAAGTGCCCTGAGTAATCACCCACTGGTAACCACACTCGCGGGCAAGAATCTGCGCAGCCGCTCCGTCTTTTCTCTTAATCGGAGGCCGGAGATGGTTTCTGCACGGCGAATTCATCCCTGCTGGTGAGAAAAAAGTGCACTGCCGGGGTAATGATGAGCGACAGGACCATCGAAATAAGAACCCCGCCAATCACGGCGATTGCGAGGGGCTGGAGCATCTGGGATCCAGCGCCGATGGCGAAGGCCAGGGGCAACATGCCCGCGATCGTAGCCATAGCCGTCATGACAATAGGGCGCAAGCGTCGGCGCCCGGCCTGCAGAATTGCGCTCTCGGCAGAGAGGCCGAGACTACGCATTTTCTGATCGGCATCGAGGAGCAGGATGCCATTCTTGGCCACGATGCCGATCACCATGATCATCCCCATGAACGACGATATGTTGAACGTAGTACGGGTGATCAATAGAGCGATGAAGACGCCCGAAGTCGAAAGTAGTGCCGACGAGAGAATCGCGACCGGCGCAGCGAATTCTCCGAATTCAAACAGCAGCACGATGAACAGCAGAAGTACTGCCGTGATCAGCACCAGTACCAGGTCATGGAACGAACGCTGCTGCTCTTCGTAAGTACCGCCGTATTCCACGCGAATGCTGGATGGGATGTGCAGCCCGGCAATCACTTTTTGCACGTCGGCCATTCCACTGCCCAGGCTGCGGCCCTCCAGTCGGGCCGTGACTGCGACGTCGCGCTGCATATTCTCGCGGCGCACTTCCGTCTGCCCGGCATTTTCAACGACCGCCGACAACGCGCCCAGCGTAGCCGTATGCCCGGTGCTGCTGATGAGCAACGTGTCACGCATGGCTTCGAGCGAGGCGCGGTTCGCGGCAGGAAAGCGTACCCGCAGAGTGTAGGCCCGGTCGTTCGCCACCACCGGAGTCGGTGCCGGCTCACCCTCAAGAATCGCCGATGCATCGAGGGCAACTTCTTCAGCGGTGAACCCAGCGCGCGCGGCTACGCTGGGATCAATCTGGAATGTAACCGCAGGACCACTAATGGTGTTCTCGATTCCGTTCAGGACGTCGACCACGCCGCTTATTTTTCCAACGGACTCAGCCACCTTGGGCGCCCACTCTTCCAGTTGCTTAGGATCCTGAGAAAACAGTTTGATCTGGATCGGTTCCGGAGCCGACGTGAGATCGCCGATCATGTCCTGGAGCACCTGCACGAACTCGATGTCGAGCGCAGGTTCTTGCTGTTTTATGTCGGCACGTACGTCGGCAATGATCTCTTCAATATCGCGGCTTCGTTTCGCTTGCAACTTCACCAGAATGTCGCCGCGGTTAGCTTCTGTGACCGCCGAAAGTCCAAGTTCAAGGCCGGTACGCCGTGACGTGCTCTCGACTTCTGGAACTTCGCGCAACATTTCCTCGACGTGACCCACCACGCGATTCGTTTCCGTCAACGAACTTCCAGCAGGCATCAGGTAGTCGAGAACGAATCCGCCCTCGTCCATCTCGGGCAACAGATCGGAACCGGAAAAGTTGTAGCAGACGTAGGATACGACGATCAGGGCGGCGCTGAAGACCACAAGCAAGCGCGGACGATCGAGAGCGCGGCGTAGCCAGCGTTCATGAAAGTTCACCACGCGCAGGAAAAAACCGCTGAGATGCCTTTCTTCTGCAGCGAGGAGCTCCGCCGCATTGTGTTCGGCCGAGGTTTCACTCTTATTTTCTGCCGCTGCTACGGTGGACTCAGTCGCCTCAGATCCATCATCGTTCGTGTGGCCCCGCCGTCCTTTGATGAAATATTGGCTTAAAGTCGGCGTCCAAGTCACTGCGAGTCCCAGCGACGTCAGCAGCGAAACAGTCATCGTGACGGCAAGAGCGCGGAAGAAAACTCCAGTAACGCCGGTGATCGCGATCAGAGGAATGAATACAACAACCGGAGTAATCGTCGATCCAATCAGCGGAGCAGTAATTTCTTTTAGCGCGCTGCGGATCGCTTCTGCCCGGCCCTGACCGGCGTCGCGATGCAGCACGATGTTTTCCACCACGACGATGGCGTCATCGATGACCAATCCTACGGCTGCGGCAAGGCCGCCCAGCGTCATCAGGTTGAACGTCTGTCCCATCACCTTGAGCACGATGAACGTGACCATGATCGTCACGGGAATTACCAGGCCTGCGACCAGCGATGTTCCCCAGTCTCTCAGGAACACAACCAGAATGATCGAAGCCAGAATCAATCCGAGTAGAATCGCATCGCGCACGCTCTTAATGGATTCGTTGACGATGATCGACTGGTCATAAAACGGTTGAATTTGAATTCCCGGCGGCAGCGACTTGCGCAGCCTTTCAATCTCGTCGTGAACTTCCTGCGCGACCTGCACCGTATTTCCGTCGGGCTGCCGATTGATGTTCAGCAGAACGGCGGGCTTTCCATTGGCCGTGACTACCGTATAAAGCGGCTTCACACCCGGCATAACGGTGGCGATATCTCCGATGCGCACCGGAATTCCAGCCGGAGTATTCTTGATCACCGCGTTCGCAATCTCTTCCGGCGTCCTTACCTGACCATTTACCAACGCAAGATAGAGCTGATGATTGCGCTCCAGTAATCCTGGCGAATCGACAAGATTAGTCCGGCGCACGGCTTCAAGAATGTCCGACACGGTGACGCTCGCGGTCAGCAGTTTTGCCGGATCCGGTGTGATGTGAAATTCCGGCTCCTGCCCGCCCTGCACGATCACAGTCGAAACGCCTTCCAGTCGGTTCAGGCGCGGCTTCATGTCATACGTAGCGATCTCCCACAGCCGGGTCTGCGGCATGCTGTTAGACGTGAGGCTGTAGCCGATGATCGGAAAGGCAGCGAAAGTCAGGCGATGCGCCTCGATCTTGGCGGAAGAGGGAAGTTCCGGTTGCACGCGCGAGATGGCGGCGTTGACATATTGCAATGTCTGGAACATGTCGACATCCCAGCGGAAAAAGAGATCGATCTCGGCCGATCCGCGGCTGGTAATGGAGCGCACGGTAAGCAGTCCGGGTACGCTGTTGACAGCTTCTTCGATGGGACGCGTGACCGTGACTGTCATCTGATCGATCGGCATGACGCCGTTATCGACCGCGATCAGCACGCGAGGAAAATCCGTCGACGGGAATACCGACACCGGGATGGTGAAGGCGAGATACGCGCCCAGCAGCCCCAGTGTCAGAATAAGAAAGATCACCGGCCTGGAGTGCCGGGAAATCCAGTGTTGGGCTGTCGAAAGCTGATTGGAAGGGGCCGCGGGCGAGTTCACGCAGAGGCTCCGCAGCGATTATT
>Ga0070731_10001799_pt1 | contig 21516 bp, 17 predicted proteins | sample Coa_R1_2_FD_66448 | JGI IMG/M metagenome (GOLD analysis project Ga0070731, IMG submission 66448) | Surface soil microbial communities from Centralia Pennsylvania, which are recovering from an underground coalmine fire - Coalmine... | ecosystem: Environmental > Terrestrial > Soil > Unclassified ... | reverse complement strand
CACAAAGAAGATACGCGTTACTCTCGCGTGGGCCAGGGGGGCTTCTTCAAACGAACCGGCCACGCCGTCAGAGGAGCGGTGATCGTCTCGAACACACACGGCGGCGAGACGCTGGCCGTCGGATCCATTGCCGGCGCATTCGGATCCTGGGCCATCGCGACCCAATGGTGGGAGCCGCGGTCCGAGCAATCCTTCGGGCACGTCATGCTGTGGGGCGGAGTTCCCCTGCTGACCAAAGCCGGAACCAATGTGCTCCGTGAATTTTGGCCCGACGCAAAGCGCAAGTTCTTCACGCGCCAACCCAAAAGTACTCCACCTCCCACGACGCACTTTAATCCGTAAAGTACTTGACACATAGCTAGCCCCGCCAGTATACTTCTGCCATGGCCTCGGTCCAACCGATCCGCAAACGGCACGCTGAACCGATCCCCATGCACGCCCATGCGATGGACAACCTCCGCTACATCCGTGAAACGATGGAGCGCGCGGGTTCGTTCACGGCGGTGCCTGGTTGGGGCGGCGTGGCGATGGGCGTGACGGCTCTGATCACTAGCCTGATCACCGTCCGTGAAACCGCGATGTCCACCTGGATCGTGACGTGGATGCTGGAAGGCGTTCTTGCCGTCACGATCGGCATTCTGGCGATGTGGCGCAAGGCGAGCAAGGCCGGCTTGCCGATGTGGTCGGCGCCCGCGCGCAAGTTTCTATTCAGTTTCATTCCACCTCTCGCCGTCGGTGCAGCCCTGACCGTCGTGCTTTGGAGAGCCGGCGCCGCGACGGCGATTCCGGGCGTCTGGTTGATGCTCTATGGCACCGGCGTGGTCACCGGAGGCGCGTTTTCCGTGCCCGTGGTTCCCGTGATGGGAGCGTGCTTCCTGATCGAAGGCGCCCTGGCCATGTTCACCCCTGCCGCGTGGAGCGTGCCGTTGAACGATGTCTGGCTGGCGCTCGGCTTCGGGTGCCTGCATATTATTTTTGGAGCGATCATCGCGAGGAGGTACGGTGGCTAAGACCAGCGCCGCGCGCGCGATCGAGATCGACAAAATCAGTTCGAAAACGGGTCCTGCAATTCCGGATCTGGATCGCCTGATCCATCCCCGCATTCGCCTGGGAATCATCAGCGCGCTTGCGGCGGCGGATTCGCCGCTCACTTTCAACGAGTTAAAGGATCTATTGCAGACCACCGATGGAAACCTGAGCGTGCACGCCCGGAAGCTCGAGGAAGCCAAGTACATCGGTTGCACCAAAACTTTCGAGGGCCGCATGCCAAAGACCGAGTACTCGCTTACGCCCGCCGGCCGGAAGGCGTTCGACAAGTACCTGGATCACATGGAAGCGATCCTGCAAGCAGCCAAACGTTGAAACGCGTCCGTTAATTGTTTTTGAATTCGCTTCGGAGGAAGCTTTGCAATGAGAAGTACTTTCGACACGATGGATAATCCAGCAGGGGATGGATTGCACGTCGCCATCATCATGGACGGAAATGGCCGCTGGGCCAACTCACGCGGTCTTCCGCGCATCGCCGGGCACCGCGCCGGGGCGGATTCCGTCCGGCGTACCGTGGAGGCTGCGCCGTCGCTCGGAATTTCCGTCCTGACGCTGTACGCTTTCTCGGCCGACAATTGGCGCCGTCCCGCGCGCGAGGTTTCCGGATTAATGAAACTGTTCGCGCGTTACCTGGTGCAGGAACGCGACCGTTGCATCGCCAATGGAGTTCGTCTGCAAGCCATCGGACGCCGCGACCGGTTGCCCGCTTCCGTGGTGGAGCTTCTCGAAGAAACCGAACAGAAAACCGCCGGCGGCCGAAAACTGCATCTGCGTCTGGCGATCGACTATTCCTCGCGCCGGGCCATTCTCGACGCCGCGCGATCGCTCAAGATGGTGACCGAAGAGAGCCTCTCGCGCCTCATCGGCCCCGACGTCGATCTGCTGATCCGCACCAGCGGCGAACAGCGCCTGAGCGATTTTCTCCTGTGGGAATGCGCCTACGCCGAGATGATTTTCACGCAGCGCATGTGGCCGGAGTTTTCCGTCGAAGACTTAAATCGCGCTATCGAAGAATTCCGCCGGCGCGATCGCCGCTTCGGTGCAGTTGGCCCGATGAACGAAGCTCGCACCGCCTGAGCTTCGCCGGTCGACGGGGGCAACTATAATCGGAGGTTTGCCTCCGTCGATCACCATCACCGCAGCCGTCGAAGCGCTCGCCGGCGCGCTTCTGGTGGGATTGCTCATCGGAGCGCAGCGCGAAGCTGCCGGCGGCGAGCATCATCCCGGCCTGCGTGACTTTCTGACCGTCGCGCTTGTGGGAGGCATCTGCGGTCTGTTGGCCAAGCCCTGGCTGGACGCCGCCGGCCTGGTTTCCATCGCGGCCCTGTTCGCGGTTTTCCACTACGAGGACCGGGAGCACCGTAGCGGAATCACCACCGAATTAGCCGCTCTTGCCACATTTCTGCTCGCGCTGCTCGCCGCTTCGCCGGAAATACCCTTTGGGCGCCCACTGGCCGCCGGTACTGCCATCGTGATGGCGATCTTCCTTGAGGCGCGCGCTCGTTTGCATACGCTGCTTCGCGAAACGATTACAGAGCAGGAGTTCAACGCCACCCTCGGCTTTGTCGCCGTCGTTCTGGTGATCTATCCGCTGTTGCCGGCCGGAGCATTCGGGCCATACTCGTTTTTCTCTCCCCGCCAGGTCTGGATGTTCGTAATCCTAATCTCCTCGATCTCCTACGTGGGCTATTTCCTCGAAAAGTTTCTCGGCGAGGAGCGAGGCCTGATCTACGCAAGCATTCTCGGCGGCCTGGCGTCCACCACCGCCGCAACTCTCCATTTTGCCGCCGAGGCCAAGGAGCGTCCGGACGAAACCCTGGGTTTGTGGCGCGCGTTCGTGATTGCCAACACCGTGCAGTTCCCCCGCACCGCTCTGATCGCCGCCCTGGTCAGCCCCGATCTGGCGCGTGCACTGGCCTGGCCGTTGGCCGCAATGATGCTCTCCGGCGTCATCTTGCAGGAAGTCCTGCGGCGCTGGCCCCACAAATTCCTGACAACGGTCACGATCCAGCCCGGCAATCCATTCCGCTTACTTCCAGCGCTGAAATTCGGCGCGTTCTTCACTGCCGTCGTCTTCATCACGAAGGTAGCCACGGCCCGCCTCGGTCCAGGCGCGTTTCTAGGCACGAGTTTACTCGGCGGCCTGGTGGATGTCGCAACAGTAATCGCCCCCGCGGTCGACCTGATGGGCTCAAATCGTATCTCACTGAGCGTGGCGGACATCGCGGTTTTGCTGGCGCTGGCTTCGAACGCGATCCTGAAAATCCTGTCCGCCGCCGTCACGGGAACCCGAGCTTTCACACTCCGCGTCACCGCGACATTCGCGTTCTGGGCCGCAATCGCCGCCGCAACCTGGTGGATCGCCGCGAAAATTTGACGATCCAGAGACCCTACGCTACCATAAGTGTGCGGGGTGGAGCAGTCTGGTAGCTCGTTGGGCTCATAACCCAAAGGTCGTAGGTTCAAATCCTACCCCCGCAACCAACCGCAACTGGCCGATCCCCCCAACTGGCAACGATCCGCGCCGTACCCCTGACTCGCCAAACCAAGTCGATACGCTAGAGGCGGCTCGTCGTGCCACGCACCGTCATTTTTTGTGTAATCACACAGTTACACATATATTGTGGTTATGAAGAATATCACCCTCAGCGTAGACGAAAATGTCCTGGCGATTGTTCGCCGCCACGCCGCCGAGCGCAACTCCAGTGTTAACGCTCTGGTCCGCGAGTACTTGACGAATCTCGCCGCGCACGAGGATCGGGCCAAGCGCGCTCGAGCGCGGTTGGGTCAATTGAGCGCGCAGTCTGCGGGGCGCCTCGGCAAGAGAGCGTGTACCCGAGAGGAGTTGCATGAACGTTAAGGCGTTCTTCGACACGAATGTCCTCGTCTACGCGGCAGTGGGAACGGGCAAGGATGAACCCGAGAGGAAGCGCGCTGTTGAGCTTATCGAATCGACGGACTTCGGAACTTCGGCGCAAGTCCCGCAGGAGTTCTTCGTAACCGTGGTGAGAAAGGCGTCCCGCCCACTTTCCGCCGCGCAAGCCCTGGAGTGGATTGAGCAGTGGACGGCCTTTCCGTGTCAGGCCGTTGACCATCAGTTAGTGCGGATCGCAATCGAGAAATCCGAGCGATTCGCAATCTCCTACGGGGACGCGGCCATCCTCGCGGCAGCCGAGGCGCCGGGAGCGGACACGGTCTACGCCGAAGATTTGAGCCACGAACAACGTTATGGCCGCGTGCGCGTCCTAAACCCGTTTCTTGATCGAGTACAGCCCCACCAGCGGTCCGGATGAAGTTAGCTTCGAGACCGGTCTACTGCCGTTCCTTGGCGGCTCCCAACTGCGAAAGGCGCCAAACGCGAGAGCGTACTGAATGACGCGCAAAAGATATATCCCTGTTCTTCCCTCCTCTGAGCCAAAGTCTCCTAGCCTTCGTTCGGCTCCATAGGTATCCGGAGAAGAAGTTTCCACCGATTGCTTTCCCATAGGAAGTAATGAGTGTAGTTCCGTTCCTTCGGAGGATTGGGGTTGGCCTTGACGATCATGAGTGCGCTGTTCTGCCGAAACGCCACATCGGCAACGCCTGGAAGGTAGCCCTCTTGATAAAGTGAGGGTAAGACGAGATCTTCCGACAACGGCGGATTGTAGACCTTGCCAGTAAGAGCATCTACGACACACATCATGCCGCAAGGTGAGCTACACCCCCAGGTCACGACGATATAGTGCCCCGCGAAGTTCGATCCCGGTTGTTCCCTCCCGCCACGCAGCACTCCCTCCCCGTTGGCTACGCCTCGCCGAATCCGAGTGCGGAATAGCCTCTGGTTCCGTGTGAGCAGAATCGGAGCGGCGGGAGTTCCTTTGAAAACTTGCGTAACCGGGTAATCTTCGAAACGAGGTAGTTCTGCTTTTTCCTGCCCTGCCGACTCAATGGCAATCAGCGCTACAATGCCGAGGCAATTTCGGAGAGCACTCGTAACCACAACAGCGATTCTAACGTGTGTCCATCATGGTTACCGCCCGGTGGGTACCCGCGATGTCGGTTGGGGATCATCGAGTCGCACATTTTCGTCGTGACGTTCATTCCTTAGCCTCGCCCGCGTGCACGGAGTTTTCCGTCTTGCCCGCAAATCGTTGAAGCCGCACGGATCATCGGCTTCCAAGTCGCATGCGGCGCCTTGGAACAACGATTGCCATCTTCTGAGAACAGAGACCGGCCGAGGGTCGATCTAAACAGGAGATTGAAAAACAATGAAAAAGATTTTTACGCATCGAATTTCGAGGATCGTGGCCGCAACTTTGCTGGTTTCGCTTGGCGTCTTCGGGCAGGAACACAAATGGGCTGGACGAACGCTGGATAACCTCGAACAAACCATCCACGAAAGACTCGCCGATCTTCCACATCACGGCGTATTCGATACGATCCGGTTCGAAGTACAGGAGAATACCGTCACTCTCTCCGGGCAGGTGGTGAAGGAGAGCGTGAAACTGAGCGCGGAGCGGGCGGTCAAGGATCTGAACGGCGTCGAGAGTGTAGTCAACAACGTCGAAGTGCTGCCCTCATCCCAGCGGGACGACGCGCTTCGCATGAATGTGTATCGCGCGATCTATCACAAGCAGCCCCTCGAGAAATACGGCACTCGGACAGCGCCTTCCATACACATCATCGTGAAAGACGGCTGGGTCACGCTCGAAGGCGTGGTGGATTCGGAAGCCGACCGGGCCACAGCTCGGCTTCGCGCGCTGAAAGTGACCTCACACGTATCGGACAATCTGCGGGTCGTCCCCGAAGAGAGCTAGCCGGGCGCTTTCTCAATTTCCCGCCTGCTGCATCAGGCAATTATTGACTTTCACAACCCGGACAAATGTCCGGCTATCCATGGAGGATTGTATGAACACGAATCGATTTCCGCGCAGAGCGCTCGTCACGGCCGCTGGCATGCTCGTGAGCGCCATGTTTCTGGCCGCAAAAGCCCCGGAATCCGGCGTCCCCGCCCAACTGACGGTGACCCTGGACACACTGGGCGAAGGTAAGCGCATGCCTGTAGTGAATCGCGAAGATGTGATGGTCAAGCAGGGCAAGGATCGACTGAAGGTGCTGGACTGGACTCCGGCACGCGGAGACCGGGCCGGGCTGGATCTATTCATCCTCATCGATGACGCAAGTCAAACGAGCCTGGGATCGCAGCTCGCAGACTTGCGCGACTTCATTAAAGCCCAGCCCGCGACTACGTCAGTCGGGGTAGGCTACATGCGCAATGCCACGGTTCAAATCGCTCAGGATTTCACCACCGATCACGCTGAGGCGGCCAAGGCGTTGCGGTTACCGGTCGGTTCGACGGGAGCCTACGGCAGTCCGTATCTCTCCGTCATCGATCTGATGAACCGGTGGCCGGACAGCTCGAACCGGCGCGAAGTGATCATGGTGACGGACGGTATCGATCGCGCCCGTCGCGGGCTGTTTTCGCGTGGCCTGAGTACCATCAGCCCTGACGTGGATTCCGCCAGCGCGGTAGCCCAGCGCACCGGGACTATCATTTATTCCATCTATCATCCCGGAGTCGGGCGTCTGCACCACAATTTCTGGGCGGCGAACAACGGCCAGAACGGCATCGCCAAACTGTCGGGCGAGACCGGCGGCGAGTCCTTCTTCCTGGGCCTGCAGACGCCGGTGAGCTTCAAGCCGTATCTGGATCAGATACAGAACGCCCTCGAAAATCAGTATCTGCTGAAGCTCGAGGTTCAGCCCGGCAAAAAGGCGGGATTGCAGTCCGTCACCCTGACCACGGAGGTTCCGGGCGTGGAATTTGCGGCGGCTGACAGTGTCTGGGTCCCGGGCGTCAAGTAGTGTTCACCGCTGTGTGGATCCTGGCCGGACACGTGGCGCCGGCTCTTTCGACAAGCCTTATGGGCGCGTCGCCAGGGCCGGCGCCACGTCCGCGTCAAGGAAACCGTCAGCGAACCGGAGGCTGGCGGGGGCGCTGTTTTGGGGCGATCGCACGAATGGTCATGCGGCGTTTGGCTTTTGGATCGATCGGCGGGTCCGCGGATTCGAGTGCGGCATCCATCACCGCGCGAACTTCGGGCTTGTCGAGCTCAGCGGCCTCCTTAATGAGAATCGACCGGACTTGCTTCCCGCTGCCTTTTAGAATCTTCTTCGGATCGGGCAGCGTCGCGCCATAGAGAAAGAAAAGATTGATCCACCGCGGATACAGCGCAATCGAAAAGACCGCCTCGGACGCCCTCTCACTCGGCCCGAATCCGACCACCAGAGCGTTGTAGTTGTCGTAGACCAGTTCCACGGCTCCGGGCAGCCGCGCGCGCATCTTTTTGAGCACCGCCTTGGCCAGGGACACGATCTCCGGCGAATACCTGGCCAGAAACCCGGCGAACTGTTCTTCCGCGGCGTTCTTGATGGCTACTTCACCTCAACCAGAATCATGTCGAATTTACTCTTCCCGAGATTGGTGGCCGCGTGCTTCGAAGGACCGCTCCACAGCACATCGCCGGCTTTCTGATGCATGGTCTCGGAGGTCCCTTCGCCCGACTTCACCCGTACTTCGAGATCCGCAGTCAGCACGGCGACGCGGCCGGTGCCGGTATGCTCGTGCATGGCTTCCTGCCCGCCCGGTTCCCGCCAGCTCCGGAATACGCGAACCTGATCGTTTTCGAACATCAGGACATTGTGCTTCGGATCGATTGCAACCGGGTCAAGCTCGGGCGATCGTTTCGCGGGCATTTTGGGGCCCGGTTTCTTCAACTCGATTTCAACAATCCGGACCGGTGCATTTCCGGCATTCTCACTGGTATGTTTCCCGCCCGCGGGACTCCACTCGGCCTCTCCGGCCTTCCAATGCTGTTTCTGGACCCGCCCGTCCGTTTGTGTAACAACCAGGTCGCTCGCGTCCATGTACACCATCACGCGATTAAAAGCATGATCGTGGAGCGCGGTCTTCTGATGCGGCTCTTCAACGGCGGCCAGCACCCGCACGGCGTCGTTATCGATCCTGACCTGGGTCTCTGCCGCGAACAGGCAACTACAGGTGAGCAGCAGCGCTTTCATGAATACACAGCATACATCAGCGCGTTCTGCCCGAACTGTGAGAGCATCAAACACTACGGAATCGTAAGGTACAAGATGAAGTTACGATTTGGCCTGATTCTCGCCGCGGCTGGGTGCATGCATGCGCAATCGGGCATTTCCATCGAGCACGTCACGCTAATTGACGGCACCGGCCGGCCCGCGATTCCCGATTCTTGCGTGTTGGTGAATAGCGGCAGGATCAGCAAAGTCTCTTCCTGCTCGGCCCCGCCCTTGGCGGCGCGTCATATCGATGGCAAGGGAAAATTTCTGATCCCCGGCATGATGGACATCCACGTTCATCTGCGCGGCGGCCTTTCGGACGAACGCGCCGGGATTCGCGCTCTGCATAGTTATCTCTATAGCGGCGTCACCACGATTCTCGACTGCGGCAACAACTCAGACTACATTTTCAAGCTGCGCGATATGGAACGTTCCGGCAAGATCGTCTCGCCGCGCCTGCTGGCTGTGGGCGGGATCGTTACTTACCCGGGCGGTCACGGCGGCGGCCCCAATGCGACGCTGGTGGACAATTGGCCCGGGTCGCTCGCGAAGGTGGATGCCGCGATCGCCCGCCATCCCGACATGCTCAAAGTTACCTACGACGAGCACGGTTGGGGCACGCGACCGATGATCTCGCTCCTGCCCGTTTCGCTGATGGCGCATGTCATCCAGTACTACAACGATCACGGAATTCGTTCGACCGTACATATCTCGAACGAAATTCGCGCCCGTGAGGCGATCTTCGCCGGAGCGGACACACTGGCCCATCCCGTTATCCAGGCGCCCGCGAGCGACGACTTTATCCGCCTGATGCACGCCAAGCAAATTCCGGAGGCTACCACGCTGACTATCGGCGACAATTACAGCCGCCTAGCCGAGCACCCCGATTTCCTCGACCAGCCGCTGTATCGGGAGACCGTCGAGCCCGAAGAGATCGCGCGTCTGAAGACTACCGAAAGTGCCGCGCAAAAAGAAAATCGCTGGGCATGGTGGATGAAAGTGATGACGCCCGTCGCCCAGGACAACGTAAAGCGTATCGATGAAGCCGGAGGCATCATGGCTCTGGGCACCGACCAATCCAGCGGTCCCGCCGCGCAGCGCGAACTGGAGCTGATTGTGGGCGGCGGAGTCCCTCCGATAAACGCCCTTCGCATTGCGACGCTGAACGCGGCGCGTTTTCTGGGGCGCGAGCGCGACCTCGGCTCGATCGAAGAAGGAAAAATCGCGGATCTTGTTTTGCTTGACGCGGACCCGATCGAAAATATCAACAATGCGAAGCGGGTCAATCTCGTAATCAAAAACGGAGAGATCATCGACCGCGGCAAGCTCGACCTGCCCGTAAATCGCAAACGAAATGTTAACTGACCAACAAATCCAGGACGTACGATCGCACTTTCCGATCCTGCGCGAAAAGACCTATCTCTATAGTTGTTCCCAAGGCGCGCTTTCCGATGCCGTAGAAGGCGGCATGCGGACGTATGCCGACAGTTGGCGGACCTCGGCGGCTCCGTGGGAAGAATGGATCCAGGTTTACGAAGCTCTTCGCGCCGACTTTGCCCGCTTCATCAACGCGAGCCCGGACGAGGTCGCCATCATCACCAGCGCCTCGGCCGGAATCAATCCCATCGCGAGCGCGCTTTCGTTCGAGGATCGAAACCAGGTCGTGATGAGCGAGTACGAATTTCCAACCATGGGCCACATCTGGCTCGCCCAGCGTCCGCGAGGCGCTGAAATCCAATTTCTTGATGGCGTGAACGATGCAGTGCCCACCGAGTGTTACGCGGCCGCCGTCGACGAGCGGACGAAAATCGTCCCGCTGACACAGCTCTCCTTCATCAACGGCTTCCGTTCCGACGTCGCTGCGATCACCCGTATCGCGCACGCCCAGGGCGCGCTGGTGTTTCTCGATAGTTTCCAGGATTGCGGGACCCGCCCGATTGACGTGAAGGCTCTGGACGTCGATTTCTTTGTCACGGGTACGTTGAAATATCTGCTGGGCCCTCCTGGCGTCGGTTTTCTATACGTACGCCGCGAACTGATCGAATCGCTGTCGCCGCCCATCACCAGTTGGATGGCGCAGCGCGACGTTTTTGCGTTCAACACCAAGTGTCTGGATCCCGCGCCGCATGCGCGGCGCTTCGAAGGCGGCTCGCCCTCCATGCCCAGCATCTACATGGCCCGCCCGGCTCTCGAACTTCTCCAAAGCTTCGGGATGGAAAACGTCGCGTCCCACATCGAGCGCCTGGCGCGCGCCTTCATGCGAGGCGTGCGCGATTTGAAGATCAACACGAAGACCCCCTCTTCGACCGTCGGTCCGTTGGTGGTGTTGCGCTCGAAGGACGCGCCCGCGGCGCTTGCGAAACTGATGGCGCGAGGCGTGCTGCCCTCCGTCCGACACGACGGCATCCGTTTCGGATTTCACGTCTACAACACCATGGACGACGTCCGCGCCACCCTGAACGCGCTGGAAGACAATCTGGATCTGATGGTGCGCGCGTGAGGTTGCTGACGGGCGGCTGCCGCGTGTTTTCTTCCGAAGACGGGCAAATTTCAAGCGTGGCGAATTGGACCGCGCGATCCGTGATCTCGCGCGGCGCCGGCGCGGACAAGATCAGGCAGACGTTTCACGATTATTCGCCCGGTGTGTCGCCGGCGATCGTGAATCCGGTAGCCGAGGAAGCCCTCTACGTCATCGCAGGCGAAGGCATCTGCCACGTGAACGGATCCGCGTACCCGATTCGCCCCGGCTGCGCCGTTTTCGTTCCACCGGGTGCGGCGATGAACATCGAGAACCCCGGCCCGGAAACGATCCGTATCGTCAGCGCCTGCTGCCCGGAGGATCCGAACCGCCATATCGTCGACGCTCCGTCCAGCCTCGCGCGCGACCGGAGGAATCTGATGGTGCACGAGGACGATCGCGACCCGATTCGTGCGGGCAAGGATCGCGTTTTCCGCTATCTGGTCTACACCGACCTCGGCTGCCGCCAGATCACGCAGTTCGCCGGGTGGATTCCACCCAGCAAAGCGCCGTTCCACTATCACACCTACGAAGAGGGAATCTTTATCCTGGAAGGCCGCGGGATTGTGCATACCGAAACCGAGTCCTGCGAATTCGGGCCGGGCAATAGCATCTATTTCCCTATTGGCGTGCGCCACTGCGTCGAGAATCCGGGAGACGCCACGATCAAACTCCTGGGCGCTTTCTATCCCTCGGGAAGCCCGGGCGCCGCGTATGAAGATGAACGGCGTGAAGAGAGCTGACACCCGGATCGAGCAATCCGAGCAGCTATCCCGTCAGCTCACCTCCGCGCAGCTCAGCATGATCGCGATTGGCGGAGCCATCGGCACCGGCCTGTTTCTGGGTAGCTCTTTCGCGGTCCGCATTGCCGGGCCAGGCGTCATCGTCAGCTACCTGATCGGCGCGGTCATCGCGATTCTCTTCATGGGCGCGCTCTCCGAGATGGCGGTGGCGCACCCGACGGCTGGATCGTTCGGCGTGTACGCGGAGCTGTACGTTCACCCGTGGGCTGGATTCGCCGTGCGCTACACGTATTGGGCGGCGCAATGCATCGCCATCGGGAGCGAGGCTGTCGCGATCGCGATTTATTGTCAGTGGTGGTTTCCGGGGACGCCCCGGTGGCTATGGGTGCTCGGATTCTCGCTGGCCCTGATATACGTGAACGCCCGCAGCGTCGGCAGCTTTGGAAGTTTTGAGTATTGGTTCGCGATGATCAAGGTGGTCGCAATCCTGCTCTTCATCGTCCTCGGACTGGCCTTAGTGACTGGGTTGAGTCCGAGGCCGGCTATCGGCTGGTCGAACTTCACCTCGCACGGCGGATTTCTTCCAACGGGATTCAAGGGCGTCTGGATGGCGATGGTATTCGTGATCCTCAGCTACATCGGAACGGAAGTGGTTGCGGTCACCGCCGGCGAGGCTCGCAATCCCGAAGTCGCAATCCCACGCGCGATGCGGTCCATGGTCGGGCGGCTGATTCTGTTTTATCTGGGTGCGATCAGCCTGTTGATCGCGATTGTGCCGTGGAACCAGATCCAGCCGGGCTCGGACGTCAACGCGAGTCCGTTTGTTCGCGTATTCAGTCTGATCGGCATCCCCGCCGCCGCGCATATCGTGAATTTCGTGGTGATCACCGCTGCCGCATCCAGCATGAACTGCAATCTGTACCTGTGCAGCCGGATGTTGTTTTCGCTGTCGCGCGGCGGTTATGCTCCGGCATCATTGGGGCGAGTCTCGGCTCGGGGAACGCCGGTAACGGCGCTGCTGGTCTCCGCTGTGGGGCTGGGGCTCGCGACGTTGACTGCGTTTTTCTTTCCCGACAGCGCCTTCGTCTACCTCTTCGGAATATCGCTGTTCGGCGGACTGTTTGTCTGGCTGGTGATTTTCGTCACGCACTTGTTCTTCCGCGCGAAGTGGGAGGCGGAAGGACGGCCGCGGCCCGCGGCGCGGATGATCGGGTATCCTTACACGTCACTACTGGGCGCGACGGCGATGGTAGCGATCCTGGCGACGACTTGGTGGGTGGAGGGGATGCGGATCACTCTGATCGCGGGCGTCCCCTGGTTGGGAGTTTTGACGGCAGCCTATTTAGTGGTGATTCGCCGAAGATGAGTCCAGGGGCCGCGGCTCTCCAAAAGCCGACCGCCTCGTTCACCGCCGACATCGACCCGCGACCAGAGGAAGCGGGTTCCGACACGTCGTTACTGACGAAATGCCTGGGCGCCCTTTGCGGCGCTGCGGGCCTGCTCACCCTTCGAATCGGCATTCGCCTGAACGCCAGCGTTCGAGATCGCGTCTTCGGTCTGCTTCAGTGACATGGTCACCGAGCCCTTGGAAACGCGCCGAACGATCGGGTCCACGACGAACCGGACCGCGGCTGGAATATCGCGGCTGAGGGCCATGCCCTCCACTTCCACAAACACTCCGTTATCCACTTCCTGAAAGCGCGTGATCGCGTGCAGACGCCAGATGTAGCCTGAGCCCTCGTTCAACGGCAGACGGTGCTCGCCTGCCTGCCCGTACTCTTCGATTTCCTGCACTCGGGTCGTCGAGGACGTGCTGTACCATCGGCGCCCATCCAGCTTCACGTAGGACGACTGATATTCGCTATCCAGAGCCCGCTTCATCAGGAAAGACTTGTTCATCATCACCATTGAGAACTGATCTTCCATGTCGGTGCGCTGCTTGGCCTTCGATTCGATCACCGTGGGCGCGTAGTATTCCTTGTAGCGCGGGTAATCGCGGACCGTTGAGAGGACATTTTCCAGCTTGACGTTCGGAAGGAACGCCGCGCCAATCCAGTGATGGATCAGGCCTCCCTGGACGCGCATCGGCATGTGCGGCGCCATTGGGGCCGCAACGATCTTACCTTCCTTGACCTGCCGCCCGCGCTCCGGCGACTCGTCGATCCATAAAAACTTGCCGCCCTCACGAATCCGTTCCTGCATTCGCGCGTTCGATTCTTCGATGTACTGATCCCACGCCTTCAGCGTCTCCGGCTTCAACTCCGCCCCTTGAGCGGAGAGCGCCAGCACTACGGTTGCAAAACCCGGCCAGATCTTCACTGCGTGCCTCTTTCAGAATTAGTTTCGTTATCCACCGACAGCGGCCGTTCCGTGATCGTCAATTCGGCCCGCCCTACGATTCGCGTGTCAATTTCAACGCGAGTGGTGCGGCTGGACGGCGTCCCGTCGGAAAGGACCAGGTCCCGCGTGATCGCGATTCGCCTTATAAAAACCGACGGCTTCTTTACGACGAAGCCTGTCTGGCGAACCGCGATCCCAGTTTCCGCGTCGATCCATAGTTGCCCCTGAAGCAACCCATCGCGCTTCTGCTTTGGACTAATGTCGAAGATGTAAACCAGCGGCGTACTCCCGGCTTCGCTGGTGGTCTTGAGGGACCCGATGTAGCGGAAATTATAGTTTGCCGGGGTCACGGCGATCGAAGAAGCCGGCAATGCTTCGGTCTGCAACTGGGCCGAGAGATACCTCGCAATCACCTGCTGCTTTACGGTCGAATCGCCTTCGATTCGAACCACCTCATACTCGCCTGGCGCCGGCGCGCCCGTGTGGCGGATCGCCACCAGGTGTCCGTGCTTGTCCATCCCGGGCAGCGATGCCTCGATCTCCACCGCGATCTCGCCAGTAACGCTGAACGGAGCATTCTGCTCGATCGATGCTACATAACGCCCAAAAGCCAAGCTTGCGTCCTGCGTGGGAAACACCGCTGCCATCACGGGCGCGGGAGCCAACAACAGCAGAAACCCGATCAGGGAAGCGACGGTCCTCAACGACATCCATGGCCGGTAGGCTTCATGTGCTTCCTCGACCGGAGCGTCGGCTTCGCGCCCCGCGATCGATCCCACCAACGCCCGGGCGGCAGCCGATTTTGCGACGAAATGAGCGCCATCGCGATGCCACGCCTGCATCAGTTCAAGCCCTTCCGGCTCGATGCCGGTCACGAAACTCAAGTCGACCACCAGCGTCTTGCCATCGGCCACGGATGACGCGGTCCGCCAATCCTGTTCCAGGCCCCGCGCGCCCGCAGCCGTAAGCGGTCCGGAGAGTTCGAACCGAAAAGTGTGCGGCCCATCGTGCATGTAGTAGCGGAAAACGCTTTGGGTGCCCGATTTCTTCATGGAAGTATCGCCCGCAAGAAGTGCAGTTCCTGTGCCACCCGAAGCAATCCTAGATCTCATTGACAACACTGGGTTTAACGTCAACCCACGGAAAAGTGCCGGGAATTGCCCGGCTCTGGTGCCCATCATATGTCGCTCTACCGGCACTACGTTCGTCATCTGACACTTGGATGTTTGCCAACGTTGTGCACTGCCCATGTAGCTAAAGATGCAGTGGCTGAAAGTTGGATGCGTGAGAATTATGCGATCGCGCCCGCCGGCGACTGATACCCGGCGACTGACACCCGCCGGCGACTGAAAAATGATGCGCATCGGTGCTGATGCAACTCGTTCAGCGCCGCTTTTCCACAATTAGTTGCCATGATTCTCCTGACCGGGGAAACTTTCGCCCCGTTTTGTCGTATGGAACTTTATGCGATTGCGGCATCTTCTGCGACGGCTCCTTCAATCTCCAATGTTTACCGGACTTACGGTCGTCACTCTCGCGCTCGGAATTGGCGCGAACACGGCGATTTTCAGCGTCATTGAAGGCGTCCTGCTGAAGCCGCTGCCTTATCCGAATTCCCAGGATCTGATCTCGGTAAACCATTCCGCGCCGGGCGTGAACTTGACCGATGCCGGTGCGGCGCCGTTCCTGTATTTCACCTATCGCGAGGAAGGCCGTACTTTTCAGGACATCGGCGCGTGGCAGAACGACACCGACAGCGTCACGGGACTGGCCGAGCCGGAAGAAGTTCGAACAGTGCACGTGACCGACGGTCTGCTGCCGCTTCTGGGCGCGCAACCGATTCTGGGACGCAGCTTTTCGGCCAAGGACGATTCTCCCGGAACTCCCGAGACCGTTATCCTGACTTATCCTTATTGGCAATCCCGATTTGGCGGCGACCGGTCCGTGATCGGCCGCCGGATCGTCATCAATGGAGTTGCGACAGAAGTCATTGGCGTCCTGCCGGAGCGTTTCCGGTTTCTGACGGCGAACCCATCCCTTATTCTCCCTTTGCGGTTTGACCGCAGCAAGACATTCCTCGGCAACTTCAGCTATCAGGCGATCGCCAGGCTCAAACCCGGCGTCACCATGCAGCAGGCGCGCACAGACGTCGCGCGCATGATTCCCCTGGCCCTGGAAAGATTCCCTCCATTCCCGGGCTTTACGTCCAAAATGTTCGTGGAGGCACGGCTCGGAGAAAACCTGCGTCCGCTGAAGCAGGAACTGGTCGGCGATATCGGCAGCGTGCTCTGGGTCTTGATGGGCACCATCGGGATCGTATTGCTGATCGCCTGCGCGAATGTCGCCAATCTGCTCCTGGTGCGCGCCGACGGCCGCCAGCAGGAACTCGCCATCCGCGCGGCGCTGGGCGCAGGCTGGGGTCAGATCGCGCGAGAACTTTTGATGGAAAGTCTAGCGCTTGGCGTGTTAGGGGGAGCCTTTGGATTGCTCGTGGCTTCCGGCGCGCTGCGATTGCTCGTTTTCCTGGCGCCCGCGCACCTTCCGCGGCTCAACGAAATATCCATCGACGCGCCAGTCCTTTTATTTACGCTGGCGGTCTCGCTGTTTGCGGGCTTATTGTTCGGCTCCATTCCAGTGATCAAGTACGCGGGACCGCATCTCTCGCTCGCGCTGCGCGCCGGCGGCCGAAGTCTGAGCCAGAGCCGGGAACGCCACCGGGCGCGCAGCGTCCTCGTGGTCGTGCAGATCGCGCTGGCGCTGGTGCTGCTGATCAGCTCAGGCCTCATGATCCGGACGTTTCAGGCTTTGCGCGACGTACAACCCGGTTTCACCAAGCCACAGGAGATCCAGACCGTCCGAATCACAATTCCGGAAACACAGGTCCGGGACCCGTTGCAGGTAGTTCACATGGAGCAGAACATCCTGGACAAGATGGCCGCTATTCCGGGCGTCGCATCCGCTGGTCTGACATCCATCATTCCCATGGAGGGCATGGGCTGGCATGATGCCATCTTCGCGAGGGACCACGTCTATAGTGAATCGCAAATTCCCCCGCTGCGAACCTTCAAATTCGTTTCTCCGGGCTTATTGAAGACCATGGGCAATACCCTGGTCGCCGGGCGCGACTTTTCCTGGACCGACGTTTACGAAAAGCGCTCGATCGCGATGGTTTCGGAAAACCTGGCGCGAGAGCTCTGGAAGGATCCCGCCTCCGCCATCGGCAAGCAGATCCGTGAAAACCTGAAGGCGCCCTGGCGCGAAGTGGTCGGCGTGGTCGGCGATGAGCGTGAGGATGGGGTCGACAAGAAAGCGCCGGCGATCGCCTATTGGCCGCCCGTAATGGATAACTTTTCCGGCGATAAGACTTCCGTCCGTCGCACCATGGCTTACATTGTTCGCAGCAGCCGGACTGGCTCGGATAGCTTCCTTAAAGAGATCCAGCAGGCGGTCTGGTCAGTGAATCCGAATCTTCCCTTGGCCAGTGTTCGCACGCTGCAGGAGATCTACGACAAGTCTCTGGCGCGAACATCTTTCACTTTGGTGATGCTGGCCATCGCCGGCGGAATGGCGCTGCTGATCGGCGTGGTGGGGATCTACGGCGTGATTTCGTATTCCGTGTCGCAGCGCACGCGCGAGATCGGCATTCGCATCGCTCTCGGCGCGCCGCGCGAAGAATTGACGGGGATGTTCATTCGCCAGGGGGCGATTCTTGCGGGCATCGGCACCGTGTTCGGTCTTGCCGCGGCGGCGGCGCTCACGCGGCTCATGTCGTCGCTGCTGTTCGAGGTGACGCCCTTCGATCCGACGACCTACGCTTCTGTTTCCGTGGTTCTGATTGGCGCGGCGGTTCTGGCCAGCTACATCCCGGCTTTGCGGGCCACGCTGGTGGATCCGGTCGTCGCGCTGCGGGCTGAATAACCGGAGTACCGGTACCCTGGTACGGCAGACTTGGAACGGCCGCTGCATGCGCTTTTCAATTGACTGAGTTACGATTTGAGTCTGCTCGCTACACAGGCTCAAATCTGCATCGCCGTCGGCGCGATTCATTTGCTCGCGCAAAGCCTGCCTGCGCAAACCTGCACTCCCGCTGAGCTGCGCGTCATCGTAGTCGACTCGCAGGAGAGTCCCGTCTTCGATGCCGATGTCCAGATCGCTTCTGGAGCGCAAACGCCGTCCAACCGATCGACACAGACCGCAGGCTTCGCGGACTTCCAAAAAGTTTCCTGCGGGACTTGGAATGTCACGGTCTCAAAAGACGGATTCGAAACGGTGGTGCGGCCGGCCGCGGTCGGCAACGCCCCTCTAACGGAGATCAGCATCATCCTGACGCCCAAGATGCAGACCAGTAGCGTCGATGTCACCGAGTCGGCGCCGCCGGTGGAACAAAGCGCATCGCAAAGCCACGAGCTTCGCCCGGTGGAGGTGAAAACTCTGCCTACCAATCCCGCCACTGTCGACGATGCGCTGCCACTGGAGCCCGGCATCGTCCGCACCCAAAACGGAGAGCTGAAGATCGACGGCACCGGCCAGGAACGTAGCGCCATGATCGTCAATCAGACCGACATTACCGATCCCGCAACGGGAAAATTCGGTCAGACCGTTCCCATCGACAGCATCGAATCAGTCAACGTCCTGAACATGCCGTTCCTCGCCCAGTACGGCCGCTTCACGCAGAGTGTGATCGCTGTTCAAACCAAGCGGGGGGGCGAGAAATGGCACGCCGAGCTGAACGATCCCTTTCCCGACTTTCGCATCCGCAGTTATCACATGCGCGGCATCCGCAATGAGACTCCGCGGTTCGTGGTGGGAGGACCCCTGGTCCAGAACCGTGTGTATTTCATTTCTTCCCTGCAATACATTTTTCGCCAGGATCCCAACCGGACTCTGCCGTTTCCCTACAACGAATCGAAACAGGAATCCATCAATTCGTTTACCCAGCTCGACGTGATTCTGTCGCCCAAGCAACTGGTTACCGCGACCTTTCATTTCAGCCCCCAGCACATCAATTTCGTAAATCCGGACTATTTCAACCCCCAGCCGGTGACGCCCAGTTACGCGCAGCAAAACTACGTAGGCACCGCGATCGATCATCTCGGGATTTTCAACGGCATCCTCGATAGCGGCGTCTCCTTTGAGCGCTTCAACGTGAACGTCGGAGCGCAGGGCTACGCCGATATGTCGATGACGCCGGAAGGAAACTTCGGCAACTTCTTCGGCCAGCAGAATCGCAGCGCCGGACGTATAGAATGGCTGGAAAACTGGTCGCTGGCGCCGATCAGCCTGATGGGAACGCATCTTCTGAAGATGGGCAGTTCTTTCACGAACTCCAGCGACGAAGGCCAATTCAACTATCAGCCCATCGAAATTCTCAGCGCCAACACGGGGGCCCGGGGCACGCTTCTGGAACGCATCGATTTCAGCAATCCCCTTCCCTTCAATCGGGCGGACCTGGAGGTAACCGCCTACGCGCAGGATCACTGGTCGCTGTTGCCGAATCTTTCCTTTGACTACGGCGGTCGCGTGGAACATCAACGCCTGGCGACGAGTCTGCGCTTCGCCCCCCGCGGCGGCGTCGCTTGGAGCCCGTTTGGCAACCGGCGGACTGTAGTCCGCGCCGGTTATGGATTGTTTTACGATCACCTTCCGCTGGACATTTATACGTTTGCGCGATATCCGCTGCGCACGCTGACATTCTACGCACCCGACGGGTCCATCATCGGAGCGCCGATGCCGTTCATCAATGTGATCGGAAGTTCCACGGGACCGCGATCTTTCTTCATCAACGGCCAGCAGGTGGCCGGCGCCTTCTCCCCGCGCGGCGGGACGCTGAATCTTCAGATCGAGCACAGCTTTTCGCCGCTGCTGCGCGTGCGCGCGGTGTACACCGACAATCAATCGGTGGGACTCGTGGTAGTCGAGCCGGAGCAGCTCGGAACCGTGGATGAGATTGTTTTGAATGGCGATGGCAAGTCACGCTATCGGCAGGCTGAAGTGACCGCGAAATTCGCCTGGAAGGCAGGTCAGCAGCTCACACTCTCGTATTCGCACAGCCGGGCCGAAGGAAACCTCAACACGTTCGACAGCTTTTTGGGCAATTTCCCTACGCCCGTGGTTCGCCCGGATTTGTATTCGAATTTACCGGGCGACATTCCGAACCGGTTGCTGATCTGGGGTCGCGTGAAGACGCATGTGTGGAACCTGGATGCGCTGCCCATTGTCGAAACGCGCAACGGCTTTCCGTATGCGCGGCTGGATGCGCTACAGAACTATGTAGGCGTCCCGTATAGCGACTCGACCCGTTTCCCCTGGTTCTTTTCGGCCGACGTGCGGCTACTAAAAGATTTCAAGGTCAATCCGAAATATACCCTCCGGCTGTCGCTAACGGCGATGAACGTGACGAATCACTTCAACGCGATCGCGGTGCACAGCAACATCGCGGATCCCCAGAACGGATTGTTTTTTGGAAATTACCATCGGCGTTACCGGTTCGATTTTGAAGTCGTGTTTTAGATACCCGCTTGCGATCGCGCGCGGTTCCGCAGCGTTGAGGCGCTGACACCGAACTGCGCACGCCAGTAAGCGGGCTATAAGTCCGACGCGATCCGGTGAACCGTTCGACGCCAGAACGCCACCAGCACGATACCGATCAGGATCAGGCCCGCGGATAGGCCCATCCACAGGCCAGGCGCGCCGAAGCCGAAGTGGAAACAGAGCAGCGAGCCGACCGGGAGTCCGATCAGCCAGTACCCGGCAAAATGGCAAAGCATGGGAGTCCGCGTGTCGGCCGCACCTCGCAGCGCTCCCGTCGCCACCACTTGAAAGCCGTCAAAAAGCTGAAAGAAAGCGGCGACACGCAGCAGGTTCACGCCGGCGGCGATGATGCTGGCGTCCGGAGTAAACAGACGAGCGATCGCGTGAGGGACCGACAATAGCGTCACCGCGGCGGCGGACATTACGGTTCCGCCCAGCGCCAGCGCGGTCCATCCGGATCTCGCCGCGCCCGCCGGATCGTTCCGGCCGATCGCCTGGCCGACGCGCACCGCCGCGGCGGAACTGATTCCCAACGGCATCATAAAGGTCATGCTGATGGTAGTGAGGGCGATCTGATGACCGGCGAGCGCGGTCGCATTTAGCCTGCCGATCAACACCGTCACCGTCGCAAAAACGGCGGTTTCGAGTCCGATCTGGCCGGCTGCGGGAAATCCGAGCGCGAGGAGTCTGCGAATCCGGCGGAAATCTGGCGCCCACGGAGCCCGGAACAGCTCCCGATCGCGGCGCCAGATCACCAAGCCGAGCACGACCATCATGAAGACGCGTGACGCGCACGTCGCCCAGCCGGAGCCCGTGGCGCCCAACCGCGGCGCGCCGAGATTCCCAAACACAAAAATCCAGTTCCCGAGGAGATTCACCAGATTCGCGGTCACCAGCGTGATCATCACCGGGCGAACCAGGTTGATGCTTTGCAGAAAACGGCGAAACGCAAAATACAGCAGGAGCGGGGCCGCGCTCCAGTTGAGCGCGCGCAAATACGGACGCGTATCGCGAAGCACCGAAGGATCGATGCCGGCCGCGGCCAGCAGCGGATTGCATGCGTCGATAATCAACATGACCGGCACGATTAGAAACAGGGCGAGCCAGATACCGTTGATCAGGGAATGGCGGCAATCGTCCAGGTCGCCGGCGCCGAACGCCTGCGAGATCAGCGTATCCAGCCCCAGCAGCAATCCACTGGCGAAGATGCCGATGGTGTAGAAGATCATGGTGCCGATGCTGACGGCGCCGATGGCC
>Ga0070731_10001798_pt1 | contig 21517 bp, 17 predicted proteins | sample Coa_R1_2_FD_66448 | JGI IMG/M metagenome (GOLD analysis project Ga0070731, IMG submission 66448) | Surface soil microbial communities from Centralia Pennsylvania, which are recovering from an underground coalmine fire - Coalmine... | ecosystem: Environmental > Terrestrial > Soil > Unclassified ... | reverse complement strand
GCTCCGGCGCGCGAGACGGAGGAGATCGCGATCCGCGCCGACGGCGAGCGTGCTCTCGATCGCCCACGGCCGGCCGAGCGCGCCGAGATGGCCGCACAGGAGGCGCGCGTACGGTGGCACCGTCCCGAAGCGATGCCCCGTCAGGACGACCGGCCCGGCGTGGCCGCGCAGCTCGTGCGCGACCTGCCCGGGCGCGCGCAGCGTACCGCTCGCGGCGAGGAGCGACACTCGCTGCCACCCCGTCATGATCGAGTCATAGGAACGTCCGCCTGCGTTTGCAATAGCACGTCCGCTTGCTAGCGTTCGCGCGTGCTGCGCGTCGTGCTCGCGCCGAACCCCGGCATCATGACGGGTCCCGGGACGAACCAGTACGTCGTCGGCGACGGTGCGCCCGTCGTGATCGACGCCGCCTCGTACGACGACGAGAACGCGGCGCGGTTCGCGCGCGTATTGGGCGGCCAGCGCCCGGGCGCGATTCTCCTGACGCACATCCACCCCGACCACGTCGGCGGCGCGAGCGCGCTGCGCGAGGCAATGGCGGCGCCACTCGCGGTGCACGCGAGCCGGGAACGGTTCGCCTGGGGAAGCCGGCCGCTCGCGCCGGACCGGGTGCTGCGCGACGGCGACGAGGTCGTGCACTCCGGCGGCCGGCTGCGCGCGGTGCACACGCCCGGACACGAGTCGGGTCACCTCTGCTACTACGATCCCGATCGCCGCTGGCTCTTCACGGGCGACCTGATCCTCGGCACGGGGACGACGATCGTCGCACCGCCGGACGGTGACATGGCGGCGTACCTCGCCTCGCTGCGCCGTCTCCTCGATCTCGACCTCGCGCGTATCCTCCCGGGACACGGAGCGCCAATCGACGCGCCCTACGACAAGATCGAGGAGTACCTGGCGCACCGCCTCATGCGCGAGCGGCAGATCGTCGGCTGCCTCGAAGACGGCCTCGACACGATCCCGCCGATCGTCGCGCGGCTCTACGTCGACGTGCACCCGGCACTGCACCCGGCCGCCGCCCTCACCGTGCGCGCACACCTCGGAAAGCTCGTCGGCGACGGCGTGATCGCGGAGGATCCTCCCGAACGCTTTCGCCTCGTCCCTTAACGGCTTCGCGCCCAGACTGCCGCGGCGTCCGGACGCGTGTCGCCGAGCAGTACGAGGACGCGGCTCGCGCGCATCTCGACCGTGGCGTCGGGGTGAATCTCGCGCAGCGCGTCCGCGAACTCCGTCGCGTCGGCGGGCGAGTCCCACGCGGTCATCCAGACGATCGCGAGTTCGTCGCCGCGCGCGAGCGCGCGCAGCCGGTCGCCGCCCCAGCCGTCGGCGACGCGTTCCGCTCGGTCCGCCGGGAGCTTCGTCGCCGCGAGGACCCGGATCGGCAGCTCGCCGAGCGTGTCCTCGAGGATGCGGTGCCAGCCGGCCGCCTCGAGCGCCTCCGTCCCGCCGATCGCGACGGGGACCGGACGATCGCGGGTCGCGAAGTAGCGGGCGGGATGGAGGACCTGCTCGGTCGACTCCGGCGGGTCGGCGTAGATCGCGTCGACGGCCTGCCAGCCGCCGTTCGCCAGCGCCCAACCGACGAACTGCGTGCCGTCGTCGTACTGGAACGCGAGCGAGGCGCGCAGCAGCGCCGGCGCGTCCGGGTACTTCCGCGCGAGCTCGTTCGGCAGGCTGCGGAGCCGGCGCTGGATGAGCGCGAGCGTGTCGCGGTCGAGCTGCCGACGCGCAACGTAGGCAAAGCCGGCGAGTGTGGCGTCGCCCTCGAAGAGCGCGTGGCGGGCGAGCTCGCGATCGCCGTGGGAGTCGAGGATGTTCTCCGGCTTGGTCGGGATGCCCCAGTGCTGATCCTGGAGCGCGTGTGTCAGCTCGTGCGCGACGAGGAACTCGCCGATGATGTCGCGACCGGTGAGCAGACCCGCGAGCCCGACCGCCATCCCGCCCGTGCCGAGCGCGCTCTTCGCGAGCATCAGCGTTTTCGTGTGCGGATCGTAGAATCCCGCGCCTTCCTGCTCGTAGAGCCGCTGGAGCCCGCCTTTGAGGTCCGCACCGCGCGGCACGAGGCCGAGCCGGGCGTACACGGCCTCCGTGCGCTCGACGTCGCCCGGCTCGAAGCTCTCCTCGATGATCGTATGCACGGTCGTCGCGATCTCCTCGCGTCCAAGCGCGCGGGCCGGGACGGCTGCCGTGAACGACAGCCCGCGGGCCAGCGGCAGGTCGCGACGGATCGGCGCGAGCGCGTCCTCGTTCACGACGCCGTGCTGCACCACTCGCCGCGGCGCGCAGGCGGCGAGCGCGACCGTGAGCACGAGAACGACGACACGTCTCATCGTGGCTCCTCGACGATGATCGCCGGATAGCCGAGCCGGGTCACGCGCTCGGCGCGCGCGACGGCAGCGTCGCGGAGCGGAAACGGGCCGATCCGGACGCGGTAGTACGTCCCCGCGCCGCCGGGCAGCGGGCTGACGAACGTCTCCGGCAGCCGCGACTTCAGCACGCTCGCGAGATGCTCCGCCCGGCCGGCGTCGCTGAGCGACGCGACCTCCACCAGAAAGAGGGTCGCCGGCAGGTCGCGCACCGGCGGCGGCACGAGCGGCGGTGGCGGCGCGAGCGCGGCGCCGAGCACGTCGATGCGGACGCGCGCCGTGCCGGGGCCGATCATCGCGACCGTGCGCGCAGCGGCGTACGAGAGGTCGATCACGCGGCCGTCGACGAACGGCCCGCGGTCGTTGATGCGCACCTCGACCGAGCGCCCGTTCGCGAGGTTCGTCACCATCACGCGGGTCCCGAGCGGCAGCGACGGATGGGCCGCGGTCATCTCGTACTGGTCGTAGATCTCGCCGTTCGCGGTGCGATTGCCGTGGAAGCCGGGGCCGTACCACGACGCGACGCCGATCTGGACGCCGCCGACCACCGGCGGAGGCGCGGGACGGAAGAGCGAGCACCCGGCGACGCCGAGCGCCGCCGCGAGCGCCAGTCGCGCACCCCACCGCCCCATCCGCGCGCGCATTATCGACGTTCGCAATGCACGCGCAAGCTCGCGTCGTCACTCGGCTTTACGATTTACTCGTCCGGCGGCCCGTGGTAAGGCTCGGGCACCCCGCCCATGTCCGGCCATTCCAAGTGGAGCTCGATCAAGCACAAGAAGGCTCTCAAGGACCAGCGGCGCGGGAAGCTCTTCACGAAGTTCATCAAGGAGATCACCGTCGCGGCGCGTCTCGGCGGCGGTGACATCAACGCCAACCCGCGGCTCCGCACCGCGGTCACGACGGCGCGGCAGAACAGCATGCCCGCCGACAACATCGACCGCGCCATCAAGAAGGGCACCGGCGAGCTCGAGGGCGTCACCTACGAGGAGGTGACGTACGAGGCCTACGGTCCCGGCGGGGTCGCCATCCTGATCCATTCGCTCACCGACAATCGCACCCGCACCGTCGCCGACCTGCGCAGCGTCCTCACGAAGCACGGCGGGAACCTTGCAGCCGCGAACGCGGTCGCGTGGATGTTCCAGAGGCGCGGGCTCATCACCGTCGAGCGCGCGGGCATCGACGAGGACCGGGTGATGGAGGTCGCGCTCGAGGGCGGCGCCGACGACGTGCGTGAGGCGGGCGACATCCTCGAGATCCTGACCCCGACGGAGCAGCTGGAAGGCGTGAAGGCCGCGCTCGACGGCGCCAAGATCACGACGGCGTCGGCCGAGGTCACCATGATGCCGCAGTCGACGGTCGCGATCTCGGGGAAACCCGCGGAGCAGATGGTCCGTCTACTCGAGGCGGTCGAGGACCACGACGACGTGCAGAGCGTGTCGTCGAACATGGACATCGCGGCGGAGGAGCTGGAGCGACTCTCGGCGTGACGGTCAGGGGGGTGGGGTGCGGGTGCTCGGGATCGATCCGGGAAGCCGGCTGACGGGCTGGGGGGTCGTCGAGGCGCGCGCGCTCGCGTTCCGCCACGTAGCGAGCGGCACGATCGATCTGACGCCGGGCGCGTCGCTCGCGGTGCGGCTCGCGCGGCTGCACGCGGAATGTCGGCGGCTGGTCGAGGACTGGGCGCCGGAGGCGGTCGTCCTCGAGCGCGCGTTCGTCGCGCGCAACGTGCAGAGCGCCTTCCGGCTCGGCGAGGCGCGCGGTGCCGTCCTCGCCGCCGCGGCTGCGAGCGGCGCGGTGCTGCACGAGTACGCCCCGGCGGCCGTGAAGCTCGCGACCGTCGGCCACGGGGCGGCGGACAAGCGCGCGGTCGCGCGCGGCGTCGCGCTCCGGCTCGCGCTCGAGCGGACGCCCGCGCCCGACGCGGCCGACGCGCTCGCCCTCGCCCTCTGCCACCTGCAGCAGGCATCCTTCAACGCACGGGTGGCGACCGCGCTGCGGGCCGGATCGTGATCGCATCGCTGGCCGGAACGCTCGCCGAGAAGACGCCCGAGCGCCTCGTCGTCGACGTCGGCGGCGTCGGCTACGCGGTGCACGTCTCGCTGCAGACGTTCGCCGATCTCCCGCCGAGCGGCGCGCCGGTGCGCCTGCTCGTCCACACCGAGGTGCGCGAGGACGCGATCGAGCTGTTCGGCTTCCTCGTTCCCGACGAGCGCCGGCTGTTCCAGCTGCTCTGCAAGGTGAAGGGCCTCGGCCCGCGGACGGCGCTCGTCGTCCTCTCCGGCATGCCATGGCGCGCGCTCGCCGCGACCATCGCGGGCGGCGATGCCGCGCGCCTGCAGACGATCCCGGGGGTCGGCAAGAAGCTCGGCGAGCGCATCGTCGTCGAGTGCCGCGAGGGCGCGGCGCTCCTCGCCGCGGGGTCGGCGCCGGCGTCCGCGCCCGCGCGCACCGACGGCGTCCTCGACGAGGCGATCTCGGCGCTCGTGAACCTCGGCTACAAGCGCGCCGAGGCCGAGCGCGCCGTCGAGCGCGTCGGCCGCCCGGCGGCCCCGCTCGAGGACGTCGTCCGTGCCGCACTACAAGGGCTGTCCGGGTGAAGGACGCGACGCGCTGGCCGTCGCCGATCGCGCCCGAGGCGGGCGACGAGGACGTCGTCGTCGACGCGCCGCTGCGCCCGCGCACGCTCGACGAGTACATCGGCCAGGAGTCGATCCGCGAGAACCTGCGCGTGCAGATCGCGGCGGCGCGCTCGCGCGGCGACGTGCTCGACCACGTGCTGCTCTACGGGCCGCCCGGGCTCGGCAAGACGTCGCTCGCGAACGTGATCGCCAACGAGCTCGGCGTCGGCGTGCGCGGCACCGCGGGCCCGGTCCTCGAGCGGCCGGGCGATCTCGCGGCGATCCTGTCGAACCTCGAGCGCGGCCAGGTCTTCTTCGTCGACGAGATCCACCGCCTGAACCACATCGTCGAGGAGACGCTCTATCCGGCGATGGAGGACTTCCAGCTCGACCTGGTGGTCGGACAGGGGCCTACCGCGCGCACGATCAAGCTTCCGCTGCGGCCGTTCTGCCTGGTCGGGGCGACGACGCGCGCCGGGCTCCTCACGTCCGCGCTGCGTGACCGGTTCGGGGCGACGTTCCGTCTCGACTTCTACGAGCGCGGCGAGCTGCAGCGCATCCTCCGACGCTCGGCAGGGATCCTCGGGGCCCAGCTCGAGGACGACGGCGCGGTCGAGATCGCGGCGCGCGCGCGCGGCACGCCGCGCATCGCGAACCGGCTCCTCCGCCGCGTGCGCGACTTCGCCGAGGTGCGCGCGACCGGCCGCATCGACCGCGACGTGGCGCGCGACGCGCTCCGGCTGCTCGACGTCGACGAGGCCGGCTTCGACAAGATGGACCGCGCGCTGCTCCTCACCATCATCGACAAGTTCGGCGGCGGGCCGGTCGGCATCGACACGCTCGCCGCCGCCGTCGGCGAGGAGCGGGACACCATCGAGGACGTGTACGAGCCGTTCCTCATCCAGGAGGGATTCCTCGACCGCACGCCGAAGGGCCGGGTGGCGACGGCGCTGGCCTACGGCCACTTCGGACGTCGCGCCGGAACGCCGGCGCCCGCGCAGCAGAAGCTGCTGTAGTCGGGGCGAGCGGTCGGACGCCGCACGCCAACGGTCCGCGTCCGCGTCGTCGCCGGTGTGGGATCGTGCTACGTCGGACGCATGTCGTACCCGCCGCAGCCGCGCTCCCGCGTGGCGCGTTTCTTCTTCGCGCACCTCGGCACGCTGATCTCGATCGTCACCTCCATCGTCATCGCGGGCGCCGAGCAGTTCTCCGCCGCCGGCGTCTCGCGCGGGCTCTGGACCGCCTTCACCCTGGCATCGCTGTATCTGCTGCTCGCGTGGGGCATGGGCGAGCACAAGCAATTCGATCTCGTCGTCTGGGCGCTCTTCGGCGTCGGCATCCTCGCCGTCGTCGCGGGCATCCGGCCGCTCGTCGACGCCTATCGGTTCTACTTCGGCGCGCTCCTGTTCGGCAGCTTCGCCGTCGCTGCGATCATGCCGCTCCTGCTCGGCCGCGAGCCGTTCACGCACTGGCACGCGGTGCGCGGGACACCGCGCTGGCAGCACGTGACGGCTGCCTTCGCGACGTCGAACCGCGTCTTGACCGCGTTCTGGGCGCTCCTGTTCACGCTCGCGGCGATCTCGTGCGTCTCGCATCCGGCCGATCCGATGTTCACGTTCGTGTATCCGAACCTGCTCGTGGTCGTCGGGGTGACGGCGCCGTACTGGCTCCTACCGCTGTGGTTCAGGCTGTTTCCGCCCCCGCTGCCCGACCGTGCCGAGCCCCTCATCATGGGCATGCCGTTCGTGTTCGACCCGAAGGCGGCCGCCGGCGCCCGCGCGCTGATCCAGTTCCGGGTGACCGGCGAGCGGCCGGGCGAATACTACGTCGCGGTGAAGGACGGCCGCTGCGAGAGCTTCGAGGGCCGCGCCGAGCGCGCCGACCTCACGGTAAACACACCGGACGACGTCTGGGTCGACATCGCCGCGGGTCGCCTGGACGGCACGCAGGCGATCGCCGACGGCCGCTACACCGTGGAAGGCGACTACCTCGTGCTGGCGAAGCTGCAGACGTGGTTCCCGAATCGACGGGACCCGCCGGCTCGTGCATCGTAGGGGCGATGCAGGGGCTCGGCCGGCTGCTGATCGTCTTCGGGCTGGTCATCGTCCTCGCCGGCGTCGTTCTCCTCGTCGCGGACCGCATCCCGGGGCTGGGACGGCTCCCCGGCGACCTCGTCGTCCGCCGCGGGCCGGTTACGTTCTACTTTCCGCTGGCCACCAGCATCGTCCTGAGCGTTCTCCTCACGATCCTCCTGAACCTGTTCTGGCGACGTTGATCGGGCGCAGGCGGGATCGCCGGGCCGACTAAATACCCCGCTTTTTCGGGAGCTTCCGGCGACCGCCGCCGTCTTGTATTCGACCGGTCACGCCCGTATCATCCGCCGGTCCCAAATGGCCGGCCCGTCCGTTCCGCCCCCCGGGGCGCTTCCGCCCGAGGTGCGCCGCCGCCGGCGCGAGGTTTTGCTCATCTTCGGCATTATCCTTGCGGTCGTCGGCTTCGCCGTCGTCCAGTTCCGACTGCCGCAGTCGTTCGGCAGCGGGTCCTTCGGCACGGACGCCGTGCTGATCGCGCTCATCGACCTGAACCTGATCCTTCTGGTCCTCCTCGTCTTCCTCGTCGGCCGGAACATCGCGAAGCTCATCTTCGAGCGCCGCCGGCGGATACTCGGCTCGCACCTCCGCACGCGACTCGTCGGCGCGTTCGTCGCGATCGCCCTCCTGCCCGCGACGCTGCTCTTCCTCGTCGCGCTCGTGTTCGTGTCGAACTCGATCGAGCGCTGGTTCAACGGACAGGTCGAGAACTCCCTCGAGGGCTCGCTCGAAGTCGCGCACGCGTACTACGAGGACCTCGCCGGTACCGCGCTCGGCTTCGCGCGCGAGATCGCGGCGCGCGTCGCCGCCGAGGGATTGGTCGGCCGGCACGACGCCCTGCGGACGTTCCTCAACCAGCACCGTGTGGAGTACCAGCTCGACCTGGTGGAGGTCTTCGGGCGCGCGGGCGCCATCGCGCGTAGCCGCCGTGAGGATCTCCAGAGTGGGCTCGGGACGAACCCGGCGAACCGCCCGATCGTCGCCGACTTCCTGCGTCGCGCGACGGCGGGCGAGGAGGCGTCGGTGGTCGATCGAATCGGCGACGCGGACATGATCCGCGCCGCCGCGCCGATCTTCCTCGACGGGAAGGTGGTCGGCGCCGTCGTCGTCGACTCGTACGTGCCGAAGAGCGTCGTGAAGCGCCGGGCAGAGAGCGAGACCGCGTTCAACGAGTACCTGCGCCTCAAGATCCAGCGCCGGCCGATCCAGACGAACTACATCATCACGCTCGCCGTTGCGACGATCGTCGTGCTCTTCTCCGCCACGTGGTTCGGCTTCTACCTCGCGCGCGGGATCACCGTCCCGATCCAGCGACTCGCCGAGGGCACGCGCGCGGTCGCGCACGGCGATCTCGACCATCGCATCGAGGGCGAGGGCGAGGACGAGATCGGCACGCTCGTCACGGCCTTCAACCGCATGACCGGGGACCTGAAGACGAGCCGCACCGAGCTCGAGTCGCGCCGGCGCTATCTCGAGACGGTGCTCGCCAACATCACCGCGGGTGTCGTCTCCGCGGACGCGGACGGGCGCATCACCACGATGAACGGCGCGGCGGCGTCGCTTTTCGGGCTTACGCCCGAGGCGGCCGTCGGACGGCCAATCGACGACGTGTTCGCCGGCGCCGAGTATGCCGACGTGCGCGAGCTCGCGGCCGAGCTCCGCGGCGCACGGCCCGGACAAGCCATCCCGGCGCTGCGCACGCTATACGCACGGGGCCGGAGCGAGCCCGTCGAGCGCCAGCTGAAGCTCGCGCGCGACGGCCGCGAGCTCGCGATCCTCCTCACCGGCACGCGGCTCGTGAGCGACGCTGCCGGTCCGCGCGGGCTCGTGCTCTTCTTCGAGGAGGTGACCCACCTCCTGCGCGTCCAGCGCATGGAGGCGTGGAGAGAAGTGGCGCGTCGGATCGCGCACGAGATCAAGAACCCGCTCACGCCGATCCAGCTGTCCGCGCAGCGGCTCCGCCGCCGCTATGCCGCGCGTCTCGGCGGCGACGGAGCGGTGTTCGAGGAGTGCACGCGCACGATCATCCAGCAGGTGGACGAGCTGAAGGCGCTGGTGAACGAGTTCTCGACCTTCGCGCGCATGCCGGCCGGCGCGCATACGGCGCAGGATCTCAACCGGCTCATCGAGGAGACCCTCGTCCTCTTCCGCGAGGGCCACCGCGAGATCGCCTTCGCGTTCGATGCGGCCCCCGATCTCCCGGAGCTCGAGGTGGATCGCGAGGGCCTCAAGCGGGCGCTCATCAACCTCCTCGACAATGCGGTCGCGGCGTGCGGCGAGACGGCACGGGGGCTCGGTGGACCGACGGAGGCCGCGTGTGTCGAGGTGTCGACGCGGCACGATCCGCGTCTCGGCATCGTGCGGCTCGAGATCGCGGACAACGGCTGCGGCATGACGCCCGAGGTGAAGGCGCGTCTCTTCGAGCCGTACTTCTCGACCAAGCCCGACGGCACCGGCCTCGGGCTCGCCATCGTGTCGGCGATCGTCGCCGACCACAACGGGTTCATCCGCGTGCGCGACAACGTGCCGCGCGGAAGCCGCTTCGTGATGGAGCTACCGGTCGCACGGCGCGCGGTGCAGCTGGCCGCGCGTGCGCAGCACGGCGCTTACGCGGGCGCGTCATAAACGAGCAGGGTGGAGGGCGAGGGATGTCTGAGACGATCTTGGTGGTGGACGACGAGGAGAACATCCGGCACACGCTGCGCGGCGTGCTCGCGGACGAGGGCTACGACGTGCTCGAGGCGCCGGACGGCCGGCGCGCGCTCGAGCTGCTCGAGCACACGGCGCCGCGGCTCGCGATCGTCGACGTGTGGATGCCGGAGGTGGACGGCATCGAGCTCGTCGAACGCATGCGAGCGCAGGCGCCGGGTATCCCCGTCATCGTGATCTCGGGCCACGGCAGCATCGAGACCGCGGTGCGCGTCATTCGCCTCGGCGCGTTCGACTTTCTCGAGAAGCCGTTCCCGCTCGACGCGCTCCTGAACGTCGTCGGGCGCGCGCTCGCGAACGGCGAGCGGGTCGGCACGACGCTCGTCGACCAGATGATCCTCGCCGCCCCGTCGATCGCGCCCGCGCGGAGCTTCCCGCAGCGCACCATCGGACGGAGCGTGCTCGTGAACGGGCAGGGGCTCCACTCCGGCGCGCGCACCGGCCTCATCCTCCAGCCGCTCCCGCCGGGGAGCGGGATCGTCTTCGGGAGCATCCTGTCGGGCGAGACCGTGCCTGCGCTCGTCGACTACGTCGAGTCGACCGGCTACGCGACCACGCTCGTCCGCGGCGGCATGGTCGCGAAGACGGTCGAGCACCTCATGGCGACGCTGCACGCCTACGGCGTCACCAACCTGCTCGTGAAGATGCAGGCCGAGGTGCCCATCCTCGACGGCTCCGCGCTCGAGCTCTGCGCGCTCCTCGACGAGGCCGGCGTCGTGGACCAGCCCGCAACGATGGAAGAGCTCGTGGTCGACCAGCGCTACGCGGTCGGCGGTAGCGATCCGAGCGAGAAGGGCATCGCGATCGAGCCGGCCGACGGCTTCGAGGTGCATTACACGCTCGACTATCCGGCGCCCATCGGCCGCCAGGACGTGACCTTCCGCCTGACCGACGCAGAGGCGTTCCGCCGCGAGATCGCGCCGGCGCGCACGTTCGGCTTCGTGAAGGAGATCGAGCAACTCGAGCAGATGGGCCTCGCTGCCGGCGGGCGCCTCAACAACTGTATCCTGGTCGCCGACGAGGGCGTGGTGAACGCGCCGCTCCGCTTCGCAGACGAGTTCGCGCGTCACAAGGTGCTCGACGTGCTCGGCGACTGCTATCTGCTCGGCCGGCCGATCCGCGGTCGCATCGTCGCGCGCATGACGGGGCACTCCGACAACGCGGCGCTGCTGCGCGTGCTCCGCGCCCGGTTCGGGGTTCCGGCGTTGACGGGCGCGTAGTCCGCAGGCGGGCGTAGTTCGCCTGCGTCGAACGAAGGATCCGCCATGGCGCAGAGAGCGACCATTGGAGGAATCACGCTCGGTACGCTCGCCGTGGTTGCGGCCTTCGCCATGGGTACCGGCACCGCGCGGGCGGCGAGATGTCTCGCCGGAAAGCTGAAGGCGATCGGCAAGAAGGAGGCCGCGCTCCTCAAGTGCCAGGCGAAGGACGCGGCGAAGCCGAACCCGACGAAGCTCTCGGCGTGCGAGAGGAAGGTGAGGGGAAAGTTCGGGCCGGCCTGCTCGAAAGCCGGGGCCTGCGCCGGCGACTGCAACACGTGCGAGGCGAACGCCGACGGCTGCGAGACCAGCGTCCGCGCGGCGCTCGGGTCGAATGCGACGCTCCTCAAATCGGCGAGCAAGCTCGTGAAGTGCGAGATCAAGTGCTACACGAAGGCCGCCGCGAAGAGCCTGGCGGTCGACACGCGCATCTGCATCCCGAAGGCACAGGGCAAGTTCAACGGGAACGCGACGCAGCGGACGACGGTCGAGCAAGACTGCGTCGACGACCAAGTGCTGGCGGACGGCGGCGGAAGCCCGCCCGCGGGCATGGTGACCGATCTCTGTTCATCGTCGACGACGACCTCGACGACCAGCACCTCGACGACCACGCTCCTGTGCTGCAACGTCCTCGTCGTCGGGAACCAGGCCGGCTGCTTCGAGAGCACGGACTGCACCGGCGCCACGCCCGGTGGCGCTGGCACCCTGTGCGACAATGGCACGTGCGGTGCGACGAGGATCGTGGCCGACAGCTGCTGCACGTACCACGGGGGATGCTTCGAGTATTCTTCGGCGAACGCGTTCGGTGATTCGGCATGCGACGGCATGAGTGGCACCACGACCACCGGCACGACCTGTGATCCAAGCACCGGGCTCTGCGTGTAGTCCCCGGCGACGCACTTTCAAGCTGACGACCGGCATCGGCGCGCGGACGGCCGGCCTCGCGCTGGGGTTCCTCGCCGCCGCCCTCATCGCTGCCGAGATCATCGCGCGCATACCGGCAGTGCGCGTACGCCTCCTCGTTCCGGGACTCGGCAGCTCGCACCGGCAATTCGAGATCGAGATGGCGCGGCTCGAAGACTTCGTGGCCGAGCACGGCACGCTCGACTGTGTCTTCGTCGGAAGCTCGGTCGTGGGGTCCGGGCTGGATCCCGAGGTCTTCCGTGTCGCCCATGCGGGTCGTAGCGGCCGAGACATCCGCTGCTTCAACCTCGGCATCTTCGGAGTGGGCGCCTCGGCGGAGGCCGCGATCGCCGACGTGGTACGAAGACGCTATCACCCCGCACTGCTCATCTACATGGTCAACCTGATGGACCTCGGGCAAGCTGCCGATCGGTCGACCGCCGCAATGATCGCGTCGGTTCCCTGGGTCCGCTACCAGCGCGGCGAGTTCACGATCGCCGGCTGGCTCGCCGACCACTCCGCCGCGTACCGCGAGTATCTCGCGTATCGAAACTGGACGACCCTCACGTACTGGGACGACCTCCGCGATGCGCGCGCGATCGAGATCCGAACGCGCGCCGACGGCTTCGTGTCCGCGTTCGAGGCCGGGCGATGGACGGACGGCAACGTGGGCCGGGCGGTAGTCTGCCGGGTCGACGCGCTGGCCGCCGCGCGGTTCTCGGAGGCCGCCTTGCACGGTCTCGACACCATCTGCGGGTTTCACGCGGACGGCGTCCGGGTTGTCCTCGTAGAGGCGCCCGCGCCGCGGGTCCGGCTGACGTGCTCACGCCTGGCCAGACTCCACTACCGTCAGTTCGTCGATCTCGTGGCTCGACGTGCCGCGGCGGCCGGGGTGCCCTTCTGGCGAACGCTGGCGCGCGGGCCCATCTCCAACGAGGGCTGGGCCGATAGCGCTCACCTGAACGCGACCGGCGCCGCCGCATTCAGTCGCTGGCTCGGTGAGAAGGTTGCCGCGTCCATGAGCAGCTGACGCCGGTGGCGCTGATCTCACCCGCGTTCGCGGGCTTCGTGCTGGCGGCGCTCGCCGTCTACTACGCTCTTCCGGGGCGAGGGCAGCAGTGGTGGCTCCTCGCGTGCTCGTACCTCTTCTGCCTCACATGGGGATGGACGTCCGCGCTCGTCCTCGTCGGCGTGACTGTCGTCGACTTCGCGATCGCCGTGCGCCTCCGGCCGAGCGAGCGTGGGGCACGCTGGCTCCTACGCGTCGGCGTGACGTGCAACATCCTTGCGCTGGTCGCGTTCCGACATGCCGGCCCGTGGAGTGCGATGACCGGGAGCGCGGGGCCGTGGGCTGCGATCGGCCTCTCTTTCTACGCCCTGCAGGGAATCTCGTATCTGATCGACGTGCAGCGCGGCGACCTTCCGGCCGAGCGCGACCCGGTCGCCTTCGCGCTCTACATGGCGTACTTCCCCAAGCTCCTCGCCGGGCCCATCGAACGTGCCCGCACGTTCCTGCCGGACCTCGCCTGCGCACGCGACGTCGACGACGCCGTCATCGCGCGGAGCGTCACGCTGATCGTGATCGGCCTGGTACGGAAGATCGTGATCGCGGATACGCTCGCCGCCTTGATTCCGCCGAGCGCCTTCACGACGCCGGCGCTGTCCAGCGCGCTGGCGGTCTGTATCGTCACGTACGCCTTCGCGCTGTACAACGACTTCGCCGGCTACACGAGCCTCGTTCGCGGCGTCAGCGGTCTCTTCGGGATCGAGCTGTCACCGAACTTCGTGACGCCGTTCTTCGCGCGCAACTTCACGGAGTTCTGGAGCCGGTGGCACATCACGCTCTCCCACTGGCTGCGCGATTACATCTACCTGCCCCTGAGTCGGGCCCTCCTGCGGCGCAACCTCTCCCGCTACAACGTGGCGAACATCGTGCTTCCACCGCTCGTCTCGATGCTGGTGTGCGGGGCGTGGCATGGCCCGGCCTGGAACATGCTCGTGTGGGGCGGACTACACGGCACGTATCTCGCCGGGGAGCGGCTGTTGCGGCTCGGGCGCGCGGCGCCGCCGCCGCAGCAGCGTACGGCCGGGAGGCAGGCGGTCGGTATGGCCGTGGTATTCACGCTTGCGGTCTTCGCGGCCATCCCGTTCCGCATGGACCTCGGCGTATCGCTCGCGTTCCTGCGCGGCCTCCTCACGTGGCGTGGGTGGGGTGCGCCCGACCCGCGCGTCGTGCTCTTGCTCGCGGTCGGGCTCTCACTCGACTGGACCCAGTATCGCGCGGGGGATGAGCTGGTGTTCCTGCGCTGGTCGCGTCTCGCCCGGGCGTCGCTCTTGGCCGCGGCGGTGGCTGCGCTTCTGCTCGTGCCGTATGACGGGCGGACGCCGTTCGTCTACCAGGGATTCTAGTGGTCACCCTCACGACCCTGCTCGACCCATCGCACCATCTGGGCGAGCGTGTCGAACTTCTCGACCGTCAGATCGACGTCGGGAACGTAGACGCCGAAGCGCAGCTCCAGGAAGACGGCGATGTGCGCGAGGCAGAACGAGTCGATGAGGCCGCCGCTGATGAGGGGCTCGTCGTCCTGCAGGGGATAGTCCGGGCGCGCGAGCAGCTCGGAGCAGATGAATTCCTTCACCGCTCGACGGACGTCGTCACCCACCGATGAGCGCCCTTTCTCTCGTCGATCCGCTGCGTGAGCGCGCGACGCGCGAGCCGGAACGCCGCGCGCTCGTCTTCGTGGCCGAGGACGGTACTCGCCGCGACGTCACCGCGGCCGCACTCGACGCGGATGCCGGCCGCTGGGCGCGCGGTCTGGCGGGAATCGGCATCGTCCCGGGCGACGTGATTCTACTGAGCATGGGTCACTCGTGCGACCTGATCGGGGCGTTTCTGGGTACGCTCTACCTCGACGCGGTCCCATGCGTCCTGCCCTATCCCGGCGAGCGACTCGACGTCGTCGTGTACGGCGAGCGAGTCCGTGCGGCGTGCGACGCTTCGGCCGCGCGCGCCGTCGTGTCGTCGGCGGCCTTTGCGCCTCGTTTGCGTGCGTACGTCGGGGAGGCAGGCTGTCGGGTCCTCGCCGTGGACGAGATCCTCGGGAAACCCCTGGCGGACGACGTTCCGCGCAATGGGCGGCGCGCCGGCGATGCGTCGGCGTTCCTGCAGTTCACGAGCGGCACCACGGGGCCGGCCCGGGCGATCGTGCACACCCATTGCCGGGTCCTCGAAATGATCGCCGCGAAGGACAGCAAAGACCAGTACCGACCGGGCGACGTCGTCGTGAGCTGGCTACCGCTGTACCACGACCTCGGCCTGGTGAGCGGGTTGCTCACACCACTCGTGATCGGAGTCCCGACCGTCCTGATCGCGCCGCTCCACTGGGTACGTGACCCGCGGATCCTCTTCACCGCCCTGCACGAGTTCGGTGGCACGCATTGCTGGATGCCGAATTTCGCGCTGAACCACTGTGCTCGCCACGTTCGCGATCGGGATCTCGAGGGCATCGATCTCGGTCGCTGGCGCGCGCTCGTGCTCGGTGGAGAGCCGGTCCGCCTCGCCAGCCTGGAGCTGTTCGCCGAGCGTTTCCGAGCGTACGGCTTCCGCGAGGGAGCGCTCATTGCGGGCTACGGCATGGCCGAGAACATCGAAGGCGCGACGGCCACGGTCGAGGGGCGCCCGCCACGCGTCGACTGGGTTTGCCAGCGCACGCTGCACGAGGATCGACGCGCCGTGCCCGCCGAGCCACGGGCGGCGGGGTCGACGCCGATCATCTCGTGCGGCTTTCCGCTCGCCGGCACCGAAGTCGTCATCGCGAGCTCTCGCGGGCAGTGGCTGCCGGAGCGACACGTCGGCGAGATCGCCCTGCGCAGCGCCTACATGTTCCCCGGATATCATCGGCGACCCGATCTGACGGCGGCAGCGATCCACGATGGCTGGTTCCATACCGGCGACCTCGGATACCTGGCAGACGGCGAGCTCTACGTCTGTGGTCGCAAGAAAGACCTGATCATCGTCGGCGGGCGCAACATCAACCCGGAGGACATCGAGACCGTCGCGGACGCCGTGGAAGGCATCCGCCCCGGACGCTCCGTCGCATTCGGCGTCGACGACGAGCGGCTCGGTTCCGAACGCGCCGTGCTCCTCTGCGAGCTCCGGGACGCAAAGGCAGCTGACGCGAGCGTGCGGCTCGCCGTCGAGCGCGAGCTACGGCAGTGCGTCGTGTGCACCCTGGACCTCGCCCTCGGCGACGTGGGCTTCGTCGAACCGGGCTGGATCGTCAAAACCTCGAGTGGAAAGCTCGCGCGCGCCGCCAACCGGGAGAAGTATCTGCGCGAGCGCGCGACGGAATCCTGATCGAGCGTCGCTTCTCATTGACATCATCGGGCTGCCTGGGGGACAAGGCGGCCGCGACCCGCCGCGACTAGGATTCCAGCCCGGAAGAAAGCCGCGGGCACGATGATCGGCTCCACGTTCGAACGGCGCTACGAGATCCTGGCCCTGCTCGGCGAGGGCAGCTTCGGGCGGGTCTACAAGGGTCGTCAGCTTCCCACCGGGCAGGCCGTCGCGATCAAGGTCCTCCGCTTCTGGGAGGGGGACAGCCCCGCGAACGTGGAGAATCAGGTCGCGCGGTTTCGCCGCGAGATGCGGCTCTGCGCCGAGCTCTCGCACCCGAACATCGTGCGCCTGCTCGACTCCGGGGAATCCGAGGACGGCACCCTGTACGCGGTCTTCGATTACGTGCCCGGGTCCACCCTGCGGGAGATCCTGACGGAGGAGGGCAGGCTCGGCTGGGACGTGGCGGGTCGGCTGATGACCCAGGTCCTCGACGCGCTCGCCTGCGCGCATGCGCACGGCGTCGTGCACCGCGACCTCAAGCCCGAGAACATCATGGTCACCAGGACCGGCGCGCAGCGGAACGCGATCGTGCTCGACTTCGGTCTCGGCGGGCTCGCGCAAGCGCCGCGGGACTGGTCGCTCCCGCGGCTGACGGCCACCCACGAGTTGCTCGGCACGCCGGGCTACGCCGCTCCCGAGCAGCTCCGCGGCGAACCACCTTCGACGCGTTCCGACCTCTACTCCTGGGGCCTCATCTTCCTCGAGTGCCTGACTGGTGAGCCCGCGGTGCGTGGTGGCTCGGTGCACGAGATGATCCACAAGCAGCTCGGCGCCGAGCCCGTGCTGATCCCGCCCGCGGTCCGCAATGGCCGTCTCCGGCGGCTCCTCCAGCGCGCGACCGCGAAGCAGGTCGAACGACGCGACGTCACGACGGACGCGCTCCTGCAGACGCTCAGCATCATTCATGCAGAGCAGGACATCGACACGGTCGCCGACGCGGCGCCCGCCGACGAAGGAGAGCGCCGGCACATCACCGTCCTCTTCTGCAATCTCGTCGAATGCCCGCGGCACTCCGCGGAAGCCGTCCGGGGCTACGAGCAGACCGTCGACGACGTCGTCGAGCGCTTCGGCGGCCAGGTCGGGAAATATCTCGGCGACGGACTGCTCGTGTACTTCGGCTGGCCCACGGCACACGAGGACGACGCCGAGCGTGCCGTGCGCGCGGGCCTGGCGGTCGTTGGCACGGTCGCCGCGCTCAGCGCGCGAGTCCCGCCGGGCGCGCGGCTCGCCGCGAGCGTCGGTATCCATACCGGCGCGGTGGTCGTCGACGACGACGTATTCGGAGAGGTCCCCGACGTTGCGGCCCGCATGCAGGCAGCGGCGGGCCCGGACACGGTCGTGATCTCGGCGGCGACGCAACGGCTCGTGGCCGGATTGTTCGTCGTGGAGGACCGCGGTCCACAGCGGCTGCAAGGCGTGTCCGAGCCGGTTCCCGTCTATCGCGTGGTGCAGCCGAGCGGGATGCGGGGTCGGCTCGAGGTGGCCGAGGGGCCGCTCACGCCATTCGTCGGACGACGCGCCGAGCTCGCGACGCTGCTCGCCTCGTGGGAGCGGATGCACGAGGGAGAGGGTCAGGCCGTCCTCGTCAGCGGCGAGGCTGGCGTCGGGAAGTCGCGCCTGGTCTACGAGTTCCGCGAGCAGCTTGCCGCGGTGCCGCACACGTGGCTCGAATGCCGCGGGACGCCCTACACGGAGGGCGCACCCTTCCATCCGGTGATCGAGCTGCTCCAGCGGAGCCTCGCGTTCACGCCCGCTGACACGGCGACGACGACGATCGAGAAGCTCGAGCGCGCGCTGATGCCCATGAAGCTCGGTCTCGACGACGCGGTGCCGCTGATCGCCGAGTTCCTGGGCCTCTCGGTGCCCGAGGGTTACCGCCCACTCCAGATGAGCCCCGAACTGCAGCGGCGAAAGACGATGGAGGTCATCGCCGCGTGGATCCTGGCGCTCGCCGAGGCGCAGCCGCTGGTGTTGCTGGTCGAGGACCTCCATTGGTGCGATCCGTCGTCGCTCGAGCTGCTCGGGCGACTGATCGAGCAGACTCCGACGGCACGGGTCCTTCTCGTCGGCACGGCACGCCCGGAGTTCGCCGTCCCATGGCCGGCGCGCTCGAACGTCACGACTCTGCAGCTCGCGCGGCTCACCCAGCGCGAGGCGCGCGAGATGGTCACGGCGATCGGCGGCGACGCCCTGCCCGCGGCGTTGGTCGGTACGCTCGTCCGGCGGGCGGACGGCGTGCCGCTCTACGTCGAGGAGCTCACGAAAGCCGTGGTGGCACCCGGCGCTGCCGAGAACAGGGACACGATCCCGGCGACGCTCGCGGACTCGCTGATGGCGCGCCTCGACCGCCTCTCGACCGCGAAGGACGTGGCGCAACGGGCGGCCGTGCTCGGACGCGAGTTCCCGTATGCGCTGCTGGCGACCATCGTCGACATGGGGGAGGGGTCACTGCGGCTCGCGCTCGGGCGGCTCGTGGAGGGCGAGATCCTCTTCGCGCGCGGCGAGCCACCGAGCGCGACGTACAGCTTCAAGCACGTGCTCGTGCAGGAGGCGGCGTACGAATCACTGCTCGACCGCCGGCGCCGGGAGCTCCACGCCCGCGTGGCGCGAGCGTTCGTGGACCAGCTCCCGGCGGAGGCCGCCGCCGCGCCCGAGGTGCTCGCCCGCCATTGCGCGGCGGGCGAGCTGCTGCCCGAAGCGATCGACGCCTACCGACGTGCGGGCGACCAGGCCGCCGCCCGGCTCGCCTACCACGAGGCGCACAGCTACTTCGCCCGCGCGCTCGAGCTGCTCTCCGCGCTCTCCGAGGACGGCACGCGCCGTGCCACCGAGATCGATCTGCGCCTGGCGCAGGCGGCGCCACTCGGCGCGCTGCGCGGCTACGACGACGCGGAGCTCGTCGCATCGATCCAACGTGTCGAAGAGCTCCTCGCGGCGATCGGCAAGGGTCCGCAGCAGATCCCGGGACTGCTGCGACTCGCGTTGCTGCACACCAACCAGCTGCCGCGCGCGCACGCCTACGCCAACGCGCTCCTCGGCGTGGTGGAGCCGCTCGGCGTCGCTCCGCTGCAGATGGCGGGCTACATCCTGCGCGGCACGGGAGCGATCGTCTGCGCGACCATCCCCGAAGCGTGTGCCGACCTGCGCCGGGCACTCGAGATCGCCGATACGGTCGATCTGCCCGCCCCGAAGACGGCGTTCGACGTCGACCCGCTCGCGATGGGGTGCTGCACCTATGCGATCGCGCTGGTGCTCGCCGGCAAGCCGGACAGCGCCGCCGTGCTGGCCGAGCGTGGCGTGCGACGCGCCCGCGAGCTCGCGCACCCGCGCACCCAGGCCTCCGCGTTCCAGATCGGCGCGACGGCATACTACCTGGCCGAGGATGGACGCCGGGCCGGCGAGCTTTCCGATGAGTGCCTCGAGGTGGTCGACGGCCGTGGCTTCCATCAGGTCGAGGTATCGGCGCGGGTCCTGGCGGCGTGGGCGCGTGTTCGCCAGGGAGATCATGGTGCGACCCACGCGATCGACGAGGCGCTCCGCAGCGCCGAGAGACACGGGGTCGTGGCAGGAATGCCGCACTTCTACTTCGCTGCCGCGGATGCCCACATGGTCCGCCGAGATCATGGACGCGCGCTCGAGCAGGTGGCGTGTGGCGAGCAGTTCATGCACCGCTCGGGGGAGCGGCATCGGTACGAGCCCCAGGCCACCTTGATGCGGGCGCGCATCCTCCTGGACGCCGGCGGCGATCTCGACGAGGTCGAATCCCTGCTCCTGACGGCGCTCGCACTGTGGCAGCGAAATCGGTCGCCCTGGATGCTGCTCTCGACGGCGACGCTGCTCGGACGCCTCGCGCTCCATACGGGGACGCGGCGCGACGAGGCGCGTGACCGCCTGGCGCGGCTCTACGCCGGATTCGACGAAGGCTTCGCGACCGAGCGGCTACGCGACGCGCGCACGGTGATGGAGCGGCTCGCAGCCGTCTAGCTCGCCGCCGGCGCGGCGCCCGTCGGGCGGGAGCTGGAAGACCCGCTCCTCCAAGAAGCGGTTCAAGAAGACGCGCTCGGGGTCCCAGCGTTCGCGCACCTCGAGGAAGCGGTTCATCTCGTCGTAGCGGGCGGCGACGCGATCGCACTGGAAGAACATCTTGCCCCAGTGCGGGCGGGCGCCCGGAATCGCGAACCACATCGCCTCGAGCTCGCGGAAGAATCCCTGCCAGTGCGGCGTTCCCATCGCGGTCGTCACGTCGATGTAGCAGGTGGGACGGCCGTAGTTCGGCGCGATCCAGGCGGTGCTCCGGCCGGTGAAGCGTCCGTGCAGCGCGAGGTTCACGGGGTAGAGTCCGCTCGCGGCGTAGTGATTGACGAGCGCGACGCCTTCGCGCCAGACCTGGGACGCGTATTCCGCAGGCACGGTGTACTCCATCTCCCAGCACTTCGCGTAGGCGCGCTGGAAGTGGAACGCCTCCGAGGCGGGCTGGATCGAGAGCTGCTCGTGGAAGCCCATGCGGCTCGCGACGGTATTCAAGACGGGCGTGAGGGCGGGCGCATGCCGGGAGATCCAGGGAATCAGCGTCCGGGCCGCCAGGTTCTCGATCGCGGTGTTCAGGTCGCGCTCGCGGCGCGTCAGCCACGTATCCGGGTCGCGCGGCGCCTGCGTCGGATCCATCATGTAGATCCACATGTGGTCCTGGAACGGGAACCAGAACATCTCGAGGAAGGCGCAAGACGCTTGCAGGTCCTCGAACTCTTCGAACACGCGCTCCACCGGGAGCGAGCGGACCTGCGTGGCGACGTCGAACTGCGGGTCGAGCCAGAGCGTCACCGAGTAGATCACGCCGAGCGTCCCGAGCGCGACCTTCGCCGCCGCCAGGTCCGGATGCGTCGGGCCGACGGTGCGGAGCCCGCCGTCCGCATCGACGATCTTCATCTCGACGACGCGATCCTCCATGCCGCCGTTCCTGAAGTCCGTGCCGTGCGCGCCGACCGCGATCGCGCCCCCGATCGTGGGCTTGGGGTACAACGTCGGCGTCGCGATCGTGAGACCGCGGGCGGCCGCGGCGCGCGTGAGCGCCTCGACGGTGACGCCACATTGCACCTCGACCGTCCGCGCCTGCTCGTCGAAGTGCAGCACGCGGTCGAGGCGGTCCATGCGGACGATCGTGTCGTCGTTG